>Ga0315280_10012158_pt1 | contig 10461 bp, 12 predicted proteins | sample YL17G06_40_MG_FD_203697 | JGI IMG/M metagenome (GOLD analysis project Ga0315280, IMG submission 203697) | Sediment microbial communities from Yellowstone Lake, YNP, Wyoming, USA - YL17G06_40 | ecosystem: Environmental > Aquatic > Freshwater > Lake > Sediment | place: USA: Wyoming | collected... | reverse complement strand
TAAGCCCAAAGAACAAAAAACTCCATAATACATTGAGTAGGAAATTAATTCCAAATGCAATTGCAACTTTCATTTTTTCTTTCTTTTTCGCGCTTGTCCAAGCAAAATACAAAGACAGAGCAATTAAAAAAAATAAAAGATTCCAGACAATAGGAAAAGTCCAATTTGGAGGAGTTAAAGATGGTTTTATTGAGTTATACCACGAAGAGTTTGTTTCTGAAGATGTAAATAAACTTCCAATGAAGGCGATAATATAAACTGCAAAAAAACAGATTAATAAAACTTTTAGATTTTTTCTCCACTTCTTTTTCATGTCTTCACAAAGAAAAGATTATTTAAATATCTTTCACATGTAAAGATGATGCCATCAAAAAAACTCGCAAAACTTCTCGAGAGTACAGAGAAACATTATGCAGGTAAGAAAGTTCCTGAGCAGTATCAGAAAAGATACGGAAAAACATACAGCAAGAAAGAAGCGAGAAGCATTGGTTATGCAGTAGCAAAGAGAATGGGTTGGAAAGTCAACAGGCGAAAGAAGAAATCCATAAATAAAAAGTAAGTTGGGAATAGGCCACCTTTACACAAAATTTCCTGTTTTGTGTTGGTGTAAATAAAAAGTAAGTTGGGAATAGGCCACCTTTACACAAAATTTCCTGTTTTGTGTTGGTGTAAATAAAAAGTAAGTTGGGAATAGGCCACCTTCTGTCGTTCCTCATTTCACCTTTATGAATGGAACGCGTTAACATTCAACTATGCGGCTCGAAGCCTTGCACCAGTCAAGATGCTCGTTTCATCAAATCTTGCTTCTCAAAGTTCCACGCATGTTTCATAACTCAAAGCAAGCTGTGTCGTTTCTGTAACAGAGCTTTGCCTCACGACAATTCACTTTCGTGAATGACTTTTTCGCAAACAAAATTTTGTTTGTGGGTGGGCGGACCTTCCTCAGAATCAGCAATTATATATCATTGCTCGTCCATTCAAGGACTAATTCCGAAGTTAACTACCCAACTTACAAAATATCAAGAGAAATAGGGTTTTTAAAAGTTATTAATGGGTATTCAACAAAACCAACAACACATTTAAAAGTATATGACTTATTATTTTAATAATCGGGGTCCTAGCTCAGCGGGAGAGCACTACGCTGAAGACGTAGGTGTCCCGGGTTCGACTCCCGGGGATCCCACTTGAAAACATTTATAAAACTGAAAAAATTAAATAGAATATAAAAGATGGCTGAAAAAGAAAAAATAGAGGGATTGGGAATTTCTGGTTTTACTCTTGGTATAATAGGAATTATATTCGCTGGATGGATTGGGATGGTAATATGCATTATTGGTTTGATTTTTTCGTTTGTGCAACAAAAGAGACATAAGATGAAAATAGCAAAAGTGGGCGTAATCTTGAATATAATCGGAATTGTCTTGAGCATAGCTGTAATTGTTCTTTATGCAAAAATTGCTCCTTTATTAAGTCAGGTCGGTGCATAAAATGAGAATTAAAAATAAAAGGGCAGCAATGGAGATGTCTGTCGGGACAATAGTCACAATTGTTTTATTAGTAACTGTTTTGATTCTTGGGGTTGTTCTAATAAAGAATATTTTCACCAGTGCCAAAGGAGTTGTTGATTTGACAGACCAGCAACTCAGAAATGAGGTAAATAAATTATTTTCTGAAGAAAGCAAGATTTCGATATATCCAAGCACTAGACTCGTTGAGATAAAACAAGATACGACTGATGGGGTTGGTATTGGAATCAAGAACCTTTTAACAGGAGCTTCTGGAAACAAGAAATTCTCTTACACTGTCGGTGTTTCTGACACAGACATACAAAGCAAGTGCGGAGTTGATGCTGGAACTGCTGAAGCCTGGATTGTGACAGGAAGAGCAGAGGAAAACATCGTCATACCTTCTGGAGATTTTTCTGTTCAAAAAGTTTTATTTGAAATACCTCTTGGTTCTCCATTATGCACAATAAGATTCAGAGTGAATGTACAGGCTGATGGAACTGCTTATGCGACTGATTTCTTTGATTTGAAAATCAGGGCAAAATAAAGAGAACCAAAGTTTCTCTTTATTAAACTCTCCTTTGAGTTTGAGTCATGCCTGATGAAGATTTAAAAATTCTCGGTTCTTAGAATAGTAATGGTTATAAAATTATACAATACTTTCACGAGAGAAAAAGAAATCTTCAAACCAATCAAAAAGGGTTTTGTTGGAATATACTCCTGCGGACCAACTGTTTATTGGTATCAGCACATTGGTAATTTAAGAACATATATTTTCTCTGATGTTTTGAAGAGAGTTTTGTTATATAATGGTTATAGAGTCAAGCACGTGATGAATGTTACTGATGTCGGGCATCTGACGAGCGATGCAGATTTTGGAGAAGACAAAGTAGAAAAAGCAGCAAGGAAGGAAGGAAAAAGCGCAAAAGAGATAACAAATTATTATTTTAAAATTTTCAAACAGGATTTCAAAAAATTAAATATCATTGAACCAAATGTCTGGCCAAAAGCAACAGAACACATAAAAGAAATGATTGAAATGATAAAGACTCTTGAAAAAAAGGGCTATACTTACAAAACCAACGATGGAATTTATTTTGATACGAGCAAATTCAAGGATTATGGGAAACTGGCAAGAATAAAAGTGGAGAAGTTGATTGCTGGAAAAAGAACAGAGATGAGAGAAAAAAGAAACAAAACAGATTTTGCTCTATGGAAATTTTCAGAACAAAAAGGAAAAAGACAGCAGGAATGGGATTCTCCTTGGGGAATAGGATTTCCTGGATGGCATATAGAGTGTTCTGCAATGAGCATGAAATATTTGGGAAAAAATTTTGATATTCATACAGGCGGAGAGGACCACATACAGATACACCACACGAACGAGATTGCACAATCAGAAGCAGCAACAGGAAAAAAATTTGTAAATTATTGGATGCACGGAGCATTTTTAACATTCAAGGGAGAAAAAATAAGCAAGAGCAAAGGAGGATTATATACTATTTCTGAATTAGAAGAAAATGGCTTTGAACCTTTGGCTTTTAGATACATGTGCTTGACAACGCACTACAAAAAACCATTGAACTTTTCTCTGGAAATCTTAAAGGCGAGCCAGAACTCATTCGAGAGATTGAAAAACATAATCCATGAAATAAAAAAGAGCAATCAGAAAAAAAATAAAAAAAATATAGCAGTTGCAAAGAACCAGTTTTTAGAAATAATAAACGATGATTTGAATCTTCCGAGAGCAGTTTCATTTTTGTGGGAAATTTTAAGAGATGAAAAATTGAATGATGCAGAAAAATATGAACTCGCTCTGGATTTTGACAGAGTTTTTGGATTGGATTTGGACAAAGAAGAAAAAATCGAGATTCCAGAAGAGATAAAGAAGCTCGTTAAAGAAAGAGAAGAGGCAAGAAAAAAGAAAAACTGGAGAGGGGCAGACAATCTTAGAATTAAAATAAGAAAATTAGGATATCAAATTGACGATACTGATGAAGGGGCGAGGATAAAAAAGGTTTAATTGAAATGGATATAAGGGACAGAAATTTTTCGGATTTTAATAAAGAAATTTTGTACGGAGAAGTGGGTGCAATTTTGGGAGCAGGAATAGTTTCTCTGACAGCTGCACATCTCACTTCAAGCAGAACTATAATAGCGCAGTTTGCAGTTATCGGCTCTATGACAGGGGGAAGTATCCTCTTTCTGTTAAAAAAAATAAGGAACAAGATAAGGAGAAAAGAGCCTGTGTTCAAAAGCACTATTTATGATTTGAAATATTTCACTCCTGCATCAGCAATAATTATATTTGGAATTTGTTACCCCCTCCTATATTATTTGACAAAATATTTGGTAAAAGGAGGGTTAGAAACTTTTATTGCAGGTTCTGTCTCTGAAATGGCTGCCTTTAGTGTTTTTATCTGTTTGATAAACATTTACAGATTTTCGCTAATCAAATTTTTCCAAAAAAATATCGGGTAAAATTTAATAAAGTTATTTTGTATAATAGTTATCAATAAAAATGGTGAGTAAAAAATTAGATTTTGTAAATTTGAAATACAAACCCAAAGCAAGCGATTTAATCTGTCTTCTAAAAATCTCTCCTAATAGAATGTCTATGGAAAAGGCAGCGAACACTGTTGCATTAGAAAGTAGTGTAGGAACATGGACAAAAGTCTCTGGGCAGGAATATGTTGAAAAATTAAAGGCAAAGGTTTTTTCTATCAAGAAAAATCGAATAAAAATCGCTTATCCAGAGGGGCTTTTTGAAAAAGACAATGTCCCTAATATGTTATCTTCTATTGCAGGGAATATTTTAGGAATGAAGGCTGTTAAAACAATCAGGCTAGAAGATGTGGCTTTTCCTAAAACAATTCTCAAGAGTTTCAAAGGGCCGAGATATGGAATTGAGGGAATAAGAAAGATGATGAAAGTCAGAAACAGACCCTTGTTAGGAACAATAATAAAACCAAAATTAGGATTGAACACAGAACATCATGCAGAAAGCGCTTATGAATCATGGAAGGGTGGATGTGATTTTGTTAAAGATGATGAAAATTTAGCAAGCCAAAAATTCAATGTATTCGAAGAGAGATTAGCAAGAACTTTAGAAATGGCTGACAGAGCAGAGCAAGAGACAGGAGAAAGAAAAGCATATCTCGTTAATGTCACAGCAGAAACAAAAGAAATGGTGAAAAGAGCGCAATTAGTTGAACAACAAGGAGGAAAATATATTATGATTGATATTTTAACTTCTGGCTGGGCTGCATTGCAGACTCTGAGAGAAGCGAATTTCAAAATGGCGATTCATGCGCACAGAGCAATGCACGCTGCTTTTACGAGAAATCCGAATCAAGGAATAAGCATGCTCGTGATTGCGGATTTTGCAAGATTGATTGGAGTTGACAGTCTGCATATTGGAACAGGGGTAGGAAAATTAGAAGGAGATATAAAAGAGATAGAAGAATTAGAAGAGGAAATCGAAAAGAAAAAAATCAAGGAGACAAAACACAGATTAGAACAGAGCTGGTGGAATATAAAACCTGTTTTGGCAGTTTCTTCTGGAGGCCTGCATCCTGGACATGTTCCTTTTTTGATTAAACATCTTGGAAAAAATTTAGTAATACAAGCAGGCGGAGGAATTCACGGACATCCATTCGGAACAGAAGCAGGAGCAATAGCAATGAGACAAGCGATAGATGCTGTGATGAAAAAGATTTCTTTAAGAGAGTATGCAAAGACACATGTGGAATTAGAAGAGGCTTTGAAGGTTTGGAGCAGGGGGTGAGGAGTAAACCTTAAAAATAAGAACCAAGGTTCCTAATACCTCCTATTAATAAAGTTTAAAAAGAAGTTATTTCTGATTTTGGCATGAGTTTAATGAAGAAATTAAGGACGCCTGTACTAGCATTAATGCTTTCAGCTGCAAGCATGGGAATATTTAATGGATGTGCAACAATGGGCCCTTGGCAAGAAGTTAGAAGAGAAGAAAGGCCAACAGGAGTTGAAAGAACAGTAACGAGAAATATTGGTACAAAAGATATTGATACAAAAACTTTCGAGATATCTGATGTTTATATAGAAGATGATGTTTACAAAACTAAAATCACAGAATCCTTGAAAAGAGAAACATATAGCTTAGAAGAAAAAGTAAAAGTAAGGAAAGTCAATGAAATAGCAATTGAACAAAGAAAAGATGAAGGGGCAGGTGTAGCATTAGGAATTCTTTTTGGTGTTGGAGGAGCTATTGGAGGAGGTGTTTTAGGGAAGAAAATAGGTGAAGGTATCAGTGAAGAAGGAGATAGTTTTCTCCCTGTTCTCCTTGGAGGTACATTAGGAGGCTTGGGAGGACTTGCGGTTGGAATAAAGCTTGGCGAATCAGCTAATCAAACAGAAAGAAGAGAAAGAAATATGGGAATTAAGGAAGAATCTTCAAAAGAAGATGTAACTGAAACATTCTTGGGGCAAAATTTAGTATATGAAAATATTCCTGCTAGTGTTAAATTTGGTATTGTTGGAAAATCCCCTACTTATCAAATATGGAATGGGATAATCAGTTGGACAAACGAGAATCCAAATCTTTTTACCTCGAGAGAAGGATTAGAAAGTAAATTAGATGAACTTCCTTTGGTTCAAGAAATTAAGCCAGAAACAAGAGAATTATTAAGAGAAAGACTTTTAGAAGCAATTTCAGAATACACTGAAGAACTTAGTATTGAAACAAGAGAAGAATCTTCTAGTCCATTAGAAAAGGTGGAAAATTGCACAAAGAAATTGATATTCGATTATTATCAAATTAAAGATAATGACATCTTGGATGTAGTCAATCGTTTTGTTGATGAAGAAATTAATTCTTCTATAAAAACATTAAATTTTGTTGTAAGAGATGATTTGACTCATGTTCTTATAAGAGGCAGTAATTTTGAGTTTGAAACAGATGCTCCGTCAAAATCAGAATTGGCAGAAAAATATTTTACAGGAAGATTAAAGAATTATGCTGAAAATTGTATTTTAGATTACTTAAATGGTTCAGGGATAATCAAAAATCTACCAGAGAAAGTTGAATTCAAGGTTTATTCTCCCTCAAATATATTTTTAGAGGTAACTCATCCAGAATACAATTTTGTTTCAGGAGAAATAGCAATAGAAAAAGATAGGGATACCAAAAGAACAATATATATGGTAGATAAAGGTAGCAAAATCAGGCTTCAGAATTCAGAAGAGAGTATCGGAAGAATAGAGGAATGATTGTAAAATTTAAAAGTGTGTGATTCTTTAATTATTAAATGAAATACAGGAAGGCGGTTTTTGTTGTTGTTTATGCAAAAAAAGATAGCAAGACAGAATATCTAATCCTTAAGAGAAAACTCCATTGGAAAGGCTGGGAGTTTGTGAAAGGAGGAATGAAACCAAGCGAAACTAAAATAAATGCAGTTAAAAGGGAAATAAGAGAAGAAACGGGATTGAAACCATTGAGCATAAAAAAATTCAGCATTTCTGGGAAATATAAATATCCAAAAGAATATTCTGACAGAAAGGGAATCATTGGACAGACATATTCTCTATATGCAGCAGAAGTCAAGAAAGGGAAAGTAAAAATAGACAGAAAAGAACACTCTGGATACAAGTGGATGAATTTTGAAGGAGCAATAAAAAAATTGACATGGAAAAATCAAAAAAAATGTTTGAGGATTGTAAATGAATGGTTGAGAAAATGAAATTCAGAGAGTTTTTTACAGATTCTGGGAAGAAGGTGCTTTGTGGCAAAAACGCAGAAAGCAATGAAATTCTTGTAAAGCAATTCATTGGAAAAAGCAACAAGATATTTCACACTGCAAAGCCAGGAAGCCCATTTTGCATAATTGAAAATTTAAAACCAAATAAAAAAGATTTACAAGAGACAGCAACATTCTGTGCAAGCAAGAGCCAGGACTGGAGAGACAACAAAAGCGATGTTATTGTTCATGTTTTTACAGGAAAAGATATTTACAAAAGAAAAGGAATGAAAACAGGAATGTTTGGAGTTAAGAAATTCAAGGTTTTAAAAGTAAAAAAAGAAGACATTGAAAGATTAAAATGACATTCACAGAAATGCAATTAGGAAAAAATGGAGTGACGGAGAATTTTATTCAAACACTAAAAAGCCATTTCCAGAAACACGAAAATGTGAGAATCTCTGTGCTGAAAAGTGCAGGACATACAAAAGAAAAGGTTAAAAAATATTCTGATGAGATTTTAAACAAACTCGGGAAAAATTATACTTCGAGGGTCGTTGGTTTTACTATTGTATTGAAGAAGTGGAGAAAAAAGATTAGATGATTTCTTTATTAATTAACAATTTCCTGAAGAACTAGTAGTTGAAGAAGATAATTTCTGAGAACATTGAGTAGGAACATCTTTGAATGCCTCGCAGATTGCTCCTTTATATGCCTCGGAGTTTCCATACTGATAGACTGCATTTGAATTAACACCATTTATTATTAAAGTTGGAGAGCCATTTGCTCCTGCTGCATCTGATGCTGCTTCTTCTGCCTTCATTAAATCAAGTCCGCTTGAGGTTACACATGAATTTATATTATTTACATCAACATTTGCAACCCTTGCAGCATCCTGCCAACATGAACCATTACTTCCGCAGTTATTATTTACATAATTCGCGAATGTAAACCAAGTCCCCACACCATAATTCTTTATTACACAGGCTTCTCTTTCATTTTCAATTACCTCGGTTTGTCCATGAAGAGAATTTACAGTATTCCCAGTTACACTCACAATAAAATGAATGCTCCAATTAACTTTGTCTTTTAATAAATCATAAACTGACTGCATTGTTTTTTCAGCTTCATTCCCATATGGACAGAAACTCATAATATACAATTCAACACTCGGCTTTTCTGTTTTTGGAACTTTTTCTTGTTGATTAGAAGATGTAGAACTCGAGGTTTTAGAATTAATATATTTTATATATGAATCTATATTAATCATCCCAACTCCCCAATCGATATATTTTCCATCATATGATAGATAGGTTGGAATTGTTGAATTTTTGTAATCAACCTTAACAATATATATACCCATATCTAGATCCTCTTCAACAGATTTCAAAGTTATCCCATTGTCTAAGGTTAAATATTTATTTAAAAAATTAACAACCTTGTCTCCAGCATTATTTGCAGAGATTACATTTCCAGTCAAGCCTCCAGAAAAAGTCGTTACAAGAAGAATTATAACCAAAATCCCCAAGATGAATGTAGAAACACTCCATGGATTTTCTCTTATCTTTTCTGTGAGACTAGATTTTTTTATTGGGCTTGTCGCAGGATTTTCCTGCTCACTTTCTTTTTTCTCCTCTTCCATCTCAAGCAAATGAAAATCTTACTTAAAAACTTTATGGTGTTCTGTTCCATAAATAAATATTAAAAGCCCGATTGACTTTTTATAATTATGAGTAGTTGGAAGATTAAGCAAAAGAAACCGGGGGTGTCTTCGCATGCCTTATGACATTATATTAGGAAGAGATGAGTCTGATAAAAAGATTTTTGGAGATAGGGGATTGATTTTTATTGGAAAGGGTTATGTAAAAATGGGGCAATATACTTCTCTAAGCAATAAAATATTCATGGATGTTGCAAGAAGCCATGTTGTTTTGGTTGCAGGGAAAAGAGGAAGCGGAAAAAGCTATACTTTGGGAGTTATAGCAGAAGAACTCTCTAACCTTCCAACAGAAGTAAGCCAGAATGTCGCTTCATTGATTTTTGATACAATGGGGATATACTGGACTATGAAATTCGAAAATGAAAAAGATAGGAAACTTCTGCAGGAATGGAAATTAAAGGCAAAAAATCTTCCTGTTAAAATCTTCGTGCCTTTTGGATTCTATGACAGTTATTTAGAAAAAGGAATTCCTATAGATGATAAATTTGCTCTTGACATAACAGAATTAAATCCTGAAGATTGGATAATTACTTTTGGATTAGACATAACCAATCCAATTTCTGTTTTAATTCAGAGGACAATAAGCAAGTTAAAAGAAAAAGGAAAATTTGATATTCAAAAAATAATTTCTTCAATAGAAGAGGATAAGAAAACAGAACAGGGAATAAAAAACGCTACTGTCGGATTGTTTGAAGCTGCAGAAGAATGGGGGATATTTGCCAGTGAAAATGAGCAGCCGACAGAAGTAAAAGATTTAGTCAATGCTGGAATGACGAGTGTTTTAGATTTGAGCGTCTATAGTTCTGTCGGAGCATTCAATATAAGAGCATTAGTCATTAGTTTAGTTTCGAGAAAAATTTTCAATCAGAGAATGGAAGCAAGAAAAAAAGAAGAGATAGAATCTGTTGCAAAAGGAATCAATATTTCTTTTGTTTCAGAGAAAAAAGAAAATCCTTTAGTTTGGATATTTATAGACGAGGCACATGAATTTTTGCCTTTAGGTAGCAAGACTGCTGCAACAGATGCGCTCGTGCAATTGCTTAGAGAAGGAAGACAACCAGGGATTTCCCTTGTCCTCGCAACACAACAGCCAGGACAGATTCACAAAGATGTGATGACTCAATCAGATATTATAATTTCACACAGAGTTACTAGCCAGCCTGATTTAGAGGCTTTAAATTATATAATGCAGAGTTATCTTCTTCAAGGAATAAGCAGTTACATGAATGACTTGCCTTCATTAAAAGGAAGTGCAATTGTTCTTGATGATAATTCAGAGAGGATTTACCCGATCAGGATTCGTCCGAGATTCACTTGGCACGGTGGAGAGGCTCCGACTGCTGTTGGTTATAAGAAAGAGATTTGATTATTTTCTTTTTCTAATTCTTATTAAAATTATATAAAGAGTTACTATTATCCCAACACTCACAAGTGCAATAAGAGAAGTGTAAATTATTTTAGATTGTGGTGCTGTTTGTATGCAATTGCCTTGTTCATCACATCCATACTGGCATTTTTCTGT
>Ga0315280_10012156_pt1 | contig 10462 bp, 7 predicted proteins | sample YL17G06_40_MG_FD_203697 | JGI IMG/M metagenome (GOLD analysis project Ga0315280, IMG submission 203697) | Sediment microbial communities from Yellowstone Lake, YNP, Wyoming, USA - YL17G06_40 | ecosystem: Environmental > Aquatic > Freshwater > Lake > Sediment | place: USA: Wyoming | collected... | reverse complement strand
ATCGAAGAGCAGAGCCAGGAGGATGGTAGCGAGGGCGATCAGGGAAAGATCAGGCATATTTCACGCAGATCCCTTCGATGACGTTGGCGACATCTTCGCACTTGTCAATGGCGGCTTCAATGAACTCATAAATCTCCTTCAGCTTGATCACGCGAATGGGATCTTTCTCGGTTTCGAACAAGTGCGCCAGGGCCTCGCGCTGGATTCGATCACCCTCGTTTTCGAAATGGTGGACTCGCTCGAGGTGAGGCTTTATGCCGGCATAAGAGAGGCGAGGCTGCAGACTGTCCACCAGCGTCTGCACCACGGCCACAGCGTTGTCCAGCACTTTCACGAGCTGCAGGAATTTTTCCGGAGGGGCTCCAAGGCGGTAGAGGAGAATTCTGGAGGAGGCGCCATCGAGCATGTCGAGAATGTCGTCCATGCGGATGATTAACTGGTACATATCCTCGCGGTCGAAAGGCGTCAGGAAACTCTTGTTCAGGCGAGCCACAACTTGATGCGTCAGGTGGTCGCCTTCGTGCTCCAATTCCTTAATGCGCTGCGTCGCCGGGATCAGCGCCGACTCCTGGAAATTCTGCAAGAATTCCAGGAAGACGGTGGTGGCCTGATGCAGTCCCCGAGCGGCTTTGCTGAAACTTTCGAAAAACCAGCGGTCCTTTTGGAAGAGCTGAAACATAAACGCCCTCGATTGATTAGCCTGCCTGGGCAGGGCCTTACTCGCGGCAATTTTACGGACTTTTCGGTTTAAAAGCAAGCAAAATGTGAAGCCAATCCCGCAGGTCCTCTTGTCCGACCGTCCAATACAGGGTTCTAAAATAATCCAAAAAGTCCTTGATTTTTCGGATGGCGGATTGTTAGATTAATCCGGAATGATATTTTGAATAATAATGGCCACATCAAATTGTCAGGATGGAAATGACTGGCGAAACCAATTGTCCTCCGAATTCGGCGTGGCGGACTGCAGACAGCGAGTCGCCCGAGAGGCTTCTGGAAAGGGTTAGAAAGAGCATCGCCCGGTGCTGCAAGAGAGCTAACGATGCTCTGCAGATTTTAGTTCTGGCGGCAGAAAGCCATCGGCTCAAAGAAATGGGCGATGCTGCAGAATGGCGAGTCTTTCATGCCGAATGCATGTTTCAGGTATTGCAGGCGGTGGACTTGCTGAAGGTCGCAATGGATGATCTAAAACGCATGTGGGGAGTGGACCAGATGACGGACGCGGACGCCGGTCCATAAATGAGCAGGGGCGCAGCCCGCCACGAAGTGGTCCCTTCGGGACAAGGGGGCTTACGCTCCGGCTGCGCCCCTACGCGAGCGATCAGCCGGCGCCGTTCCCCTGGGCGTCAGCGGAAAGGCAAACGGTCATTTGTTGGGAATCTTCTCTCGCTTCGGCAGGGCGATGGTCACACGCGCGCCGCCGCCTTCGCTGTTGCTCAGGCTGATCTTCCCGCCCCAGCGTTCCAGACGCATTCGGCTAAGCGCCAGACCGATTCCGCCCCGCACCCTGCCATCCTCATCGGCTCTCACCGCAGGCCAAAGCAGATCAAACGCTTTACTTAGCGCTTCGGGCGAGAAGCCAGGACCTTTGTCCACAATCTCGATGAAGATCTCATTATCCCCGCTAAAAGTCTTTACTTTCAGCCAGGCGCCTTCGTGATCACGCTGAGCATCAATGGCGTTCATCAGGACATTTTCCAGCGCCAGGGCGAAATCGGCATAGCATCCGTAGACGTTGGGCAGCGATTCCTGCAGATCCAGTTCCACGGTGACAGAGTGTTTGAAGTTGAGGTCGGCTTTCAAGAAGGCCAGTTCTGCGCGCAGGATTTGATTGACGTTCTGAGGCTGCGCTTCGCGGGTGATCTCGTTATCCAGCTTGGTGGCGATCTCGCCGATGCCGTCGCGCAGCCTTTTGGCCAACCCCAGGACGGTATCCAGATCCTGGGTGAGCTCAGGGCGCTTCATCTTAAGCAGCTCCAGATGACCGATCAGGCCGGCCAGATAGCCGTTCAAGTTGTGGCCAATGCCAATGCTCAGCCGCCCGACGCTGAGAAACGGTTCCAGCAGCTCGTACAGGCGCAGCAAGTCCTCGATAGCCTTCTTGCCGGCCTGCCGTTTTGGATTGGAATTCTGGTTCTTACTCTCGGCAGGGTCGGCCGCCTGCAAAAATCTGGACAGGGAATCTTCGAAGGACTCTTCGCCGTCAGCCACGCTAATCGGTTCGGCGGTCATCAGCATAAAGCCTCCGCTGTAAAATGAGCTACCCGCGAGGGGGCAAATAATATGCCCAAAACCGGGGCACTTGGGAAGGCAGGCCGAATCTGAGAGACAAGCGGGCGTTAGGATCGGCGGATTCGAGGATTATTAGGATTAGAGGGCTGATGCAGGCAGGGTGGGCGAACTGCCCGGGGAGAAGACAAGATGCGGCAGGAAGCGGCGATTTCAGGCCAATTGGCCGGAATTGGCCACCGATTCGAAGGGTAGTTGTGGCTGATCGTCGCGCCTGGCTGACCCCCTGTCGCGAGCCAGATGATAGCGCAGCGTCCCGCGCGGGATGCCCAGGAGGCGGGCAGCGCGGGCTTTGTTGCCGTTGGTAATTTCCATGATCTTGCCGATCAACTGCTGGTTGGCGTCGCGGATCGCATTGGTGGTGGAATTCAGATCCACGCGCAGATTGATGTACAAGCCCGCTTCTTCCGGTTCGGCAGAACCGGGGAGGCACAGATCGGTCGCATCAATGACCGGATTGCTGCAGAGCAAGGCCACGCGCTCGATGACGTTGCGCAATTCGCGCACATTGCCTGGCCAACTGTAGGCCGTTAGAACCGCTTGCGCAGCTTCTGTGAAGCCGCACAACCGCCGCCCGAATTTTCGGCTGAACTGCTCCACAAAGAACTTGGCCAGTGGCACGATGTCGCCGCGGCGTTCACGCAGGGGCGGCAATTCGATGTGGGCGACGTTGAGGCGGTAGAATAGATCACGCCGAAAGCGGCTCTCTTCGACGGCCCTGGCCAGGGGCGTATTGGAGGCGGCGATGACGCGGAGATCAATCTGCTGCAGCTTGGTCCCTCCCACCCGGTAGAACTCGCCTTTTTCCAGGACGCGCAGAAACTTGACCTGAGCCTCTTCGGACAGTTCGGCTACTTCATCAAGGAAGAGTGTACCGCCGTCGGATCGTTCGATAAACCCGACGTGACCGGTGCGATCGGCACCGGTGAAAGCGCCCTTTTCGTAGCCGAACAGTTCACTTTCCAGCAAATTCTTAGCCACTGCGCCGCAATTTAAGGCGATGAAAGGCTGCGCAAAACGCGAGGACAGGTAATGCAGATACTCGGCGACCAGCTCTTTGCCGGTGCCGCTTTCGCCTTCAATCAAAACGGTGATGTCGGTGCTGGCGAAGGTTTTGACCAGCGCCAGGACTTTCCTTATTTCCTGGCTGTTGCCGATGATCTTCTCGAATTTATTCTTCTCCATCTGGCGAAGGCGCAGCTCTTCTACCTCTTTCTGCAACACGAGGTTCTGCAGAGCTTTCTGCACCGCCAACTTCAGCTCATCAATGTTGAAGGGCTTCTGGATGTAGTCGTAGGCCCCCCGCTTCATGGCTTCGACGGCGCTGGCGACATTAGCAAATCCGGTGATCATGATGACCAATTGCTGTGACTTCTTCTCCCGTAGCAAGCGCAGGACCTCGAGGCCATCCATCTGGCCCAATCTGAGATCCAGAAGTACCAAGTCGTAGTCGGAGTCGCAGGCCAGGCGCAGACCTTTTTCGCCTGATTCTGCAGCATCTACGTCGTAGCCGTCGGCTTCCAAGACGCGCCGGATGGAGCGAACTACGGCGGCGTCGTCATCCACCACGAGAATTTTCCAGGCCATGCCTTTTGTCCCAGAATGATTAAGGTTATAAGCTCCTGTTCCGCGAAAGTGGCGGTATTTCGCCACCCATTAAAATAATATAGATCAGCGGGTTTGTCAAGGCAAATATCCACTGCTTGCCTTGAGATGCCGAGAAAAGGCAGAATTTGGTTGAACGCTCCGCCAAAAATTCCTATATTCAGCCATCTTTTGGACACAATGAAGCTTGAATCTAAGCAAATGAAGCGTGCGCTGGGTCTCGATCTGGGAGGGACGCAGATAAAGGCTGCGGTGATCAGCTCGGACGGAAAGCTGCTGCATCAGTTTCAGGGGGACACTCCACAATCGAGAACGGTTGAGGACGTTGCAGCGCAGCTCATCCAGGTCAGCCGCAAGATTATCAGCCAATTTCCGGAAATCGCCGGCGTGGGATTAGGCGCTCCGGGGCTGATTGATCGGGAAAGATCCAAAGTACGCGTCGCTCCCAATTTCCCATCGTGGCGCGACGTACCCCTGGCCGAGGTGATCGAAGACGAGATTCATTTGCCGGTTCAGTTAGATAATGATGTGAACTGCTTCGGTCTGGCCGAACAGCGCTGGGGAGCCGGATATGGGTTTCAGGATTTGCTGGCGCTGGCGGTGGGGACCGGCATCGGCGGGGCGATTATCATTGATGGACGACTCTATCGCGGCAGCAGCGGGGCGGCGGCCGAATTGGGGCACATCAGCGTGGATCTCTGGGGGCCGAAGTGCGCCTGCGGCAATCTGGGCTGCGTGGAGCGCTATCTGGGCGAGCGGTGGTTCACATTGGCGGCGCGCGAAGAACTGGAGGACGAATCCATCGCTTCAGCGGCGCAGGTTAGCGAGCGAGCTGCGGCGGGAGACGCGCGAGCCGCCCAATTTATCGAAGATCGCGGTGAAATTCTGGGCGTGGCCTGCACGACGCTAATTCACATCTTCGATCCGGAAGCGATCGTCATCGGGGGCGGCATTGCGCAGGCGGGTGAGCCTTTCTTCAGTGGTATTCGCCGGGCCATTCAGGAGAGAGCCTACCCGGTGCTGGCAGCGAAGGTGAAGATCATTCCAGCCAGGTTGGGCACCATTGCAGGAGCCATGGGGGCGGCTGCTTTGATCCTGGGTGAACAGGACTAGGGCGCTATGAGAACAATCAATTTCATTCTGGGAATTCACAATCACCAACCGGTGGGGAATTTCGATCACGTTTTCGAAGAGGCCTACCAGAAATCCTACCTGCCCATGCTTGAAGCGGTGATAGAATTTCCCTCCATCCGCCTGATGTACCACACCACGGGGCCGCTGCTGGACTGGCTGGAGGAACATCACCCTGAATACTTTGATCTGCTGAAGATCTTGATCGGACGGGATCAATTAGAGATTATGACCGGCGGCTATTACGAGCCCATCCTGGCGGTGATCCCGGACGCGGACAAACTCGGCCAAATTCAGATGATGACCCAATACATCGCCGACCGCTGGGGCAGAAGGGCGCGCGGCATGTGGATGGCCGAGCGCGTCTGGGAACCGCACCTGGCGAAGCCGCTGGCCGAGAGCGGCGTCGAGTTCATCACGCTGGATGATTACCACTTCTATTCAGCGGGCTTGAATCCGGACAAGCTTTTGGGATATTATTGCACAGACGAACAGGGCTACGGCCTATCCATCTTCCCCATCAGCAAGAAGCTGCGCTATCTGATTCCGTTCGCTCAAGCCGAAGATGCGCTGGCCTACTTGCATGAACGGGCTGATGAAAGTGGTCAAAGCCTGCTGGTGATGGCCGACGACGGCGAGAAGTTCGGCCTGTGGCCGGGCACTTACGAATGGGTGCATGAAAAAGGCTGGCTGAAGCGGTTCTTCCAGGCGCTGCAGGACGCTATGGCGGAAGGCTGGCTGAAGCTGACGACCTGTTCAGAGTTCATAGCCATTCATCCGCCACGCGGGCGGGTTTATCTCCCCTGTGCCAGCTATTTCGAAATGAGCGCCTGGTCGCTGCCCGCGGCCAGCGGCGCGAAGCTTGATCAAATTGTGCATCGGTATCAAGCTGAAGGGCGGCTGGATGAGCTGCAGCCCTATCTGAAAGGGGGCTTCTGGCGCAATTTCATCGCCAAGTATGATGAATCGAACCGCATGTACCGCAAGATGCTGTGGGTGTCGGAGCGCTTGAGCAAGTGCGAGGGCGAGGCAAGCCTCGCGCCTACAAACCCAGGGCAGACACCAGGGTCAGCTCCTACGGCAATTGACATGGCACGCCGGCATCTGTACAGGGCCCAGTGCAATTGCGCCTACTGGCACGGAGTCTTTGGGGGACTCTATCTGCCGCATCTGCGGCAAGCGGTCTATCAGAACCTTCTGGAGGCCGAAGTTATCCTGAACGAATTGGAGCATCCGCAAGGCGAGTTTACCGAAATCGCTCAGAAAGACCTCGATGCTGACGGCAGCGAGGAAATCCTGCTGCGCAACCAGCACATCGGGATTATCGTCTCGCTGCGCGAAGGCGGAGCCATCTGCGAATTTGATTATCTGCCCGCGCGCTTCAATTTGCTGAATACCTTGCGAAGGCAGCCGGAAGCTTACCATGGCCAGGTGGCCATCGCGGGATCCGAGATCAAGGAAGGCGAATCAATCCACGACCAATTCCGCGCCAAGGAGGATCGGCTGGAACGATATCTGATCTACGACCGCCACCTGCGCGGATCGCTGATTGATCATTTCCTCTCAGCCGAAGAATCGCCGCAGTCGTTGCTTAACGGTACATATTATGAGCTCGGCGATTTCGCAGGAAAACCTTATGATCTGCTGGAAATCCCCACGGCCGCGAAGGGCATCATCCTGGGAAGAAGCGGCAAAGTCGTGGACAATTGCATCGAATTACGCAAGCATATCCAGCTCCCTGCGCAGCAGGATGAACTTCACATGGAATACTCTATCTTCAACAAATCCGCGATCCCGCTGACCATTCTGTTCGCACCGGAATTCAACTTCGCGCTGCTGGCGGGGGATTACCCAGAGCGATACTACTATCAGGCGAATAAGGATTTGGACCGTGAGGCTTTGGATTCGGTGGGGATTTGCTCGGAAGTGCGGCGATTCTCACTATTCGACGAAAACGAAGGTTTCGCGGTGCACTTCGAATTTGCAGACCCGGCGGAGATCTGGAGATACCCAGTGGAGACGGTTTCGCAATCCGAAGGCGGATTTGAGCGGGTCTATCAGTCTTCCTGCGTGCTGCCGGTCTATCGCCTGGCCGTTGAAGGAAATGGAACGTTTACGACGAAATTCAAGATCAGGATTCAGACGCTTCAGTGAGGGTTGTTTTTCGCATGAGCAGAAGCAGAGGAGGCAAATTCAGGAGGCTCAGATCCAGAGCGGAAGTCGCACTGCCCAGCACCGGCAGCGCAAACAGGCCGAAGGTCAGGGCGCCGGCGGCGGCGGCGAGTAGATCCAGAGCATAGAGCCGGCCAGCCCGCATGGACGAATCGCTGCCGAAATATCCCACCGCCAGCGGAAAATGCGCCCCGCCCAGAACTCCCACCAAGAGCATGTAGCCGAAAAACATGATCTGGCCGAATGCCGGCGAATAGCCCACCAGATTCGAAGCGAGCGCCATCAAAATCAGGGGAACCAGCACCCAGATCACCTGAATGGTCCCAAAAAGCCGTTGGCGATTCATGGCAATCCTGGTGGTAAGATACGTCCCCACGGCCAGTCCCGCCATATAGAGCCCGACGAGCAATCCCACTTCGCGGTAGCCGCTGCCAAAATGCACCTGATAGACGATAAGAGCAAGGATCTCCAGCGATATGCCTGAAAGTCCCACCGCTGCTACCGCCCAGCCGACAGCAAGGCGCCGACCTCTTTTAGCGCGAAATAGCCGCAATGAAAGGGCAAGTACGAAGCCCGCTGCGATGATGATCATAGCGGCGATCGGGAAAATGCGCGCCGCCGTCTTCAGGAATTCAGGCATCCCGCCGCGCACCTGCCGCGACCAGAAGATTTGCTGCAGATAAAAACTGATGGGAGCCCGATCGCGATTCAGGCGTCCAGGCGGAGGCTGGTTCAAGGCCTCTTCCAGCATCTTCACGCGGCTGGGCGCAAGACGATCTTCGAGGCGGTAGCGATCCCAATAGGTCAGCGTTATCCCTCTTGCTGCCAATCGCGCGCTGATGCTGTCCGCATTTATGGCCAAATGCGCGCCGGAATCTGCGGCCATGAAGATGGCATTGGCGCCGGGCAGAACCTCCACCTGGGGAAAGACCGCCTTCAGGGTGGCGTGCACCGTTTTGAGCAGCATGGCCAGGTCTGGGCCGATGTAATCTTCGGAGGATTCGATGGAAAAGATCAGCACGCCGCCGGATTTCAGGGCGCGTTTCGCCAGGTCAAAGCCTTCGATGGTGTAGAATTTCGCCAGACGCGCCGAGCGAGGGCCGGGGAGGTTCAGGCAGATCAGATCATAGGTTTGAGGCTCGGTTTTGGCGAGGAAACGGCGGCCGTCGTCGAGGTGGGTTCTGACGCGCGGATCATTTAGAAGTAGGGGCGAGGCGCTCCTCGCTCCTACGGTTACAGGATCGAACCAGCCTGCCAAGTTGAACAATGCTTGATTCAGCTCGATCAGATCCAACCGCCGGATGGATGGTTGGCGCAGGGCTTCGCCCAACGCTGCACCCAGAGCGCCGCCGATCCAGAGGATACGCTGTGGATTCAGATGCTGCGCCAAACTCAGATCAGCGCGTTCTTCGGCGCCGGCAGGATCGTCGGAGACTGTTAGCAGCAGGCCGTTTTCATAGACGCTGATCTGGCCCTGCCGATCGGTGACTTCGATCAACCCATAAGGCGTCTGCAGGACATCCAATAGTTTTTGCCCCGGTCGAAAAAGCGAAGCGCAGCGAAAATCGAGCCTGCGCAGGGCGGGCTGACAGGCCATGCTCATCACCAGAGCCAGGGTCAGAATCGGCCAGGACCTGGCGCGAGGCTGCAAAATCAATAGTGAAAGTCCAAGACCGAATGCTGAAAAAAAGATCGGGAGAGAAAGGGTAGGCAGGTGCGGGGAGAAGAGCAGCGTGACGATGGTACCAGCGAAGAAAGAACCGGCCGCTTCCAGCAAGTAGGCGATGCTCACCGGATTGCGGGTCCATTGAGATTGAAGGGCGCAGCCCAGCGGAAACAGTGCGCCTCCGGACAGGCCGACAGGCAAGATAGCGACGATTAAGGCAATGAACAAAGCGCCGCCGCCGGCGGCGATTCCGGGGATCCAGCCGCTCTTGGCGGACACGAGGGTGAAGACAACCGGAGCTGCGAAGGCAATGAGGGAGAGGAGAAGCAGGATCAAGGCAAACGTGCGGGCAAGGCAGGCCTCGCCCCTACCCTGCATCACTTTTGCCAACCAGGAACCGAACGCGCCTCCAACGGCGACCATCAGCAACCAGACGGACAGCGTCAGCGCAAAGACGACCTCGTCGCCGCCGGTCAGAGCCAGCGCGCGGCGCATGATGATCACCTGCGCGCAGCCCATCATGGCACCGGCCCAGAGGATGGCGGCGTCCGAACGCTGCTTTAGGGAAATCGCGGGCATTTCAATAAGAGAAACAAAGGGGCGTTCGCTTAAACGCCCCTATAGAAGAATCAGCGCAGCAATAGCGCTTTTGCGGCCCAAGTTCCCGCAACGGTACTCAGGCGCAGAAGATAGAGCCCTGAAGGCAGTCTGGCAACATCCCACGTGATTTCATGGTCGCCGGAAGCATAATTGCCTTCAGCCAGAGTTGCTACATGGCTGCCGTCAATCGCGAAGACCAGCAACTGCACCCAACCCGGTCTGGCCAGACTGAAGCGCACCGTGGTCGCCGGGTTGAAGGGATTAGGATGCGGATTATCGAGCCTGAAGGTGTTGGGCATTTCTGCGCTCTGGCCGGGCAATACAGCCGTCGGTGGCAGGATGTCGGACTGCCCGCGCGGCAGGATCTGATAGACGTTGTACTGGTTCAGAATGCCGACCAGATCGAAAAGCTCTTCAACATCGGGATGATCCGCCCAGCCGTCCAGGTCGGTGTCCTTGTCAATGCGCATGACCACGGTTTCAGCGGTATTGTCGGTGATGGTCAAGTTGCCATCCAGACCTTCATTCGGCCAGGGCGCTGACTCACGCGTGATCCAGACGCTGCTCAGCCAGACCAGCATGGATTCCAGCGCTTCGCCCTGCTCATTGGCGATGCTACAGTCAATTTCCAGGGGATCGGGCACACCCACGTTGATCCCCACGTTGAGCTCCAGGGGATAGTACAGCTCTAAGAGGCCATTGTACTCACTCAAGCGAGCCTTCACCCAGAGGCAATCACCTGCGACGAAAGTAAAGGCGCCGCCGTAGACATTGATTCCCGCCAGGTCGTCCTGCATGTAGGCGCTGATGTTGGAGGGGCCATTGAACAGCCCGGCGTCCACGGTAGCAATGCCGGTGGTCCAGAAGATCTGGTTGGGCGGAGGCGGGCTGGTGCGCAATTCAATCAGACTGTAGAAGGGAGCTTCGCCGCCCAGGACATTGGCAGTTCCGGGCGTGGGGAAAGGGCTGATCGTAAAGTCGTTGGCGTTGTTGTTGGTGTCG
>Ga0315280_10012155_pt1 | contig 10462 bp, 6 predicted proteins | sample YL17G06_40_MG_FD_203697 | JGI IMG/M metagenome (GOLD analysis project Ga0315280, IMG submission 203697) | Sediment microbial communities from Yellowstone Lake, YNP, Wyoming, USA - YL17G06_40 | ecosystem: Environmental > Aquatic > Freshwater > Lake > Sediment | place: USA: Wyoming | collected... | reverse complement strand
ACGATCCTCCAGCCTTCAAGCCTTCTGCGAACAATCCAGCGCCTTCTCCGCAGTATCTTATCCATGATTCAACTCCCTTTCATTCACACTCTAATCATGAAAGGGACATATCAGGGTGGATAGTTCAGTCCTATTCTGAAAGTCCCAGTTATCGAGATAATCTCACTGTCATGTCCAGACGGTTCATGAACGCTGAATGGGCGTAAGATTCGTTGGGTCATCAGCAGAAGTTGAGCGCGCGGGGTTGTCCCGATATTCTTTGAGTTGACACGGAAAGATCAATATGGTTTGAGCCCCGCACTCTCCTATTTGGAGGCGAATCCAGATAGAAGAGTACGAGACTCTGGAGTCACTGTTGAATAGTCTGGATTTATCCTTTGTTGAGCATCTGATTATCAGCTGTTATCATCAGGATGGGCCGGGTAGGCCTCCACGCAACCCTCTAGGCCTCTTCAAGGCTCATCTTGCCAGACGCTACCTCAGAATAAGCAGTCTGCGTGAGCTTGAACGTTGCTTATGGAGTGATGAGAGGCTGCGAGCCATATGTGACATAGGAAGAGAAGAGCCAGCATACGGTAGGTCTGTACTCTCAAGATTTAACCAGCGGCTAGGTTCAGAAAGACTCAGACAGATAGTGAATGAGCAGATTAAGAAGCTGATCAGAAAGCGTCTTGTAAACCCCCGGATAATGGCTATGGACGCCACGTTCATCAAGGCCTACAGCAGACGCGGCATGGACAATAGGACAGGCTACAGTGACCCTGAAGGCCGTGTGGGAAGAGCATACCGCACATACGGTCTAGGCTACAAACTACACCTCACAGTTGATGCAGACACAGCCACACCCCTAACATTCCTAGTGGCGCCTGCAAACACCAACGAGAAGAAGCTCAGCACCCCACTCCTCAAGATGACAGTCAAGATTACAGACCACAGGATCCGACAGTTAACTGCTGACAGCCAATACTCCAGCAGAAGACTGAGAGAGACAGCTCGAAGATACGGAGTCAAGACAGCGATACTCTACCCAGCAAACCAGAAGCCAGAAAGACGCAACATTCTCAGAGTAACCGGTGACTTCAGAACCCATGGCCCAGAAAGCCTGAAACGCATATACAGGAGACGCTCAATCATAGAGCTCACCTTCGCATGGCTCAAAGAACACCTCAACCTCAACAGCCACAAGACAAGAGGACTAGAAAACATCACAATACACGCAGCATACTGCATACTATGTCTCCTCTACATCATAGAAGCCTCACACAACATAGAACAACCATCCAAATCAAGAAGCATAACATACTGGGCAAACTAACACGAAACAGCTAATAAAGGGACAAGACCGCGCGCACAATTTTATTTAGACAAGTTGAGGATATATCATCCCTGAGGTTGCTCAGCGTGTCAGTTAGAATGAACTTCACAATTCAAATCCCAAGGAAGATATTGTTCGGGGAAGGAGCCATCAACGAAGTTCCAAGATTGGCTCAGGAATTCAATGCCAAGTCCGTACTTCTTATTGCAGATCCGATAATTAGCAAGCTCGGAGTGAGCGCCAAGGTATCAGAGCCTCTACGAGATGCGGGTATGAAGATAGAAGTCTTTGATAAGGTTGAACCTGAGCCAAGTATCCAGGCTGCAGAGCAGGTGGTGGAAATCGCTAGGAAGTCACACTATGATCTGGTAATCGGATTAGGTGGAGGTAGCTCACTTGACATGGCGAAGTTGGCTTCAATAAGCGCCACGAATCCTAACCCCATAACAGATTTCATCGGCGTAGGAAAGGTGCCTAAACCCGGTGTGCCGAAAATACTTATCCCGACAACTTCAGGCACAGGAGCAGAGATCACGATGAACGCAATCATCTCCAATAAGGAGGAACATTTGAAGCTTGGGATAGTGACCCTCTATAACATAGCTGATGTAGCCGTCATCGATCCTCTGCTCACTCTCACCATGCCCCCAAGTGTCACCGCATCCACGGGGTTGGATGCGTTAACCCACGCTGTTGAGTCACTCATGTCAATAGATTTGAACCCGTTCTGCGAGCCCTTAGCGATTGAGGCTGTCAAACTCATCTTTAGGAGTCTACCGAAGGCTTACCGTGAAGGGAGCGACCTGGCAGCTAGGCGAGATATGTCACTAGCCTCTATGTTTGCGGGAATCTCTCTTGCCATATCTGGCGTATGCGCTGGGCACGCAGCCGCCTACTCTTTCACAGTCACGGTCCCGCACGGTGTAGGCTGTGCCCTAGCCCTTCCATACGTGATGGAGTTAAACTCCTCAGCCTGCCTACCTAGACTGGCAGCGATAGCTGAGGCTGCCGGTGTTGAGGAGGAAGGAGCGCGTCAAGAGAAGAACGCGTTCAACTCTGTAGGAGCCGTCAGGAAACTTATGGAGGAGGTAAACAGTCCACTCTCTTTGAAGCAGATAGGGATCAGAGAGGCTGACTTGGAATCGATGGCTAGGAATATGCTCACAGTCAAGAGACTATTGGCGCATAATCCGAAGACTTTGACAGAGAAGGACGCAGTGCAGCTATTCAGACGAATGTATAAGGGACAACCGCTCCCGCTTTCTGAGTATGGAGGAAGCTAAACAAACCTATTGAGAACAACAAGGTAACGCAAGTCTAATGGAAACTCTTTTCAAAAAAAAATACTGGAAAGACTTCAAAACCAAGTTGATAACGCAAGCATATGAGTCCAGAAAAGCAATGAAGAATCTATAATCCTGTATGCGGAGAAGTATGTAGGGAGGACTATGACATTTGAATCAAACAGCCGCCTTGAATTCTGATATACGGAAGGACCCTTTGGACAATTTCTTCTCCCCCCGAAGCGTTGCCGTAGTAGGCGCATCTTCAAAACCGGGTAAGATTGGTCACGAAATAGTTAGAAACATCTCACAATATCAATTCAAAGGCGGGGTCTATCCCGTCAATCCAAATGCGGAAACGATTCTCGGCTTGAAATGTTATCCGTCAATAAGCGAAGTCCAAGAAGAAGTCGACCTCGCAGTATTCGTCGCGGCCTCCAACATACTTCCAAAACTAGTCGAGGAGGCGGGGCGAAAAGGCGTCAAGAATTCAATCATCGTATCAGGCGGCTTCAAGGAAATGGGGGAAGATAGAGCCCTATATGAAGATCAACTTGTATCGGCAGCATGTAAGTATGGGATGAGAGTAATCGGGCCCAACTGTATCGGGGTCTTCGACAGTACCTCGCGGCTGGACACTTTCTTCTACCCGCACGATCGCATGGTAAGGCCTGACCCTGGTGGGGTCTCCTTTGTGACGCAGAGCGGAACATTCGGCCTCACCTTCCTTGAATGGGCCACAAACTCCAAGCTTGGAATCAGGAGACTAGTAAGCCTCGGAAACCGATGTGACGTAAACGAGATAGATATGATTCGATACCTCGGCCGTGATCCCTTGACCAAGGTAATCGCCCTGCATCTGGAGAGCATAAGTGACGGAAGACAATTTATTCGAGAAGCGAGAAAAGTCACGGCAAGAAAGCCCATAGTAGTATTGAAGACGGGCAGAGTAGAAGGGTCAAGAGCAGCAAAGAGCCATACCGGAGCAATAACAGGATCATACCGAGTGTGCAAGTCAATCTTCAAGAATTCAGGCATGATTCTTGCAGAATCATTTGAGGAACTCTTCGACATATCGAAAGCGATTGAAAAGCAACTGGCTGCAAAGGGAAATAATGTTACAATCGTCACAAACGCCGCTGGTCCGTCGGTGGCTGCAGCTGACCTCTGTCATGAACTAGGCCTCACCATAGTCAATTACTCTAAAGAGACTCTGGACAGGTTACTCTCCTCGTTACCACCCTATGCGGTAATAGGGGAATATGTAGACCTAACCGGAAGTGCAACGAGTGAAGACTACCAGAAGACATTCCGGATTATTCTGGAGGAACCGTCGATAGACGCGATACTCAGCTTTGTAGTCTTCTTGAATCCGCCATTATCCTCTGACGTTGTCAATGTCATTGCAGGCGTTCAAGGCCAAGGCAAACCCATCGTCTGCTGGGCTACAGGGGGCGAGTTTTCACGGGGATTGATAATGAAGCTGGAAGAGGTGGGGGTACCCACCTACCCGACGACCGAGCGGGTCATCAGGGCCCTTCAAGGATTGATAGAGGCGGGGAAGAAGAGGGAGTGGTTCCCACCAGCACAGATAGACGCAAAGATAGACCTTGCAAGCCAGATCTTCAAGAACGTCTCATCTGAGGGCCGCGATATGCTCACGGAGGTCGAGAGCAAGGATGTCCTGAGAGCGTACGGCATAAAGACGACTACTGAGTATGTCGCAAGGACGGCCAAAGAGGCAGGCCTATACGCCTCCAAGCTTGGATTTCCTGTGGTCCTGAAAGTATTGTCTCCTGACATAACGCACAAGTCTGATGTCGGAGGCGTGGTGACCAATGTCAGAGATTCCAGAGAGGCTTCTCAGACATTTGAACAGATCATAGAGAGGGTTAGGGAGAGGAAGCCTGAAGCCAAGATAGACGGTGTCTTGATTGAGAACCAGATACCTCCAGGTGTAGAGGTTATTGTGGGCTCAACCGTAGATAGAGACTTCGGTCCTGTGGTAGCCTTCGGGTTAGGCGGAGTCTTTGTCGAGGCCTTCCAAGATCTCTCCTATGGATTTGCACCCCTTTCTGAAGAGGAAGCGTTGAACATGATATCCAGTACGAAAGCAGCAAAGTTGCTTGAGGGAGTGAGGGGGAGGCCGCCGGCAGACCTGAAGAAGCTCGCCAACATGATGATGAGGGCCTCTTTCCTGGCTTCTGAACAGCCGATCGCCGAGATGGACCTCAATCCAGTAATCGTCTCTGCTGATGAGTGCGCTGTTGCGGATGCGAGAATCAGAATCAAGGACTAGGAATAGAATGTGACGCGGCATCACCAATTCTTACTTTGGATATAGGGCCTCAGCCACCCAGCCCAAGTCTAGCTCCAAGAGGATCTCCTTACTCGGCCTGCCGTCCTCATCCAGTCCGCGTTCTCTGTAGTACTCTTTAAGCATAGTCTCCAGCTCCACTATCTGTCCCTTCGCAGGGCCCTCATTCACAGATTCCTTCAAGAATCTCTCTGGTAGAGTGTCGTCTTTCCGAGTAACTCCCATTCTGACGTTAAAGGCCCTTTGCAGGTTCCATATCCTCTCACCTATCTTCACGAGGTCGTCAAAGGTCATCTCCCAACCAGTCACCGCGCTGTAGTAGTTGGTGAGCATCCTCAAAGGTAACTTTCCCCAGAAGACCATGAATTTGCACATGCCGAGGGAGTCGACGGCGCAACAGACATCTTGGTATACCTTGGTCATGCGCCCCTTATCCTTGGTTAGGAAGCCGTCTACAGGTTCATTCCATGGAAGTTCCGGGCTGAGCAGGTTCCTCTCGACCAGCATGGGCGACCCTCGATTGTGGTTTGCGCCTACGTTTGAGGTGGCATACGCAACACCCATCGACTTGAATTTGCGTGGGTTGTGCTCTGGGAACTCCAAACCCTTTACGTGTATCGCGAACTTTTCGGAGCCCTTGCCTATTATCTCGGCCGCCCGGCGGACGCCTTGACCCAGCGTCACACCTAGGCCCTCCTTCTTTCCTATGAGTTCGCACATCTTGACTACGGCGTCTGGGTTACCCCACGTCAGGTCGACGCCGCCGGCATCCTTTATGAGGCCTTTCTCGTAGCACTCCATGGCGAGGGCAATCGCTTGTCCGCTTGATATGGTATCTATTCCAAGCCTATTGCAGATGTCATTAGCCTTCGCTATTGACTCTAGGTTACTGTTGAAGCACAGTGAGCCTAGCGCTGCCATCGTTTCATATTCGGGTCCACTGCCCTCCATGGCGTACGGGCCACTTTGAATCCTGACCTTTCTTCCGCATGCTATCGGACAGGTTCTGCATGGATAGGGGCTGGTCAGAATCGTCTGTGTCATGGTAGTGCCGGTGATCTTCTCGGCCTCTGGGAAGCTCCCACGAGTCCAGTTTCTGATTGGCAGATTGCCGTTCTGCTCAAAGGTTATGAGGCCTGACGCTGTTCCGTTTTCACGTAGGGCCTTCGTATTGGGCAAAGCTGTGCTTACGGCTTCCTTCTTTATCTCATTCAGTTTGTCTGGGTTAGACACCTTTATCTTGCCAGTTCCTTTGCACGCTATAGCCTTCAGATTCTTTGATCCCATGACTGCGCCGAGACCACACCTGCCCGCGGCTCTGCTATTGTCAGCGATGATGCTGGCCAGTTTGACGAGTCTCTCGCCAGCGAGCCCTATTGTGGCGACTGAAACCGTTGCATCCCCCAGTTCCCTTCGTAATGCGTCGACTGTCTCGAAGGTCTCTTTCCCCCAGAGGTGTTTGGCGTCCTTGACCTGAACATGGTTGTCTTTCATCCATAGGTAGGCTGGTTCCTTCGCTTTTCCCTTGATTATGATCCCGTCATAGCCTGCATTCTTCAGGTCTACTCCTAGGGGTGCTGAGAACATTGACTCTCCATATATTCCCGTGAGAGGGGATCTTGAGACAACAGTTGTCTTGATACCGCATGGTATGGTGGTGCCGACAAAGGCTCCGGTCATGAAGATCAGAATGTTTTCGGGGCCAAGTGGGTCTGTATCAGGCCCGACTTCCTTAAATAGTATCGTCGAGGCAATTCCTTCACCGCCGATGAATTGCCTAGCCAGTTTCAGGTCTAGATCTTCTTCTCGTATTTCATGGCTGGTCAAATTCACCCTCAAGAGCTTTCCAGCATAACCATTGACCATAGCGCACACACAACGCCATATCTTGATCTCCATATTTAGTTCTTAGCGGTCTCAAGCTTTTTCCAGATGTCTAGTTTAGAGCTTATTGGCTGAGAATCAGATTCCTGCTCCGCTGGGCGAGAGAATTCCCCTATCCAGAGCACGGTAGCAAGTCAGTGGAATGAAGTTTATCAAGCGAGCATAGAGTAGAACTCAAGCGATTCCTCAACTATGCCAGGAGATGGTGACGGCAAGTCGAGGTATCTGTAGTGTGCCTGGTATAGCGGGCCTGACTGGTCTCGTAGCGTCTCTAGTGCTACAATGGTTTCCAAGATTGAGACGGTTCAACCCTCTGAGAATTCGTGTCTATCGTTGCGGAAATCCAAGATTCGGGCGAGTGGGTCACTCGAGGATTCGTCCCTGACAAATCTTGCATATCCAGTAATCTGGGGAGAAGTGGTCGAGATCTTCATCTTCGCAGGCGCAGAGATCACATTTCTGTTCGGGTCGACTCGTCAAGATCAATTCATCAGACCGAGATCGTCTTCTTGGCTAAGCGGACATCTAATAGTCTGAGCACGCGTTCAGGCCTGTTAAGCCTGACCGAATATGGTAGTATTCTATTCAGTAGCACTACTAAGCCAGAGTGAGCGCGTGCTGAATCCTGAGGGTTTCTGAGTCGTGGCGGGCCCGACGGGATACTAACCCGCGATAACGCAGGGGGTTAACTAAATGAAATTTCTTGGTGTGGCATTGCCATAGATGGTGCGCGACGACACAAGCACGCGCTTATTGAGGTGCCCAGAGCACCATTCTTCCCTTCTCGTTCATTTCCTTGGCTAGAGCCTCGATTGGGCCGTGTTTGATGCATTTGGCCATGCAATGCTTCACACATGCCGGTTCGAGACCACTCCTCGTACGGCTTGCGCAAAGGGTGCAAAGTTCTGTGGGAAACGGGATGAAGGTGAGGTATGATTTGCCGTTGGGCAGCATCTGGATAATTTCGATTACTTGCATCCCCACTATCTCGTTTGGCCTACGGTACTCTTGGGCACAGGCCACTTGACAAGTAAAGCAACCAGTGCAATACTCATAATCTATCAGGAGACCGTATTTGGTTCCCTCACTCATCACTAGCATCCCCCGCTGAAACCTTGTATACTTTACAGAGCGTGTGCTTGATGGGTGCTCCTAGACCGTCTTTTCCCTGGTAGCCCATGGGAATGAGCTGGTTGACATTTGACTTCCAGACTTTAAAGAGGCTTGGCTCCGCCCCTGGCTCCTCTGGAAACCACCAACCGTGCTCCGCCATCACCATCCATTCAGGCACCACAGGGGTGACTTTAGCCTTGAACCTGCATCTTCCGAGCCAATTCTCGACCCAGACCCACTCCCCACTGCTGATTCCCAATGACCTTGCCGTGTTGGGGTGGATCTCAATAAGCGGATGTGGATGGATCTGCCTCAGCCAAGGGATGTTTCTGTGCTCTGAGTGAAAGTAGACAGGAGACCGTCTTCCGGTGGACAGGATTAGGGGGTACTCCTTCGCCAGCTCTGGTTGACTGATGGGTGTGAATGGGGGCTCCTCGTAGTGGGGGAGAGGTTCCAGCCCCCACTCTTCACGGAGGGAAGAGTATAGCTCGATCTTCCCGGATGGGGTTTGGAATCCAGGTTTTCTGTCCTTGCGTAGCAGCCCCTTCTCGAATCTGTGATATGGAGCGCTAGGGTGACCCTCAGTCGGCAGAGCCCAGCCGCCCCTCTCCTGTAGTTCACGGAAGGTCATGCCGGACGGCCTTAGAATATCGTCGAAAAGATCATGGATCCTATCCCACCTGAAATCTGGGTCAAATCTCTTGGCTAACTCAAAGTTTATCTCCAAATCCGGTTTGCATTGGCCAACTGTTATTACTTTGTTGATGGTCTGAAGGGGTACCCACCAGCTCCTTACCCCATCTTTTTCTAGGAAGGTCGCCGCAGGCAGGATGATGTCGGCCAGCTGGGTGCTGGGGGTATGAAACAGGTCTACGGCAACTACGAATTCAAGCTTCTTGATGGCTTCAACCCATCTTTTGGGGTCCATGCCTATGCCCCCAATAGGGTTGCATGCCTGTATCCACATGCCCTTGATAGGGTATGGGTCCTCTGTGAATATCTGCTCAAGAGCCAGGTCTGTCTGGGCCCGCCAGATGAATTTGTTCAAAGGCCCGTACCGGGCCGCTCCAATCCTTTTCTTGTCAACTTCCTTAGACTCCAGCTTGATTACCCCCTCAGCCCCGGGCAGAGCATACGCAACCGCGTCGAAGGCGTAGCGGGAGATCACGTTGCCGCCGGGCACGTCCAGGTTTCCGGTTAGGCACCAAAGGTAAGTTATTGCTTGGGCTGTAGGAGTGACCGCGGGGGTCATGTCGATGGGCACCCCCCAGTGTATGGATGCTGGTTTGCTCTTTGCGTAGAAGATCGCTGCGTCCCTGATGTCTTTCTCCGGGACCAGTGTGATTTCGGCTACTCGCTCAAGGGGATACCCGTTCACTTCCTCGCAGAAAACATCCCATACAGTTCTAGCCTGCACCCGTTTTCCATCTCTTAGGTCAACTTCAAAATCCCCTGTCAGTCTTGGCTTCACGTCTGGCGACCGGTACCCAGCCTCATCCGAATCCCAGATAGCCGGCTTTTCATTTTCGGCATCCCAGACAACAAAGTTGCTCTGAGACCCACCATCAACCAAGTCGCTCTCCCGAAGCAGTCTTCCGGCGTCGCATCGAATCAGATGATGTGCATTGGTCCATTTCTCAACAAAGCCTTCATCGTATAGCTTTTCATTGATTATGACATTGAGGAAGCCCATCGCCAAGGCCCCGTCTGTTCCTGGCCTCAGTCTGAGCCATTTCGTGGCTCTTGAGGCGAACCAAGACAACCGTGGATCGATGGCGATGATTTTCGCGCCCCTTTTCATGAGGTCGATTATCCAGTGGCCAAATATGTTGTCAGGGCATGAGGCCGGAATATCGTAACCCCAGACCACGATGCAGTCAGGGATCTTGTACCTTGGACTCTCATAGCGGTCGACCAACCATTGCGCGGCGTCGATCACGCAGTAATCGCCCTGGACGGTTTCCACGGCTGATATTCTTGGACTATAGCAGGCTATCCCGCTCAGGCTGAACATGACGTTTGGGCTACCATAGGCGTAGGCGAGCATGCATATCCAGGGTCCGATATCCCTGCCGGTTCCCATTGAGAAGATGAAGCTCTCCGGACCGTGATCTTGACGTATCTTTTTCATTCTTGCCTCTATAAGATCGAAAGCCTCATCCCAAGAGATCTCCTCCCACTTTCCCTCGCCACGTTTCCCAACACGTTTCAAGGGACGTGTGAGGCGGTTTGGGTGATATACGTATTGGGTTATTGCAAGGGCCCTTGAACAAAGACGACCTTGATTCCAAGGGTGTTCTGGATCACCTTCGATCTTGACCAGTTTGCCGTCTTCAATGTAGGCCAGCACCCCGCAGCCGCCATGGCACCCGGGTCCAGCTGACCAAGTCGTAGTTCTCAAAACTTGAACGTTCTTGCCACTCATTGTTGAATTCCCTTTTTTTCAGACGCAATCGCTTGAGATATTTCCTTCATTAGGAATTTAAGAATGAGTAAGAGCCGCGCGCCAGCTTCTTGCTAAACGTACAGTGGCTCCGCCATTAGTGGCGG
>Ga0315280_10012154_pt1 | contig 10462 bp, 9 predicted proteins | sample YL17G06_40_MG_FD_203697 | JGI IMG/M metagenome (GOLD analysis project Ga0315280, IMG submission 203697) | Sediment microbial communities from Yellowstone Lake, YNP, Wyoming, USA - YL17G06_40 | ecosystem: Environmental > Aquatic > Freshwater > Lake > Sediment | place: USA: Wyoming | collected... | reverse complement strand
GAACACAATTGAGGTCAAGGAGTTTATTCAGCTTATAGGCGGCGATCTCATATTTGTAGCTGGTCGGCATCACGCCGGGCCTGGGACGATTGACATACTTAAAAAATCCAGGCCTTTGAATTTTGCCGTCATCAAGCTCGATTTTCCATGGTGCGGTCCGACCTTTTTCAGAATCCTTTATGACCGAAACAACCTTGGCAGTTCTTAGATAATTTTCTAGCTCCTCTTGATTCAGAGGTTCTTGATTAGTTTCGCGGCAAAGTGCGCCAGAGCTCAAATTCCCCAAAAAAATTAAGAATAAAAAAACCGTTCCCCATCCAATTTTACTTTTCATTATTCGGCCCCCAAATTGAAAAATTTCCTTTGTCTATGACCAAAGCACTTAAATTCCCGCCGAAAATATCTGAAATACCAGTGTCGATCGTCCAAATCCTGTTTTGAAAACGCGACAAATCCCCCAAGACTGGAGATCCACTTTGCTCTGTATGCCCTATGACCATATCTCTGGCCTTCAGGCTGGTTAGAATTTCATCCACATCCTCTTTGAACAGTGACTCATCATTCCTGGCTAAATCCCTGTACCAGATAGGACCATCGGGATCATAGATATACTCGGGGTTAAGAGGTATCTCGAAATGCCTTGAAAATTTTCCCTGCAAGCGGAAATAATTGAGTTCTTCCCTGAATTTATCATTGATTTCATCGAGTCTCATAGTCGAATATTTTTTACTGATCCCTCCGTGCACGAAAATGATGTCATTGATTTTGATCACAACATTGTGGTCACAAATCCATTTTCCATATTTATCATTAAAGAAAGAAATGTATTCCTGGCGAGCTGCTTTATCATTCCTTAAGATTTTTATCCAGAAAGCTCTGAAATCCGTGTTCAGAGAAAGTTCAATTTCTGCGTCTTTAGGAATTTCTTTCCCGCTTTGTTTTCGATATTCATTGTTCTTCTGTTTTCGATAGTATTCAGGCAGGAAAGAAAAAAATTGTTGGACAGTCACATAATCAGGATAGTCGAATGTAATCCCTGTGATATTCATCATCTCGTGGTTTCCGATCAACAGGTGGACTTCACCCCCTGCTTCCTTTGCTTCTTTCTCGAGGCTCCGGATTAAATCAAATGCTTTTTTAGCCTCAGGGCCTCTATCCATGATATCGCCTATCTGGACGAGATGAGTTTTGCCCCCGATCCAGTGCAACTCCTCGTCAATAAGCTGGGTCCCTTTTAAGATTCTTATAAAATTCTTGTAATCTCCATGGATATCGCCGACAGCGACTATTTTTTCAACGCCGGTCCAAACGCACTGGGTGCTAGCGGCTGAGAGGCTGGCTAAAAAGGCGAGAACAAATAGAATAGAAACTAAGGAGCGCTTAATTTTTCTCATTGCCCGAGTTTAACGTTCTTCTTGCTTATTATAGTAAAATAACGGCCAGCAAAAGAAAAGAAGAAAAATTTGACTCTTTTCCTATTAATTTGTTATCTTTAAAAATACATGAAACAAGCAAAAAGGAGCTAGGGGTATAAAATGTCCTGAAGGCCAGCATGAAAACCCGGCTGATTTTAATATGCTTAGGGATAAACTAGTAAAGAAAAAAGGAGGGGGTTATGTACGCCCGGCTGACGATATTTCAAATTAAAGAAGACAGGATAGATGAAGGGATTAAGATTTACGAGGCAAGTGTGGTTCCTGAGGCGAAAAAGCAAAAGGGTTACCAGGGAGCTTATCTCCTTGTGGACCGAAGCACAGGCAACGGCATTTCCCTTACTCTTTGGGCGACTGAAGAAGATGCCCGGGCCAATGAAGAGAACCTTTACTACCAAGAACAGTTGGTTAAGTTCCTGAACTTGTTCAAATTCTCAAGCTCTCCGCCGATTCGCGAAGGGTATGAGGTGATCGTTCAGGCCATGCCCAAAGAGCGTTCGCCTAAGAAGGGTGAGAAATAGCTAAAGGAAACAGTGGTCATGAAATGCCCGAAATGTCATGCTGAAAATCCTGAAGACAGCCACTTCTGCAACAAATGCGCGACGGCTTTTCCCCCATTAACTGAAATCCATCTCCATCCTACGACAACTCTCGAGGTCCCTCTCAAAGAATTAGCCACAGGGAGTACCTTCGCTGGAAGATTTGAAGTTATCGAAGAGCTGGGCAAAGGCGGCATGGGCAGAGTCTATAAAGTGCTAGACAAAGAAATCCATGAAAAGCTGGCTCTAAAGCTACTGAACCCAGAGATCGCCGCAGACGAGAAGACGATTGAACGCTTCCGGAACGAACTCAAATTCGCCCGCAAGATCTCGCATCGGCATGTTTGCAGGATGTATGAGTTTGGCAAAACAGAATTGACCTATTACATCACGATGGAATATGTCCCTGGTGAAGATTTAAAAAGCATGATCCGGATGATGGGGCAGTTGAGCTCGGGCCAGGCCATATCCATCGCCAGACAAATTTGTGAAGGATTGGCTGAGGCTCACCGGTTAGGAGTCATCCACCGCGATTTAAAGCCCCAGAACATCATGATTGACCGAGAGGGGAATGCGAGGATTATGGACTTTGGGATTGCTCGTTCCATCAAGTCTAGCGGGATAACAGATTCGGGAGTGATGATTGGGACACCGGAATACATGTCACCTGAGCAAGTGGATGGGAAAGAGGCAGACCAGCGCTCGGATATCTATTCTCTGGGTGTGATTCTGTATGAGATGGTGACGGGAAGGGTGCCTTTTGAAGGCGACACTCCTTTCAGCGTCGCCGTTAAGCACAAGATCGAAACGCCTAAAAGTCCCAAAGAATTGAATGCCCAAATTCCGGATGACCTCAACCGCCTGATCCTCCGCTGTCTGGAGAAGGAGAGAGACAAGAGGTATCAGAGCGTCACAGAAGTGCTATCTGAATTGGTTAAGATAGAGAAAGGTATTCCGACTACAGAAAAAATACTGCTCCCGAGAAAACCGTTAACTTCAAGAGAAATCACAGTCAAATTCAGTTTGAAAAAGCTTTTTGTTCCTGCGCTAGTATTTCTTTCTCTGGTTATCGGAGGGATTATCTTGTTGCTGTTTCTTCCCCATAAGAAGTTTGGTCCCGTCGAGCCCGGCAAGCCTTCCCTTGCCATCATGTATTTTGAAAACAACACAGGCGATAGGAATTTAGACCACTGGCGCAAAGCTCTCTCGGACCTCCTGATCACAGACCTGATGCAATCGAAATACATCAAAGTTTTAAGCGGGGAGAGCCTTTATGCAATTCTCAAAAATTTGAACTTACTTGAAGCCAAAAGTTTTTCCTTGGAAGACCTCAAGCAGGTAGCGACTCGCGGTGGCGTCGAGGATATATTGGTCGGCAAATACGCCAAAGCTGGTGAAAACTTGAGAATCGACGTGATCCTTCAGAAAGCATCCACCGGGGAGACAGTCGGTTCTCCCGAAAAAGTCCAGGGCAAAGGCGAAGAGAGCTTTTTCTTGCTGGTCGATGAGCTTACCAAGAAAATCAAAGTCAATTTTAATCTGACACCCCAAGAGATTACCACCGACAATGATATAGAAGTTGGGAAGATCACTACCTACTCTCCAGCAGCCTACAAATTTTACAGCGAAGGAAGAAAATATCATATGATGGGAGAAAGCGCCCAAAGTATCCCTTTAATGGAAAAAGCCATCGCCATTGATCCTAATTTCGCCATGGCTTACAGGTCCCTGGCTATGTCTTATGGGAACCAGGGTTTAGATTCTGAATCCAAGAAATACCTCCAAAAAGCATTTGAGTTATCTTCCAATGTATCTGAAAGAGAACGCTATATTATCCAGGGAGATTATTACCTTCAATCAGAAAAAACCTTCGATAAAGCCATCGAGGTCTATACGAAACTACTGGAACTCTATCCAGACGATTCGACAGGCCTTAGCAAGCTTGCCTATATATATTATTATTTAGAACAATGGGATAAGGCCATAGAGAAATCTGAGACAGCCATCAAATATAAAGATGACAGCATTTTTACTTGCCAGTATCTGACCTTTAGCTATGAGTGCAAGGGATTGTTCGATAAGGCTGTTGAAGTTCTGAAGAGCTATCTCAATCATATCCCAGATAGTCCAGATATCCGATTAGATTTGGCCGATGCCTATTTCTATCAAAAGAAATTTGACCTGGCTTTGATTGAAGCAGATAAAGCTTATGCGCTCGACCCAACTTATTATTATTATTTTGTAGACAAAGGCGATATCTACCTTTATCAAGGGGACCTCATCAAGGCAGAACAAGAGTATCAAAAACTCCTGAGCCTTAAAGGATCTCGAGCTCAACGGAGGTATTTATCGCGGATGATTTCTTTAGCTCTTCTCCAGGGGAAATTCGAAAAAGCAAAAGGCCTGGCGAATCAAGGAATAGAATGGGCTTCGAAAATTGAGGATAAATGGATCGAGAGAAGCTTTCATGACTGGCTAGCCTACATCTTACGAGCGTCAGGAAATCTGGAGGAAGCTGTGAGCGAGAACGACAAAGTCTGGGCCAGTGCAGTTGAAGAAGAAGAATTGGGATATCAGATAGGTGTCTTGCAAATGAAAGGCCTGATCTATCTGGATAAGAAAGCGCTTGATAAAGCTCAGGGGACAGCAGATGAGCTTCAAGGTTTGATTCAAAAGGGAATAATTAAGAACGAAATAAGGCATTATTATCATCTGCTAGGGAGGATCGAGCTTGAGCGCAGAAATTATTCCCGAGCGATTGAATATTTCAATAAAGCCATAGCCTTGTTGCCTTATCACTGGGAAGATCATGCTCTTTTCGCTGATTCTTTAGCCCTTGCTTATTACCAAGCTGGGGATCTGGAAAAAGCTAGGAAAGAATATGAGAGAATCATTTCACTTCCCTGCGGCCGAACCACCTATGCGGATATTGTTGGCAAAAGTTCCTATATGTTGGGCCGAACTTACGAGCAACAGGGTCAAAAAGCAAAGGCCATTGAGAATTATCAGAAATTCCTCGACCTCTGGAAAGACGCCGACCCTGGTATTCCTGACGTTGAGGATGCCAGGAAGAGGCTGGCCGGGCTGAGGGGTCAGTAATTTCCTGATTACCTACCCTTATCTCCTTTTGGGCAGATCATCACAATATAGGTTCCCTTAACAGGTGAGACGCTGAAGCGAGGAAAGATAAGCTTGACCTCGGCTCCCAGAATAATCAATATTATAAATGAATGAGCCACTTAATATTGGGAAAGATCAAACTTCTCACAATGATGGGGAATGAACATGGAGAATTGGAAAAAGGACTTTTGGGGCTCACACGGGCAGTTGCCAAAGAAGTAGCCCGTTTCGGTATCACAGTCAACGCTGTCTGCCCTGGCCTGATTGATACCAAAATGGCGAGAGACACAACGACCAAAGAAGAGCTGAAGGCTTTTATCAATTCATTTCCGATAAAAAGGCTCGGACTTCCCGAAGAAATTGCGGACCTGGTGGTTTTCCTCTGCTCAGATAGGGCAGCCTACATCACCGGAGCTTCATTCGACATCAACGGCGGCGATCTCATGATTTGAGAGGGATAAGGATGGGCATTTTTGACATCAACATATTCCTGTGTTAATTTCTGACCAAGGAGTCCGAGCATGAGCCATGCGATTCTTATCCATAAATCCGAAGACGATGTCGGCGTTGCAGTCCGTGACATCAAGGCCGGAGAGACTGTGGCCACCATCACTCTTGAGGGCTGCAACATGGGCAGCATCACCGTCGTCGAGAACATCTCCCTCGGACACAAAGTCGCCCTGCGCGACCTTGCCCGAAACAAACATGTCATCGAATATGGACATCCCATCGGCCGCGCCACAAAGGCTATCGGCGAAGGAGCACATGTCCATGTCCACAATCTAAAGAGCCTAAGGTGGTGAACCATGAGCTCCAAAACTTACGATTTCACTTCCTTCCAACTGACCGGCTACCGCAGGGAAAACGAGCGGATTGGCATCCGCAACCACGTGCTCATCTTGCCCGTTGACGACATCTCGAATGCGGCTGCTGAGGGCGTCGCCCGCCTCATTCGCGGCACCACAGCCCTTGCCCACCCTTATGGTCGCCTCCAGTTCGGCGAAGACCTAGACCTCACTTTCCGTACTCTGATTGGGGCCGGCCGGAACCCGAACGTTGCGGCCGTTGTGGTCATTGGCATCGAGCCAAAGTGGACAGACTTTATCGTCCGGGGCATTTCCGAAACGGGTAAACCTGTGGCTGGGTTTTCCATCGAGCGGGCAGGCGATCTGAAAACGGTCGAGGCCGCTTCCCGCAAGGCCAAGGAGTTCGTCCATTGGGCAAGCGAGCTCCGACGCGTGCCGGTTGAGATTAAGGAATTCATCATTTCGGCTAAGTGTGGGGAATCCGACACCACTAGCGGGCTGGCCTCAAACCCCACGATAGGTCGCGTTTTCGAGAGGTTAGAGACCATGGGTGCAACGCTCATCTTTGGAGAGACGAGCGAGGTGACTGGCGCTGAGGATAAGATCGCTGAGAGCTGCGCCACCCCCAAGGTCCGGGAAAAGTTCCTGCGCACATTCCACTCCTACCAGGATTTCATTAAATCACAGGGCATGGACCTTTTCGGGTCGCAGCCGACCGAGGGCAACATCCGCGGCGGCCTGACCACAATCGAGGAAAAAGCGCTGGGGAATGTTGAGAAGATAGGGCGTTGCAAGGTGCGCTCGGTTCTCAAGCCGGCAGAGGAACCCAAGGGCCCGGGCCTTCACTTCATGGATTCTTCGAGCGCTGCCGCCGAGATGGTCACGCTCTGCGCTGCGGCCGGGGCATCCGTGCACTTATTCTCGACCGGCCAGGGGAATATTATCGGGAACGCGCTCCTGCCCGTGATCAAGCTCTCCGCGAATCCTCTCACCGTCGAGACCATGTCCGAGCACATCGATGTGGACCTGACTGGGATTCTTCGCCTTGAGATGAACCTGGATGCCGCTGCCGATAAAACAATGGAGATGTTGGCTCGCACCATCAACGGCCGACTGACTTCTGCCGAGGTGCTGCGGCACGATGAGTTCGTTCTGACCAGGCTCTTCCGTAGCGCGTAGAGGTTTTAGCCGCAGGCGTTAGCCTGCGCTCAGGCCGCCGATCGGAGCGGGGAGCCAAGTCCTTTTCAAAGTCCCTATTCAATCATTACGGGAAAAAGAAGCTTCCTTGAACTAATTGAAGATTGTATTATTCCTGAAGTTTGATAGAATAAACAAATCCGCTGACTATCTAAAAGGCGAGAACTACGATGAAATTAAGTCGAAAAAAGATTTTTTATTTTTTATTTTCTATGACTCTCTTATTTTTCTCTGGATGCAAGCCCTACAAAAAAGAGTCCCCAATGCTTCGCCCGCAAAAAGTCAAACTTGGGGTTGAGATCTTGCTCGAAGAACATCTGGATTTGATCAAAGGGAAAAGGGTGGGCCTGATCACAAACCCAACAGGCGTTGATAGCCAAATGCGAACAACGGTTGACCTTTTTGCCCGCAACCCGGAATTTCATCTTGTAGCCCTTTACGGTCCGGAGCATGGAGTCAGAGGAGATGCCCAGGCAGGTGAGTATGTTCCCTTTTGCCTGGACGAAAAATATAACATTCCTGTCTTCAGCCTTTACGGCCAATCCCTGAAGCCAGCAGCAGGAATGTTGAAAAATATCGATGAATACATGCGTTCGTTTGACACCAAAGCCACAGAAAAAATCCCCCAGGCTTCCATGGTTAAAGATGTGGATATGCTCATTTTTGATATTCAAGATGTAGGGACGAGGGTTTACACCTACATTGCCACCATGGCTTATGCCCTGCAGGCCAGCGCCGAGAATGGGATCGATTTTATTGTCCTTGACAGGCCAAACCCGATCAATGGAGTTACTGTGGAGGGCCCCCTCATTGAATATCCCCAATACAGTTCTTTTGTCGGCCTTTATCCTATACCAGTGAGATACGGGATGACTATGGGTGAGCTTGCCCTGCTTTTCAATGATAAATTCCTGGAGAAGAAAGCGAGCCTGAAGGTGATCCCCATGAAGGGATGGAGAAGAGACATGTGGTATGATGAGACTTTCCTTAACTGGGTCATCCCTTCGCCCAATATGCCAACTTTGGAGACTGCAACTGTTTATCCGGGCCAAGTCTATTTTGAGGGCACTAACGTTTCTGAAGGAAGAGGAACGACCAAACCCTTTGAGCTATTTGGAGCTCCCTGGATTGACGGCTATGAGCTGGCCAAAAAACTCAATGACCTTGCGCTTCCAGGAGTCAGATTCAGGGAAGCCTGGTTCACTCCAACATTCTCTAAGTTTGAGGGATTGCTCTGTGGAGGAGCCCAGATCCACGTCCTCGACCGGAATAAATATCGGCCGTTTGAGACAACGCTTTACATTGTCAAAACAATCCGTGACATGTATCCTGAAAATTTCCGGTTCCATAATGACTACTTTGACAAAATAATAGGATCCTCCAAAACCAGGGAAGCCATTGAAAAAGGCACGGACATCCAAGAGATTGTCAAAAGCTTCGAGAAGGAATTGGGCAATTTTTCTGAGCTCAGAAAGCCGTATTTGCTGTATTAGCCACAACGCGTTCATTCAGATGTCATCGCGAAGAGCGGAGCGATGAAGCAATCTCAAGCACATTCTGTATTGAATTAAATTGAAAAAAGCTACATTCTTCCCGTAAAATTATGGCCTTTCTTTCTATTTAAAGCTATGAATCCTCATAAGGAGAGAGAATCGATGTCCAATCAAGAATTTACCTATGCCCTCGCCAACCCTCTTTCGGTTCTATTGAACAAACCCTGCCAGGAGTTCCAGAGGTCTGATTTTTTGAAAATCATCGAACAGAAAAAGATTGAGCACATTACCTTTCACTACACGGCTCTCGACGGAAAGCTCAAAGAATTGAAACTGCCAGTCGCCAATCCTTACCAAGCCGAGACTGTTCTTGCCGAAGGGGAGAGGGTGGATGGCTCTTCTCTCTTTAAAGGCATGGTGGATGCTGCACTCTCTGACCTTTATGTCATTCCTGTTTATAAAACTGCTTTTTTGAATCCTTTCGACGAGAGCAGTCTGGATTTCATCTGCCGTTATTTGACGAAGGATGGAGAACTGGCTCCTTTTGCTTTGGACAATATTCTGACCAAGGCCTGCCGGGTTTTCCATAAAAACACAGACTTAGAATTGTTTGCTCTAGGAGAATTGGAATTTTTCCTCCTCAGCGCTAAAAGCTCCAATATTTTTTCAGCCCAGAAACAGCATAGCTATCATGCGGCAGGTCCCTACATCAAGAGCGGACAGATACTCAACGAAATGGTCCACCATGTCACTCAAATCACGGGAGCAGTCAAATACGCGCACAGTGAAGTCGGTTTTGTCGAGAGTGTCCGGAGCGACATGGAGGAAATCGAGGGCAAGCGCGCTGAGCAGCTCGAAATCGAGTTTCTTCCTAGGCCTGCGGAGGAGATGGCCGATGCCCTCGTTTTGAGTCGATGGCTGATCCGAAATGTTGCTTACAGCCATGGCTGTGTCGCAACCTTCACTCCCAAGATTGAAGAAGGAGTCGCCGGAAATGGCTTTCACTTTCATCTGGAACTCATCAAGGAAGGGAAAAACATCATGGTTGGGCCGGACGGCAAATTATCGGAAGCCGCACGCAAATTGATCGGAGGCTTGTGCGAGTATGCGGATTCCCTGACAGCATTTGGCAACACCGTCTCCTCGGCCTATTTACGATTGGTTCCAAACCATGAGGCGCCAACCCGAATCTGCTGGAGCGACTTGAACCGGAGTGCGATGATCCGCGTCCCACTCGGCTGGTCGAATGTGCGGAATCTGTCCAAAAAAATGAATCCTCAAGAAAAATCCGATTTTTCTGAACTACAAGGCCGCCAGACTGTGGAGCTTCGCAGCCCCGATGGAAGCGCCATCATTCATCTATTATTGGCCGGAATCGTTATGGCGTCAGATTGGGCATTTAGGGGAAGCCGCTCCTTATTTAAAGAAAACCTTCCTCTAGAACTCGCTGAAAAATATCAGGTCAAGGGAAATATTTTCACCGATAAGGAATTGCTCAACAGATTACCCATTCTTCCGACCAGCTGTGTGGAATCAAGCCGGACCCTTTTGAAAAAGCGAGAGTTATATGAGCGAGATGGAGTATTCCCTCCGAGCGTGATTGACTATGTGGCCATCCTCCTTCAGGCCGAGAATGATGAGTGGATGAACAAAAAGCTGGTGGATTTGCCTGCAGATGACAGGCTCCACGAGACTCGCAAAATCATGCACAAAGACCTGCATCGTCATTAAAACATGATTCCCCCTAATATCCCCCCTTTTAAAAAGGGGAGAGAGGGGGAAGACCCCTTCCAACGTTCGCTTCGCTCCCTGCCTCCCCTTCTCGGACTTGCGTCTTGCGACCAAAGGGGCATACCCCCTTGGAACTCCCGACC
>Ga0315280_10012152_pt1 | contig 10463 bp, 9 predicted proteins | sample YL17G06_40_MG_FD_203697 | JGI IMG/M metagenome (GOLD analysis project Ga0315280, IMG submission 203697) | Sediment microbial communities from Yellowstone Lake, YNP, Wyoming, USA - YL17G06_40 | ecosystem: Environmental > Aquatic > Freshwater > Lake > Sediment | place: USA: Wyoming | collected... | reverse complement strand
TGGCATCCATAGCAATCTAAAGTTTACCTCGGTAAAAGGTGCATTTCTATTTTTTCCACAACAGATCGAAATAATAAATAAAAAAACCGATAATACGGCATACTTTTTTTTCATTATTGGCCTACCTTCTCAATGCGAATAAGAATGCCTATTTAGCATATACTTTTCTACAAGAACAATTACCAAATACATGCTCATCCCTAGTAAGCAGGATACGATTAGATACCCCCATAATCTTGGAGTATTTAGGTTATACGAAGCCTGTAGCATGCCAAAGCCAAGTCCTGCGTTTGCTCCAACAAACTCAGCTACAATAGCTCCTATAACAGAAAAAGTGGCATTCAACTTTAGCCCCACGAAAATAAATGGGATAGAATTTGGCAACTTGAATCTAATAAGAAATTCAACTTTGTTGGCCCCATATATACGAAATAGTTCTTCATAGAGAACATCGTACTCGTTTAAGCCTTTGTAGCAGTTGATGCACAAAGGGAAAAAGCATAAAAATGCTGACAAAACTATTTTCGAGAATATCCCATGTCCAAACCACAGGATGATTAGAGGAGCTATAGCAACTACCGGTATTGAGTTTGATCCTATCACATAGGGTAACATTATTCGGGAAAACAGTCTGCTTTCTGCCATTAGTAATCCGACCACAAATCCTATTATCGAACCCAAGGCAAAACCAGAAGCTGATTCTAAAAAAGTCGTTACAAAATGGACCTCAAGCAATTCTTTTGCAGCCCACGTTGATGCGGCAATGCTAGATAAACGAGGAAACACATAACTTGGAACAGAAAACCATAATGGGATAATTTCCCAGAATACAATAACTAGAAACGCAAATAGGATCGGAGCCATAAAATATGAACATCCTGCTTTTTTAGCCATGGTTATCCCAGAATCGTAAAAGCATAGACCTACAATAAGCGACAGTTTTCGAGAATTCGTTATCTCCAAGCAGGCTCTGTTTTCTTGGTGAAGAAAAGCCGACATTAATTTCTTCAACAACTCTTCCAGGGAGAGAGGAGATTATGTATACCTTTGAAGCTAAAAAAACCGCTTCTTCTATGCTATGGGTAACTATTATCGTTGGGACACTGACGTTATAGATAATATTTGAAAGCTCGATCATTAGCTTGGTTCTTGTTAATAGATCCAATGAACCGAAAGGCTCATCTAATAGTAACAATCTGGGAGAAATGAATAAAGTCCTCGCTAATGAAACGCGCTGCTTCATTCCTCCGGAAAGTTGGTCAGGATAAAAATCTTTAAAATCTGCCAACCCGACTAAATTCAATAACCTGGCTAATTTTTCATCGCTTGTTTTCGAGTCCAATTTTGTACCATTGCCGATTATGGCTGGCAACATAATATTTTCTTTAACTTTTTTCCATTTTAGTAACATTGGTTCTTGAAATGCGAAACCAACACTCTTTTGCTTTATCGCTTCCTTTGGAGATACTCCATTAATTAGTATCTCTCCCATTGACGGATTAATTAATCCTGCAATACATCTTAAAAGTGTAGATTTTCCACATCCAGATGGACCCAATATGGATATAACGTCTCCACTTTTTGCCATTAGGGATAAGTCTTCAAGGACCAAAAACGGCTTTCCCTGCACTTCAAAATAGTGGGTGAGCCTCTTTACAGTTGTTATATCCATTATTATTGACAAATGAAGAATAATGTTAATTGTAGAAGTCTATAATCAGTGTTAGTTTTTTTATAGACAAACGCTTTATTTTTCACCCGAACACTGCCGTAATTGCCAGATCTGGGACATATAAGAATTTGTTGCTCCTTTGCTTAATAAAATTAGCGAGAAGATGGTCGGCTTCTTTTCTGGCAGTAGCAGATAATTCGCTTATCACTCTTCGCTCGCAACCAAGCAAAAAGTCAAGAAGCCAATCTCGATAACTGCACCCGGGGATGATTCTACAATATTGGTCGTTGATACTATTGATAGTTACTGGAATGCCTAGCTTTGAAAACCAATCTGGAATTAATTCAGCCGCCGCAACTGGAACTTCGAATCCCAACGCCTGCAATTCCCTCCGGAGCCGATAAAAGTCTGAGTCAGTTGATTCAATAACTATGCAGGCAATTAGTGGAGAATGGGAAGCGGCTTTTCGTTGCAGGTACTTTGCTGTGCTCTCGATTATTTTATGTTCATAGAGCACATGAAAAAAAGTAATAAAGTTGGACCCTTCGGTTTCTCCTTCCAGGCCGAGCTCTGTTTCATATTCCTCAAATGATGTATTCTCTAAAACGACTTTTCTTTTCTGACTATCCGCGAACAGCAAAGTCTGGAAATTCCGCAGGTAGGTGATCCAAGTTGGGCAGGGTTCTAATAGTTTTGTTAATTCTAGCCGGGACTCCAATAAAGCCGCAAGGGTCTCGAAAAGAGCAGCAGTCTTGGTTCCAGGCCCTGGTCCAACTTCCAGCCAGTTTATGCTTCCTCTTAGCCTAGCAACCTTAGGAAGGATTCGCTCTGATACAAACTGAACCACACGTACATCCTCGTTAGCAAGTTCAAGATATTTTAATAGAGTATTGTCCCAGAAAAGCATCATTAGCTCCGAAGACCTTGAAAAAAATCACGTAGTCGCTTTACAGCCGATTCTTCGGTTATTATCATATCAAGCCGTTCTTTGGCACTCACCGGACGCTGAGGAGGCGCACCGACGACAGAAATCGGGCGCTCCTTCCCTGTGACTGGATCGCTGGCATTTTCTAATAATAGCAAATCAGAAATAACTGGAATAAGTCGTTTATCGCGTGGAACAGGAAACAGAAAGACCTTGATATTTAACAGTTTTTCTTCTCTAAGCCTCGCTTCCACCTCTGAAACGTTTTGGTTTGTTTTATCATCATTCTTTATGATGAAATATTTGAAGATTCCTGCAGCCTCTCGCACGTGTTTAACGAATTTGCCCAAATGTTTTGATACCCAACCAAGGTCTGGGGTAACACAGTATACGTATTCTGCACTTCGTTCCAAGCGCAATTCCGTATCCCAGGGAACAAACAGTGGAATGTCACTTACGGTATCCAGCTTGGAAGCAACTTCGTTTGCCGTATAGGCCGTTGCCTGGAGCGATGCAAGGTAGCCTGCCACAATCGAATTCGCCCTACAGGGGTAATTCAGCTGATGATCGATTTCTCCCCATCCCTCCTCGAATAGAGTCCGAACCTGACATTCGAATAACAAACGATCTTTAGTAGTTTGATCTATTTTTTGAAATATATAGTGGAGGGACGTATAGCCATTCTCTGAATCTGTTTTAATCTCCCTTTTTTCGAACAAATCTTTTCCTCTGTATTCACGTGCCTTTTCAGGGTCTACATAAGCGATTTTCTTCACTAGCTTCAGTCCAGACATTATTGCATCACCAATAAGGTACTTATGAATGTGACGCCATTCTTCACGTCTAAGATGAAGAATCCGCACGCCTCCTAGGTCTGTGATGCCTCTTAGGGTAAACAGCGTTTGTAGCGTTATATTTCGTGGCTTTTTTTTATCTAAGCATTTTCGCGCTAGCTTATCCGCAAGATGAAAGGGATTCTTTATTCGGAAACGAACGGAATGCACATATTTTGCTATCTTTGGTTCCATCAATACCTGATTGGTGAATTGCCGAACAATCTCCTCATATTCCCTTGACCGATCCACATATGCGCAAATGCAACGATGTATTTCTTCTGAACGATAATTTTTCGCTTGAATCTTGCCCAATTCTGACTTTAAAAAAAGATCTATCGCTGTCTGACTGGGCTTTCTAATGTTCATGGCAACGAAACCGTTTTATTGAACATACTTGATCCCCCATCGGTTTCAATTGATTCTCTATCTGTTACCAAATCTTCCTACCCTAAATCTGGGAAAAGTATAACCCCTTATTAGAATTATTGTCAAGAACGGTTCTTGATTAAGTACGAATGGTAGCGTGATGTCAGTACGGCTCTTAAGAGGGTTCTTCGTGGAGCTGCTTCAATCTAGTAATTGCCAATTCCCGGGGTGTTTGCCCTGAACGGTGGGTGGAATCCCGACACCATGCCGGTTATGCTCTACCTGGTCGGCCCCTCATGTGTAGGCAGGTCCCAGTGGCCTCGATAATGCGGCCCTGATCGATTATATAATCATTGGGAGAAGGCAATTAGGTGACAATTATATGAGCCGTTGGAAGGAGAATTTGCATGATTGAAGACACGAAGAAAATCACTTTTAAAAGGAAAGAGCTTTTAGATGAGCCGTCGCTAGGGCTTTCACCAAACTATGTCGAGATCGTCTTTGAGAAGCTCCAGGAGATAAACAAAGCCGGAACGGCTATTCTCTTAGTTGAGCAGAACGCCTCGAAAGCGCTTGAGATTTGCCATAGGGCGTATCCGTTTGAAATCGGGACGATCGCAATTGAGGGAAGCCGGGAATCCCTCATCAAAGACGAACGAGTAAAGAGGATTCTTGTCGGCGGATAAATTTTCCTTGCTTTTTCCTTGAAAGTCATAATAAAATTTTTATCTTAAAGGGACCAAGCTAATTTGGGATCCAACAATTATTTTCTTGATCGGTAATCGCTAAGGGGCGGATGCCCTTTTTTGTTTTTTCGGGAGCAAAGCGAGGATGGCTTTCTAAGAAAGGGGTAACGGAATGAAGAAGATAATTGTGAATCTTCTATTTTTGCTAGGGATCGTTCTTTTCTTTTTTTCTAAACGGGCAGGAGCGGTATTTATCGTTTTAGGCGTCATTGCAGTCCTCATCGTCATCGCCGAACGGAAAGCTGCAATCAACGATGAATGGTCGGTCTTAATCCGGGGCGCGCAAGGACAGAGAGATAAGGTCATCTCTGCGACAAAGGCGTCTATCAATGCCAGAAAAGCGCCCTCGCTCGAGATAAGGGAGGAAAAAGTCGGCTCGGGTCTTGCCCCCACAACGTTCGGCGAGACAAGGGACTTTTTAGTTGTCGCAGATAGGCGGAGCCTCAAGCTCGGGAATTTCAAGACCTACATCAACGCCGTTGACTATGGAGACAGTCTCTTTGTCTCCTGGTATCTGACCTACATGCCCGACGCCTGGCAGACCGTGGCCTCGTTGTTTCCCGGAGCGAAGAAAGTCGTTGGCTTGGATGATCTCAATCTGTTCGACAAGCAAGACCTGACCGCTTATGTGACCTGTGTCCATCAATGTCTCCAGGATGCGGTGGATAAGCTGATGCTGGACATGGGACAGGATTCCTCCAAAATTGACAGAAAATCGAGAGGATTTTTGGGGATTTCATAAAAGTTGTAATTCTGCTTTTAAATGAATGGGCCATAAAAAATGATTCTTTTTAGGAAATCGAGTAAGAAATCGCCTGAGACAGATTCAATTGAAGATAATCCTTCAGAAAAGAACGATACGCTTGAGCCTTCTTCTGTTAATGAGAGCCAGGACACTTTAGAACTCGGCTGGTATTGGTCTAAGAATAAAGAAGAATTTCAGCTTGCCAAGATATCTGAAGCCAACCGTGCCACACATTTTTATGTTATTGGCGCTACGGGAACCGGGAAGACGAAGTTTCTCGAGTACCTGATCAAACAGGATATCGAGAAGGGAAATGGCTTTGGTGTCATTGATCCGCACGGAGATCTTGTCGAGGATATTAAGGGTTTCCTGATACTTCAGTATACGCCAACAGATGAGGAAATATCTGACAGAGTAGTCCTTATAGACCCTACAGATCCGAATTTCACAGTAACTTTTAATCCTTTAGAGAAGATTCCTGACGTTTCAGCAGCTGAACAGGCCAACGAACTCATCAGCGCTTTTAAGAAAATCTGGTCTGACTCCTGGGGCGTGAGGATGGAAGACCTGATGAGGAATTCCTTAATCGCCCTGGGAGAAGCGGAGCTAACCTTAACGGAGCTTCCTCAATTCCTGGGCCATCGGAGCGTCCGGCAGAGCATCGTGGAGAAAGTCAGTCATCCTCTGGCTCAAGAGTACTTCAAACGATTCGACAACCTTACCGACAGGGGCCAAGTCACTTGGATAGAACCAATAATGAACAAGATCAATGCCTTTTTCTCTGACGAGAGAATCAGGCAGATGTTTTCTTCTGAAAGAAGCTCTTTCAACTTAAGAGAGATAATGGATCAGAAGAAAATACTGCTTATAAAGCTGGATAAAGGAAAGCTTAAGGATTCGGCTGATCTTCTGGGCTCGCTCCTGATGGCTAAGATTCAAATGGCGGCCTTTTCCAGGTCGGATGTACCACAGAATAAGAGAATCCCCTTTTATCTTTATATTGACGAGTTCCAGAACTTCGCCAGCGAGTCGTTCTCCATCATTCTTTCAGAGGCCCGGAAATACGGCCTCTCCCTTATCATGGCCCACCAGACCTTAGCCCAGATCCCTGAAGAGCTTAGGAGCCTGATCCTGGGCAATACCGGAATCCAGGTCTATTTCCGACTTAACCGCCATGATGCCTCGTTATTAGCTAAAGAGGCTTTTGAGTATTCAGGGTATGAAGTTAAATCAATGAGCAGCTTACGTCCTCATTTTTGGAGTCTAAGTGAGGAATGGGAGCATTATATCAGCGAACTCCAAAGCCTCTCGCCGAGGATCTGCTATGTAAAGCATAAAATTGAAGGCGGAATAATACCAATCGAGACAGTTGAGCTTGAGTCAATGCAGGTAGCATTAGAGAGGTATGAGGAAGGTTACTCAAAATTCCTTAAAAACTTTCCTTTCGGCAGGAAGTATTTAGCAGCTAGAGAAGAGTTGGCCGCCTTGAGGGATCAAAGGCAGAAGCTGGTAAAAGAAGAGTTTGAGGCACGGCGCAGACCCAAACCTTTGGCAGATCAGCCCAAAGAGGTCATAAGGGAAGAAGAATTGCGGGATGTGGTTGCTCTTGAAAAGCTAGAGAAAATACCCGCTCAAGCTTCGCAGGAGCCCTCAAGAGATGAGGTCAGCTTTCTTGAATACATTTCTCATCACCCTGGACGCTTTGTAACCCAGATATATAAAGACCTTGGATTGAGCGGATATAAAGGAGACAAATTAAAAGAAAGCTTGATTGAAAGAGATCTGATCATCCAAGAAGAAACAAGAAAAGGGCTCAGAGGGCGATTAGCAAAAGTCCTCACTCTTACGGAAAAAGGTGCTTCAATTTTAAAAAAACTCTCTCCTTCGGGGAAGGGAGGGGAATTTCATAAGCATCTTCAGATGATGTTAAAAGAGCAGGCAGAGGTATTTGGGTGGAAAGTTACGATTGAAGAGAGGATCCCACGTTCCCTTGAAAGCGTTGATGTCGGTTTGAGAAAGGATGATATGCGGATTGCTCTTGAGATATCTACCACTTCAAAGGCAGATCAAGAGATCCAGAATATCCGAAAATGCCTTGATGCAGGCTATGATCATGTTATATCCGTTTGCGATGACGAAAAGAGTCTCCAATCAATTAAAAAGGAGGTTCGGAAAAGCTTTACCTCTAGGGAGAAAGAGAGGATAAAATTTTATCCGCCTGAACAGGTTAAAGACTTTCTGTCGAGTGTTACTCCTCCCCGCATTGTTTCTGAAAAAGGCATTGTTTCTGAGCAAATTCCAAAAGAGAAAGAATTATTGGATACAAATGAGGCTTCAGGATACTTAGGAATCAAAAAGAATACTCTCTATGAATGGATCATTCAAAAGAAGATTCCCTACATTAAGGTAGGGAGGCTTGTTAAGTTTAGGAGAGAGGACCTTGAAGCCTGGCTGAGGAGGCGGACTCAAGAGGAAAAGAAAGATTTCGTATAATAGATAGTTAGCCGCCAGCTGAATTGAGCATAATGGACAGTCAAGAACACGACATAATTGAGGAAATGACCAAGGAGGTCTACGCCCGCTTTGGCAGCGCATATTTCTTCAGCGAGTGTGTGCATAAAGGACTCTGCAATCTATTTGCGCTTCTGAGCTTTCGGTCGAAATCTGATATCACTGCTCCACGCTTTGAAGAGAAACTCAACCAAGCATTCTCATTAACCCTTGGTCAAATTGCTGAGAAAGTAAGGCCGCTTCTTCCCGACACTTTGCAAACCGACCTTGACAAAGCTATCAAGCGCCGAAACTATCTCGCACATCATTTCTGGTTCGAGCGTTGCCATCTTATGCCCTCGCTTGAAGGTTTAGAAGAACTGCGTTCAGAATTGATCGATATTGCTGCTCTCTTTCGAAAACTCAATCACGACATCGAGAACTTTCTTCAACCCAAGTTATCCGCCTACGGAATTGACGACGCACTCACTCAACTATTCCTTGATGAAGTTATGGCTGGGAAGCCAATGGATTCGTTGCCCAACAAACGATATCCGAAGAAACAAGAAAGAATCGTCCGGGCTTGGAACATTCGTTCTGAGGACGGAAAGTTGACGATAATCTTTGAGTCGGACGATGGCATTCTCTGGCAGCTGTGCGATGTCGGGCTTGGTTGGTCTGTCTATGACAAGCCTGAGCCAGGCTGGGAAATTGATGAGAAGCTGCAAAAGTATCTTCCAGCAACAATGAATCCGAGGCCGCAAATCAGTGAACCCTGGAACTATTCATTCCAACTTTCTGCCAAAGCGGTCTTTTGGGTCGCAAGAAAAAAAGATGAACCAATCTTTAGGTGTGGTATTAAAACCAATTCAGCTGGCGGCTAACAGCACAAACCACGACACCCGTTCATTTAATACGGCTATGTTGAAGCTTGGTTCGATAGTCAATTGTGCTCGTTCTATTGTTTTTGCCGCGAGAAAATTGGTCGTTTGATAGCGGCAAAAACAACGGCGTGGTTTGTGCAGCCGTTAGGCGAAATGGCAAGCATAAAAAGGAGAAAACTATATGTATAAAGACATCTGGCAAAAAGTCTACAAGTCGGTCTGCTCTATAACCTTCTTGAAAGACGATGAGCGAATTGCATCTGGTACTGGATTCAAGGCAAATAATAGATTAGTAACCAACTATCATGTCATTAAAGTTCCGGCTGCTACTCATGTCCAAATTCGCTTTGTGAACGAAGACGGTTATACAGATTATATCTCCAAAAGTATATCGGTGAATGAATTTCTAACAAAGCTAGTAGATAGTATGCCCATGGACAGTTGGGATTATGCAATTTTTGATCTCGATTGGCCAGAGTTCAGTCCTATCCCATCGCTCAATCTTTGCGTCAGAGATGAATTCAATATTGGTCAATCGATAGTTCTTTTTGGATATCAATTTGGTCAACCAAACCTCTCTATTCACAGTGGAATTCTTGCTTCTCGGTTTGTAAGTGATGGAGTAAAATACTTACAGTTAGACGCCAGCGTCAATCAAGGTAATTCTGGTGGCCCCCTTATAAATCCAACTACTTCGGAAGTAATAGGAATTGTCACTCGTAAGATGACAGGACTAACAAGACAATTCGATGAATTGCTAAAGAGTTTTGATCGTAACATTCAAACTTTAGAGCAAGCCTCGAAAGGAGGCAGAATCCAAATGTTTGGTATTGACCCTATTGAAGGGATGAAAATCAGCCAAACTCAAATGGCAAAAATTTCTCTTGAGATTAAGAGATCTGCTAATGTGGGTATAGGTTATGCTTATGAGCTAGAAAAAGTCCGGCTGGGGATTCATAGATAAAATGAGGTTTGAATGGATGGCCACTTCGCCTAACGCAGTATATACGCTTCGGACTTCGTCCTCGCCCTTCGGGACATTGTGCTCCATTCGTGCGCAACGTCGTATATGCTGAGAATGTAATCCAAGAAAAAATCTTAAATCTTTACATCAGAAGAGAGCTATGGCACTATAATACCTGATTAAAGAGTGTGAAAGATAATGGGTATCTTTCAAAAAGGAAAAAACTGGTACATCGACTATTACGTCAAAGGCCGGAGAAAGAGGAAGAAAATCGGGCACTCAAAGAAGCTCGCTCTCCAGGTTTTGCAGGATGTTCAGCTAAAGATTGCCAAAGGCGAGTATCTTGGCATTTTTGACGAAAAAAAGATTCCTTTTGAAGAGTTTGCCAAGCAGTATCTCGCTTTTTCTAAGGCCAATAAAGCCTGGTCAACTTATAAGCGTCGGGACCGGTTTAGTATTAATAATCTTCTCTCTTTTTTTAAGGGAAAGTATCTCTTTGAGATTACCCCTGAGATGATTGAGAAATATAAGGCTGCAAGGTTGGAGAAAGTAACGCCAGCCTCAGTTAATCGAGAGTTAGCCTGCCTGAAACACATGTATACTAAAGCGATAGACTGGGGATACATAAAGTTGAATCCGGCAAAGGGAGTAAAGCGGCTTAAAGAACCGCCTGGTCGCTTGAGATATTTAAACCCTGAAGAGGTAGGAGGCCTTCTTGAAGCATGTTCTGACCATATCCGGCCAATCGTTGTCACAGCTTTGAATACAGGAATGAGAAAGTCTGAGATCCTCAACTTAAGATGGCCCCAGGTAGACCTCGAAAATCGGAAGATTA
>Ga0315280_10012151_pt1 | contig 10463 bp, 10 predicted proteins | sample YL17G06_40_MG_FD_203697 | JGI IMG/M metagenome (GOLD analysis project Ga0315280, IMG submission 203697) | Sediment microbial communities from Yellowstone Lake, YNP, Wyoming, USA - YL17G06_40 | ecosystem: Environmental > Aquatic > Freshwater > Lake > Sediment | place: USA: Wyoming | collected... | reverse complement strand
CCGGCCTGCTCCACTCATGCAGGGAGATCGGTGGGAGGATCAGGGCGGAGGCCCGCCGCGTCGCTGAGGAACTGGAGAGTTAGCCTACCAGCCTATCGCGTACGAGTCGCCTGTCCTCGGGGAGGCGTCGCCGTACATGACACCCGTCTCTGGGTCGAACCTTATTGCCAGGCATCTACCGTGGGTCCACGGCTCGTCCACGACGACCTTGTGCCCCCTCCTCCTGAGCCCCTCCGCTACCTCAGCGGGGATACCTCCCTCGACTCGGACCTCTCCCGGCGAGACGTTGTGGGGCCAGAAGCTGCCCGGGAAGTGGTTTATGTGAACCGTCGGCTTGTCGAGGGCAAGCTGAACATCCATGCCGAACTCGACGTGGTTAAGGAAGAACTGGGCCGTCCACTGGTCCTGGCCGTCGCCGCCGGGCGTCCCGAAGACCATGTAGGGTCTCCCGTCCCTCATGACGAGGCTCGGCGTGAGCGTCGACCGCGGCTTCTTCCCCGGCGCGATGCAGTTAGGGTGGCCTGGGTTGAGGTTGAACTGCTGCGCCCTTGTCCCGATGGGGAAGCCAAGGCCCGGCACCACGGGGCTCGTCCTGATCCATGCGCCGCTCGGCGTAGCCGAGATCATGTTCCCCACGCCGTCGACCGCCTCGAGGTGGACGGTGTCCCCCTCGAACACGCCCTTCTTGTCCTTCGGCTCCACCCTGATCGGGTCCGCGCCGCCGGGCCTCAGCTCCATCGACGCGTGGTCTGCATCTATGAGTCCCCTCCGCGACTCGGCGTAGCCCTTCGAGAGTAGCCAGGTCAGGGGGACCTCCGCGAAGTCCGGGTCGCCATAGTACTGCTCCCTGTCCGCGTAGGCGAGCTTCGCGCACTCGACCCAGGTGTGAAGGTAGTCGACGCCGTTGTGGTCCATGCCCTGGAGGTCGTAGCCCTCCAGGAGGTTGAGCTGCTGTAGCAGCACGGCGCCCTGGGTCCACGTGTTGCACTTGTAGACCTCGTAGCCACGGTAGTTCGTCCTAATGGGCTCCTCGAAGCGTGCACTGTAAGCCTCCATATCCTCGAGGGTGATCAGGCCAAATTCCTCCTTCCCTTCGACATCCCTGCACCTGAAGGAACCCGTGAACTCGACGATGGCCTCCGCCACCGGGCCCCTGTAGAAGTAGTCCCGGGCTGCGTCTAGGCCGGCTGAGCGGCCCCATCTGCGCTCCCTGCGCTCCTCCTCCCCGAGTCTCCTCAGGGTCCTAGCCAGGTCAGGGTTGGAGAAGACTTGGCCCACCTCGGGGACCCTGCCGCCCGGGAGGTAGATCTCGGCTGTGGTCGGCCACTCCCTGCTGAACATCTCAGCCGACCTCTCTATGGACCTGACCATGGTTGCCTGGATCGGGTAGCCCTCAGCCAGCCTGATCGCTGGCTCCATCACCTCCTCTAGGCTGAAGGTCCCGTACTCGTCCAGGGTCGTGATCCAGGCGTCGAATGAGGCGGGGATGGTGGCCGGCGTGAAGCCGTCCTCCGGTATCAGCTCGTAGCCCTTCGACTTGAACCAGGTAACGGACGCTGCGGCGGGGGCTGGGCCCTGGCCGTTGACGGCTACGACGTCCTCCTCGTCGGCGAGGTAGAGGAGGATTGGGACCTCGCCTGCGACACCGATGAGGTCGGGTTTGGTGACTGCGAGGGCGAACCACATCGTCGCGCCGGCGTCGACGACGTTGCCGCCGCGCTTCAGGGCGTGGTGGCCAGCCTCTGAGGCGAGGTAGTGGCTAGAGGTGACCATGCCGTGGGTGCCCATGACCACGGGCCTTGTGGTGAACTCCATGCCCTAGACTTGGGCGGCGCCACTATTTATTGTGCTCCCACGGGCTTTCTGAGCCAGCGCCTCCGAGCCTCCCCGACGAGGAAGACCGAGCCGGTGACGAGGACCATGTCGTCCTCGCCGGCCAGGGAGATTGCCCTGTCCACGGCCTCGTCGACGCCGGTGACGACATCGCAGGGCTTCCCATGCCTTGTCACCTCATCGACGATGATGCTCGGTCTAGCGGCTCTTCCCATGACGCTGTGGGTGGTCACTATGAACCTGTCCGCGACCTCCGTCAGGTACCCGATCATCAGGGGAATGTTCTTGTCCGAAGAGATGCTGACAACGACTATGAGTCTCCTGTGGCTGAACTCCTTGACCGCCTCCTTGAGCGCCTTCATCGCCTCGGCGTCCTTGGCTGCGTCGAGCACCACGAGGGGTCTCCTCTGCATCACCTCGAGCCTGCCGGGCCACCTAACCTCCCTGAGCCCCCGGGCGATGGCCTCGGCAGGGATGTCTACGCTGCTGAAGCTGAGGGCCTCGACGGCTCCAACCGCCGCGGAGGCGTTGAGGAGCTGATGGTCGCCGAGGAGAGGGGTGAAGAGGTCGTAGCTTCCCCTCAGCCCCTTGATCGTGAGGCTCTGCCCTTCGAGGCTGGATCTCCCTTTCCGGAAGGTGATATTCTCCCCGACGCGGAATATGCGTGAACCTAGTTTCTCGCAGATCTCCCTGAAGAGTGCGTAGACCTCGTCGTCCTGGGTCGCCGTGACGAGGACGCCGCCCGGCTTGATTATGCCGCCCTTCTCGCGGGCTATCTCGAGGACGGTGCTGCCGAGGACCTCGGTGTGCTCGAGGCTGACATTGGTTATCACCGAGACCAGGGGCTGGACCACGTTTGTGGCATCCAGCCTGCCCCCCATGCCCGCCTCTAGCACGGCGAAGTCGACGCAGACCTCCTCGAAGTACTTGAATGCCATGGCGGTGACTATGTCGAAGAAGAGGGGGCGGATCGGCTCAGGCCCCCTGTGGAGTTCCTCGACTATGGGTCTGATCCTCTTCAGGAGCCTGACGACGTCCGCTCTTGGTATCTGCTCGCCGTCGACGACGATGCGCTCGGTGAACTCCATGAGGTGGGGCGAGGTGAAGAGTCCAACCTTGTAGCCAGCGGCCCTGAGGATGCTGGCGATCATCGCGGAGGTGCTGCCCTTCCCGTTTGTGCCCGTGACGTGGATCGACTTGAAGCTCTTATACGGGTCGCCTAGGGGCTTGAGGAGCCGGTAAGCTGGCTCAAGGGTCCTCTCGGCGCCTAGGCGTCTTATGGAGAACAGCCATTCGATGGCGTCGTCGTAGTTCAAGCCCGTGCCTCTGGTCAAGCAAGGACTATCCCGATTGCGCTAATAGGTGTATATCCCAGTAGCCGCAGCCTCATTGACGTTTAAGGACCCCTCTGGAACCTTGTCTGAAGAAAAGGGGGGCTCAGGCCTTCTTGAACCTGGGCTCAAGCTGCTTGAGGACGTCCGGCAGCGTCGTGTATTCCATCGCCTGCGGGCCCAGGCGGGCGGGCTCGAACTCACCCATCCTCCTGAGGTGGGAGGCGAGGTCCAGAGCCTCGCGCCTGGCGAGGTCGAATCCTGGGTCGTCGAAGATGTCGACGATCAGCGGCTTCCCATCGTCGTCCGAGGCGATCTTGCCGTTTGACACCTGGATGCCGAGGCAGACTATCCTCGGTGGCCCGTCGAAGACGGTGCACTTGCTGTCCTTGAGCCCCACGGGCATGAATGGCCCCCAGTGGCTCCCCCTCATCCATCCCGCGACGAGGTAGGTGTGCAGGAACGGCGCGGTGACCTCGCCGACGGCGGGGAAGCCGCTCTGGCCACGGACCATGCAGACAGGGTCGTCCTTGCCGACGTACTTGCCGGCGATGAGGCTCAGCTTCGTGGTGCTCGAGGCGGCGGCAATCTCGTCGTCCGCCGCCCTCCAGATCTTGGAGAGCATGTAGCGCTCCGTTGTGCCTATGAGGGCGAGGAGGGAGTAGCTCTCCTCGGGGGTCTTGAGCACCACCTTCTTGTTCTCGTAGGCGTCGAAGACCTCGAACTTGAAGCCGTCGACCATCTTGGGGTCGATTACTAGGCCTGCGGTGTTGAATGGGTCAGCGAAGATCTTGTATAGGAGGTAGTTGAAGGCGGCGGGCTCGGTCTTGTCCGCCGCGTAGACGACTACTGGGTCCGATCCCCGTTCAGTGAACTCCATCTCGGCGACGCCCGGGCCCAACCCCTTGACGTTGCCGCTGAAGGCGTCTATGAGTAGATCTTGCCCTGCGCCGTAGAGCTTGAGGCTCTTCGCCTTATCGGCACCAGCCTTGAAGGTGTCCCAGGCGAGCTTGTGGATCTCCTCGTTATCCTCGCCCTTGAAATGAGTCATGAGGAGCTCGAGGTCGTCGCCGGCGTTGAAGACGTAGAAGCTGTTGATGAGGCCGCTCTCCTTGGCCTCCTTCAGCTTCTTGTTCGCTATGTCGAAGAGGGGCTTAGGGACTATGATGTGCCCCGCGACGCTTCCGACATCCGCCTTGATGAGCGAAATGGTCGTCTTAACCATCAGGTCATACCTCATGGTTGAATGGGGCATAGCTATTTAATAATTGGCTTGATCCCGAGCCAAATTGTCCGGCTCCTAAATACGCTCCGTCAAGTCCCTGCCAAGCCGAGATATTATTTACCTGAAAATCACTGTGCTTAGTGAGTTGAGAACCTCTAAACCTCTTGAAGGAGTCAGGGTCCTGGATCTTACCCACGCCCACGCCGGCCCCATCTGCACCCTCTACATGGCTGGGCTCGGCGCTGAGGTCATCAAGATCGAGCCACCCTGGGGCGAGATGACCAGGTTCTTCCCGCCTCTCGTCAAAGGCGCCAGCCCCTACTTCGCCTTTCTCGACAGGTGCAAGAAGGGGGTCACCCTCGACCTGAAGAACCCGCGGGGGAAGGCGATGTTCGAGGAGTTGGTCGGGAAATCGGACGTCGTCGTAGAGAACTTCTCACCGGGCACCATGGACGACCTCGGCCTCGGCTGGGACAGGCTGAGGGGGCTGAACCCACTAATAGTATACGCCTCTATCTCGGGCTTCGGCCACACAGGTCCCTGGAGGGATCGCCGCAGCTTCGACCCTATAGCCCAGGCGTCTAGCGGCTACATGTGGCTGCTGAAGGAGGCCATCGACCCTGAGGGCCCGCCCTACGTCGGCCCTGAGGCTGTCGCGGACACTATCCCGGGCTTCACCGCCCTCATAGGCATCCTCTCCGCCCTCTATCAGAGGCAGCGGACCGGGTGTGGGGCCAGGATAGACATAGCCCAGCTCGACTCCATGATCGCCGTGCAGCAGAGCTTCAGCTTCTGGAACCTCGCGGGCGTCACCTTCGAGAAGGCGATAGAGGATGCGGGTCCGGCGGTCCACGGCCTCTACAGGGCGAGCGACGACTACGTCATGTTCAGCGTCCCAGCGGGCAGGATAACCGACTGGTTCAGGGAGCTCGTCGGCGTCGAGGAGCTGACGAGGGAGAACATCGGCGCATGGGTCTCAGCGAGGACGGTGGCTGAGGTCGTCGAGATACTGGCGGAGAGGGGTATCCCTGTCGCCAAGATAAACGACCTCGACGAGGCTCAGGCCAACGAGCAGGCCGCCGCAAGGGGCATGTTCGTGAGGGTCAGGGACCCAATCAGGGGCGAGCACATCGAACCGGGCTTCCCGATAAAGTTCTCCGGGACGGGCGACCTCTCGACGCCTTCGCCAACCCTAGGCCAGCACAATGTCGAGGTCTATTCGCGGCTGCTCGGTCTCACAGAGGAGGAGATCGAGGGGTTGAGGAGAGGCGGCGTCATCTAAGGTCGCCTATTCCGGCCCTCGGGTTAACCGGCCCAGTCTGGTGCCTTCGCTTCCGGGTGGCAGTCGCTGCGGGGAGAGTATGGCTTTATGTCTATTACGGGGGAGCCCGGGAGGGCGTCGAGGCCCCTTACACTGAGGACGTTGTCCTCCACCCCGAGGAGTTCGACGACGGTGAGGCCCACCGGGTTCGGCCTCGAAGGGCTCCTGCATGCGAAGACCCCCTTGAGCACGCTGACGCCGTGTCTCCTAGGGGTCACGTAAAGGGTAGAGCGGTGCCCTTGGTTGTCCCTCTCGTGGAACCAGTAGAGAATTATCAGGTGAGAGTACTCTTTGATGTCCAAGAGGCCGGGGGCGTAGTCTGGTTTTACTTGAATGGTCGAGAGCTCCCCCTCGACCTTCTCGACGACGCCGATGAAATAGACTGTGCCGGTCTCCGCCAACCAGTCCACCTCAATTCAATTAGTCGTGTGACGGTTTAAGGTCTGCTCAGGGGCACTTCTTTCCGGTTAAAGGGAACCACAACCTCTAGCTGCCTATCATGCACCTTTTGCAGCCTATTTCACGTTTATCACACGGATTGGATGTCGGAAGACTTGTTCCCGTGGCTTCTTTTCATGGAAGGAGCTGGATTCAGGGTTTCTGGTGAACCCTCCCCTCTCGTTCCCTAGCGAACAGGGTTCGGCGGTTTAACATTAACGGATGTGCAACATATATCAGTGGGCGTCTCGGAGATCATCTTGGTGAATCTGCTTGAGCAACGAGGAGAAGCTGAAGGAGAAGATCAGGAAGAAGGGCGCCAAGTGGACCGCCGAGGATACGAGCATCTCGAAGCTGCCCCCCGAGGAGCAGAGGAAGCGGCTCGGCCTCCTCCCCACGGACGAGGAGCTCAAGGAAGCGGATAAGAAGCTCTGCAAGAAGAAGGGCTGCTGAGAAAAAAGGGGAAGCTAGAAGCTCTTCCAGCACCTGACGAAGTTTATCGCACCGTCCGACCACCAGACGTCGAGCCTGTTTGCCTCCATCACGACCTTGGCGATCCCCTCGACCTGCTGGTCTGTGAGGAGCCTGCTCCGCCAGGCGCCGCCGACGTAGGCCCAGAGGCATCGGACGTTTGCGACGAAGCTGTAGTCGACGAGGGCGTACTGTGCGGTGCCGCTCCCCGCGGCGCCGATGCCCAGGACCTGCGCCATCTTCGGCTCCTCGCCGTACGCCTTCTTCATCGCGGCGCCCAGCTCGGCCTCCGCGCCGGCTGGCGTGGCGGCAGCTAGCTGCTTGGAGTAGAGCTCCGAGGTCTTAGCCTCGAGTTCCGCGAATATCTTCTCTTCACTCATACTGGGTTCACCCTACTTCATCGCCCTGACCATGGTGATGATGTCGCCGTTCCACCAGACGTAGACCTGCTTCGCCTCCATGAGGACCTTGACGATGCCCTCCAGCTGGGCGTCCGTGATGGGCTTGTACTTCCACGCGCCCTCAGAGTAGGCCCAGAGGTAGCGGACGTTGCTCGTGAAGCTGTTATCGACGAGGAGGAACTTGGCGTAGCCGGAGGTCTTGATCGTGGGGACGACCATGTCCCACATTCCGAAGACGTTCTCGATACCGCACTGACCGTACTTGATCCTGAACCAGCCCCGCTGCCGCTTGAAGACCTCGCCCCAGCCTGTGCCCCAGCTGTTCTTGCATATCCAGCACCCAGCCGAGTCGTCGTAGCCGACGACTGCGACGCAGTGGTAGCCGGCGAGGTTGCCTGTGACGTACTCGTAGACTCCGCCTGCGTAGCTGAAGAAGTCCTGGTAGACGGTCATGCCGGTGATCTGGGGGCCGTTCTCGGCGAGCTTCTTCTTCATCTCGTTGACGTTCTTGGTGTTGGTCCAGCTCAGTATCTTGGTGTGGTCGATCCTGTTCTGCCAGTCGCTGCATGTGGCGCATGTCTTGACCTGCAGCCCCTTGGCGTAGGGGAAGCATGCCTCGTCTGGGACTCCGTTGCTCTTCAGGTAGTTGCAGGCGTTGTCCATGTGCCAGCCGCCGCAGCTTCCGCCTCCACAGAAGAGTAGGTGGGCCTCTGAGAGGTCGATGGCCTTGTTCGGGTCGTTGAACGTTCTGATCCTCAGCAGTGCGTCGAGGGCGGCTATTGTGCCGAAGGCGACGCATGAGCCGCATCCATCCTGGTCCTTTATCGGCGTCGTCCAGTCGACCCCGTTGACGTCCCTCCAGTCCTGCTTGGAGGGGAGGCTCGCGGCTACCGTGCCGTATGGGTTGCCAGTCTTCTTCTTCGGCTTCTCCTCAGGGGGCTTGTCGAGTTTGAACTCTGTGGCGAGTTGGAGCTCCATCTTCGTGGGTAGGAGTCCGAGCCTCGTCTTGCGCTCCTCGACGGTGAGCTGTGAGAGGGCTGTTACTTCCGGGTGCCACTTGGCGTCCTTCTCCTCTATCGCTGTCTTGAGCTGTTCTAGGGAAAATTCGGGTTGAGACATCCCGCTTCTAAAAAGACTTGTGTAACGATTTTTCACCACTGTAACAGGGACAATGGGCTGAAGGTTACAGATGAATGAGGCTCTTCGCCTGCATTCGTCACTTTATTATCTTCCTCTCCTCCAATATTCACAGATGACTCATGGGAAAGGTCTCTATTGTTAAGGCGTCGACACCGCCAGACTCCGAGGCCGTCCACGTGATGGTGAAGAAGGCGGTCGACCTCGTCGGCGGCCTCGGGAGCATAATACACGAGGGCGACACTGTGGCTCTGAAGCCGAACGTGGTCACGGGCAGGGTCTCCAAGCCGGGCGTCATAACCGACAAGCGGGTCGTCGAGGCGATGATCAGGCTCAGCCTCGAGGCAGGCGCCGGAAAGGTCCTGGTCGTCGAGGGCTCCGGCTACTTCACCCCTACCGATGTGGCGCTGGAGAAGAGCGGCATAAAGGCAGCGGCCGAGGCGCTCGGGGCTAAGGTCGTCGATGTCGACAAAGACAAGCTCGTCGAGCTTGAGGTTCCTAATCACCTAGTCTTCGAGAAGATACCTGTCTCAAAGAGCTTCATGGACGCCGACGTCCGCATCAACCTGCCCGTGATGAAGACCCATGACCAGCTCATCGTCACGCTAGGCGTCAAGAACCTGAAGGGCGTCATACCGAAGCCCGAGAAGAGGCTCTTCCACAGGACCGGACTCGTGAAGGCGATCATAGACCTGAACAAGGTTGTGCCAATCGACCTCACGGTCCTCGACGCCATCAATGCGATGGAAGGGCTAGGCCCAAGCTTCGGAGACATCGTGCCCCTCAATACCATCATCGCGTCGAAAGATGTCTGGAGCCTGGACGTTGTCGCCAGCCAGGTGATGGGATTCGAACTGGAGGAGCTTGACTACCTCGTCGAGGGGAAGAAGCACGGCCTCGTGGACCCCGAGAGGGTCGAGGTCGTCGGGGAGTCGATAAGATCGGTGGCGAGGAAGTTCAAGAGGCCGCCCACGGATATGGAGTTCGGCCCGGGTCTGACGGTGATCAGCGACGGGGCGTGTAGCGCCTGTAGGGGCACAATCCACAGCGTCCTCTACGATCTGGAGCAGTTGAAGCTCATGGGCGAGATCAGGGACCTCTTCATAGTCGTAGGCAGCAACGCCAAGGTCCCTAAGGGGCTGAAGAGGACGCCTATAGTGATGGGGACCTGCCTTAGGCAGCACGAGGGCGAGGGCTGCTACGTCGTCGGCTGCCCGCCGAACAACGACCACATGCTCGCCGCCATAAAGAAGGTCTGCGAAATAACCTAACCCCTTTTATTGGTCAAGTTTTCAACCATAGTTGATGGTCGACAGAGGTCTCGTTGGGCGGTGCGGCATCTACTGCGGCGCCTGCCCGATATACAGGGGATGCCAGGGTGACGATCAGGCGAGGGGGTTCTCTAGGAAGGTCTGGAGGACTCCGCCTGAGAGGATGATCTGCCACGGCTGCCACGCCCTCGCCCCGGGCGACCACGGCACATACTGCCCGCGCAGGACCTGCATGGAGGCGAAGGGCTACGAGTACTGCTCAGAGTGCCAGGAGTACTCGGCGGGGAGCTGCAGGAAGTTCGGGGAGATGGACGAGTACTTCAACGGGATCGGGGAGAGCCTCAGGGAGCACCTGAGGAGGATCAACGCAGGGGAGGCCGACGCCTGGCTCGAGGAGCAGGGGAACAAATGGAGCTGCCCGGCCTGCGGCAGCCCCATATTCTGGGAGGAGAAGACCTGCCCCGGCTGCGGGAAACCCCTCAAATAGGATGAACGCCTCACTCTTCCCCGTGTCCCGATCATCTATACTAGAATTCTTCCACTGCGCCGGCAAGCTGAAAGGGATAGAGAGGACCGGCTGGGTCGAGACCGGCGTACTCTCACCAGAGTCCGTCGCGGATCACAGCTACAGGACCACTCTGATGGCTGTGATAATCGCCGAGGAGGAGGGATTGGATCCCCTGAAGGCGGCGAAGATGGCCCTCATCCACGATCTGGCGGAGGCTGAGACCGGCGACCTGACGCCGGCGCAGAAGAGGCACGAGGGAGAAGCCCATAGGCGCGCCGAGGACGCCGCGATGCAGAGCATATTGAGACTCCTCCCCGAGAAGCTTGCGACGTCTTTCACGAAGCTTTGGCGGGAGTACGAGGGGCTTGACTCCCCGGAGGCGAGGCTCGTCCACGACGTTGACAGGCTTGAGATGCTCCTCCAGGCCTCGGAGTACGAGGACTCCGGCGGAGAACCCGCGAGACTAGAAAGGTTCTGGCGAGTCGAGGTCGGAAGAGGCTTGGCGTCTGACCTAGCCGGCGAGGTGA
>Ga0315280_10012149_pt1 | contig 10464 bp, 9 predicted proteins | sample YL17G06_40_MG_FD_203697 | JGI IMG/M metagenome (GOLD analysis project Ga0315280, IMG submission 203697) | Sediment microbial communities from Yellowstone Lake, YNP, Wyoming, USA - YL17G06_40 | ecosystem: Environmental > Aquatic > Freshwater > Lake > Sediment | place: USA: Wyoming | collected... | reverse complement strand
CTCGAGCGGCGACACGAATCAAATTGGGCCTGCAGGATAAACTCTATCTGGGCAATCTGGATGCAAAACGGGACTGGGGATTTGCGGGTGATTATGTCGAAGCGATGTGGCTTATGCTGCAGCAGGAAAAGAGCGACGATTACGTTGTGGCCACGGGCGAAAGCCATTCGGTGAAGGAATTTGTGGAGCAGGTTTTCGGCTATCTTGATTTGGATTGGCGGAAATACGTTGACATTGACGAGCGGTACCTTCGGCCAACCGAAGTTGACTACCTGCAAGGTGATGCGAGCAAGGCCAGGCGTGTCCTCGGGTGGGAGCCGAAGGTAAAATTCAAAGAGCTTGCGCGGATGATGACCGATGCCGACATGGAAATTGCCAGGTGTGAAAAGATTGTCAAAGAGCATAGGAGAACTTAGGCCTGAGGAGTTAAAATATATATGGATTGTCCGGACAAACCTAAAATAGCTGTTCTGATTCCCTGTCATAATGAGGAACTTACCATTGGTAAGGTTGTAGATGACTTTCATCGTCAACTTTCTTCGGCGGTCATATATGTTTTTGACAACTGCTCCACGGACGCATCTGCTTCGGTCGCCCGCGAGCATGGTGCGGTGGTGATAAAAGAACCCCGACAGGGCAAAGGGTTTGTTGTCGAGAGCATGCTTGCCAATGTTGATACGGATTTTTATGTGATGGTTGATGGGGATGATACCTATCCAGCCGATTGCGTTGGCAAACTTCTTGAACCGGTGCTGAGCGGTGATGCAGATATGGCTGTAGGTACGCGGTTTTCCAGTTACACCGATAAATCATTTCGCCCGCTGCACGTTTTCGGCAATAACCTTGTCCGCATTCTTGTCAATTGGGTCAGCAGAGCGCAACTTACGGATATTATGAGCGGATACCGGACGTTTAATCGCCGTGTTGTCGGGTGTATTCCGGTGGTCTCATCGGGGTTCGAGGTTGAAACCGAGATGACTATTCAATCGCTTTATTACCGAATGAAAATCGTTGAGGTTCCGATTACATATAAACCAAGACCCACCGGTAGCGAAAGCAAGCTGAGCACGTTTCGAGATGGTTTCCGGGTGTTATGGAAGATATTTAGTCTTTTCAGGGCGTTCAAGCCTTTAACTTTTTTTGGTGGTCTTGGATTGTTATTTTTCGTTCTCGGAATCCTGGCGGGAATCGCACCGGTTCGCGACTATTTGACTGAGCCCGACCATTATGTTCATCATATTCCATTGGCCATTTTAGCAGCGAGTTTTGTAATTCTATCTGGCGGTTGTGTTTTTCTTGGGGTGCTGCTTCACGCACTTAACTGGAGGTTCATAGAATTGCATAACGTGCTTACGCGAAGGCGGCAGGGATAATAAAGATGCTGATATTTAGAGGTTTAGTAAGCACCCCGTGGCAGGGCGATGAAGGGATGCGGGGCAGGAAAGTAGATTTAGGATGGCTTGTCCACATATAGTTCCGGGTTGTGGGCCTGTCGATTTGTTTCTGGCAAAGCAGAGATATAAAATAGCCCGCAGGCAAACAAAGTCAGCCCCCCAGAATGGCCGCATATTAGATATTGGCTGTGGGGGCTATCCGCTTTTTCTTACCACGGTTGATTTTGCAGAAAGATACGGTTTAGACAGGGATATTGGCATCGGCGCCGAAGAGAAAATAAAAAAAGATGGCATAGCCCTAATTAACCATAACATCGAGGAGGAGGGGAAACTGCCCTTTGAAGACAGCTATTTTGACGTTGTAAGCATGCTTGCTGTCTTTGAACATATTGAACCGGCGCACTTGGTTAGAATACACAGGGACATTTACCGAATACTAAAGCCGGGCGGTATGTACGTTATGACGACGCCGGCGTTCTGGACGGCAGGTCTGCTTAAATTCCTGGCAAAGCTGCGAGTGATTAGCGATGTCCCGATTAAGGAGCATAAGGCGAGCTACAACCGCTCGACTGTTTCATCCATACTTCAGGAAGCTTATTTTGAGAAAGATAAATTGCGATTTGGGTACTTTGAACTTTTTATGAATATGTGGGTAACGGCGGCAAAATGATTTCGATGAGTAGGACACCAAAAGAGAAAAAAGTATTAAGATCGAAACGTGCTGTCACTGAAAAGCCGTGTGGAGCGGTAACGCAGTCCCTGGTCGATATAGAGGAGCTAAATTCTAAGGAAAGGTATTTTGCTTTTTCCGTGATAGCGATTTTACTCGGGTTCGGCATTTACTATTCTATCCTGTATTTTGGCCATCAGGTTATGCCGAGTCCTGATTTTCTTGGCTTTATAGAAGTCGGTCGGCAACTGTGGTCTTTCAAAATTCCGACTAATTTTATGCGGGGCCCTGTGCTCGGTCTTCTGGTATATCCTCTTGGCTTTTTGGTTGGTGGCCAGCACCCTGAGTTAACCGCGGCGTGGCTGCTCAACGCTATATTGCAGCCCTGTAATCTAATGTTACTATTCTTAGTCGGCAGACGAGTTGTCGGCAGACCCGCCTTGTGGCTTGCACTATTAGCTATCTTGAATCCTTGGCAAATTGAGGTTTTCACAAAGCCAATCGTTGAAATATGTTTCTTGTTCACGATACTTCTAACGTTTTACTTTATGTTAGGACGTTCGTACTGGTGCTACCTGTTTGCGTCAGTAGCAGCGATGGCACGTTACGAGGGCGCAGCTCTGATTTTGGCGGCTTTTGTAATGGATATAATATATCGAAAAAGCAGAAAGGAAAAAATCCTTGCTTTTTGCTGTTCGGTGTTGGCATCAATCCCCTTGGGACTTTGGATGTTGGGGACCATACTTTCCTGGCCAACTGAAGACAGCAGCAAAATCCACTATCTTCAGTTTATAAATATCGAAAAGCTAAAAGACATTGGCCATATACGGCAGGAGCTAAATTTGTTGTGGTCGGTCACATTTAAGCCCATATTTCAGCTAAGCCCGGATGCCGGCAAAAGTGGTGTCCAGATATTGGAAAATGTAAGTAAGCTTTTGGCAGGCGTTGCTTTTGGATTTGGTGCCGTCTGGGGACTGGTGAAGCGGCAGTGGAATATTTTAGCCCTGTTGATTTTTTTCGTGCTCTACATGTTGGTTCATATCGTATATTCCTTTTCAGACGCAAGATTTTATACATCTGTCCATTGGATATTCTTATTGATTTGCTGGTATGGTCTCCAGAGCGCCTGGTTACTAATAAACAGGAACAAGAGGATACCCAGACCGGCAGTTGTAGTTGCGCAGATAATAGTATTGGTGGTTAGCCTTGTGTGGCTTTCAACTCTGGTTGGTTGGCTGTCTAAACTCTCAGCAATCAGTCCTGCTTCTACTTCGTTACCGTATGTCGCAATAATTATAACGGCTCTTGTTGTTGTGGCCGACGCCTTCATTTACAAAAGTAAACATTTGTGGCGTAATCTTGTGATATTAGTAGTTTTTTGCCTGATGATTGTTTCCAACCAGTTTCTTGTGGCTAATGTTGTCAGAGACGGCCAACGCGATGCCGAATTCAAGCAAGTGTTAGACTGGTATCTTCAAAACGCTAAGCCGGGAGAAAAAATTGTTTGCACTATGTCCGGTCCGCTGAGCATACTTGCTCCTAAGTGCAGGGACTTTTTTATTCACCCCGGAAACATTAAAGCCGACAGCCCGGAGGATTTTGTCAATCGCTGTTACGCTATGGGTATCAGGTACGTTGCCTGGGATTCGAGGATGGGACTTTTTCCTGATGACGGATTTTATAAGCTATATAGACTTGAGAATATCGGTATGTTGCGCAAGCCGCAGAGCGTTGGCGCCTACGAATATATTACAACATTCTTCCACGAAACAGAAAAATGGCGATATATAAATGTATTTCGACTGCGTACACCACCTGCACAGTCTGCTGAAAATCGTCCGAACGCGGCTATCCCAGTGCAGGATTTTTTAACGAGCAGGAATTTGTTTGCTGCAACCCCGGATGCTTGGTCGAAGATGGTACTAAAAGAGACATACTAATGAGTAGTTTTTTCGCACGCAGACAAATCGTTGTTACCGGCGGTGCCGGTTTCCTGGGAGGATATGTCACCGAAGGGCTGCGAAAACGGGGATGCAAGAATATCCTTGTGCCGAAAATTGAGGACTATGACCTGGTTAAGATGGATGATGTTATTCGGATGTACGAGGATACCAAGCCGGACATTGTCGTTCACCTTGCGGCAGTTGTGGGCGGCATCGGTGCCAACCGCGAACATCCGGGGGAGTTTTTCTACAAGAATTTGATGATGGGCGTTCAGCTCATTGAGCAAGCCAGGTTGCGGAATATTGAAAAGTTTGTAGCGATTGGCACGATTTGTGCATATCCGAAATTCACACCGGTGCCGTTCAAGGAAGAGGACCTCTGGAATGGATATCCGGAGGAGACCAATGCGCCATACGGGCTGGCTAAAAAGATGTTACTTGTTCAGTCGCAGGCATATCGTACCCAATATGGTTTTAATTCGATATTTCTGCTGCCGGTAAATCTCTATGGACCCGGTGACAATTTCGACCCCGCCAGCAGCCACGTGATACCGGCGCTGATAAAAAAATGCGTTGATGCCATCGAGAGTGGTGCACAGTATATTGAGTGCTGGGGGACAGGTAAAGTTTCGCGTGAATTTATTTATGTTGCCGATGCTGCCGAGGGGATACTTCTGGCGACAGAGCATTACAACGGCTCTGAGCCGGTCAATATCGGCGCGGGATTTGAGATAACGATAAAGGAGCTGGTTGAGAAGATTGCCGCTTTTGCGGGCTTTAGCGGCCAGATTCGCTGGGACAGCTCTAAGCCTGATGGTCAGCCGAGGCGGCGCCTGGATGTCTCAAAAGCTAAAAAATATTTCGGCTTCGAGGCGAAAACTTCCTTTGACGAGGGACTTAAGGCGACAATAGATTGGTATAAAGCAAACCGCAAACAGTTGTAGGGTTCATAGTTGAATGTCTAATTTCTGACCTGCAAGCGGAGAGTATAGCACGTCTCTGTGACAATAACAAAACAAAAATTAGTGTGGCAGTATCTTGCGGTCTTTTGTAGCAGCCTTGTGCTTTATGCTGTTAGCTGTGCACCAGGGGCCTTGTGGCAGGATAGCGGAATGTTTCAGTACAGAGTCTGGAATAATGATATTGAAGGCGGTTTAGGATTGGCCTTAGCTCACCCGTTGTACTTTCTTATACTGGGATTTGTGAAACAAATCCATTTGGGTGAATTTGCGTACAGAGTCAATCTGTTTTCTGCGGTCTGTGGTGCTTTTACAATTGCAAATTTGTTTTTCCTTGTCAGATTGTGGCTTGGTAAAGTGATACCTGCTGTAGTAACAGCTGTCAGCCTGGCATTATGCTGGACATTCTGGCAGCACAGTGTCATCGCTGAAGTATATACATTTTACACTGCGATATTCTCAGTGGAATTGGTGGTTCTATTCACATTTATAAAGACAGGTCGCTCTGTTTTTCTGTATCTGCTTGGTTTATTCAACGGCCTTTCCATTGCAGTCCATATGTGGGGAGTTCTTCCCTTGGCGTGTTATTTTGTTCTGCTGGCAGCTTACCTTATAAAAAAGAAAATAAATCTACCGCAAATTTTCGTATTCTTTCTGGCATGGCTGATTGGCATTTCACCGTATCTGTATTTGATTATTAAGCACTTAATTCAAACGAAAGATTTGTCAGGAACTATTGCGTCAGCACTTTGGGGGACAAGCTGGAGCGGTTCGGTGTTTAATACTTCTGTTACTTTAAGAATGGTTTTGGAAAATATCGCATTTATTCTTTATAGCTTCTGCACACCGAATTTTTTATTGTTATTTGCAGGTGTGTGGGCAATTTATAAGATAAGCAAGGAAAAAACTTTTGCAATCATTGTGTTAGCTTTATTTTTGATGTTCCTTGTTTTTGCATTCAGGTATAAAGTTCCTGACAGATATGCGTTTTTTATACCATTTTACTGTTTAGCTGCAATTTTTTTGGGGTTGGGTTCGTATTGTTTATTTACAGAATACGGTAGTAAGTCAAGTAAAATCATAGTCTTATTATTTGCCTTCATACCTATTCTGATATATTGGATTGTTCCTGTAGAAGCGGAAAAAATGAAAATTAATATAGGAACTAAACGCAGCATTCCATACCGTAATGATTACACATATTTTCTAAGGCCATGGCAGGATGGTAATCATGGCCCTGAATTATTCGCGCAGGAAGCTCTGCGAAACGTTGAAAAAGATGCCGTTATTTTTGCCGATGGGACCACCGTTTATGCACTTTGGTATCAGCAGCAGGTTAAAGATGTGAGAAAAGATGTGAAAATTATTTCTGACCACGGCGATTATAAGTCCCCGCTGCCTTTGCCGACAAAAGAAACTATAAACGAGTTGTTGTCGCAAAATGAACTTTACGTCGTTTCGCCCGTAGAAGGGTATTGTCCGAAATTTCTGCTCGATAGTTTCAATTTTGAAAAGAAAGGCGCCCTTTACAAGGTAATACCACGAGAAACTGGAAAGCCATGAGTAAAGTTGCAATTGTCAGGACAAAACCAGAAACTGTTTTGGAAGATATCCAAAGGGTTATGGAATTAGCGGGGCTTGCCGGTTCCTTGAAAAAGGATGCCACAACTATTCTAAAAAATAATCTGTCATGGCATCTACTGTACCCAAGTGCAAATACAACCCCCTGGCAGCTCGCAGGTACAATATTAGGTTTGCGTAAAAACGGATTTGAAGATTTAGTCTGTGTCGAAAACAATACGGTTGTTACTAATGCCCGGACGGGGGAGAGATTAAATAAACAAAGAATTGTCTGCGATTTTTACAATGTCCCTGTAAAGTATAATTTTAACCCCTCTGATATGAAGTGGCAAAAATACGAACCTAAAGCATCTATGCTTGTGCTCGATAAAATTTTCCCGAAAGGAATTTACATACCCGATTACTTTCACGGTAAAAATGTTGTCCATTTACCAACAATCAAGTGTCACATTTATACGAATTTTACAGGCTCTATGAAAAACGCTTTCGGAGGTTTGCTTGATGCCAAGAGACATTATTGCCACTCCAGAATCAATGAGACACTTGTAGATTTGCTTGCGATACAAAAAGAAATTCATCCTGGAATCTTTACGGTTATGGATGGAACCACGGCAGGTAACGGTGCCGGGCCAAGAACCATGATGCCTGTTACAAAGAACATAGTCATGGCATCTTCTGACTGCGTAGCCATAGATGCGGTGTGTGCTAAGTTGATGGGTTTTGACCCCATGCGGCATAAATTCATTTCTCTTGCCCACGAAAGAGGTCTTGGAACCGGCAGATTTGAAGAAATTGAGATTGCAGGTGATATTGGTGCCGCAAAAGAGAACTGGAGCTTCCATACCGGCGATAATGCTGTCTCACGTGTGGGAAAAATGTTCTGGTTTGGACCATTGCGATGGCTTGAGCATTTAATGTTCCATACATCCCTGGTTTATCTGTTTATTTTCAGCTCAGCAATGTATCACGATCAAATCTGGTACAACATAAAGGGGCGAAAAATCGTAAAAAAATGGCTTGAAGAAAGTCCGTGGGGTAGGTTTTTTTCTGAATATCGGCCTGACAGGAAGTTTCTGCCGTATTTAAAAATGTAAATTTGCTCTTATTTACGCCGACCAGACCACCGTTGGTCCTCTATTGTATATTCAGGAAGTGAATAGAAAGCGGCCTGATGTAAAGATTGTTTCGGGCGTTATAAAAAGTGAAAATGCACCGAGATTTGACGAGCAGACCATTGAGCAATTACTGAAGGAGCGGGCGGTATATGTAGTTTCACACAGGCCGCGGTACTGTCCGGCGTTTGTGCTTGATAATTACGATTTAGTTCCGGCAGGCGTTCTGTGGCGTGTGGTCGAGCGGGAAAAAAGGGTAAATAAATCAGATAAGACAATAAGGAACGAATTACATTTTGTTGATATAAATTTTTGCACGGTGTGTTCATAGGAGATAAAACATGGAGCACGACGTCTTAAATGTTGCAGTTGTTGGTGCGGGCTATTGGGGTAAAAATCTTGTCCGCAATTTTGCTACGGCTAAAAGATGTAGCCTGAGATATGTCTGTGACCTCGATGAGAAGTTACTTGGCATCCACAAAAGGAACTTCCCCTTCATAAAGACCACAACCAATCTGGACGATGTTCTGGGTGACAGGGATGTAGATGCGGTGGTAATTGCCACCGATGTCCCTGCACATTTCCCGATTGCGCAGAAATCTTTAGAGGCCGGCAAGCATACCTACGTTGAGAAGCCGTTAACACTAAAAGCCGGCGACGGCAAAGTGTTGGTTGAGCTTGCGAAAGCAAAAGACCTTAAACTGATGGTAGGGCATCTGTTGGAATACCATCCAGCGGTAAATTACCTTAAGGAAATGATAGGTAGGGGAGAGGTCGGGCAACCGTACTATATGTACACACAACGGGTCAATTTAGGCATTGTCCGGCAGGATGAGAATGCGTGGTGGTCGTTGGCCCCGCACGACATTTCCATTATCTGTTATTTATTGGGTTCCAGACCCACATCGGTAGCAGCACACGGCCAGTGTTTTCTGCAGAAAAATATTGAAGATGTGGTTTTTGCTACGATTAAATTCGCGGACGGCAAAGTGGCGAACATCCACTGTAGCTGGCTTGACCCGCATAAGATAAGAAAGGTAACCGTTGTTGGCTCTGAAAAGATGGTGACATTTGACGATATGGAAGCCACAGAGAAAGTCAGGGTATATGACAAGGCGGTAGCGATAAAGCAGGATATAACCACATCGTATGTGGAGGTAATATCGTTGCGGTTCGGTGATATAGTAATCCCAAAAGTACCTGCAGGGGAGCCATTATCATTAGAGTGTGAGCACTTTATAGAGTGCATCCTCGAGGGTAAGCCGGTACGCAGTGGCGGTCTTGACGGTGTGCGGGTCGTTCAGGTTTTGGAGGCGGGCCAAAAATCGTTAAAAAGTAACGGCCAGCCCATTAATCCGGAGGATTTTTAATGAGCCAAAATAATGAAAAGGAATGTTTTGTACACGAGTCAGCGTATGTTGACGAACCCTGTGAAATCGGCAGGGGGACAAAGATATGGCATTTTTCGCACATAATGAAGGATGCTAATATCGGCGAAAGGTGCATAATCGGGCAGAATGTTTGTGTTGCCGGCGGAGTTGTTATCGGCAACAACGTGAAGATTCAGAATAATGTGTCGATTTATACCGGTGCGATTATTGAAGATGATGTTTTCCTCGGGCCCAGTTGTGTTTTGACAAATGTTACGAACCCGCGGTCTCAGATTGTTCGGCATAGTCTTTACGAGAAGACGATATTCCGTCGGGGAGCAACCATCGGGGCAAACGCAACCATCGTCTGCGGAATTGAACTTGGGCGGTACTGCTTCATAGCCGCAGGGGCGGTTGTTACCAGGGATGTACCGGATTACGCGATGATGGTGGGGGTGCCGGCTAAACAGGTCGGCTGGATAAGTCGTCACGGTCATCGTCTCGGCAAACCCGACGCTAACGGCGTTATGGTCTGCCCGGAAAGCGGCTACCGCTACAAGGCGAATCAAAGCGGTGTGCTGCACTGTCTTGACATAGATGAAGAATCGCCTTTGCCGCCGGAGCAAGCCGTTGGCATAGTCTCCTATAGTGAGCTTAAAAGAAAAAATAAATAACCGGCAGAAACTTATAGCATCTAACAAAAAGAAGAAATATTATCTGTCATTCCCGCGCAAGCGGGAATCCAGAAGTGTTGAGTCAGTTGGAAATTCATTTTGTTAGAAATTCTTAATTGAGGAAAACAAAAATGCAGGTCCCCCTTTTAGACCTTAAAGCACAGTACGCGACAATAAAGAACGAGATTCTGGCTGCTGTTTCCGACGTGCTTGCTTCCCAGGTATGTATTGGCGGCCCGAAAGTAGCCCAGCTGGAGCAGAAAATTGCAGCCATAAGCGATTGTAAATTCGCAGTCGGTGCATCGAGCGGAACGGACGCGATTCTGAACAGTCTGATGAGTTTGAATATCGGTTCAGGTGACGAGGTCATCACCACCCCGTTTACATTCTTTGCTACGGCTGGTTGTATTGCCCGCACGGGCGCAAAGCCGGTGTTCGTTGATATCGACCCTAAGACTTACAATATTGACCCTGGGCTTATCGAGGCGGCGGTTACAGAAAAAACCAGGGCGATTATGCCCGTGCACTTATTCGGGCAGATGGCCGATATGGACCCGATTATGGAAATAGCAAATAAATATAATCTGGCGGTTGTTGAGGATGCTGCGCAGTCGATTACAAGTACCTATAAAGGTAGAAAAGCAGGCAGTATCGGAGCGGTTGGGTGTTTTAGTTTCTTTCCGAGCAAGAACCTCGGCGGCATTGGTGACGGCGGGATGATTGTTACTAATGACCAGCAGCTTTACGACCGGCTTTCCATT
>Ga0315280_10012148_pt1 | contig 10465 bp, 9 predicted proteins | sample YL17G06_40_MG_FD_203697 | JGI IMG/M metagenome (GOLD analysis project Ga0315280, IMG submission 203697) | Sediment microbial communities from Yellowstone Lake, YNP, Wyoming, USA - YL17G06_40 | ecosystem: Environmental > Aquatic > Freshwater > Lake > Sediment | place: USA: Wyoming | collected... | reverse complement strand
ATGGTTCCACCAAAAAGCATAAACCCACAAAATATTATAAATTTCTTTGAATCTCCCATCAAGAATATAATGAGAAAATAATTTTATTTTATGTTTAAGCGGCATAGATGGCATAAGAGTTTTATAAAAAGAAAGTTTAAAAATATTCTGTATGATAAAAATCTATTTAAAGAAATTTCTCCCTGAAATCAAATCAATTATGGAAAGAAAGATACTATTCTTAAGGGCAAGTACAGGATGGAAAGATCCTTCTCCACCTATGGCATTTGCTTATCTTGGAAAGATTGCAAAAGATAATGGCTTTGAAGTTTTGGTAGAAAATCTCAATGCGCAGTACAATAAAAAAAATATTGATGATGTGATAGAATTAATAAAAAAAGAAAAGCCAATTATCGTTGGAGTGAGCATTTTCACAAATTATGTTAGAGACTCTTATGAGTTGATGAAAAAAATTAAGCCTTATTGCAACCTTCTCATTGCAGGAGGCCCGCATGTTACAATTTACCCAGAAGAAGTAATAGAACGGGGAGCAGACATTTGTTTTGTAGGAGAAGCAGAAAACACATTTGCTGATTTCTTAAAAGCGATTGTCTCCAAAAAAAAATTAAGCAAGGTAAAAGGAATAGTTTACAAGGAAAGGGAAAAAATCAAAAAAAACCCTGTGCCAGAACCAATAGATATCGATAAATTGCCTTTTCCAGACAAAGACATTTTCAGGAAAGAAGATTATGCAAAAACCAAGGGGGAGATAAATAATTTTGGTGGGATTTTGTCAAGTAGAGGGTGCCCTGGAAGATGCACTTATTGTTTTCATTCTCTATTTGGAAGATGTTTCAGATACAGATCTGCAAAGAATGTATTCAAAGAGATTAAATATCTATATGAAAGATATGGAATAAATCACATTAATTTTATAGATGATGCATTTACAATCAACAAGAAAAGTTTAATTGAATTATGTGAAATACTCATTAAAGCAAAATTGCCTATAGAATGGGTTTGTGCAACAAGAATAGATTTTCTTGACAGAGAGATTATTTTTAAAATGAAACAAGCAGGATGTGTGATGATAAGTCTTGGAGTAGAAAGTTGCATTCCTGAAAGTCTGATAAAAATGAGGAAAACAACAAATCCTGAATGGTACATCAAACAATCAGAAGATGTTTTAAAGTGGTGCTGGGAAGCAAAGGTAAGGGCAGGAGTCAATATTCTCACAGGATTTCCATGGGATACTGCTGAAGACATCAAAAAAATACAGAAATACGTAAAAAAAATAAAAAAATATGTCACTCAAGATTTTTGTGGCGGAGTTTTACAGCCAATGCCTGCCACTGAAATTTATGAAAGATATGCAAAAGAATATGGTTTTGAAAAATGGTGGCTTTATAAAAAAGATATTTTTCCAGATAATTATCATCCATTCTTTATGTTGTACTATCACCCTTTTTGGGAACAGCTGAATAATAATTTCTTTAATCTAAATAAAGATGTCTTCAATGAGATTGATAAATTATACAGAATGATGGGGCAATGGAATCTCAAGATAATATCAAAAAGAAGATTCAAAAATCCAATCATCAATTTCGGGGTTTATCATGGATTATTATTGTTAAGCAAGATATCATTAGTGTTATACAACATTTCCCCTATTTTAGAGAAAAAAATCATGAATCCAATAGCAAATTATAGTTTCAGGTTCAAATATAAACATTAAAGAAGAATGAAAAAAATAAAAGTAATACATATTGAACATTGTTCACATTCCTATTTTTTAAGTGATGAAAAAGGCAATCCAGATGAAATTGTGAAGGGGAGTTGGGGGACTCAAGTTGCAACAGAAATAAAAAAATTTCATCCAGAGGTTGATGTTGAATGCTGGTTTCCTGAAAAAATTGAAAAAAAAGAAAAGTTTTTTGAACATGGAAAAGTGAAATTAAGGATTTTTCCTACTACTTTTTCTCCAAGGTATGCTCTTGATTTCTCTCTTCCTATGTTAAAGGCATTAAAAGAAGAATCAGAAAAATGCAAAAAAGAAAAAATACATCTCATTATTCACATTCATGAATATCACAGTCTACATGGGCTTGCAATTGCTTATTTGTTCAGGAAAGAGAAGATGGTAGCACAGCATCATGGGGGAAGTTGGCCATTAAAACATTTAAAAAAAACAAAAAAATTTAGATTCTTTTTCCCATTTTTTATTTTTGGACAGTTTTTGGAGAGTTTAGCATTGAAAAACATAAAACAATTCTATGCACTCAGCCAAGAAGAAATTGATTACCTGAAAAAAACTGCCCCCAACTCCAATATAAAGTTTCAAACAATGGGAATAGAAGATGAATATTTTAAAAATATCAGCAAAAAAGAAGCAAGAAAGAAATTGAAAATTCCTTTGGATAAGAAGATTATTATTTTTATTGGAAGAATCAATGAAGTAAAGGGAATAAAATACTTGATTGATGCAATGGAAAACTTAAAAGATGTTGAACTTAAGATTATCGGTTATCTTCAAAAAGTAGAGGAATTTAAGAAATATGCAGAGAGCAAAAATCTAAAAAACGTTGAATTTTTAGGGGGTATCTTTGGAGAGAAAAAAATGCTCTATTTGAGTGCTGCAGATGCTTTGGTATTGCCATCTATGAAAGAAGGCGCTCCTGTCACAGTCATGGAAGCTTTGGCAAGAAACACGCCTGTTGTTGTAACAAATGTTGGGGGAATTCCTCTAATGATTGAAGATAAAAGAGAAGGAATAATCATAAGACAGAAAAGCTCAGAAGATATTGTAAATGCAGTCAGAGAAATTTTAAAATGGAAAAAGAAAAATGTAAAAGAATATGCTGAAAAATACAGGTGGAAAAGGATTATTGAAGGGACTTATGGGGATTATCTTGAATTAATCAATAAATAATTTTTTAAAGAAGGATATTTTTGGGATTAAATGGAAATATTGATGGTTGTTCCAAAGTATACTTATAATAATTTAAGCAAAAAACCAAATTACAATTATGCTATTCCTATTGGCATAGGGTATGTCCTTGCTTCAATGAAAAAAGAGGGATATAATGCCGATTGCCTTAATTTGAACCATTTTGAAGGAACAATAGACGAAATATTAACAAAAAAACTAGATTCTAAAAAATATGACTTAGTATGCACTGGAGGAATGGCATTGTGTTATTCTATTATTGAAAAAATAATAGATATCTCAAAGGCACATATTACAAAACCAAAAGTAATTGTTGGAGGGCAGATGATAACAAGCGAGCCAGAATTAATGACAAAATCCCTAAATTTTGATATTGGAGTTATAGGAGAGGGAGAGGAGACTATAGTTGAACTGATTAAGTGTCTTGAAAGAAATGGGGATTTAAAAAATGTAAACGGACTTTGCTACAAAGATGAGACAGGAAATGTTATTATAACTCCAAAGAGAATGCCTGTAAATAATTTAGATGAATTACCTTATCCTGACCTTGAGTCTATTGAATTTGAAAAAACTCTCGATAATATGAGCTGTCAGGATGCTTTGTATGGAGCAATGGATTATCCAAGAATGTATACTATATTTGGGAGCAGAGGATGCCCCTTTCAATGTACTTTTTGTTATCATAATGAAAGATATAGAGAGAGGTCTGTTGACAATATTATAAAAGAAATAGAGTTTGCCATAAAAAAATACAAGATTAATTCTTTTAATCTTTTGGACGATTTATTTTCTGTGAATAAAGAACGGCTGAAAGAATTCTGCAAAAAAATAAGAAAAGTAAGCCAAAAGATAGAAGGAGGATTAAAATGGAGATGCTCTCTATGGGTTGGAGCAGTGGATAAAAAAACATTAATAACTTTGAAAAATTCGGGTTGTTACATTATTGGTTTTGGATTTGAGAGTTATAGTTCTGAGGTCTTAAGGAGTATGAAAAAGCCAATTACTCCGCAACAAATAGATAATGTAATAAAAATGTGCATGGAACTTAAGATGCCTATTGAAGGAAATTTCATATTTGGAGATTTAGCAGAGACGAAAGAAACTGCAAAAGAAACATTAGACTATTGGGAAAAGAATTGCAACGGACAGGTGAAATTATTTTTTATTCATCCTTACCCAGGGAGCACTCTTTATGAAATTTGTGTTAAAAGAGGAATAATTAAAGATAAATTAGACTTCATAAAAAATAAGATTCATCATACAAACATAATAAATATGACTGAAAAGATGACTGATGAAGAATTTGAATGGCTTAAGAAAGAAGTTTATAGACTAAAAAGAAAATATGAAAAATATGTGATACCTTCAAAAATCCAAAAAACCGGAAATAGATATGAACTTCATGTGAAATGTCCTTTCTGTAATGGAGAGAGCGTCTTCAAGAATTGTCTTCTTCAGAGCAGGCCCTTTTTTGTTTTGCACACTGCTTGCAGAAAATGCAATATGAGATATTTTGTTGTCAGCAGATTATATAAATTTACAACTGACCATTACGTTGAACTGGATTTCTTAAGAAAAAATTACTTGATAATGAGAGATAAATTTTTAAGGAAAAGACTATAGGATGAAAAAGCTCCACTTAGGCTGTGGTCATAGGTATTTAGACGGATGGATTAATTTAGATATTTCTGAAAAAGACATATATGGGAAAAAATTGAAAGTAGATGTTACACATAATCTAAATAAATTTCCTTATCCTTTCAAAGATAAATCTTTTGATTTTGTTCTTATGGAACATACATTGGAACATTTGAATAATCCCAACAGAGTTATAAAAGAATTATTAAGGATAACAAAAAAAAACGGGATAATTAAGATAGTGGTTCCTCACTTTAGTCATTATGGTTCATTCAGGGACCCAACCCATAAACACTATTTTTCTTTAGATAGTATTGATTATTTTAAGGGTTTCAAAGTGTTATCTAAAAAATTAAGTTTTAGTCACAATAAGATTTTAAGAATATTATTCAATCCTTTGATTAATTTTAATTACAGAATATATGAAAGATTTTTTTGTTACTTATTTCCTGCAGAAGAATGTATTTGGGAATTAAAACCCTTAAATTAAGAGTTATTAAATAATTTCTTACATATCGCTATATAATTTATTGTCCCATACAATCCAAAAATTGCTGGAATTTTTACAGTGATATTCTTTTCTTGCAATTTTTTTAATCTTAATTCCTGAAAATTATCATAAAAACCAATTTCCCTCCCTGTCTCTTCATGAATGATTGAAAAATCTTTAGAGAGCAAAACTTTTAATTTTTTCAGTGTAAACATAAAGGGATGATGAACATTGAAAATACTTCCGGTTAATAATTCTTTTAATGTGCCATATATTTTCGCGATTCTTATGAAATTTTTTTGATAAAATAAATTTTCAAAATGAAACACTCCATTATTTTTCATTACTCGCTTTATTTCTGACAGAGCCTTTTCTGGGTTTTCAACATGGTCTAAAACATTCGCTAAAATCACCAAATCAAAAAATTTATCTTCAAATGGCAAATTCTCTGCTCTTCCTTCAAGAAACATTACAGAATTATAATTTAAATTGAATTTTTTCTTATAAAAATCTGCTAAAGGGTCAATGGCATATTTTTTTCCTGTAGAAATATAATTAATAATATCTTCTGGACCACAACCAATTTGCAAAATTTTGGAATTTTTATTTAAATTTATGAATTTTTTCCATTCTTCTTGCAGTATTTTTGCCTTTTTTTCATGCCTTTCTGCTTCTTCTTTTAAAAGAGCCTCTTTTGTAAAACCATTCCAATATTCTTTTTCAGAATTTTGCGCGATTTTCCATCTCTCTGAAGAAACATTATAATTTTTTGTGGTTTTTTCTTTTTTCATGTTTTAGTTAATAATTTTATTGATATATTTATCTTTCCAATATTTCTCATTGTAAGATTTAAGGATAAATTTTCTAGAATTAACAGAAAGTTTCTTTTTTTCTTTTTTTGAAAGATTAAAAAAATCATTTAATGCTGAATTCATCTTATTTACATCAAGTGGGACTCTGATTGCAAATTCTAAGTTTTTGAATGCGGGAATATCTGATACAATTGCAGGAATTCCGCAAGACATGGCTTCTCTTGGAACAAGCCCGAAACTCTCTATTCTGCTTGGAAAGAGGCAAACATCTGCAGCATTATAATAATCTTTCAATTCCTGTGGCTTTTTTTGAGGAAGTAAAATCAAATTAGGTAATTTGTAATTTTTAAATTTTTTATCAATTAAACCCCCCACCAAAATAAATTTTTTATCTGGATTTTTTTCTGCAAGTTTAACAAGAATATCAAAACCCTTAAAATATCCTATCCTTCCAACATAAATTATTATTTTATCTTTTTGATTTAAATTTAATTTTTTTCTTGCTTCTTTTTTGTTTTTAGGAATAAAAAAGTCTGTTGGAATTGTTGGAGAAAGGAAGAAAATTTTTTTTCTTATAAAAGGCAGATTTTTTTTACAAAAGTCATATAAATCTTCTGAACAAAAAATGATTTTTTTTGGAAAAATTGCAAAAAGATAAGATAAAAGAGCTTCAAAAAGCCCTATAATCCTATTTTTCAGAGAGCCTTCTTTTATTGCTCCTAAAGGATAACCCAAATGGAAACAAACAAAATCTGTTTTTGTAAATAAAGTAGAATATGCCATCACAAAACCTTCATATGGGAGTAAACCAAGATTAATTATTCTTTGGATTTTATTTTTTTTACAGAATTTTCTCAATTCAAAAAAGGTTCCAAACCTGCTGCAATTTGTGTCTACTACTTTTATTCTTTTTAGATTGTAATTATTTTTATGCTGTTTTGTGGTAAAAAAGAATATCTCTGTTTCTTTAGGGAATATTTTCTCAAAATAATCTAACATCGCTTTCCTGTTTGGAGAATAACTAAAAGCAAAAACGCAGAGCTTATCTATCATAGAAATTCTTGAGATATAGGTTATTTAAACTTTCTTTATGGAAAATATTTTTTCTTAATAAGTTTTTTATACCTTGATATGTTGGAAAAAAGATGATTTATCTTACCGGAGATATTCACGGGAAAATTCCTGGAAATTGGGAGCAAGAAGGCTATGATTCTGAGATTGATAATGCAAAAAAATACCTCGAAATACTTAAAAAAAATAAACTTTCTGCTACACTTTTCATAAATGGAATCTGTTTAAAACAAAATCCTGAAAAAGTAAAAGAACTCTTGAATTATGATGTTGAAATAGGCGGGCATACTTATAATAATTTTGATTTTATGAATCCGATTAAGAGTTATATTTACAGAAAAGTGTGGGGGTGTGTTTATGGACCAGCTTCTTATCAGAAAAAAGACATTCAAAAAACAAGAGAGGAATTTGAACGATTAGGGTTGAAGATAAATTCTTGGAGAACGCATGCTTTTGGTTCAAATAAAATCACTTACAAAATTTTAAAAGAGAACGGAGTTAAATTTATTTCAGATTTAGTTGGAGAAATAAAACCATTTGAAGAAGAAGGAATTATACATCTTCCTATAAATATTCCTGTAGATGTAAATACAATTGCATATGGAGAATTGAAACCAGAAAGCAGAAATCCTTTTGCTAGCTGTACAAAGGGGAGGATAAGTCCAGAAGAATGGTTCGAAATTATTAAAAAAAGGATAATAAAAAACGAAAAAAACAATACAGACAGCATCTTGTTAATTCACCCTCAAACAATGGCTGTTTTGGATAATTTTGAATTGTTTGAAGAGATAGCAAAGTTTTTATCCAAATATGAATCAAGGAAGCTTTCGGAATTTGAGTTAAAATGATATCTTTAGGGGGAATATTTGCTTATATATTCTACGATAATAGATGGCCTATCTGAATTAAGTGCTTTTTCATATTCAGACAAAACCCGATCACTTGATTTTAATTCAACAAGATTGGTATGCTCAAGCATTTTTCTGTAGGCAGAACTATGATCTTGGGAATGTTGAAGTCCTACATCCAGAGGCTTTCTGCTCCCTACCAATGTTCTTACTATTACTATTGGGTTAAAATCCCCACAAGATAATGCATAAATCTTATCCAAGTGATTTACCAACTGATTTGTAGCTAGGATTAAGAAATCAAAGCGTGGATAAACTGATATGGGGATATATCCTTCTAAGGCAAGACCTATAGACATCCCCATCTGAACTTCCTCCATAACTGGCAGTTCTATTTTCTTTTCGGCAGGAACATTCTCTAATGTCTGATATATCGGGCTTCCCTTAACACTTACAGTCTGTCCTAAAAATAATGTTCTTTCATCCCCCCCCAGTCTTTCCATAGCCCTTGAAATCTTTTTATTATAATTTTTGTCTTTAATATTACTTTCAGGAAAATTTACCCACATACCGATACCATGATGAGGATGTGCTCTTATATATTTATATTTTATTATGTAAGGGTTAGAAATTTTCCCCTCCAAATTATGTTTACTCCTTTTTCCCCATACTAATTCGGTATTGGTATAAACACTAAGCCCATTATCTTCAATTACAAATTTTATCGGTAAATCATGCCCTTCAGCATATTTAACTACTTCATGAAAAACGCCGGTTTCAGAAGCCATATCCCCACAAAAAGCATATACTCTATTATTCGATTTTTTCCTTTTTAATGCAAGTGCGGTTCCTAAAGCAATAGGTAGCTGGCCGCCAACTATTGAAGTAGAAAATATCTTATTTTTTTTATCCATGATATGCATACTCCCCCCCTCAATTATCTTTTTTTTAAGTATCTCCGGTTCAAGTCCTTTTAAGAGTGCATGATAATGGTTTCTGTAACTGAGAAATATCCAATCTTCTTTGTTAATCTCCTTAAATATTTCAATCAATTGTTCTTCATTTCCCCCACATAAATGTATCGGAGCCTTTATCTTTCCCTTAGAATAAATCTCTTCTATTTCTTTTTCAAAATTGATTAAGTCTTCCTTATTCATTTTTCTTTCAATAAAGAACTTATTTTTAAATTTATATATTCTTAAGGATATGTCGTCAAGGAAAATCTAAGCACATTGGGTCCTCTTCTTTTATTCCCATTACAAGTTCCTCAATTTGTCTTGCATATTCCCCATAGGTGCATCTTCCACATTCTTTATCCACTTCAATTGACTGGAGAAGATTTCTGTGTTCATCGCTCCCCCACATTTTCAAAATTTCTTCAGGGTTTGGGTAATGACTGCACAATCTAAATCTATTTTCTATCCTATGATCCGCGCAGACATAAACATTTCCGTCAGCGCATGCCTGCAACATTAAAGAAGAGGCTGAACATTTTTTGAAATTATGTTTTACTGTAAAATCTTGATTGTATTTATGCATAACAGTAAATACTCTAAAATTTTCTTTATATTCTAACTCATGACATCTTTGGAATAAATTTTGAATTTCCTCGATATTGTAATTCATTTCAATAGCACTTTCAAAATCTTTTCTCTCCAAATCTGCAGGGCGAGCATGAAAATCTCTAACCCCAATTTCTTTTGCAAGTTTGCAGGCATCATAAATTTCATGCCAATTTAAAGGGGTAATCAAAAATTTATATGAGATATCAACTTTAGAATCAGTTTCTTTTTTTGTCTTAATTAATAATTCGAGGTTTTTTATTACTCTGTCAAAAAAATCAACCCCATGGACTTTTTCAAAAATCTCTCTTGTAGCAGAATCCACACTCACACCAACCCACCTACAATTCATCATTTCTTTTGCTATTTGCTCATTAATCAGGCTTCCGTTCGTTGCAAAAGAACTCTTCATTCCTTTAGACGCAATATAAGAAGGTAAATCCCAAACATTTTTATTCATCAGCGGCTCTCCACCACCGCCTATACATACTGCCTTTACCCCCCAATCTGCACAAAAATCAACCAAATTCCTCAAATGTTCTCTTGTCATGGTTTTTTTATCTCTGGGGACCTCGTCTGGATTTAGTATAAGATATCGCTGGGCATTGCAGTGCCCGCATTTGAAATTACACAAATGTGTTGGGTCCAGAGATAACTCAATAGGAACGGGTAATTTGGCCCCTTCTTCTCCCTCCCACCATCTTGCTATCGGAATATAATGCGTGCTAAAATAAGCCAATCCTTTGTATGAATTAAAAGAATTATATTTCTGTTCATCACTCCACTCTCTTCTTTTTTCTTTCCAATCATCTCTCATTTTAATTAATTATTTGATATATTTAATCTCCTAATAATTTTCTTTTTAATTTTATCTTAGTCATCTCTCCGATATGTTTTTTTGCTTCTTTCCCAAATTTATTTTCTATCATATTTAAATATTTATGGCTTGTAAAATAGTTATAAAATGCATTATCTCTAAAAGCTAAAATCTCTTTAGCAGAAAGATATTCTGTTGGCAGTGGCAAAAAACCATAACTATGCTGAGCGTAATCTTCCCACTTTTCAGGTAATTCAATTCTTTTTTCTAATACTTCTTTGTATAACTCAGAACCTGGCCA
>Ga0315280_10012146_pt1 | contig 10466 bp, 10 predicted proteins | sample YL17G06_40_MG_FD_203697 | JGI IMG/M metagenome (GOLD analysis project Ga0315280, IMG submission 203697) | Sediment microbial communities from Yellowstone Lake, YNP, Wyoming, USA - YL17G06_40 | ecosystem: Environmental > Aquatic > Freshwater > Lake > Sediment | place: USA: Wyoming | collected... | reverse complement strand
AAAGAATAGCTGAGCAGTTAGAAAAGACTATGCAAAGCTCTGGAATCTTAGACGCAGTCCAAGGATTAGGTCAGCAATACCAGAGTTTGCTAAAGATCCCTGGTAAGGATGCGTTTAAGCTATATGATACCTATGGCTTTCCTGTAGAGCTGACGGAGGAGATTGCCGCTGAGCGTCGCTTCTCTGTAGATTTAGCTGGCTTTGAGAAGGAAATGGAGAAGCAGCGGGAGAGAGCAAGAAAAGCCCGGGTAGTGACTGGGAAAGCTACCTTGCGTGGGAGAGGGATACTGAAAGCTAGGGCAACGGTACGTAAACGCCCGTTTGTTGGTTATCACAGCCTCAAGCATAAGTCAGTTATTATTTTCATCTCAGGTGGTAAGGATACAATACAAGAAGGGCAAGAGGCAGGTCTGGTTTTAGGAGTCACTCCCTTCTATGCTGAGATGGGGGGGCAGATGGGGGATAGCGGTGAGATACGAGGTTCTACAGGACGGTTTCTAGTAGACAATACTATTCGTGTTACACCTGACATCATTATTCATCAAGGTAAGGTTGTTGAGGGTGGTTTGGCGAGGGGAGATGAGGTTGAGGCAGTAGTGGATAGGGAGCGGCGGCTTGATATTGCCCGTAACCATACCGCCACCCATTTGCTTCAGTCGGCTCTACGCCAGGTATTGGGTGAGCATGTCCAGCAACGGGGCTCGCTGGTCGCCCCGGGCCGACTCAGATTTGACTTCTCTCACTTAACGGCGCTGACCAACGAGGAAATAGAAAAGATACAGCATATCGTCAATGAGAGAATTCGCCAGAACCTGAGGGTATACGATGAGGACATCCCATATAAAAAGGCGATAGAGGAGGGTGCCATAGCCCTGTTTGATGAAAAGTATGGCGATGTAGTCCGGGTGGTGAAAATTGGTGAACCGAGGGTTAGTGCCGAGCTTTGTGGCGGCACCCATGTGGCTTCAACCGGAGAGATAGGTTTCTTTCATATTATTAGCGAAAGTAGTATTGGCGCCGGGCTAAGACGCATAGAAGCAGTTACTAGTAGAGGGGCGGAGGCATATATTAACCAGCGTCTATCAGATTTGCAACACATTGCTCAATCTCTAGGGGCTTCGTCAGAGGAGGCTCGGGATAAGGTATCCAGTCTGGTTACTGAGCTAGACAGCGAGCGCAGACGGAGTCTGGCTCTGGAGAGAGAACTGGCTAAGAAAATAGCTGAGTCTTTACTGGCTCAGGCTGAGGTTATTAACGGGGTAACCGTGCTAGCCGCCAGGGTGCCATCTTTGCGGATGCAGTCTATGCGAGAAATGAGTGACTTCCTTAGGGATAGGCTAAAAAGTGCCGTGGTAGTTCTGGGCACAGTCTATGAAGATAAGCCGGCTTTTCTTGCCGCAGTAACCCCGGATTTAGTCGCCAGGGGCTATGATGCTGGAGAAATAGTGAGACAGGTAGCCAGGGTGACTGGCGGGAGTGGTGGCGGGAAGCCAGGCTTAGGTCAGGCAGGGGGGAAGTATAAAGATAAATTAGATGATGCTCTTCTTCTGGTGAAAAGCTTAATATAGAATTCTGCACTCAGTTTTCGAGTTGGTTTGATGAAACTGGAAGGCAGTGGGCTAAAATGGATGTAGCACTTTCGGTAATCTTTCTTACCGCACTATACTTTACTCCAACGATAGTTGCTGCCATAAAGCACAAGAGAAATCTTGTAGCCATCCTTATGATGAATCTATTATTGGGGTAGACTGTTATAGGTTGGATTGTAGCTCTTATTTGGGCTTTAACTGTTGACATAAGGAAGTAATTTGATTAAAAGAGGAAGTTTGAAGGGGTGAAACCCCTTCAAACTTAACTCCTTCCCCCTCATGATAGGAATACATATCCATATCATGGAGAGGGGGATAAAGGGGGTGAGGTTGATAGAGAATCTTAGAAAGTCTGGAGGTAGAATTGACGCGTAGCCTGGGACTTGATATCGGTGATAGGAGGATTGGGGTGGCTGTCAGCGACCCCGAGGGTATATTAGCCAGCCCATTTACTATTATCAACCGCAGGGATGACAGCCTGGATATAGAGGCTATTATTGATATTGTTAACCAGCGGCAGGTGGGGCAAATTGTTGTTGGTCTACCATGCTCCATGGATGGCAGCCTGGGTAAGCAGGCAGAGAAGGTAAAAGAGTTTACCCAGAAGCTATGTAGCCGTATTCAAGTCCCTATAGAATATAGGGACGAGCGTTTAACCACAGTAATGGCTCAGCGCCTGAAGCAGGCGGCTACTACCAAAAAGACCAGGGGAAAAGTCAGGCACGATGCTCTGGCTGCAGCTCTCATCCTGCAAGGTTATCTAGATGAAGGACGTGAGCTAAGGTTACCGTAAATCGCCCTTAGCCACTCATACATTTACTAGCACCAGCCAGTGATTTTAGGGGGATATGGACTTCAATCTTAGCGAACAACAGAAGATGCTACAGAGGGTGGCAACGGAGTTTGCCATCAAGTCGGTTGGGCCGCGGGCTACTGAAATTGACTCCAGTGGGCAGTTTCCCTTTGACCTGGCCCGGGAGATGGGTAAGCGAGGTTACCACGGGCTACCCTATCCGGCTAAATATGGGGGCAGTGAGGCTGGTTATACCAGCTATGTCCTGGTGCTGGAGCAAATTTGCCAGGCATCAGTGACCGTTGGCGCCATTATGGCAGTAAATACCGTCCCCGAGGAGGCAATATTTCGTTTTGGCACTGAGGAGCAGAAAAGAACCTTTCTAGCTCCGCTGGCTCAAGGCAAGTTGCTGGGCGGTATTGCCTTTACCGAGGCTGAGACAGGCTCAAACCCGGAAGCAATTACTACCATGGCCAGGAAAAGCGGTAATGGCTATGTAATCACCGGTCAGAAGCAATTTGTTGCTCTTGCCCCGGCAGCTAATCTAGCCCTAGTCTTTACCAGGCGTGAGGGGAAGGGGTTGAACGCTTTCATCATAGATACCTCTTCCTCAGGGTATAATGTCCGTGAGCCTTGTGAAACCATGGGGCTAAGGGGGTTAGGCACCTCGGTGGTATATTTCGATGACGTTTATGTCCCTAAACAGAACCTGCTTGGGGAGAAGGGGCAGGGCTTTGACATCCTTCTTGAGGCGATATCCCTGGGGCGGTTGGGGGTGGCGGTAGAGGGGGTAGCCGTGGCTCAGGCGGCGCTGGAGCTGTCTATAGACTATGCCAAACAGAGAAAAACCCTGGGTAAACCGCTCGCCAAGCTACCTACTATTCAATGGCACCTGGCTGAGATGGCAAGCCGGATAGAGGCTGGCAGGTGGCTGGTATACCGGACTGCCTTCCTCCGTGACCAGGGGTTAGATATCAAATATGAATCATCGGTAGCCAAGCTCTTTGCTTCCCAGATGGCAGTTGAGGTCACCCGGATGGCAATGCAGGTTCATGGCTCATATGGCACTATGAAGACTATGCCCGTAGAACGACTATACCGGGATGCTAAAATGACTGAGATATATGTCGGTATCTCTGAAATACAGCGCAGTATTATTGCTAACCACCTAATTTGAGGGGGAGTTTTAGAGGGGCGAAGCCCCTCTTGAAATTTTCCTCCCTCTCCCCTTATGAAGGGGAGAGGGATAAAGGGTGAGGGGTTGGTAAGCAATCTTAATAGCTTCCGTTTAATACAAACCTGCCCCGATAGTAAAGCCCGGGCTGGGGAACTGCTGACGCCGCATGGCGCTGTCCCCACGCCGGTATTTCTACCCGTGGGGAGCCTGGGGGCAATTAAAACGCTGACCCCGGAAGAGGTTAAGGATATTGGCATAGCTATGGTGTTGGCTAACACCTACCATCTCTACCTGAGACCGGGCATCAGCGTAATTGAGAAGATGGGCGGTCTACATAAGTTCATGGGTTGGGACCGGGCTATTCTTACCGATAGCGGTGGCTATCAGATATTTAGCCTGGCTCGACTTCGTCAGGTCAGCGATGAGGGGGTTATATTCCGTTCCCACATTGATGGCAGTGAACATCATATTACCCCGGAGCTAATTATTCAGTTTCAGGAGACCCTTGGTGCTGATATTATCATGGCTCTAGACGAGTGTCCGGCACATGATGATAGCTTGGAAAAGGTAAACAGGGCAATGGAAAGGACACATCGGTGGGCGGAGAGATGCCGGAAGGCTCAGAAGCGCCGTGACCAGGCTCTATATGCTATTGTCCAGGGAGGCATCTTCCCTCAACTTCGGCGTCAGTCAGCGGAATATCTTACTTCCTTAGACTTTCCCGGTTACGCTATTGGCGGGTTGAGCCTTGGGGAACCGAAGAAGGTGACTCTAGCCATGGTTGAAGAGACGGTAGCCTTGCTGCCCGAGGATAAGCCACGATATCTTATGGGAGTGGGCTCTCCCGAGGATATTATTGAGGCGGTAGCTAGGGGGTGTGACCTGTTTGATAGTGCCCTGCCTACCCGGGTAGCCAGAAACGGCGCCCTCTTTACCTGGCAGGGGAGGTATAACATTCGGAATGCTGCCTATAGCCGGATGGAGCCGCCGATTGTTCCTGGCTGTGATTGCTATACCTGTCGTAATTTCTCAGCAGGTTATCTCCATCACCTGTTTAACTGCGAGGAGCTCCTAGCCTATAGACTGGCTACTATTCATAACCTGAGCTTTATAAGTAACTTGATGGCTAAGATAAGGGGTGCCATTGGGAGTGGCACCTTCCCTCATTTTAAAGATACCTTCCTGGCTAATTACCAGCCGACTGATGAGCAGATGCGGCTCAGCCAGAAGCAAAGGTGGCTGAAGTCGCGCTTTAAGCCAGTAGTTGATTAAGTTATATCCTCATTAAGCGGGTTAACCCTTATTCCCTTGGCGATAGCCCAGGCAATTCCGGCTTCAATGTTCTTCTCCTCGCCCTCAAGCTCCACTTCTATCCAGCCTCTATCCTCAGCGGCGTTAGCCCGGTGGATATTGGTTACTAGATGGAACTGCTGACTAATATTATAGATAACTGGCTCGGAGCTTACTTCTGGGCGAAAGGTAAACATCACTCGCCGTTTTGCCATTTCTACCCCCCTAGAATGCTCATTTTATACAGGCGCTGGCAAATGAGCCCGGCTTCATTGATTATATCATCAATGCTCTCTCTTACACTAGGATATTCTATGCCGAACATTTCGGTAATCCTGGTTTTAAACACGACTTCCCCCTTTTCTATTATATATTGCTTATTAACCTCACCCCCTTTATCCCCCTCTCCATAATATGGATATGTATTCCTATCATGAGGGGGAAGAGATTTTAGAGAGGGGGCGAAGCCCCCTCTCTTATTTTCACCCCCTTCCCTTACTAAGGGAAGGGGGTAGGGGGATAGGTTGCTAAACGATCTCTTCTATAGATGTTTGACGAATCTTTACCTCTCCCCACAGTCCCACCTTGTCATCCTTGATAATGACTACCCCCTTCAACCCATCAATACTCTGGGCGAATTCAATCCCGCCGGGGATGTCGCTGGGCTGGATAATCAGGTTGCCTATGGCGGTGGCAGCAGCATCGGCTAGGGTGGCTGATTGGGAAAGCACCACCACGGCATCGGCTTTACCAAAGCTCAGGGAATGCCCCACTGTTCCTGAAGAGGTGCAAATGCCCATCGGCGTATCCTGCCGGTCAATTTCCAGACCGAGCTTGCCGGTTAAGGGCGATTTCCCGGCATAAATCCCTATCAGCCTTTTTTTCAGGCTCCTAAGATAAATATCGCCCCCGTTTTCAATGATAATCTCCGGGGAGAAGGCTAGAAGCTGGCTGCCAACAAACTCAGCTATAGCCCCAGCTACTGAAGCCATAGGACCAACTCCAGCCTTCGTTGCCGCTTCTGCCATTTCGGTTACAATGTGCGGGGCATCGTCCCCGACGGCGATGGGTTCCAGCGAGGTGAGGAATGATGGATGGCGCTCGATATATCGTTCCAGGGCATCACGGTATTTCACTACCAGCCTAAGGGCTTTTCGCTTTAAGTTAGTGGTGGCGCGAATATATAAATCTGTCTCCTTTACCACCACATTGAAAGAGACTAAGTCCTTGTCTTTAACCCAGTGGCGATATGTTCTAGGCTGATACACTGGCTAGAAATGCACCTCCATAGCTCTTGGGGGGCAAGCCTTTATACATAATCCACAGGTTAGGCATTTTTCGTTACGGAAGTCGACCAGCCTGGTTATGGGGTCAAGTTCAAAGGCACCAGAGGGGCAAAGAGTGACGCAGGCACCGCAATGGGTGCACCTTTGCTCATTGCGAATAACATTTTGGCTAAGCGATTGAATTCTCACTCCGGTTTCAGTCAGATACCTGATACCTTTATCATACTCCTCCTGTTCCCCGCTCAATTCCAATACTAGTAGCCCTTCCTCTTCGGGGGTAATTGAAGCCTTCAAAATATTAAATTCAAGGTCGTAGTCCTTAGCTAGTCGGCATACTATAGGACGGTCTACCACCCGCTTGGAAAAATGTAGCACTATCCTTTTGGAAACAGCCATTTTTGTCTCCTTTCCCGGAACATGGTGACTCTACTCTATGGGCCGTTCTTTAAGTGGCTTAAAGGTTATGCCTGATTCGACACCAGGTAGCGGCGCTACCGGCTCAGTGAGCAGGAACTTTCCGCTTATTATCCATTCCTTCAGGATATTGGCAATCTCTACCGCCCTTGGGTAGCTGGACAGGGAAGCAGTAGGCACTTCTTTACCCTTGACCTTTATCTTTCCGCTCTTAAGCTCGGCATAACTGACTTCACCCAAGATATCCGGTTTCAGATTGGGGTAGGCATCAGAATAATCGACAATGGCGGCAAAAATCTCGGCATCAGTTACTGTAGTATAGCCTAGAATTTCTTCAGACAGTATAGGGATGGGTACGCCAATTCCTACCGTCAGGGTGCAACCATAGCCGAGCATGCTGGTTCCCACCAGCCATCTGGGGCTCATTTGCTTTAAATCGCCGATAAGGCAAAGTGTTCCGGCTCCTCTCTTGGGGACACCCTTTTCGGTGCGAGGCACGTCTGGGTTATGCTGCGTGCCATGCCAGGCGACAAGGCCAATTCCACCCCCCAATAATACCTTGGTGCCTATGCCAATGGTCTTGTAATACGGGTCATTAAGTAGTGGGGAGAGCTGCCCGGCACTACAATAATTAATATTACCTAGGTTTGCCCGTAGCACACCCATATAGGTATAAATTGTTTTATCTGAGGTATTTGCCGCCACATTATAATTCTGGTAGGCATTCCTGATGTTAAATAGCACTGCCTCATTGACGTCCTTTATATTAATCCAGGTCTCAAGTCGCTTCCTCGGGTAGCAATCTGTGCCATAGGCAGTTGCCACCAGTCTAATATCCTTGCCAGCGACAAGCTCCTCAATCACGTGCCCGCCGCCATAATTGAATTCCCCGGGGTGGATTCTGTTTCTGGGGTCATCATCGGGAAGGGCATTGGCACCGATAAATATATCTACCGCCGCCAAACCGGTATAAGCAGGAACGTCGTTAAGATAGGTTTTGCCACCGCCGAGCTTGATTCTGGGCTTTGAGTGTCCAATATTAAGATAGGCGCCAGACGAGCACATGGGACCAAAGGTGCCGGTGGTAACTACATCTACCTCCTGGGCTGCCTTCTTAATCCCTTTCTCTTTGATAATGCCTATTATCTCCTCAGCGGTAACCACTACCGCTTTGCCCTGTTTTATCTTCTCGTTTATCTCTTCAATTGTTTTCGTCATATCCTCAAGATAATAGTATTAAACTATAGGCTTGTCAATTTACCTATAGAGATTGTTTATTAACCTCACCCCCTTTATTCCCCTCTCCGTGATAGGGAGATGTATTCTTAGCATGAGGGGGAGGAGAAGAAAAAGGGGCTGGCGCCCCTCTTAGATACTCTTAATAGTTATCTAGAGCGAGGAGAGTCAAAGAGAGGCGAAGCCTCTCTTAACATAGAAACTTCCCCCTTCCCCTCTAGGGGAAGGGGGTCAGGGGGATGGGGTCAATCCTTCCTTAGGAAGGACGGAGAAACGAAACATGCTCATCTGTCCTTCCAGATTGGAAGGACTAATCTATCTGAACTAGCTCATTTATTTTTTTACCCCTTAGGTTGAAGCCTACCCTGTCATAAGCTATAATCAGGTGTAAAGCATTGGCAATTTGGCTGGGAGGCGATGTTGCTTAAGAGTCATAGCTGTGGTGAGCTGAGCAAAAAGGATGTTGGTTCCCAGGTAACCCTGGCGGGCTGGGTGGACCGCCGCCGGGACCACGGCGGACTGATATTCATTGACCTGCGAGATAGAGAAGGCATAGTTCAGGTGGTATTCAATCCTGAGACATCACCGGCTTGCCATAAAATAGCCAGTGAGATGCGTAGTGAATATGTGGTTAGGGTTAGTGGTGAGGTGGCTCTTCGCCCTCGGGGAACCGAAAACCCTAAATTGCCCACCGGTGATATTGAGGTTATTGCCCATAATACCGCTATACTTAATCCGTCAAAAACTCCGCCCTTCTATATAAATGAAGATGTTGAGGTGGAGGAAAGCCTCAGACTCAAGTATCGCTACCTTGACCTGCGCCGGGCTCGGATGAAGAACAATCTGCTCCTTCGCCACCGGCTGGTGAAGTTTATGCGCGATTTTCTGGATGCCAGGGGTTTTATTGAGGTAGAAACGCCAATTATGATTAAGAGCACTCCTGAGGGGGCTCGTGATTACCTGGTGCCCAGCCGACTTCATCCGGGAAAGTTCTATGCCCTTCCCCAGTCGCCGCAGCAACTCAAACAGCTATTGATGGTAGCCGGGGTGGAGAAGTATTTCCAAATAGCCAGATGCTTTCGTGATGAGGACACACGGGCTGACCGCCAGCCTGAGTTCACCCAGCTTGACCTGGAGATGAGCTTTGTCGAGGAGGAGGATATCCTCAAATTAATGGAGGAGCTATTCACCTCTATGGTTGAGGCGATTAAACCCGAAATGCGGGTGATAAAACCCTTCCCCCGCCTTACCTACGCCGAGGCAATGGAACGTTACGGCATAGATAAGCCTGACTTGAGATTTGGTCTAGAGCTGAGGGATTTGACCGACATCGCTGCTCAATCTGACTTCTCTGTTTTTCGTTCCGCTATCGCCCAGGGGGGTAAGGTGAAGGGTATATGTGCCCCTGGCTGTGGTAATTATACCCGCCGTCAGCTTGATGAGCTGAATAAGCTGGTGCAGAGCCTCGGGGCTGAAGGCGTGATAACCATGTCTCTGGGCACTGCCGGCGGCAGCTTGAGTGATTTATCTGTTGGAATGGTGAAGTCTGTCGCCGCTAGATTTCTAACCCTAGACCAGATTAAGCAGATGGCACATCGTTTGGGAGCAGATATGGGAGACCTCCTGCTTATCGTTGCCGGCAAACCTAAGCTAGTTGATATGACGCTGAGCCAGTTGCGTCTGGAGATGGGACGGCGGCTTAAGCTTGCCGACCCCAATCTGCTTGCCTTTGCCTTCGTCGTGGATTTCCCCTTGTTTGAGAGGAACGAAGAGACAGGGCGATGGGAGCCAATGCATCACCCGTTTACTGCACCCAGGGATGAGGATGTGTCCTTACTGGACAGTGCTCCGGAAAAGGTGCGGGGTAAGCATTACGACTTCGTCTGTAATGGGTTTGAAATTGCTGGAGGCAGTATCAGGATTCACACCAGCGAGCTTCAAAGGAAGGTATTTAGGTTGCTGGGCTATAGTGATGGGGAGATTGAGGAGCGCTTCGGGCATTTGCTTGAGGCTTTTGACTATGGTGCCCCCCCCCACGGTGGTATCGCCCCGGGTATCGACCGCGTTGTAATGCTGCTGGCGGGGGAAGAAACTATCAGGGAGGTTATTGCCTTTCCTAAGAATCAGAGCGCTGCTGATTTAACCTTTAATGCCCCTTCGCCGGTTAGTGAAGAGCAACTGGCTGAGTTACACCTGCGTCTGCGGGAGGAAAGGTGAAGGTAACCAGAGAGAAAATAGAGAATAGTCAGGCATTTCTCAGAATTGAGCTCGAGCCTGCTGAGGTCGAGGAGTCTTTGGCGGAATCTTATCGCCGCCTGGTCAGGAAAGCCAACATCCCTGGCTTTCGTAAAGGAAAGGCACCACGGCTGGTACTGGAACGTTATATAGGTAGAGATAGCCTCCTTGAGGATGCGCTGAATAACCTGCTTCCTCAGGCTTGTGAGAAGGCGATTAAGGAGCAACAGATTGATGCTATCGCCAGCCCGTCGGTTGAATTGGCTCAAACTGACCCGGTGGTATTTAAGGCGACAGTGCCGCTAAGGCCGACAATTAAACTTGGCGACTACCATCAAATTCGACTTACCCCAGAACCTGTAGAACTAACCGAGACTGAGGTTAACACGGTAATAGAGCAGCTACGCCGCCAGCATAGCACCTGGGAGCCGGTAGAGCGACCAGTA
>Ga0315280_10012145_pt1 | contig 10466 bp, 5 predicted proteins | sample YL17G06_40_MG_FD_203697 | JGI IMG/M metagenome (GOLD analysis project Ga0315280, IMG submission 203697) | Sediment microbial communities from Yellowstone Lake, YNP, Wyoming, USA - YL17G06_40 | ecosystem: Environmental > Aquatic > Freshwater > Lake > Sediment | place: USA: Wyoming | collected... | reverse complement strand
AAGTGATTGATGAAGTGAAGAAAGCAGGACTCCGTGGCCGTGGCGGAGCCGGCTTCTCAACCGGAACAAAGTGGCAGATATGCCGCGACCAACCCGGCGACGCCAAGTACCTGATTTGTAACGGAGACGAAGGGGATCCTGGCGCCTTCATGAATCGGTCGCTCATCGAAGGCGATCCCCACGTATTGTTAGAGGGTCTGTTGATTGGTGGTTACGCGCTGGGTGCCCGCGAAAGTTACGTCTACATACGGGCCGAGTACCCGCTAGCAGTTGAACGCTTGAAGTTCGCTATCGAGCAACTGCGAGAAGCCGGCTTGCTAGGCAGGAACATCCTAGACTCCGGCTACGACTTCGACATCAAGATTCGAGAAGGAGCGGGCGCGTTTGTGTGCGGTGAAGAGACTGCGCTAATGGCTTCCATCGAAGGCAGACGAGGAATGCCGCGGCCTAGGCCCCCGTTCCCAGCAACTTCTGGTCTGTGGGGCAAACCCACAGTGATCAATAACGTGGAGACTCTGTCCACAGTTCCGCTGATAATGCGAATAGGAGCTGAAGAGTATGCGAAATACGGGACTGATCGTAGCAAGGGCACCAAGACCTTCGCCCTTGCTGGCAAGGTCAAGAACACAGGCCTGATTGAGGTCCCGTTAGGAACGACGCTACGGCAGATCGTGTTCAACATAGGCGGCGGCATTCTCAACGACAAACAGATCAAAGCAGTGCAGACGGGTGGACCTTCAGGCGGCTGCATCCCGGCCAGCATGCTCGACACACCAGTCGATTATGAATCGTTGACAGCGGCAGGAACCATCATGGGTTCCGGTGGAATGATCGTCATGGACGAGAACACATGCATGGTAGATATCGCGCACTACTTCCTCTCCTTCGTCCAGAAAGAATCTTGCGGCAAGTGCCCACCGTGCCGAGTTGGAACCAAACGCATGCTGGAGATCTTGGAACGCATCAAGGCCGGCGAAGGCGAGCCCGAGGACATCGGGCGGCTTGAGAAACTCGCAGACACTGTAAGATCTGGTTCACTATGTGGCCTAGGCCAGACAGCACCCAACCCAGTGTTGACCACAGTCCGCTATTTCCGCGACGAGTATTTGGCCCACATCAGTGAGCACCGCTGCCCGGCAGCGGTCTGCCCGGCCCTCATCACCTATCAGATCACTGACGTTTGCAACGGATGCACGCTGTGCGCTCGAGTGTGCCCCAGCAACGCCATAACCGGGAACCCCAAGCAGAAGCATACCATCGATCCCAAAGCATGCATTCGCTGCGGTGCCTGCTACGACAGCTGCAACTACAACGCCATAATCGTCCATTGAGGTGGGCAAGGAGATCGAGGAAATGGCTGTCTCACTAACGATCAACGGAATTCCAGTCAAAGCCGACCAAGGGACGACGGTTCTTGAGGCCGCAAAAGCTCACAATGTCTACATCCCGACTCTATGTCATCATCCCAAGCTCGCATCCGCCGGCGCCTGCCGGCTTTGCCTTGTAGAGGTCGAGAAGATGCGCGGCTTCATCACTGCCTGTACAGTCCCCGTCTCCGATGGCATGGTGGTGCACACAGATACGGAAGCGCTGCAGAATATGCGTCGCGAGATCCTCTCCCTAATCCTCTCAGAGCACCCGTACACTTGCTTGGTGTGCGAACGACGGACTGATTGTGATGATTTCCAAGGCACAATCCGAAAAGCAGCCGTGACCACGGGATGTCAGTATTGCCCCAAGAACGGCCAGTGCGAGATCCCGAAACTAGTCGACTACTTGGAACTCCGCGACATCCCCTATCCCATCGCGTATCGCGGATTGCCCATCGAGAATGATGATCCCTTCTTCGATCGGGATTACAACTTATGCATCCTCTGCGGGCGCTGTGTACGTGTCTGTCAGGATGTACGCCACGCTGGAGTTCTTGCATTCATATATCGTGGCAGCCAGGCCATCGTTGGCACAGCGTTTGGCCGGTCACACCTTGAGGCAGACTGCCAGTTCTGCGGAGCGTGCGTGGATGTCTGTCCAACGGGAGCGCTCTCCGACAAACGCGGCAAGTGGGAGGGAGTGCCGACCAGCATAGTCCCCAGCGTCTGTCCATATTGTTCTGTAAACTGCACGGTGAATGTGCAAGTCAAGAGCGGCCGGGTTATCCGCATGGTTGGTCACGATGATGGCCCGACGAACGACGGGCAGCTCTGTGTCCGTGGTCGCTTTGGCGTAGTAGATGTTGTGCACAGCCTAACCCGACTGAAGACACCACTTGTGCGACGCAACGGACGATTGGTCGAGGCCTCATGGGATGAAGCATTGCAGGCAATCGCCCAAGGCTTCGACCAATATCGAGGCGACGAATTCGCCGCCATAGGCTCTGCAGCAGCAACCAATGAGGAAAGTTATGTTCTACAGAAATTCGCGCGAGCGGTGATGTATAGCAACAACGTGGCGTTGGCAGCCGGCTTCCCCAGACACGAGAATTCTGGGGAACTTGTGGACACCCTCAGAACAATCAGTGGACCACTCATCCGAGACATCCGAAAAGCCGCATGCATCCTAGCCATCGGCACCAACGTGTTCGACTCCCACCCCATCATAGGAGTCGAGATCCGTCATGCCCTGAGCAAAGACGCGCGCCTAATCACGGTGGATACCTGCGAAACCAACATGACGAAAGCCTCGACGGTATGGCTGCAGCCTAAGATCGGAACTGACCACATCCTGCTGGCCGGAATGATCAAAGCCCTAGCGAAAGAGAGACGCATTCCGGAATTGGCCAAACTAGACTTGGTCGAAGTCGCCTCAACAACCGGAGTGAAAGAAGACGCCATTGTAAGCGCGGCAAACATGCTGGCGCAACATGCCCCAGCGATCATAATCTACGGCTCTGGCGTGACCCATTATCCCACCGGTCAGAACGTCATCAAAGCAATCCGCAGCTTAGCGTTCGTTGCCGGCAATGTCGGACTCATCGAAGTGCCAGGCGAGGGCAATTTCGTCGGTGCCCACGACATGGGCGTCCACCCAGCCCTCCTGCCGGGCTACCGATCCATATCAATTCCGAAAGCGCGGAAAGATTTCGAAACCAAATGGGAGGCACCGCTCAGCCCGACTCCGGGACGAACCTACGAGGACATCTTGGCCGGAGTCCGTCAGGGGGAAATCAAGGCGCTCTGGTTGGCCGGTGAGGTCCCGCCAATGAAAGACCTCGCCAACCTTGCATTCCTCGTAGTGCAGGACATTGTATCAACGGAAAACCTCCAGTACGCTCACGTTGTGCTCCCGGCCACGACATTCGCTGAGATGGATGGAACACTAACCAACTTGGAAGGCCGTGTTCAGCGCGTGCGCCAAGCGATCCCGCCTGTGGGGGTTTCGCGCCCCGGCTGGATGATTCTCAGGGATGCTGCAAACCTCATGGGAACCGGTCATTGGGACTACAGTTCAGCTGCGGACATCATGGCTGAGATAGTGTCGCTGGTACCGGCCTACAGAGGCGTGAGATATGAGACGCTCGATGTTAGCGGTGTACTACGCCGTTTCGAACCGGCGGTGAAGGCACAGTTTGTGCGGTTCGACCTAGAGAGGACCTCGCAGCTCGTCAGCGACGAGTTTCCCTTCACCCTGATCACCGAACGGAACCTGTTCTACTACCATGGAGCCTGCCTGACAGAACAAGTCAAGGGAATGAACCTAGTCAAGAATGAGGAAACTCTGCGGCTGAACTCGGCGGATGCCACACGGCTGGGCATTTCCGACGGAGCCGTAGTGGAAGTTGCATCACAACATGGAAACGCCGAGTGCATTGCGCAGTCGAGCAGTGCAGTGCCCGAAGGCGCCGCTCTCACGAGCATCAACCGTGTGATGGGTTCACCACTGTTCCCCACCTTGGCACCTACCACCAAAGCATGTGCTGTAAGGATCGGTGCACGCTCGCGGCGAGGAGAGGTGTGAGACTTGGTCGATCAGACGACGATCAAGACTTCGAAGGAAGATCGTCATTCCAAGGATCCTGTTGAACCGGGGCCGGTCACGGTTCTGGCACGTGAGCAGTTGGCGCCTAACTTACAGTTGCTCACTGTGCGAGCACCTATTATCGCGTCCAAGATCCAGCCCGGCCAGTTTGTCATAGTCCGGGCCGACGAGTATGCAGAACGTATCCCCCTCACTGTGGCCGACTGGGACAGGGAGAAAGGCTCGGTCAGTTGCGTGTTCATGCAGGTTGGCACGTCCACATACAAGCTCGGCAAGTTGAAGGCCGGTGACGCGCTGTCCACGTTTGCGGGGCCGTTGGGCAAGCCGTTGGAGCTGGACCGATGGGGCACTGTTGTCGTTGCGGGCGGATGCTACGGGATCGGAAGCGTCTACCCCGTTGCACGGGCTTTGAAGGAAAGAGGCAACCGAGTCATTTCACTCATCGAGGGACGCAGCAAGTTCCTCCTCTACTGGCTTGATCGATTGGAATCTGCAAGCGACAAAGTTCTTGTTTCGACGAGAGATCGCTCAATCGGAAGGAACAGGGACGGACCGGCTGCAATCAAGGACCTGTTAGACTCAGGCGAGCACATTGATCGTCTCATTGCCATAGGTTGCACGTTCATGATGTACCAGATGGCTGAGGCAACACGGCCTTTCGCAGTCAAGACCATCGTCAGCCTGAACCCAATCATGATCGACGGGACTGGAATGTGCGGGGCATGTCGAGTTTCGGTCGCAGGTCAAACCAAGTTTGCTTGCGTGGACGGGCCTGACTTTGATGGCCATCAAGTGGACTGGAAACTGCTGCTGTCGCGGCGGAAAGCGTACCTTGGCCCAGAGACCGATTCAGGGGAGAGATAGATCGGGATGTCGAAGAAACCAAAGCAAATCATCCCGAAGAAAACACTCATGCCAGAGCAACCCCCAGCGGAGCGCATCAAGAACTATGATGAAGTCCCCTACGGCTATACGCCTGAACAAGCGATCGCCGAAGCAAAGCGCTGCCTAGAGTGCGTACGTCCTCTCTGCGTTGAAGGATGCCCGGTGAACATCAACATTCCGGCCTTCCTGAAACTGGTGGCTGAAGGAGATTTCCGCGGAGCGATCAATATCATCAAAGAGACGAACGCGCTGCCCGCCGTCAGCGGACGCGTCTGCCCGCAGGAAGAGCAATGCGAAGGAAAATGTGCTCTGTCCAAACGCTTCGAGTCTGTAGCAGTTGGCCGGCTCGAACGATTCGCTGCCGATTGGGAAGCCTCCCAAGGCACACCGCCCATCCCTGACTTGCCTCCACCAACAGGGAAGAAGGTGGCAGTAGTGGGCTCCGGCCCCGCCGGGATCACAGTCGCAGCTGACCTCGTCAGGAAAGGCCATCATGTATCCATCTTCGAAGCACTGCATGAACCGGGCGGTGTGCTTGTCTATGGCATTCCGGAATTTCGTCTCCCTAAGGCTATCGTCCGCCGCGAGGTCGAGTACGTGTGCCGCCTCGGAGTCAAGCTAGTCAAGGATTTCGTTGTCGGCGCAGCTGAGACTGTGGATGAGCTCCTGGAGGAGTACGACGCGGTCTTCCTGGGAACAGGGGCCGGGTTGCCGTGGTTCCTGAACATTCCCGGGGAAAACCTGAACGGTGTATACTCGGCGAACGAGTATTTGACTCGAGCCAATCTAATGAAGGCATATCGCTTCCCAGAATACGATACACCGATCGCACGTGGCAAGCATGTTGCGACCGTCGGCGGAGGCAACGTAGCCATGGACTCCGCACGAACCGCACTACGTCTCGGCGCTGAAGAATCGATTATTGTCTATCGCCGATCGCACGAAGAGATGCCTGCTCGGGCGGAGGAAATCCATCACGCCGAACAGGAGGGCATCCGTTTCGAACTGCTCACCACACCAGTCGCCTTCCACGCTGACACAAACAACTGGGTGAAAGAGATCGAATGCATTCGCAATCAACTGGGCGAGCCAGACGCATCGGGTCGACGTCGACCGGTGCCGATCAAGGATTCGAACTTCCGCATACCGGTAGATGTGGTCGTGCTTGCCATCGGGCAGAGTCCCAACCCACTGATCCCGAAGACGACACCCGACCTGAAAACAGGAAAAGACGGCGTCGTAATCATTGATAATGAGACGGGCAAAACCTCTAAGAAAGGTGTGTTCGCCGGAGGCGATGTCGCGACGGGCGGGGCTACAGTGATCCTAGCGATGGGTCAGGGCAAGAAAGCAGCCAAAGCCATAGACGAGTATCTGAAGACAGGGCAATGGTGACCTGTCCTAGCTTTGCGCCCCTAAGGCCGACAAGAACGGCCTGAGAATTTTGAAACGAGAATCCACGCCTAAGTCTAGACCCTGAGGATTCTCTTTCCTCCTGAGTATATCGTGACAGGCCCATCGTCTGACACAACGAAAGCGACACTGTCAGTGGCGGCGGTCATTTCTGCGGCACTCCTGTGCCTCCCCCCATCCGTGGGACCCACCTCAGGTCTCATCGTGGCAGGCACTTTCGCAAGCAACCTCACGGACACTGCTTTGGGTTCTCCTTCCGGACTGACCACAAGCGCGAATTCTTGCGTGGCGAGGTTGAAGAGATGTCTTTCTTGGCGACCCTTTATGCTCAGCACATTGATATCGCGGAGCCTGAATCTGGGCGGTTCCGACTGGCCGAGAACAGCTTCATGATCACCGACAAGTATCGTGCCGCCCTTTCGATGATTCGACATGGTGATTGCGGTCGTGAAGATCTTGTACAGGACTCTCTGCCGTATTCTCTTCTCCGATGCTACCTGATCCAGTTTCTGTTTTGCTTCGCCCAGAGATCTGTGAACCCAATCTCCTACCTTTCCGGAGAAGTAGACTTCAGCACAGAGAGTTCCGTCATGAAACAGTTTAGCTGTCTTCAATGCTCCGGAGGCAACTAGTGCATACCCAGGAACATCCTTCAACGAGCTGCAATATCCATGAAACTCGACGTATGTGAAACTACTTTCATCGGGCTCCGGCGGATCGCCGGGCATGAGTCTCGCATCCACTGACACGCCGTCTCTTCCAACAATAAACGCTGATGTGTATCCGTCTACTAGCCCAAACAGAGTTCTTACTGTCTTGGCTAAGTCGAATATGTTCTGTTCTTGGCGATCGATTCCCACGGAATCCGGAAGACGTACCTTGAGTTTCCCCGGGTCCCCGATGAGGAAACCCGTTGAGAGAGGCCTGCCTTCCTCCTCTTTTGACACACATTCGTAGACCAGCTTGAAAACTTCGAGTGCTACATTGATGTCAATACCCAACTGCCGGGAGAACGAGTAGACCGGTTCCCAGAACTCCTGCCAAGCTTTAGGATAACCCTTCACGAGAACAAAGCTGAGAGAAGGCAGGTCTTCCTTGAAATCCTTCAAAATGATCTGCTTGCAGATGTCGAGGAGGAACACACTATTACTGTTGCGGTCGCGGGTAACGCTCGCATGCCATTTCTGAACGCTTGCTGTTTCAAGACATGCCTCGGAGATCAAGTTTGATGTCCCGACAGCATTGCAAGCCGCGATACAGAAAGGTAAATTGGACTCAAGCTCCAATCTACCTTCGTTAAGGGGACAAGAAATTGATTTCCTCCTATCGAAGAACATGCCTCGCCGCGGTGCTTCTGCTCTTATCAGGTCTGATCCTATCATCTTCTATTCTGCCCGCAAGTGCTGCGCCTACGTTCCAGCTGGACGTAGCTCCGAGCATAGTGGACATAAGCCCGAGCATCCCGGGATACTTCTCAATAAGAGTCACATCTTTGTTCGGATTCAATGACGCAGTATACTTCGAACTGATCCTGCCCGATGGATTCCCCCAGAATGCTGTCTCTTCCTTTCAACCGGACAACCATGTGATCCCTGCAGCAAACGGATTCAGCTATGCCTATCTAAGAATCGAAATCCCGACCACTGTGACGGTTTCTGGACAGTACACTCTGACGGTCAAGGCATCGAGCGGAACACAGAGCACCACGAAGCAAGTTCTTGTAAGGATAAACTTCCCTTCGGAGAATTTCGCACTCTCGATCTTTCCCCCGTCGCAGACCGTCCCGGCCGGAACGTCCACTTCGTATGCGATCTATCTACAAGAAATGGGAGCGATCTCAGGACAGGTTGTACTTCTGGCATATGGGTTCCCGAACGATATCAGTCCCACCTTCACTCCAATATCCGTCCGCCCCACCGCGTCCTCGACAATGCGCGTATTGACCTCGAAGAACTTGGCCGCAGGAACGTACTATCTGGCCGTCGGGGGAGAATATGGTAGCTTACGGCACACGTCGATAGTGGGTCTCTCTGTCACCAGTGCAGCGAATGCTGACTTCGACTTTATCATGCAACCTACTACACAGTACATTGCTCCGGGCATGAGTACTGTCTATACAATCCTAGTAATACCCAAGGGAGGATTCAATGGCCCTGTCGGCTTAAGTGTAAAGAATGTTCCAAGCGGTGTCACGGCATCACTTTCCGCTAGCACCGTAACTCCACCGTCTGGCGGAGTCGGTTACTCTCTACTCATGATATCATCAACCAAGTCAGCTCCAGCTGGAATTTTTGTGATGCTTGTCTCGGGCTCGAGCGGGCCTTTGTCAGACTCGATATCTGCTGAGCTAGTGATAACCACGACCTCTCAGTTTGCGATCCTGATCTCTCCCTCTTCCGCGATCATTGCCCCAGGACAGACAGCGAAATATGAGATTACGGTCAATTCGGTCGGGGACTTCTCATCGGCTATCAGCCTGGACTTGAACACTTTCCCTGGAATAACGTACAGTTTCGAGCCGCAGACGCTGACACCTGCGCCAAACACACCTGCAAAATCAATCTTGACTGTTGCAGCGGACACCAAAGCTGCCACGGGAGCGTACACACTCGTAGTAAAGGCTTCCAGCAACAAGCCTAGCATAACGCAGTACTCATCCACGACTCTGATCATGACAGACGTTTCCGATTTTACTATTTCAGCAACTCCTTTGAGTCAGACGGTGACTATAGGTGGGACCGCATCATTTCCCTTGACAATCAGTTCCTTGGGAGGGTTCTCCTCCGATGTCCAGCTGAGCCTTACTTCACCACCTCCTGGAATTGGCTACTCCTTTGACCAATTCTCCGTTAGACCAAGCCCGGGATCTCCTCGAACGTCAACTCTCACGATTACGACCACAAGCGACGCGAAAGTTGGGACATACTTGGTGATGATTGTCGGGTCAAGCGCGGGAATAGTCCACTCCTACGCGGTGACTTTAACGATCAACCCCATCGCGACCTACCTCACAATCGCAGTATCGCCAACTGCGGTGAAGCAGACCAACACAGCAACAGTGAGCGGCACAATATCGCCGAAGATAGCCGGAGCAGCGGTAACGCTGACCTACACTAAACCTGACGGAACTGGCTTGACCAAAACAGTGACGACGGACACGGATGGCAGATTCTCGGACTCTTTTGCCTCAGAAGACATGGGTAGCTGGCAGGTCTACGCAAGCTGGCAAGGAGATCAACTGCATGCCGGCGCGAGAAGTGCGGTCACGACATTCCAAGTCACGGAGCTATCATTCATAGACCGCTATGGTTTGGCCTTAGGCGCAGGCGTATTGATTGTGCTGGCAGCGGCAGCGTTTCTATACTTCAGAAGCAGACGTGCCATGCAGCCACCTTCGCAGAAGAAACCTGCACCGCCTTCCCCTCCTGCCCCTGTCGTTGTCGAAGCGCCTACCCCGGTGATCGTTGAGGTACCGAGACCGGTGTTAGAAGAAAGGAGGGAGGCTCCTCCGCTGATACTGCCCAGAAAACGTTGCTTCAATTGCGAAGAAGTGATTTCAGCTCAAGCAAAGTTCTGCGACAAATGCCGAGCCCCACAGCCGGAGAAAGTCGAGAAGAAGTACGAGGAACCACCGTTGATCATTCCAAGGGTGTACTGCTCTAATTGCGGAGAAGTGATCTCGGCACAAGCAGCGTTCTGCGACAAATGTAGAGCCCCACAAACATAGACTGGAAACAATCCCACAAACGTCCTCCTTCCATTCCGCTCCATGAGCTCCAAGAACGCCCAGAGCGAGAGCGGCAATCATCGCATATAATGGCGGCTCCCGCAAAGATTCAGGCACGAGCGCCTGAGAGTTGTGGCATCCGAACCGCGCGGCAACGTGTGTTACTTGACACTCTTGACTATGTGCTCAGCTGTATTTCTGACGGCCACTGAAAACGGATCATTGGGGGAAGTGAAGCAGTAGACCTCTCTACTTTGGGCCATCATGAGGCCGTATGAGAATGGAACCAATCCTATGACAGGCACCTTGTATATCTCCTCCAGTTTCGACCTGAACTGTTCCGAGTCCAGCTCCGCAGGCACTCTGTTGGCAACCAAGAAGGTTCGAGGAACCTCCATTCGCTTGGCAATCTCAAATGTTACGGCGGTCCCCAAGTAGTCTTGCTCATCGGGACGAAGAATCACGG
>Ga0315280_10012144_pt1 | contig 10467 bp, 8 predicted proteins | sample YL17G06_40_MG_FD_203697 | JGI IMG/M metagenome (GOLD analysis project Ga0315280, IMG submission 203697) | Sediment microbial communities from Yellowstone Lake, YNP, Wyoming, USA - YL17G06_40 | ecosystem: Environmental > Aquatic > Freshwater > Lake > Sediment | place: USA: Wyoming | collected... | reverse complement strand
GGGCGGCCAGCTCCGTGACGGCCGCATCGGTTTCTGGGTCGATCTTGAGGACCCCCTTTTCCTTCTCCACCCAGTGCCAGTTGATCGGGTCGTCGTGATAGCCCACGCGGGCCCACTTGAAGCCCGCGTCGTAGTGCAGCGGCCAATACCACCGGTGGACGGCCAACTCCTGGCCCGGGCTGTGGTGCGTCGAATTGACGGTCACGCCGGTGCCGCACGTGGCCAAGGCGACGTTCTTGCCGGCCGTGTCGTAGACTTCGACCTCGGCCAGAGAGAAGGCGTAGAGGATATTCTCGACCAACGGCAGCTTGCCCGCCATGATCCAGATCTGCTTGGCCGGATGGTCGGCGAAGCGGAACTCCAAGTCCAGTCTCGCGGGGGAGTCGGACGTGGGCCCGTCGTACACGGTTTCCCACTCGCGGCTGTCCCGGCTGAGCTTGATGGTGATCGTCGCGGGGACTCCGCGCCCGACCTCGACTGCACCCTGGATCGGTACCCAGCCCAGCGTGCTCCGGGGCTGATCGGACGGCGGGCGCTTGCGGAGCACGACCCGCCCGATCACGCGCTCCACCGGCAGATCAAGGCGTATCCACACCGGCTGCGCGTCGGGCCGGGTCTGGCCGCGGCTCATCCAGCACGTTTGGCGATTGCCGTCGATCAGATGGATTGCCTCCAGCGGCAGGTAGTCGTTCTCGGTCGATCGCGGCATGCGCGTCGTCGTCACGCCCAGGTAGTTCCGCTTGATCTGGCCGCTGTCCTTGGGGTGGACTTTCACTCGTGGTGCGGTGTTTCCCACCTGGAGCGGCGCGTCGTCGAGGAGATCCGGGGACTCGCCGAGCACCCAGCAGAATCCGAACCGCTTGATGGGCATGCTGCCGCACGCCGTTTGCATTTGCGGTTGTTCGCTTGCGATCAACTGCCTCTTATCCGTGAGAGACGCAGCAGCCCCCCCTGCGATCAGGAGGATCAATGCCCATCGAAAAGGTCGAGCGATCATCGACGTGGTCCCCTCGCACATCACTACGCCGCAAACGCGGTCGGTCAGGAGTCGCCCAAACACGGTGACAACCCCCAGTTTAGCATCCCGACCCTGCAATGGAACCCATCCCAGACAGGCGGGCCTCGCACCCTGCTCAGAGGCGGTGCGGATTTCGTGGTCGCTGGCTCATACCCCCGGCCTGCCACATGGTCCAGTAACCGTCTGTAACTTGCCATGGGTTCGGAAACGGGTCAGAATCAACACATCGTTGCCCCCCAAAGTCCCGCGGTTGGCCACCTGGGGGCGCATCGCCAAGAATCTGCGGATCTGGGACTACGCCCTGACGTACTCGCCCTACTACGGTCTACCGCTACCCACGGTCCATATCGTCTCGGCGGTTCCCCCGTTCAGATCGGCGATAGCAATGATCTTCGGTGGCAACCCAGCCTTGGTAGCACACCAACCACCGCCGACCCCGGTGGGCACTTGGACTGGACTCCTTGTCGTCGCTGTCAGGCGGACTTGTGGGCCGACAGCGGAGAGTCGGTCGCTGACGCCCGGCCGGCCTGGGGCCTCCGGAACCCAACGTTGGCGCGCCGGAAAACGCGCCAGAATCGCTTGGGAGCTATCGACCCGACCCGGAAGCCGCCCCGGTTGACTTGCGCGAGTCTGGCGCCGTTGCGACGGGCCGCAGCCCAGGAGACATGGATCCAGGAGAATCTCATCGCGGCGCAATCGCTTTTTCGTGGGAGGCCAATGCAATCCCCAGTTCAAAACACTGACAACGCACGTTTCCTTGCGCACAGCCCAAACGACGATGGCGACGGCGTGGCGGAGTTGCTCAGCGAGCACCTGCATCGAGTCGCCGACCGAGCGGCGCGTTTCGCCGCCGCCTTCGGGGCAGGGACTGTCCCGATTTTCGCGTAGAGAAAACGGGACTGTCCTCTTGGGAATTCGCTTCACCTGCCACACTCCTTCCATCTTAAGTTGCAGCCCTGAGCCGAGTTAGGTCTTGGGCTGCCCTACCCAACACCGCACTTCGGCGGGTATTGCTTTTTTCGGCGGGGGTGATATGTTCATGGGTTCACGTGCCCGTTTCTCCCTGGGCGCGGAATTCCGCGCACATAGAGGCCGCCCATGCGCTCCAAGCCCCACCTTCCCGAATACTACGCCCGGGTGACAGACGATCGTTCCGACAAGCAGCCGCTCCGCGAGCACCTGCGCAACGTCGCCGCTTTGGCCCGCCGGTTTGCCGAGGAAGCTTGCCCTGGCAACGCGTCGTTTGCTGAGGCAGCCTATCTTGCCGGGTTGTTGCACGACTTGGGTAAGTACCGGGACGAGTTCCAGGAATGCCTTTTCGGGAGGCGTCAGAAGGATAGGGAGAGTGCCCACTCAATGTATGGAGCGGCCGTAGCCTGCATTCGTTTCGACTCGCTAGGTGGCGCCTTCGCCATCGCGGGGCACCATGCTGGTCTGCACGACGAAGAACACCTTGCGAGGCTGGTCAGCGGGACCGGATTCAAGGCACAGGAACGATTTCCCGAGTTGGTGACACGAGCTGAACAATCGCACGAACTCGGGTGTCTGCTGGCGGTCGATGCGATTCAATTCGACGAGAACGATGACAGGGAGAAGCGACGGTATGAGTTCTTGACGCGGGTGCTTTTCTCAGTGCTCGTCGATGCCGACCGCCTTGACTCGGAACGATTCGAGCAGGAGCACAGGCTGCGCCGGCCGTGGAAGCGGCGAGTGGTTCCCCTGCAGGCCGATCTTCTCCTGGAGCGATTGCAGGAGGCTCGCAGGCAGAAGGCCGCAAGTCGCCCCAGCGACGAACTGAATCGGTTGCGCAACGCCATCTTCGATGCCTGTGTTCGGCGTGGCGGAGAGTTGCCACAAGGATTCTTCAGCCTCACCGTTCCCACGGGAGGGGCCAAAACGCTCTCTTCCATGGCGTTCGCTCTGGCGCAGGCGAGCCGCCATGATCTCCGCCGCGTTATCGTCGTCATCCCATACCTTTCCATCATCGAGCAGAACGCCCGCGAGTATCGGACGATTTTTGGTGTTGACCACGTTCTTGAGCACCACTCAGCGGTCGAGATACCCGAGCGTGTCCGGTCGGGCGACGCCGAGTCGTCGGCCGAATCCTCGCAGGCGTCTTACGCAGAACTGGCGATGGAGAACTGGGATGTGCCGATCATCGTTACCACGTCTGTCCAGTTCATCGAGACCCTTTTCGCAGCCTCTCCCGCGCGGGCACGGCGGCTGCACAACGTGGCGCGGAGCGTGGTCGTTTTCGACGAAGTGCAGACGCTACCCGTTCACCTTCTGAATCCAACCATCGATGTACTGCGCGAGTTGAAAGACCGGTATGGCGTCAGTGTCCTCTTCTGCTCGGCTACGCAACCAGCCTTCCGAAAGTCAACAAGCCTCAAGCAAGGGTTCGAAGAGGGTGAGCTCAAAGAGATCGCCCCTAGCCCTTCAGACACGTATCGCACCCTTCGCCGCGTGAGGTACCGCGTCGAGCCGGAAGACAACAGGTGGGACTGGCGTCGGCTCGCCGACGAGATACTGTGTCATCGGCAAGCCCTTTGCGTGCTGAATTTGCGCCGGCAGGCCTTCGCGGCGTGGGAAGCGGTGAGGCAGCGATTGGCCGAAAAGCCACCGTTCCAAGAGTGGCAAAAAGCCGTCTTCCATTTGTCCTCCGCCATGTGCCCCGCGCATCGACTCGATCTGCTCGGGCTCTCCCGAATCTCGCCGCCAAACAATATCACCGCACGGCTGAGAAGCGGAAAGCCATGCTGGGTCCTCTCCACGCAACTGATCGAAGCCGGCGTGGACGTCGATTTCCCGATCGTCTTTCGGGCCATGGGCCCGCTGGACTCCATCGTCCAGTCGGGCGGACGCTGCAATCGGGAAGGGCTGCTAACCGACGACTCGGGCCATCCGGTTCTCGGCGAGGTTGTCGTCTTCTACCCCGAGGAGGGCGGCATACCGCCCGGAATCTATGAGAAAGCGACTGCAATCACACCCCCGCACTTGATTGACCCTGAAAGGTTGGCCATAGACCCGCATGTATTCGCCTCCTATTTCACCGAACTGTACCAGCTCGCGCCAACCGACCATTCCCGGAGGGGAGAACACACAATCCAAGAAGATCGGGCGGAGTTCAACTTCCGCACCGTCGCCGAACGTGCCCGGGTCATCAAAGACGACACCATCTCCGTGATCGTACCATACCGACGCGCGGAGAAGGTCGTCGCCAAGATCCGGAAGACGCGGCGATTCGATCGAAAAACGCTCCGTCGGCTTCAGCGCTACATGGTCAGTTTGCGACGAGGACCGGGCTCCGATTTTGAGAAGTTGACAGGGCTGGGGGCCCTCGAACCGCTATTGCCCGGCAGCCTGGACATCCCCGTCCTGGCCGAGTGGTGCTACGACCCACAACGAGGTATCGTGATCCGAGACCGTTCCCCGGAGGACTTTGTCGTATGAATGATGCACGCAGTTCCGTCACGATTCGTGTCTGGGGCGACTTCGCCTGTTTTACCCGGCCAGAAATGAAGGTGGAGCGGGTCAGTTACCCCATCATGACCCCCTCCGCCGCCCGCGGCATCCTGGAAGCCATCTTCTGGGAGCCCCAGATGTACTACCTCATCGACTCCATCGCCGTCGTCAAGAAGGGCCGCTGGTTCAGCTTCCGCCGCAACGAAGTGAAGAAGACGATTAGCATCCCGGAGGTGCAGAAGTGGATGCGCGGGACAAAAGAGGTCAGCTACATTGAGGCCGGCGGGGGCGCCACGGATGCCGCCCAGCGGAATATGCTCGCCCTGGCCGACGTTGACTACCTCATAACGGCGGAGGTGCGTCTCACCAAGCGGGCCGATCTTTCGCGATGCAATGAGCATAAGTATTTTGAAAAAATCCGCCGTTGCGCTTCGCGAGGTAAATGCCATCATCGGCCTGCGTTTGGGTGCCGCGAATTCGCCGCCGATTTCGAGTGGGTCGAGGATCCATCCACCTTCGCGCTGGAGAATTGGGACAGCGAAGACCTGGGCCTCATGCTCTACGATGTTTTTGACCCGAGCCTGCGGGCAGGGGCAACAGACGAGAATCGGCACGTGCGTCCGCAAGCCGTCTTCTTTCATGCCAAGATCCACAACGCGGTAATGGATTGTCACCCCGATCGCGTCCCCCTCGTGCGTCCCAAAAACCTGGAGATGGACTCATGCTCTTGAAGGCTCTGTATGACTACGCGGTGCGGCACCGCCTGTTGGAGGAACTGCCGCTGCAGAAACGGGAGATCCACGCCCTGATCCCGCTGGATAAACAAGGCGGACTGCGCTTTCCCCATCTGCTTCTTCTCACTCAAGCTGACGAGAAAGGGAAGGAACGTCCGGGGCAGCAGCGCCTCATGCCCCGGTTCCCCGGTTCCAACAATGGTGGCAGAGCGTATTTTCTTGCCGCGGGAACGATCGCCGTCTTGGGCCGCGACAAGGACACCGGCGAGCCGATCCCGGCCGACCCTGAAACCGCTCCACGCGCCCAGAGAACCTACCCAAAGGCTTTCGAGCACTTCTGGCAGCAAATCGAGGATGCTTTTCAACGCACCGCGGATGCCCGTCTGGCCGCCCTGCTCGCGTTTCGCCAGCGCTATCTTCACGAGAAAGATGGTAAGATAGTCGCCGATCTGCCTTTCCTGGAAGTGCGGCCCAACAAAAAGACTGGCAAGCCGGAGTTCGTCGGCCGGACCGGGCCTGAGAGCGAGCAGTACCACCAGATGAGGGGCGCTACACTGGCATTCAGTGTAGACGGCCAGCCGGTGACGCTCGACGACGAAAGCGACCCGCTGCGCCAGTACTGGTTTGCCACCTACAATCGGCTTGCCTTTCACGGCCAAGAGGATGACGAATCGTTGGAGACTGAAGCGACCACTCCGTCGTCAATCTGCCTCATAACAGGAAACGTGGGACAACCCGTTGCCCGCTCCCACAAGCCGACGATTTTGGGCGTGCCCGGACTGGCTTCTGGCGGCTACCTGATTTCCTTCGCCAAGGAATCTCCGGCGTTTTCATCTTACGGCTTTGCGATGGGCGAAAACGCTCCGGTATCGGAGACCGCGGCCGCGGCCTACGCTTTGGCCCTCAATGATCTTCTCGCAGATGAAGGGCTCCACTACAACGTCGGCCCAATGGCTGTTTGCTTCTGGGCAAACGAACACGACGACGCAGCCAAACAAATGAACTGGCTGCTTAACAAGGCATTTCCAGAACAGGTTAGGGCATTCTTGCGACAACCTTTCGAGGGGAAGTTCGATCGAGAAGTGCTCAATCGAGAGCGCATTTACACGATTGCGCTCGCCGCCAACGCTGGGCGTGTCGTTGTCCTGCACTGGTTGTCGCAAACCCTGGAGGAGGCCCTCGGGAATCTCGCCAAGTGGAAAGACGACCTCGAACTCCTCAGCCTCTACCCTGAATCGGGCAGCGCCGAGGCGATCCCCGGCAAGAAATCGACAGAAGCCCGGATGCCGCCTCCTCCGCTGGCGATCCCCAATCTGGCCAGAGTCTCTCTCCGCCGCTCAAAGGCTCAAAAAGACGACCGGCTCGTTACGGAGCGTATCATCGAGCTCTACCGCGCTGCCATGGAGGGCATCGCGCTGCCTGCAACCATGCTCAAACCGATTCTGGACGAATTCCAGTCCGCATTGGTCAAGGACAGCGAGAAGACGCCCACGTATCCGTTCACTTTGTCTCGTTTCGCGCTCATAAAGCTAATCCTCATCCGCCTCGAACGGCAGCGTCAGGAAGCCGTCCATGTGGCGGACAACTCTTTCAGAAAGGAAGGTGAGTCTATGCCGAAAGCGCAATTGGCGGACACATCCGATTCGGCCTACAACCTAGGCCGATTGCTGGCCGTTCTTGAGGGTCTGCAAGGTAAGTATCACAACTACGAAAAGAAGGGAGCCGGGATTGTGGAACGCTATTACGGAACGGCCTCTTCCGCCCCGGCGGCGGTGTTCCCCCTTCTATGCCGTCTCGCACGCCACCACCTTTCTAAGGTGCGCAAGGAGGATGAGCCAGCGGCGAGAGGCATAGAGGGACGCATGACCGAAGTCTTGAGCAAGTTCCAGGCTGCCGAACCCGGCCAGCCGCCGTTCTTCCCGCGCATTCTCAGTCTGGAGAAACAGGGCCGCTTTGCCCTCGGTTTCTACCAGCAGAAGGCAGCGGATGCACAAGCCATCCGCGAAGCCAAGGAAAAAGAGACTCAGACCTGACCCCCGATTACCCGAACAAGGAGCGAACCATGAACGCGATCACAAATCGTCACGACATCCTGATTCTTTTCGACGTGACCAACGGCAATCCGAATGGCGACCCTGACGCCGGCAATCTCCCACGCATCGACCCCACCAGCAACAAGGGTCTTGTCTCCGATGTCTGTCTCAAGCGTAAAGTGCGGAATTTCGTTGCCGCATTCCGCAAAGACGCGGAAGGAAAACCACTCCGCGGCTGCGATATCCTTGTGCAGCAGGGTAACGTCCTGAATCGCGAGATCAGCGGCGCGATTGACCAGGCCACGAAGAAGCTGGAGGAGAAGCTGGATAAGAAAGCGTCCGACCAGCAGAAGGCCGAGGCGGCCATGAGATGGCTTTGCAGCCAGTTCTATGACGTGCGTACGTTCGGCGGGGTGCTGTCCACCGGGCAAGATGTTCTAAAAGGCTCCGCCTACGGACAGGTACGCGGTCCCGTTCAGTTTACCTTCGCCCGATCGCTCCATCCGATTACGCCTCTGGAAATCTCCATCACTCGATGTGCCGTGACAAAGGAAGAGGACGTCGCAAAAGAGCGGACCATGGGCAACAAGCACATCGTCCCTTACGCCCTCTACCTTGCCAAGGTCTTCGTCTCGCCGGTCTTCGCAGAACGAACCGGGTTCACCGACGATGATTTGGCGCTCTTCTTTGAGGCCCTCGACCACATGTTCGATCACGACCAGTCCGCGGCACGTCCGGAGATGGCCGTTCGGGCCATTTACGATTTCGAACACGTCGGCACTCAGGGACCCGAGAATGCCCAACAGAATGCCCGCGAGGCAAAGTTGGGCTGTGAACACGCCCACAAACTCTTCGCCGGCGTGACGGTCAAGCTAAATGACCCCGACAAGGAATACCCGGAATCCTTCGATGACTACGGGGTCACGGATGCCTGGCTCGACAAGAAGACCGGCGACATGGTTGTCCCCGGTGTCCGCCTGTTTCGGCGTGTCGATCCGCGTAGGAACACCGTGTGATCATGTACACCGAAGACGACCTCCTGCCCATCTCGGCACTCCAGCACCTGGAGTTCTGCCCAAGACGCTGCGCGCTGGTCCACGTCGAGGGCATCTGGGCCGAAAATGCCCAGACCGCCGAGGGCCGCGCGCTGCACCAGCGCGTCCACGAAGCGCCCTCCGAAATGGCCCACGGCGTCCGCGTGGCGCGGGGGCTGCGACTCTGCTCCCGCGCGCTGGGACTGTTCGGCGTGGCCGACGTCGTTGAGTTCCATCCCGGGGAGGGCGATGCCCCCGGCGCCGTCGCCCTCCCCGGCCTCGCCGGGACCTGGCAGCCGTTTCCCGTCGAGTACAAACGCGGTCGCCGCAAATCGGAGATGTCCTACCTCGTGCAGCTTTGTGCCCAGGCCCTGTGCCTGGAGGAGATGCTCGGCGCCGCGGTTCCCGCCGGCGCGCTCTTCCACGGCAAAAGCCGCCGCCGGCAACAGGTCACCTTCGACGCCGCCCTGCGTCAGCACACCGAAGCCCTGGCCCGCCAACTGCACGAGCTGATCGCCGCGGGCCGGACTCCCCCTCCAGAGCCCGGCCCCAAGTGCAAGTTTTGCTCGCTCGCGGCCACCTGCGTGCCCAAGCTGCCCCCCTCGCGGTCGGCGCGCCAGTACGTCTTGCGCCAACTCGACGCGATCCTTGCGGAGTAGACCATGAAGAAGCACGAAAACACGCTCTATGTGACCACCCAGGGCGCCTACCTCGCCCGCGAAGGGACCAACGTGCTGGTCCGCGTGGAGAAGCAGACCCGCATGCGCATTCCGGTCCACCACCTCGGCGGCATCGTCTGCTTCGGCAACGTCTCGTGCAGTCCGTTCGTCATGGGCCTGTGCGGCGGGCAGGGAGTGGGCATTTCGTTTCTTACCGTAAACGGCCGGTTCCTGGCCCGGGTCCTCGGGCCGCAGTCGGGCAACGTCCTTCTCCGCCGCGCCCAGCACCGCATGACCAGCGACCCGGACCGCGCGGCCGACCTGGCCCGCATGGTCATCACGGCCAAGATCGCCAACGCCCGGTCCGTGCTCCAACGGGCCCGCCGCGATCACCCCGACCGCGTGTTCCCCGAGTTGATCGAGAGGGTGGTCCAGCGCATGGCCGATATCCTGCGCGAGTTGCAGCGGCCGATGCCGCTGGAGCAGATCCGCGGCACCGAGGGCGAGGCCGCCAAGTCGTATTTCGAGGCGTTTAACGAGCTGATCCTCCAGCAGAAGGACGCCTTCTTCCTTCGCGAGCGCACCCGCCGCCCACCCCGCGACAACATGAACTCGCTCCTGTCGTTCCTCTACGCGATTCTGACCCACGATGTCGTGGCCGCCTGCGAGTCGGTCGGGCTGGACCCCCAGATGGGGTTTCTGCACGCCGATCGGTCCGGCCGACCCTCGCTGGCCCTGGACCTGGTCGAGGAGCTTCGGCCCATGCTGGCCGATCGACTGGCCCTGTCGCTGGTCAACCGGCAGCAAATCGACGCCAAGGGCTTTTCGCGCCGTGAGTCCGGGGGCGTCGAGATGGACGCCGCGACCCGAAAAACCGTTCTCGTGGCGTATCAGAAACGCAAGGACGAGGAGATCCTGCATCCGTTCCTGAAGGAGAAGGTGACCGTGGGGCTGCTGCCACACGTGCAGGCCCGGCTGCTGGCCCGCTGGCTCCGCGGCGAACTCGACGCTTACCCGCCCTTCCTGTGGAAGTAGGTGTTCCTATGATGGTGCTGGTCACATACGACGTAAGCGTGGAGAAGCCGGAGGGGCGGCGCCGGCTCCGCCGCGTGGCCAAGATTTGCCAGGACTACGGCCAGCGGGTGCAGAACTCGGTCTTCGAGTGCCTGGTCGATCCTGCCAGGTGGGTGTCGCTGAAGGGCGAGCTTGAGCGCGTGATCGACCCCGCGCAAGACAGCCTGCGCTACTACTTCCTGGGGAGCAATTGGCAGCGGCGAGTCGCCCATGTGGGGGCAAAGGCGACGTATGATCCCGAGGGCCCGCTCATCTCCTGAGCGGCCCCGCGAACCCCAAGCGACCGCCAGAATGCCGGGGGTTTCGCGATTGACACAACTCGCTGGGACAGAGAGAGTTATGACGAGTCCGATCCACGTGCCCGGTCTTGCCGGTGCAGGACATGACCAGGTTCGCGGAATCAGCGGCGGAAACTGGCCGCCGCAAACGCTTTGTGAAGTGTAGCTCGCC
>Ga0315280_10012143_pt1 | contig 10467 bp, 15 predicted proteins | sample YL17G06_40_MG_FD_203697 | JGI IMG/M metagenome (GOLD analysis project Ga0315280, IMG submission 203697) | Sediment microbial communities from Yellowstone Lake, YNP, Wyoming, USA - YL17G06_40 | ecosystem: Environmental > Aquatic > Freshwater > Lake > Sediment | place: USA: Wyoming | collected... | reverse complement strand
GGGTGGACATTGCAAAAGATCCTAGGTTTGAATTTGTAGATGGATTCTTTGATAAAGCGCTAACCTTGGAACTGCAAGGAAGAATTAAAAACGTAATCCTGATCAATATGGATGTGGATTTGCACTCCTCTGCCACATTAGTTTTAAGTTGGGTTACTTCCCTTCTCCAGACAGGAACGGTTATCTATACAGACGATTGGCACTTTCCTATGCTTGGAGTAGACCCGGAGCTAGAGTGTGGGGCATCCCTAGCGTTCAAACAGTGGGGTCTATCCAACCCAGAAATAAAACTAGAAACATTGAAAGTATTCCCTAATTCTCAAAGATATTTTGAAGTACAGTTACTAGGATGAGTTGATGGAACAGTTTTGGCAGGAAAATGGGTACATTTCTTTGCTAGTCAACACCATTCCAGGTATTGAAAACAAAAGCTACTTAGAATTGGGTTTAGGACGAGGGGTGAATTTTAGTTGTATCAAAGCTGCACGAAAGGTTTCTGTGGATATTCAAAAGGAAACCAAGCCAACCTTTCAAATGTCTACGGATGCCTTTTTTGAACAAAACGCAGAAAGATTTGACATAGTTTTTATAGACGCAGACCATAGTTTTAACCAAGTAGTAAAAGATTTCAACCACACTCTATTGATTTGTAATGATTATCTATTCCTCCATGACATGGTACCACCTGTCGAGGAACTCACCACTCCCCCTAAGTGTGGAGATGCCTATAAGCTGTTGTTTTGCCTAGTTGAGATAGTGGGTGTTCTAGTGTACACTTTAGATAGTGATTGTGGACTATCTTTCATCCGAATGCCAATGGAAGCAAAGCAAATGGATTTTCCTAGCCTTTTGAATCTGGACTACCAGACATTCCACAACTGGTTGAATAGAAAACACCACCAATATTCTTTAGAAAAAATGTTAGATATACTGAAAGGAACAGTAAATTGAGGGTCTCTTGTTTGTTGATCACAACAACTACCAGGGAAAGGTTCCATCTCTTACTCAACACGGTAACTTCTTTGGAAAGATGTGGGAATGGAATTCTGGATCAGAAAGTCATGTCTGTAGATATCGTAGAAACGCATCCTTATAAAGAGGAGGACTTTAGAGTTTACCGTGAAAATGGGTGGGAGATTACTTCTGGTAGTTGTAGTGGTAGAAGAGGAATGGCTAACAACATGCTTCGGGGGTTACAACGTATTGATGGTGATTTGCTGCTTTACTGTGAAGATGACGTTGTTATCAATCGTATCCCAAGTCGAGAGGTTATGGAGGACTTGTTTTTTGGCCCCAACTCGGTGGGATGTGTGGTTTATAACACACACGCTCATTGTCCCTGGTTAGGGAAAAAGGGGGAGGAACCAAAGTTAAAGTATATAAATGATCGTAGTAATTACTTCTGTTCCAAGAAAAGTACTAGAGATTTGTTCCTTGTTAAGAGCGAATTTATCAAGGATGAATATTGGATTTGTTTTCCTGTTGCTATCATGAAGACAGAGGTGTTTAGAAGTCTTTTGAACAGGGCTTGTACATTTTCTGGGTTGGGGATGGAACCAGGTATGACAAAGGCTTGGTTTGAGTTGGGATTTGGAAAGTGGTCAGTTGTAATGTATGTCAAAGAGGACACCTTAGATAGTTTTCCAATAGATTTTCAAGAGCTATACAACAAAGCTAACATGCAATTTTGGAATAATGATGCAAATTTAAGGCATCCCTCAATAAACAATAGACAAAACACAATATTTTAATCTAATATTTTAATCTAGGTGAGTACAGAGTTGGTTAAGCTGGACATTGCTAATAATAAAAAAGGGGGAAATGGATGGGTTTGTCTGGATATAGAGCCCAATGCAGATGTCATTCTAGATCTAAATGAAGACCCCCTGCCATATGAAAACAACAGCGTTGATGCTATCTATAGTTCTCACACCCTAGAACACCTCTGGCCGGATAGGTTAAACTTTGTCTTGCAAGAGTTCTATAGGGTTTTGAAGCCAAATCAACCAGTTAGAGTAGCTGTTCCAGACATGGAGCTGGTTATAAAAGCCTATACTAGGAAAGACCAAGAATTTTTGTCCAAATTTGCTATTTTAGCTCCCGGCAGTTTCAAGACACCGCTTAGGTATATGATATCTTGGGCCTTTTCCTATTTTATAGATGTGGATAATATAAGAAAATTTGGGCACGTTTCTGCTTTCGATGAGGAAACCCTGGCACTTGCTTTAGGTAGTGCAGGGTTCAAAAATATTCAAAGGATGAAGTTTAACCTGTGTTCTAATGTTTTTGAGGGATGTGATGTGGAAGGTCACAAAGAAACCTCTCTTTACATGGAAGCTACAAAATGAATTGTAAAACGAAAACAGTAGTAACAATCACTGGAATACGCCCTGATTTCATAAGAATGAGCGAGATATTTGGGAAACTAGACCAAAACTTTCATCACATTCTTGTGCATACAGGTCAGCACTTCGATCGGTTACTCTCAGATGTTTTCTTTGAAGAATTGAAAATTCGTAAACCGGACTACAATTTGGGGGTTGGGGGTGGTGGAAAAGAGCATTTTCATCAGACCGCTGAGGTATCAGTTAAAATTATTGAGTTACTCAGGAAAGAAAAAATTCACCCAGATATCATTCTATTTCTCGGAGACTCGAACTCAGTGTGTTGTGCACCCTCTCTTGCTAAGGAGGGTTACAAGATAGGGCACATTGAGGCAGGAATGCGCTCATATGATAGAAGAATGCTGGAAGAAATTAATCGAGTAGTTTGTGATCACTGTAGCAACTTTTTGTTTGTATATCATGAGGACTATGCAAAGAATTTGTACAAAGAAGGAATTTGGGATGATGTTTATGTTGTTGGGAATACTATAGTAGAAGTTTGTGCACCTTTTTATGAGAAATTTAGAAAGGAAGAAAAGAGGAAAGATTATATCATTGTAGATATTCATAGACCTGAAAACTTTAAGTATCCAATAAGAATGGCAAATATAGTCTACCTGGTAAAAAGATGGCAGAATTCTATCGGTTTTCCTGCAAAATGGTTGAAGTTTCCGCGAACTATGAAGTACTTAGAGATGTATAACATTTCCTTAGATGGAATAGAAGTGGTTAACTTAATGTCATATAAACAATTCCTTGAAGCTCAGTACCACTCTTTATTTATGATCTCAGATTCTGGAACAGCCCAAGAGGAATCTGCTATTCTGCAAACTCCCGTGATAGTTCCTCGAGATTACACAGAGAGACCTCAATCAATGCGGTATAACTGCTCAAAAATGCTAACAATTCCAGATAAACCAATACAGCATAGTCAGTGTATACCTAGTTTTGAAGAATCCAATCAGTGGTTAGTTGAGATTGAGCAAGGGAAGAGAACTATTGATTCAAGTTGGCTAGGGAATGGAAAGACATCAGAGAAGATTGTAAAAATTCTCAAAGAGGTATTATGAGTAATAAAAAAATACTAGTAGTTGGTGGAGCGGGTTACGTTGGTGGTTTCCTAGTAGACCAATTAAAGCAGTTTAGTCATGATATTACTGTTTATGACAATCTAACTTACGAAAATCACTACTTGAAACAAGTTCCATTTATCTATGGGGATATAAGGGATAGAGAAAAACTTTCTTCTATTCTTCCCAACTTTAATGTTGTAATTTGGTTGGCTGCAATTGTTGGAGATGGAGCTTGTGCAATTGATCCATTTCTTACTCAGTCAATAAATGAAGATTCTGTCCGGTGGCTTGTAGAGCACTTCAAAGGGAAGGTTGTTTTTACCTCGACCTGCTCTATATATGGGGTAAACAACAATTTGATTGATGAATCTGCTATACCAAACCCAATATCAATTTATGCAAGAACGAAACTTGCAGCAGAGCGATGGATTACATGCAGCAGTTCAAATTTTCTTATTTTCAGGTTAGGAACTTTGTACGGGATGGGGGATGAACATTCCAGGATACGTCTGGATTTAGTTGTAAATGTTCTTTCCAAGAAGGCTGCTTTAGGAGAACCTTTAACAGTTTTTGGTGGGGAGCAGTGGCGACCTCTTCTCCACGTCAGAGATGTATCTTCTGCGATAATTTATAGCCTTGCAAATAATATTACTGGACTGTATAATCTCAGTTCCGGGAATTACAGGATAAAGGATATAGCACAAACTATCCAAAAGGTAATTCCGGGGACTAAAGTTGAGTGCCAGGATATAAAGTTTGAAGACCAAAGAAACTACCAGGTTAAGTGTGATGCTTTTCTAAGCAAGGGTTGGATCCCTTCATATACTCTGGAAGAAGGAATCATGCAAGTAGTTGATGTAGTCCGATATCGAAGGATCAAGAAGTTGGACAACACAATTTATTCTAATCAGCAATACCTTGGAAAAAATTACTTCCCTTTGTAAGTTTAGCTATTTTTGGAGGAAGGACGATGAAGCCAAAGATTATTGAAGGTGGAATAGCAATAGATGATAGAGGAAGTGTTAGGTTTGTTAACAATTTTACTTTTGATAATGTAAAAAGGTTCTACACCATACAAAACCACAAAGTTGGGTTCATAAGAGCTTGGCACGGGCACCAACGAGAAGGTAAATTTTTGTTTGTAGCTAAAGGATCAGCTCTAGTTGGAACTGTTGATATTTCTACCGAAGCAGTTGAAAAGTTTGTTTTGTCTGAAGAGAAGCCTCAGATTTTGTGGATCCCCCCAAACTACTACAATGGGTTTATGACATTGCGGGAAGATACTATTCTATTTGTATTTTCAACTTCAACTCTGGAAGAAAGTATGGGCGACGATATTAGACAACCTTATGACAAGTGGAATATTTGGAACATCCAGCAAAGGTAAAGTTAGAAAGGAGAAGTGAGATGAAAATTGTAGTTCTTGGAAGTACAGGAATGTTGGGCCATGCTGTAGGTAGCTATTTTGTTAAACAGTATGGAAGTAAAGATGTTTACTTAAGTTACCGGAACAAGCACTGCTCCTACGGAGATCAAACATTCTTCTTCGATGCTTATACTTGTACTCCTGATCCCTTTCTTGACGAGTTATACTTAAAGTTTAACCCAATAATATCCAAAGGAGACTACATTGTTAACTGTATTGGAGTAATCAAACCTCATGTTGAGAGCGCAGGGGTTGAGCGCACAATTCTTATTAACTCACTTTTTCCTTGGACTTTATCCCACTTCTGCGAAAGAACAAAGACCAAGTTGATTCATATAACAACCGACTGTGTATTTTCAGGAGGAAAAGGTAAGTATACTGAACAGGATCTTCACGATGCTCCTGATTTGTATGGAAAAAGTAAATCCTTAGGTGAGCCAACAAACTGCATGGTTTTGCGGACAAGTATTATAGGAGAAGAGCTGCATGGAAAGCAGAGCCTAGTTGAGTGGGCCAAATCTCAAAAAGGACAAGAAGTGAAAGGATTTACTAATCACTGGTGGAATGGAATTACTACTAGTGCCTATGCTAAAGTTTGTGAAGCAATAATTAGCGAGAATCTGTATGAAGAAGGGGTATCCCATGTTTTCTCCCCTTCACCTATAAACAAATATGAACTACTAAAGTTGCTTGATAAGAGATTCGATCTTAATCTTCATATCATTCCTTTCCAAGCTGATCAAGGAATTGACAGAACTTTATCCACGATTAAAGATCTGAATAGTAGGCTAGACATCCCTTCTATTCAGGAACAAATTGAAAATATGTAGGAGGTTTAGTGTGTGGATAGTTTGTGCATATTACACACCTGATTATCAGAAGCATGCTAATCGACTACTTGAATCTCTGAAAAGATTTAATATTCCCAACGATATTCATTTGGTTGATGACCTGGGTGATTGGTATAAAAATACTCAGTTTAAGCCTGTTTTCCTTCAACAGATGCTAGAGAAGCACAAACCAAACTCTGTGGTATATGTTGACATAGATGCTGAATTTTTCCAGTCCCCTATCTATTTTGACGAGCTTGACGTGGATCTAGATGTAAATATAGCAGTTCATATTTTGGATCACTCAAAGTATAGAAGAAAGAACCATCCCCCTGAACTACTTAGTGGCACAATTTTTCTTAAAAACTCAGAAGAAACTCGTATAATAATAAAGAAGTGGAGGGTAGAATGTGATAAGGATCCTCGATTGTGGGACCAGTGTGCATTAGCTATAGTTCTAAAGCAGCACAAGTATCACCTGTTGCCAGAGAATTTGTGCGTGATCTTTGATTATATGAGTAGTGTTAAAGATCCTGTGATAAAACATTACCAGGCTTCTAGAGAGTTTCGAAATAAAAGAAATTTTAAGAGAGTACAAGTGAGAAAAGTATAATTATAGTAAGGAAGGAAGTTTACTCCATTAGGAAGGCAAATCTGTAAGTGAGAGAACTTAAGTATCCATTTCTGTAAGGAGAAAGTATGATCCACGAAACTATCAAACAAGGCATCCGTAATGATATTAGCAATGGCCTTTCAGTTAAAGAGATAGCTCAGACGTACGGAGTTAGTAAGAGAACGGTTTATCGTGTTAAGTCAGGAGTGAAGGGGGAAGGTATAAAAACAGTATCCCATGATTTAGAAGTGCGAGAGCTCAGACAGGGATTAGCAGATCAAAGATCAAGATACAACGTTGCACTAGATGAAGTAAAATCTCTTCAAGAAGAACTCCGTCAATATGAAAGTCTCACAAAGTTAAGCTCTGTTCTTGCTCCAGCAAACTGGAAAATTGAACCTACCCATAGAAAAGAGGTAGTAGCTTTTACTCTAGCAAGTGACTGGCATATTGATGAGAATGTAGACAAAACTGTTGTTGGTGGAGTTAATGAATACAATAGGAAAATAGGAAAGGAACGGATTGAGTGGTATTTCAAGTATACCTTAAGGCTTCTCAATATGTGTAGGAAGGAATCTGATATCAGAAGACTTGTTATAGGAGCTTTAGGGGATTTTATGACTGGATGGATTCATGAAGAGCTCAAAGAGGATAGCTCGATGACCCCTCCTGAAGCTGTAGTTGAAATATTTGAATTGTGGATCAACGGATTACACTTCCTTCTTAATGAGGGGGATCTTGAAGAGATAGATATGGTATGCTGCTGTGGAAATCATTCTAGAATTACGGATAGAATCCAAACTAAAAAGTCTCCCAAAAAGACTTACGAATGGTTGTTATATCAGTTCTTAGCTAAGTGGTTTGCCATGCAAGGAGAGACTCGAATTAAGTTCAAGCTTCCACAGGGTTACTTTAACTGGCTAACTGTGTTTGATAAAAAATTGAGATTTCACCATGGAGAGAGAATAGGCTATCACGGTGGAGTTGGGGGGATACATATTCCATTAAGGAAAGCAATTGCCCAGTGGAATAAAGCGCAACATGCAGATTTGGATATTCTAGCGCATTGGCATACGCGGGAAACCAGCAGAGATTATGTTATCAATGGATCGGTTATTGGCTACTCTGAGTTTGCTGAGTTAATTAAAGCAGATTACGAACCACCACAACAGAGCTTCTTTATTTTACACCCAAAGTTTGGGAAAACGGCCGAGTTCCCTATCGTTCTTTCTTATCGGAAGCAAATGTAAAGAAATAGAATTGTTGGAAAAGACAAATAGAATATCAAAGTAACTTTACACATTTATGTGTGTAAAGAAGTAACAAAGTTTTTCTCACTTCCTTCCGCGGGGGCGGGGTAGTAATGGACGCTACCTCGCTTTCGTATTTCACTTCACGAAACCAAGTACAAAATTAACTACTTGTTCTACAAACCCTAGAATTCGATCCAAACCTACCACAGCTAAACAAACACCTGTAACTATACCATAAATGTACCGCATGGGTTATCCCCTTGGCAAAAAAATATCAAACTATCCAGGATAGTAGGATAGCTATAATTATACAAGTTAGAAATTTCACAATAGCAATTTTTTCTTCATTATTCATTTTATCCTCATCCACCCATTATCTTTTATCTTCGTGCTTAACCCACCCAAACATTACATTAAGGTTATCTACAAGACCTTCTGTCAAACTTTTTGTTTTGCTATTTGCTGTTATTTCAAGTCCTCCTTCCTTAATGCTAAAATCCATTGGTTTTCCTAACTGAATCTCATATCGCTTTATACAAACGTTGTTCGAATCATAGATAGAAACACCACCACAAGGACTTTCTGACACACATCCCCAGCAATAAAGCACCATAATACAATCAAGGCACCAAGAATAAGTAATAACCAAAAACCTAATGTTTTTCTGTTCATTTTAATCCCCTTCAAGATTGCAATGATATGTTAGATTCATTTTACATCATTATACTGAGTGACTTGGTGTACATTAGTATTTCAACTTCTGTATCCTATAGCTAAAGCCCATAGGTTTTAGAAGTCAGTCCACATAATTCCTGAGAACTACAATTTCTGACCTCTTCAGTGATTCCACCCGCTTTTCCATTTGAGACTTGTTAGCATTTTGGGGCTTATCAGCATCACTTTTCCTCGTATACTCGATAGTAATGCTATTGGGTGATTCACTAATTACTTTAGCCCGGTTGTATACAGCATGGGTGGTTTGTATGAATACAAACTGTGAAGCTGGGGTATCCACAGCTGGAAATCCAAGCGGACCACTTGTCCATGCTTGTTTTCTTACGCTAAGGTCTTCTCTTACAAATTGAACTTCCATTTTAGTTCCCCTTTCTTATTTGTTCTTTTCAAAAACCCGGTTTATTTTTGCCTGCACTTCCTGGTTAAATCTTACGAGTTTTAGATTACATCCAGTCAAACACTGGGGGTAGAGTTGTTGGTCTAAACTATGATGTATCTCTTCTAAAGTTGTATCTCTAATGTTAAAGAAACTCGGAGGTAACTTGTCCCGAAATAGATGTGAGCATCTCCAAACCCTTCCTTGTTCATCTATGGTTAACTCACTTTTGGAAATATAGCATAAGCCGTTTAGATTTTCAGGATATTTACAGGATGAAGATAAAGTTTTAGCATTATAGGATTGTTCAAACAACCATAGGCTTTCTTTATCATTGTTAATTTCAAACATTCTTTTCATTGCTGGAGCAATTTGACCCCAAAACAGTTCCTGGTCTTCCTCGGTGAAAAGAAACCTTTTGTTACTTCCTTTATAAACTGAAAAGAAAATAGCATAGAGTGAAGGTAGTGTATTATAACACCAAGCCAGAAATGTGGGGGTATCTTGATAATTTTCTTTGGTTAAGGTATATGTAATGCTGGTATCTCGAGCTTTATCATAATTTTCTAGTTGCCAAAGATTTATTACAATTCTTTTGAAAGCTCCTTCATGATGAACTATGCTATCAAAATACTGCTCTTTATAGGTATCAAGAGATACTTTTATCCTGTCAATAAATTTGTAAGTTTCCTTGTTAAGTAACTTGAAACAGTTAGAGTTAAGATTTATTGTTACATTTTCTGGTCTGTTTTGTATAGCTTCATCCAACCAACTTACCATAGTTGGCTCCCCACCGGTAATGTGTAAAATACCACCACCTATTTGAGAATATTCTTGGACAATTTTTGCAAACAACTCCTTGGGTAAAGTGCAACCATTATGATACTCATTGCAATAATCACATCTAAAGTTGCACCGGGAGGTAATATGCAGAGCAATGCGACCCAGTGGTGGGTGAGTATTTTTCAACTCCGCGGCAACCGTTTCGTCTATCCGTTTTGCAAAACTGTCCCAATATCGTTCCTGCATTTTTCCCTTAACCTTCTTTAAGAAATCGTTCACATCTTTTCCAAATTCGACGATACGATATTTTATCACTTCTGTTGATTAAAGAAGTTGGTCATTCTTGCTCTCTTGTAAGAAATTCTACATTTTTCTCCATCTTTTTACGGAGCGAGTATGTACTCCACAAAGTCCTACACCATCTATGTATTCTTTAACTTTTTTGCTGCATCTATAGAAATGAAATCCTGTGGAATCGGTTACTGTATGACAACACCTACCATCTTTTAGATTTGCATATTCTTCTTCAACTGTATAAGGAAAGTTCATTTGAATCCACTCCCACAGATCCACGGTCTGCTGTGCTACCAGTTACACTACGGCCACCATGCACGGTTTTACCTGCTAACTAACATCCATCCTGGAACAATAAAGATCAATGCACTAATGTACCCTAGAAAGGAAGCAAGTACTATCTTTGCGATTCCGAGAGCAATAGTAAGTGGAACTATTTCAGGTGCTCTGATTGCGTTAATTACTTGAACAATTCCTCCAATGAATGCCCACCAGAGACCGATGTACAATCCAGTAACAACACCAATTAGAATTAAAGTAATTCCTAAAACGGCTTTCATTTTACTCTCCCTTCAATTATGTTAGAAATTTGTTTTGATTATTTTTTATCAAACTACGCTTCACCATTTAGCTGCTTATGGCAAACCGGGCACAGCTTCGAGTGGCTAGCTAGATGCGCCGCTACTCGATTTAATACACC
>Ga0315280_10012140_pt1 | contig 10469 bp, 6 predicted proteins | sample YL17G06_40_MG_FD_203697 | JGI IMG/M metagenome (GOLD analysis project Ga0315280, IMG submission 203697) | Sediment microbial communities from Yellowstone Lake, YNP, Wyoming, USA - YL17G06_40 | ecosystem: Environmental > Aquatic > Freshwater > Lake > Sediment | place: USA: Wyoming | collected... | reverse complement strand
GCCGCGGACCAGCTCCATGACGAAATAGGGGCGGCCCGACTCCGTGGCCCCCGCGTCGAAGACCCGCGCGATGTTGGGATGGTCCATGAGGGCCAGGGCTTGGGCCTCGGCCTGGAAGCGGGCGATGACCTCGTTAGTGTCCATGCCGGGCTTGATGATCTTCAGGGCCACCTTGCGGCGGACCGGCTCGGTTTGCTCGGCCATGAAGACCACGCCAAAGCCGCCCTCGCCGATCTGCTGGAGGAGCTTGTAGCGGTCGATGATCGTGCCCGGGCCCTCGGTGATGGGGGGCAGTCCGGTCGTGGCGTCGAGGGCGGACGCCGGGGCGTCGAGGAAGGCCCCGGCGCGGAAGTGGGCGTCGAGGAGCTTTCGGACGCGGTCCTTGAGGTCCTCGTTGTCCTGGCACGTCTGGTTGACGTAGTTGTCGCGGTCTTGGGGCGCTTGTATCTCGACCGCGGCGCAGAAAACCGACTCGGCGCTTGGCGTTTCGCTTCCCATGGGCTGGCTCCTCGACGGATTGCTGAGCCTCAGATCGGTAATGCAGCGTGCAGTAGGACGGGCGTCTCGCCCGTCGACATCAAGAGGGCACGCCGGGACCGGCGAGACGCCGGTCCTACTGTATCTGGTGCATTGATTTCCTGAGGCCAAATAGTCATTTTCCTCCGATTTTCGTCCCCCAAGAACAGTGCGAGTTTTGAGGCTCAAACGGCTCACTAGTTTCTGTCCACGTCTTAGCGAGACGTTCACGGTGCCTCGGTCCCGCCAGCTTCCCCAATCGCCGCGTAGAGCCATGCGCGGGCGTAAACCCAATGACGCTTTGCGGTTGCGCGCGAGATCCCGAGCAGGTCCGCGGCCTCATCCACGCTGAATCCCGCAAAATAGCGGAGCTTCACCAGGTCGGCCTTGCCCGGCTCTTCCGCAGTCAGCTTCGTAAGGGCCTCGTCCAGCGCAAGCAGGTCTTGGCTCCGGTCCGGCCTGGCGAGACATGCCTCTTCCAGGCCGACACGCCGCAGATCGCCCCCATGTTTCGGGCGTCGCTTGCGCCGCGCGTTGTCCACGAGAATGCGTCTCATCGCTTCCGCCGCCGCGGCGAAGAAATGCCCGCGACTCCGCCAGCGCTGCGCCCGCTCCACGTCCACCAGCCGGATGTACGCCTCGTGCACCAGGGCCGTGGGCTGGAGCGTCTGGCCGGGCGACTCGAAGGCCATCCTTTGGGCAGCCAGGCGGCGAAGCTCGTCGTAGACCAGCGGCAGGAGTTGCTCGGCCGCGGCCGTGTTGCCCTGTTCGATGGCGTGGAGGATTTGCGTGACATCGCCCATGGGACTGGCGGCCTCCGCGGAACGAACCGATGGGTCCGGGCGAGTGCGGCACACTCGCGGCACGTGACCGCGCACCAGGATACCTTGCCGCCCGGGGCGCCGGCCAGCCCCCGGCGCCGCCTGGCGGCAGCGCTAGCTTGCCCAACCGTGCCGTCGGGCGGAGAATGTACTATCGGGCCCCAATCCCCAATCCCTAATCCCTTCTGCCCCATGGACCAGTCCGAACTCGACCTTTGGCACATGCGGCGGGCGTTGGAGCTGGCCGTCCTCGGGCAGGGGTACGTCGAGCCCAACCCGATGGTCGGATGCGTCATCGTCCAGGGGGCGGAGATCATCGGCGAAGGGTGGCACCGCCGCTTCGGCCAGGCCCATGCGGAGGTCGAGGCGCTGAAGCTGGCCGGTCCCCGGGCCGCCGGGGCGACCATGCTGGTCACGCTGGAGCCGTGCTGCCACTACGGCAAGACGCCCCCGTGTACCAAGGCCATCATTGCGGCCGGGATCCGCCGCATCGTGGTGGCCCGGCACGACGCTTTCCCCCAGGTTGCCGGCAAGGGGCTCGGCGAACTGACGGCCGCCGGGATCGAGGTCGCAGTGGGCCTCTTGGAGCGCGAGGCCCGGCGGGTCAATGCCCCGTACCTGAAACTGCTCCAGACCGGCCGTCCCTGGGTGCTGGCCAAGTGGGCCATGACCCTCGACGGCAGGACCGCCACCCGGACCGGCGTCGGCGATAAGCTTTCTCATCATGCCGTCGAAGTTCGCCGCGACACCCTCCTTGCTCAACTTGTCACACTCCAAACCGCGGCCGGTGGCCGGGGCAGGGGCGTTCTGTACGCCGGTGCTCGTATGGCCAATGCGGAGGACCGTCCACTTGCCCGGCGGGGCGTCCCACGCCAGCCGGCCGCCCTTGTCCATCTTCGCCGTCAGATCGACGATCTTCGCGCGGTCGATGACCATTTCAGCCGGGAGGTCCTTGGCCGCTGGCGGTCCGACTTGGGCCACGGTGTAGGCCGCCTTCCCGGGGAGGTTCTCGATGCGGTACGCTCCCGGGGCGGGGAAGGCCAGCACCACAATGTCGCGGAAAAAACCGGCCATCGCTTGCGGCTGGGGCAGCGGACCCTCGAAGCGCCCCGGACCTTCGACCGCGGTCTCGCTGAAGACGACCTTCTGCATCGAAAGCTCGGGCTTGATCCACGGGCCGCCGCTGCCGTTCCAGCCTGCGTCGTTGTTCATGTTCACTTCGATCTCAAGCCGCTGGGCCTCGACCGCCACGTGCTTGAAAAGCTCGCCCCACTTGGGGCCCATGAAGTCGATCGGTCCAACGGGCGCGCCCTGATCGACCTCCATGATCAGCACGCCGCCGACGCCGACCCGGCGCATGGCCTCCAGATCGGCGGTGATCCCCTCCTTGGTGATGTTGCCGTTGAGCCAGAACCAGTAGACCCAGGGCTTGGCGGAGTGCGGTGGGCTGCGGAAGGCTCGTTCGAGTTCCGCGGGTGGCGCTCCGCGGGAGTCAGAGGCCGCGGCACTCCACGCCAAAGCGGAAGCCAAGACCGCGGCGATCGTCAACACTCGCTTGAACATGAGATACTCCTCAACCATTGCGTCCCCAGGGTCTCCTCAAGAACTCCCACCGCGAAGTTGGATGGGCCAGTGTCGAATAGTATGGGCATCCGACGGCGCTCCTGCAAGCGAAGAGACCGCTCCCTCCGAGCGATAGAGGCGATGTCGCCGTTTGGGCCCCTCTCCCGTCCGCGGGAGAGGGGCCGGGCGTGAGGGCATGCGTCGCGCAAAGGGGACAGGCACCGTCGCCGCAAGCGGTTTCTTCAATGGCGAACACAATCGAGTCGACGGAGCCAGTCCCCTTTCCGCCGAGGCCTTCCCAGGACGATTGAAATCTCATCTTCGGGCGGTTATAACATCCGAGAAGTACTTGCCGCACGGAGAATAGTTACATGAAGCGTCACATACCAGTCGTAAGTGCGATCGCCGCAGCGCTGGCGCTGGCCGGCGCCGCGATGGCCGCGGAGGCCAGTCAGCCGGGGAAGTCAAAAGCAACTCCGGGTCCGACGGCTGTGAAGCCGGAAAGCGGGGTTGAGCGTTGGGTATCGCCGGCGGATTTGCCGCCTCCAAAGCTCGTTCCGAAGCCGGTCGATGGCGTCGTGGAGCGGCGTGCCCATGCCCAACCCGCGGTCCCGGCCGGGGCCAAGGAGATCCCCTACGTCGAGACGGCGCCGGGCACCGACCGCGACCATCCTGCGGATGGTGCCCGGGTCGCGGCCCTGACGGAAGCCGAGAAGCAGCGGGGATACCTCCTGCTTGGCCGTCCCACCGTGGAGCCGGTCTACCCCAATACCCGCCCGCTGCCGGCCGAACGGTTGGAGGCCCTGGTCGCGTTTGCCGCTCCCGGCCAGTTCGAGCCGGTCACCCTGGCCTTGTATCCCGTGCGCCCCTTGGTGAATCTGAAGGTCCGGGTGTCGTCCCTGAGGTGCCCCGCGGGCGAGATTCCCGCGGATCGCGTGGACGTACGCTTGGGCACCTACTGGAACGTCGGCTACCCGCGGTACACCACGGTCAACACCTACCGGCGCACGCCGGAACTCCTGGAGCGCGTCACGGTCCACTCCTCACCTGCCGGCGAGTGCCAGCGATACTGGCTGACGATCCATGTCCCCGAAGACGCCAAGCCCGGCCTTTACCTGGGGGCGGTGACCATCTGGGACGACGGGTTCGACCGGGCGCTGAGCATCCCGTTGGCTCTGAGGGTCCTGGCCTTCCGCCTGATCAAGGACCCGGCCAAGCACTACTCGGCCTATTTCTACACGAGGAACAACACCCTCTACCGAGGCCGCAGCGAGGCGTTCATCCGCAAGGCCGCCGACAACGACTATCGGGCCATGGCCGACTTCGGCCTGGACATGCTGCCGACGCTCTACCTGGATTGCCCGGACGGCAAGCAAATCGTGGTGCGCCACGCCGAGGAACTCCAGCGGATGCTGGACGCCGGATTGCGGGGACCGGCGCCGGTGACCGCGGATGCGGTCATCGGCCGTCTCTATCGCGACACGACGCCCGGCGCAAAGCGACAGAATCACTGGCGGATCGACCCCATGCCGCCGCCGGAATTCTACCAGCGCGTCACCGAACTGTTCCGGGCCTTGGAGGTCCAGCGCAAGGCCAAGGGTTGGCCGGAGTTCATCTGCTGCCCGATGGATGAGGTCGATCCCTCGTGCAAGGAGTTCGGCGTGGGAGTCTACGCCGCCGTCAAGGCCGCCGGCGTGAGGACCTACGCGACCAAGGACCCCGTGGCCCGCGACGCCGCCGCGTACGCCCCCTACCTGGACATCTGGTGCTCCCAGCCGTACTCGGTCCCCTTTGAGCGGATCATCGCCCAGAAACGGTATGAATACTGGTGCTACCCGAACCACAACGCCGGCGAGATCAAAGACCGCCTGACGATGTGCAAAGGGGGCCGGATGACCTATGGCTTCGGCTTCTGGCGCAGCGGCTACACCACGCTGATCCCCTGGCATTGGTGCTGGACGACCGCGCCCGACCAGTTCGACTATCTGCGCGGGCGTCAGTCGGGGTGCGGGCAGCGGATGGACGACGACGGCGAGGTTATCCCCGCCGTGTATTGGTCCTGCTTCCGCGAGGGTTATGACGATGCGCGTTATCTCTACACGCTCCAGCAGGCGATCGTCCAGCGGCAAGACTCCAGCGATCCGGCCTGCCAGGCAGCGGTCCGCAAGGGGCGGGGAATCCTGCAAGAGACGTGGGACGCCATCCGCGTCCAGCCAAAGTACCTTGCCACGGACATGTGGCCTTCGGCCGAGTTTCAGGCCGTCCGGTGGCGTCTGGCGGCCCAGACTCAGGAACTGCTCCGCTACCCCGCGACCAACAAGGCGACGGCCCCGTCCGTCTTGTTCGGACCGTGAAACGGGACCTTGAAACGACCTTGAAACGGGGCGCAGCTAGTTTGGTGGGTCAGAGGCCGTCCCAGCGTCTCCAAACTAGCTGCGTACCCGTTTCGACTCCTGTGACAGTACTTTTCCGAGGTTCCCGACAATGGACAGGGAAGATCTGATCGCCGCGGTCTGGGGTTCGATGCGAGACGATGAATGGAACCGCCCCAACTCGCCGGCAACCCAGATGCTCCTGGCCCAGGCCTTCAGTTCTTTCGGCGGCTCAGCCGAGTTCAATGCCGTGCCATGATCGTCGAACCGTGTGAATTCCGGCAATCCCTCGCAGGCCGCCGTCGTCCGCAAGATGCCCAAATCACTCCGCGATTCGGGAAGTCGCGGAAGAAGTTTTCGAGGGTGGCTCCAAAACTCGCGTTGAATTCTTTGGACGCTATTCTAAGATCGACAGAACACCGCGGTAAGCGGTGAGCGTTGTACCGAATGTGACGTTCACGCGGCGGGCGGATGGGCAGGCTTCGTCGGACGCTCCGGCGACCCGCGCCACCCGCCCGCCGACACCCGAACAGAAACACCCTTCTCCTCAAGGAGTAAAGTCATGAGTAGTTCGTCATCTGATTATAGTTCCTCTTCGTGGGATCCCTGCCTCGGCTTCAGCTTTGATGCCTGGTGCGACTCGATCACTCCCGATCTCGGCAACCCCGATCACTGCTGTTGCCCATGTGAGACCTGCGAATCCGAGGTCTGCGGATGCGGCAATAGGGAAGGCTCCACGGAAGTCGAGGGCGCCCTCTCGCCATGCTCCGATGACATCTGTGTGTGGACCGTCTGCCAGGAGGGTTGCACCCCCGTCTTTAATCAGGCGTCGACGGCACCCTCGCCTCTTCAGCGAGCGGCCAATGTGCTTCAGATCCTCAAAGCACCCGCGGGAAATGCGCCCGGGGGGCGCAAGTGCTGCTCGCGCGCGGATGGGCCGGGCCTTGTTCGGCCGGACAGTGGCAATCTTACGCTGCAAGTCCGGCCGCCCGCCGGCGACGGCTTCGATCCCAAGCCGGTCCTCACCTATCACAGCCGCCTGGGTACGCCCGGCGCAATGGCCTATGGCTGGAGGAACCTCTACGAGCAGGAGGTCCAGGAGATCGATAGCTCGACGGCCGACGTGGTGAAGGGCAGCGGCGCGGTACTGCGCTATACCGACCGCGATGCCAAGGGCGTCTATACGCCTCCGCCGGGTGCAAAGAACTCCCTCGTGAAGAACGCCGATGGGACTTGGACCGAGACTCAGCCCGATCGCTTCAAGTTCCATTACGAAAGCAGCGGGCGGCTGAATCGCACCGAAAGCCGAGGAGGAGACATTTGGACGTTCGCCTACGATGGCACGCGCCTCTCCCGCATCGCCGACCCGTTCAACCGGCGCACCACTTTTGCCTACAACGCGTCGGGTTATCTCCGACGCATCATCGATACCGCAGGCCGGATCACCACCTACACGGTCAACGACCTGGGCGACTTGACCCAGGTCACCTCGCCCGACCTGTCTGCCGTCCAGATGCGTTACGACGACCTCGGCCGGTTGTTCGCCCACATCGCGCCCGCGGGCGCCCGCACCACCTACATCTATGATTCGGAGGACCGCGTCACCCAGATACGAAGCCCCGACGGCAGCCGCACCACCTACGCCTACCAGGCCGGCCAAACGGTGATTACCGATCCTCGCGGCTACGACACCACGGTACCCCTTAACGGCGACGGACTGCCAGGCGCGCTGGTCAGCCCGTCGGGCTACCGTACCACCTACGTTTGGGCGGACGGCCGCCGCGTGGCCACGGTCGATCCTTTGGGGCATCGCACCACCGCCGTTTACACCACGACCGACAACAACATCGCGCGCCTACACGCGATCGTCCAGCCGGGCGGCGGACGCTTCACGTATCTGTACGACGCTGCCGGACACGTCCGTGCATTCCTCGACGAAGCCAACCACCGCTCGACGCTCGTCTGGGACGCCAACGACAACCGGATCGCGTTCGTCAATTGCCTCGGCCAGCGCACGAGCTACGCCTACAACAGCCATGGTCAACTCGCGGCGATTATCGATCCGTTGGGCCATCGGACGACGTCGCTCTACGATACGCAGGGCCGGCAAACCGCCGCGGTCAATCCCTTGGGCAAGCGGACTACGTACGCCTACAACGCTGCGGGCCAACGGTCGGTGGCCAAGAATCCCCTGGGCAACCGCACCACGACCGTTTACGATGCGATGAACCGCCGCGTGGCGGAGATCAACCCGCTGGGCCAACGCACCAGCTTCAGCTACAACACCGACGGCCGCTTGGTGGCCGCCAAGAACCCGCTGGGCCAAATCACCACCAGCGTCTATCAAAACGGCCGCTTGCGCGCGACGATCAATCCGGTCGGCTTCCGCACCACGTACAGCTACGACCTGGCGGGCAACCGCATCGCCGTGAAGAACCCGCTCGGCGCGATCACTACCAGCGTCTGCGACGCCGGCAACCGGCTGATTGCCACGATCAACCCGTTGGGTAAGCGGACCAGCTACGGCTACGACACGTCCGGGCGCCGGAACCGGGTGCAGAACGCCCTGGGCTCCATCACGACCACGGTCTACAACCAGGACGGGCGCCAGATTGCCACGATCGACCCCCTCGGCCGCCGCACCAGCTACAGCTACAGTGCGGAAGGTAACCCGATCGCCGTGCGCAACCCGCTCAACCAAATCACGACCACGGTCTACGACTCGATAAGCCGGCCTGTGGCGGCGATCAACCCGATGGGAGTGCGGACCACCTCCGTGTACGACACCGCCGGCCGCGTGGTCGCCGCGATCAATGCCCTCGGCAATCGTTCCACGACGGTATATGACTCGGCTGGGCGCGCGGCCGCCACGATCAATCCGCTGGGCGCACGGAACACCTCCGTCTACGACGCCGCGGGCCGCGTCGTTGCCGCCATCGACGCGTTGGGCAAACGCACCACGAGCGTTTACGATTCCGCGGGACGACCCATCGCGGCAATCAACCCGGTGGGCCTCCGTTCCACGACGATGTACGATGCCGCCGGACAAGCTGTCGCCGGGATCGACCCTGCCGGCCTCCGCACGACGAACGTCTACGATGCCGCCGGCCAGGCGATCGCACGCATCGACACCGCAGCCAAACGATGGACGACGGTTTACGACGCCGCGGGCTTCCCCAAGGCCACCGTCGATCCCCTGGCCAACCGTACCACTTCGATCTTCGACGCCGCGGGCCGGGCAATCGCCCGGACCGACGCATTGGGCAATCGCTCGACCACCGTCTTTGACGCCGCCGGCTTCGCCCGGGCGAGCATCACCCCGCTGGGTAACCGCTCGACCACGGTCTATGACGTAGCGGGCCAAGCCGTTGCGAGCATCGATCCGCTATTGCGTCGCGCGACGACGGCCTACGATGGCGCTGGCCGCGCGGTCGTTTTCGTCAGCCCGGCGGGGAGCCGGACCACATCAGCCTATGATGCCGCTGACCGGCCGATCCGCACGACCGACGCCCGGGGGTTCATCACGACGGCCATCTTCGACGCTGCCGGTGAGCGAATCGCGGAAATGGATAGCCTGGGCAACCGCACGAGCCTCACGTACGACAAAGCCGGCCAGGTAGTCCGCGTCAAGAACCCCCTCGGCAGTATTGGCACGTCGGTTTACGACCTGGTTGGACGGGCTGTCGCCCACGTTGACCCTCTTGGCAACCGCTCCAGCACGGTGTATGATGCAGTCGGTAGGCTCGTCCGGGGGGTCAATCCCATGGGCGCGATCAGCACCACGGTTTACGACGCGGCAGGCCGGGTCAAGGCGACCATCGACCCACTCTCGTACCGCACCGCAGCACTCTCGTCTACGACTCGGCGGGACGGGCGGTCGCCATCCGCGATCCCAACGGCAACCGCACAACGTCCGTATACGATGCCGCCGGCCGGGTCGTCGGCCAGGTCAACGCCCTGTCCAACCGCGTCACCACCGTCTTTGACGCGGCCGGGCGGCGGATCGCGCTGGTTGACGGGAACGCGCACCGCACCACGTTCCTCTACAACGCGGATGGGACGCAGCGCGCGCAAGTCGATCCACTTGTGCGGCGCACGACCTTCGGGTACGACGCCGCGTCCCAGCGCACGTGGAGGCTCGACCCGCGAGGCATCCGGACCACGTACGCCTTCGATTCCGACGGCCGGCTTATCGCGCGCAAGCCTTCTGGCGAGTCGCCAGCGACCTTGGCCTACGATCCGGTGGGCAACCGCACGCTGATGCGCGATACCACGGGCCGGACCACCAGTGTCTACGACGCGCTCGGTGGGGTATCGTCCGTGCGCGATCCGGCGGGGAAGATCGTCACGGTGAGCTACAACGCGGCAGGCGGCCGGTCCAGGATGACCGATCCCGATGGCGGCCGCACGACCTACGGGTACGATGCGGCAGGTCGGATCGACCATTTGGCGAATCCATGGAACGAGCGGACGAGTTGGACGTACGATGCTGCCGGGCGGTGGACCGTCCAGCGCCTCGGCAACGGGACCCGGGCGTCGTACTCGTACGACACAGCCGGACAGGTCACTCGGATCAGCAATCGCAAGTCGGACGGCACCGTGCTTTCGCAGGTCGATTATGTGTATGACCCGGCGGGCAACCGCACGCGAGCGGTTGACGCCAGCGGCGACCGGACCACGTGGGCTTATGACGCCACGTATCAACTGACTTCCGAGTACCGCACGGGCGGCACCGCGTTTCGCATCACGCACGTCTATGACGCAGCTGGTAATCCGCTGCTGCGGAGGGACGGCAGCGGCCGGACTACATATGCCTACCTCTGTCCGTGTCAACTGGCGGGCGCGGATTTTCGCGCCGTCCCCCGCTCCGGAATAGAGATGAGGGTAGGGGGTCCAGGGGGAGGGGCCTCGTCCCCCTGGTCGCCGGCATGGAGGCGGCGAAATCCCCGCATGGATGCCTGGCACGTCGCTGGACTTTTGGACGCACCCTCGTGGTTTCCCGCCAGCGTTTTCCCGCTGCGACGCGGCACGACCTGCACGTTGGCAAGCTGATCCACAAACGCCCTGCAACCGCACCGCGTCACCGTCCGCTTCTCGCCGCCGGAAAGCGGCTTCGGCTCAGGCAGTCCCTCCGATTGGCACACGCCCGCAAGCGAGCGGATCACGCGGCTCCCGCCGGGAAGTCGGGCGACGGACT
>Ga0315280_10012139_pt1 | contig 10469 bp, 8 predicted proteins | sample YL17G06_40_MG_FD_203697 | JGI IMG/M metagenome (GOLD analysis project Ga0315280, IMG submission 203697) | Sediment microbial communities from Yellowstone Lake, YNP, Wyoming, USA - YL17G06_40 | ecosystem: Environmental > Aquatic > Freshwater > Lake > Sediment | place: USA: Wyoming | collected... | reverse complement strand
TTGATTTCGAACGGCGGATCCGCTGGGTCAATTCCTCAGGATTCAAGTCACGGTTATCCCAGTCCACGAACGCCCCGTCGAACTTTTCCGTCTCGACCATGGATGTGGCATCCCGGCCCGCACCAATGCAGCGGGGTTCGGCACCCATGTGCCGCATAGTGGTCTCCAGGAGTCGCGTCAGAGCGGGGTCGTCTTCTACGACGAGGATCTTGGGTCGAAAGGCCATTCTGCCCTGGGGTCCAGCAACTCTCCTTCCCTTCGTTCACTTCAAGCCAGGGGGCATACTAGTGTCCGCTGGAAATGCCTGTCAATGGACGAAGAGACCGTTACTATTCGGTGGGCTGTTACTTCTCTGGCCAACGTACGCCGCGCCCGTGGGGATCATTGCGTCCATTATGGGTCTATCGCCGTGTTGGCAAGGCTCAGCGAACCGTGCTGTCACAATGCCCCTGCCGTCCTCCCCCAGGCAAAGAGTTGTGGCCAGTTCGATGCTGAGACGTGACGAGTGAAAGCTGGCGCCTCCTACCGCGTGCAGGCGCAGTTTGTGCTGGTCCCGAGCGACGTTGGTGCCGGCCGGCCGATCCTGCGGGAACGGGAGTCCCCGGCGCGGCACAACTTCAGAACTCGTGCATAGAAGAGTTGACATACCCGCCTCGCTAACATAGACTGCGTGTGTCAAGACCTGCGCCGTTCACCTAAGGAGGCCGATGAGCGGTTTGGGTGTGCCCCATGAGGCGCGCCGCGGCAGGCGCATACCAGTAAGACTCCCCGTAAATCTGCTGATTGATTCACCGGCGGGGAAAATCTCACACCCCGGCTTCACCGTTGACATGTGTGAGGGGGGAGTCAGGGTCCAGACCAGTGCCGCTCTGACTCTTGCGCAAGAGCTCGGGATTGTTCTCAGTCGGCACCCGGAGCCTTGCCGCGTTGCCTGGGTTGGAGCCCTGGGATCTCGCCAACAAGGTGAAGCTGGACTCGAATTCGTGAAAGCTCCTGTCTCGCGCCTCGACTCCGTGCCTCTGCAATGACGACAAAAATCCGCCTGCCGCGAGCCGAAAACTCACTTTGCAGGTGATGCAGAAAAAGGGGGCCGGTCAGCGTCCGGTCATCACCTCGGAGACGATGAATGATTATCGGTGCCAAGGCAGAGGCGTCGGCGGTCCCGGCTGCCTACAACACCGCTTACACGTGGACGATTTCACTGGTTGCGGCGCTCGGCGGGCTGCTTTTCGGCTACGACTGGGTCGTCATCGGCGGCGCCAAGCCGTTCTACGAAAAGTTCTTCCATTTGCTCGAGGCGTGGCAACAAGGGTGGGCCATGAGTTGTGCGCTCATCGGTTGTCTCGCGGGCGCACTGATTTCGGGCGGCCTCAGCGACCGATTCGGCCGCAAGCGACTCCTTACGGTCGCGGCGTTCCTGTTTGCCGCGTCGTCGTTGGGGACTGCCACGGCCAACACGTTCAGCCAGTTCGTCTTATGGCGAATCACCGGCGGCATCGCGATTGGCCTCGCCTCCAACCTCTCGCCGATGTACATCGCCGAAATCTCGCCCCCCCAAGTGCGCGGCAAGCTCGTTTCTCTTAACCAGCTCACGATTGTAATTGGCATCCTGCAGGCCCAATTCCTTAATTGGGTTATTGCCAAGCCGGTGCTGCCTGGTGCCACGGCTCTGGACATTCTTATCTCCTGGAACGGCCAAGTGGGCTGGCGCTGGATGTTTGGTGTGACGGCGGTTCCGGCGATATTGTTCTTTGTCGGCATGTTTGCTGTTCCGGAAAGTCCCAGGTGGCTTGCCAAGAACGACCAGCCGCAGCAGGCGCGTCACGTGCTCGCCAGAGTCGGTGGCGAGGTATACAGTGCGCAAGCACTGGCCGAGATTGAAGCCAGCCTCAGCAACGACCTCGGTAAAGGTAACTTCAGAAACCTCCTCAACCCCAGGGCTTTCAGGATTCTTTCCCTGGCAATCGTGCTGGCCGTGTTCCAGCAGTGGTGCGGCATCAACGTCATTTTCAACTACGCGGAGGAGGTGTTTTCTGCCGCGGGCTACAATGTTTCCGACATTCTGTTCAATATTGTCGTGACGGGCGCGGTCAACCTAGTCTTCACATTTGTGGCCATCAGCACGGTGGACAAGGCTGGACGCCGCCTCCTGATGCTGATCGGTTCGGCGGGTCTCGCGGCCATCTACACCCTTCTCGGCGCCGGTTATCGGGCGGGCAGCCAGGGTTTCCACATGTTGCTGCTGGTGGTAGCAGCTATCGCCTGTTACGCGATGTCATTGGCTCCGGTCACGTGGGTCGTGATTTCGGAGATTTTTCCCAACCGCATCCGCGCCGCAGGAATGTCCGTTGCCGTCACCTCATTGTGGATGGCGTCCTTCATCCTGACCTACACGTTCCCACTTCTGAACCGTGACCTGGGCCCGGCAGGGACTTTCTGGATTTACGCCGCCATTTGCGTCTCCGGCTTCGTGTTCATCAGGTTTCGTCTGCGGGAGACCAAGGGCAAGACTCTGGAGGAAATTGAGAGGTATATGTAATGAAGCGCACGCGCCGGGAGTTTCTGCGGGCTGCAATGGCAACGCCCATCGCGGGTGCTCTTCGCCAGCCCCCTCTGCGGTCAGCCGCCGGGCATGAGGATGCCCTCCCGAAGCGCGGCGACGCGGCCAGGGCCGTTCCTGAAAACCCACAGCCCTCCTCCCCTCAGACTCGGGGCTCGCTGCTCATCGTGGACGCGAGCAAGCCTGTGTCCCTTCCACCTCCCTGCTGTTTTCAGCCCGCGAACAACCGAGCGCCGGACGGGCGGGAGGTCGGGGTCAATGGCCGGTATCTGACGCTCGATGGTGATCCCTGGCTGCCGGTGATGGGAGAGTTTCACTTCTCCCGCTATCCTGACCAGGACTGGCAGGAGGAGCTTCTCAAAACGAAAGCCGGCGGGATTCAGATCGTGGCGACTTATGTCTTCTGGATTCACCACGAGGAGGTGGAAGGCCAGTTCGATTGGTCGGGACGGCGCAACCTTCGGCGGTTCATGGAGCTCTGCGGCAAACTCGGGCTGTACGCGTTCGTGCGCATTGGCCCCTGGTCCCACGGCGAAGTCCGCAACGGAGGATTCCCTGACTGGCTCCTTCATCAATGCGCGGTCGTGAGGAGAAACGATCCCTGTTATCTCGGCCACGTCCGCACCTACTTCGGCCAGATCGGGAAACAGCTCTCCGGATTGTACTGGAAGGACGGGGGGCCTGTGATCGGTGTCCAGCTCGAGAATGAGTACATGGAACGCGGTCCCGGAGCCGGGGCAGACCACATTGTGGCGCTCAAGAAAATTGCGCAGGAATCGGGCATTGACGCTCCCCTGTACACGGTCACGGGTTGGGGCAACCCGCAATTCCCGCCGCATGAGGTCATGCCGATCTTCGGCGGGTATCCCTACGCTTTCTGGGTGCGATCACTGTGTGAACTGCCGCCCAGCCCGGATTATTTCTTCCACGCCATACGCGATGACCAAGCGATTGGCGCGAATCTCCTACCGCTCCATCCCATCAATCCGGAAATCCTCCAATACCCATTTCTGACCGCCGAACTGGGCGGAGGCATGGAAACAAGTTATCACCGGCGCCCGGTGGTCCACGCTGACGATGTGGCGGCTTTCGTTCTTTGCAAGCTGGGTTCCGGCGCAAACCTGCTCGGCTATTACATGTACCACGGCGGCGCCAACCCGGAAGGCAAGCTGAGCACACTCCAGGAATCACAGGCTACTGGCTATCCCAATGATCTGCCCGTAATCTCTTACGACTTTCAGGCGCCTCTCGGCGAGTTCGGACAAGTCAGGCCTTCTTATGGCGCGCTGAAGGTATATCACTTGTTTCTGCGCGACTTTGGCAGCTCCGTTGCCCCGATGGAGGTGACGCTTCCGGACGTCCAGCCGGTAAGCATTTACGACCGTGAAACTCCGCGTCTCGCCGCCCGCACCGCCGGGAACCGCGGCTTCATCTTTTTCAACAACTACCAACGGAACTACCCTCTGCCGGAGCATCGAGCGATGCAGATCGAGCTGAAACTGCCGTCGGAGACGTTGAGGATCCCTTCGAGGCCGGTCACCATTCCTGCCAGTGCCTACTTCATCTGGCCCGTCAATTTAGATCTGAATGGATCATTACTCAAGTACGCGACCGCGCAACTGCTGTGCAAGGTCAGCGAGGGAGACACGCAGTTTTACTTCTTCTTTGCCTGGCCCGGGATTGAGCCCGAGTTCACGTTCGACAAGCAGACCGTGGCTTCGGTCGAGGCCGCTCAGGGCATTAAGAGGCGCGTGGGAGGGCGAATCTATGTCAAGGGCATTACGCCGGGGAGTAGCGTCGCGCTGGCCCTCCAGTCGAAGGCGGGGAAAAACGCCAAGATTGTGGTTTTGACGCGGCCACAGGCTGAAGCATGCTATCGGCTGCCGTTCGGAGGTATCGACCGCGTCTTCCTCTCGCCGGGCCATCTGTTTTCGGATGGCGATAGACTATACATCCGCTCCCGAGCCGTTCGTGATCTTGCCTTTTCAGTCTTCCCCGCTTTGAATCGGCCCAGGGCCAGCGCGCCCCTTCGGGAAACCGGCCGCGACGGCATCCTCATGAGATATAGTGCCGCCGTCACACCCAAGACCATCCCCGTACGCGTGGAGCAACTCCGAGGTGCCTTGCCTTTGGGTCCGCCGAAAATGGGTAAAGAAGTGCCCCTGGCTCCTGCCGACTCGGACTTCGACCGCGCGGCCGAATGGAGACTCTTCGTCGTGGCCGACGCTCTCGACGGCCTGAGTAACCTCTACTTGCGGATCGAATACGTCGGGGATGTGGGGCGGCTCTATGCGGGGGGGCAATTACTCGACGACAACTTCTATAACGGCACAGCATGGGAAATCGAGCTGAAGCGGTTCGCCCCCCAAGGCCCTGGGCCGAGAGCTCGACCTGAAAATACTTCCGTTGCGGAAAAACGCTCCGATCTATTTGGCGACAGACGCCTGGCCGTCATTCCCGTCGAACGGAGAAATCGCCGAAATACGAAACATTTCTGTTTCCCCGGAATATCATGTCACTGTCAGCATGGCTTAGCAGCCCGTGATGAAAGTCTCTGCAAGGCTTCAGTCGGGAATTGGCCATTCAATTGAAGACCGACATTGACTGCTTGTCTTTTGCGGACTTGGGATCTTCGTCAGCTCGGCGTGCCGAAGCGGACGCTCAGAACTCCGCAGTTCGGTGTAGTGAGTTCACAGATCAACAACCCGCGCCTCATCCAACTTGGACGCGGGGGTTGTTCTCGCGAGATTAGGGTCCAGGCGGCGTTTTGCCGTCTCGGACCCGGGAGGGAAACTTGAAAAAGGGTGTTTCACGCCGCACAGTTTTGAAGAGCCTGAGCGCTGCGGGCGCGGTGCGGCTGGTTGCCGCGCCGGCGGCCGCCGCGAAAGCTAGGCCGGGCGGGCCGGCGGACTTGGTTCATCTCAAGTCCAAATCGATGGTGGTTGCGTTCGATAAGCGCACGGGCACCATCTACTCGATCCAGAAGGCCGGCGACCCCTTCCAGACCAACTTCGTCGGCAATGCCGACAACACCCGCGGGGTCCAACTGGGAGACACGGAGTGGACCGGGCACATCGTGACCGCGGTGTGGGCGCGGCGTGAGCGCGCGGCCGCAGAGACCGAGTTGGAGCCCTTGGGCAAGTGGCGGAGAGAGCTGACATCGAGATCGGCGGACGTGCGCACGGTCGCGTCCGATCGCGGCACTTTCACCGTTCGTTATGCGGGCGCCTCGAAGGACCCGCAGGGGATACGGAGCTGCCGAGTTGCGTCACGGTACTACTTCGCGCCGGACGGCTCGCTGCTGTGGGACATGGAGATCGAAAACGCCACCGGTCACCTTCTCGAAGTCGGCGAGCTGGCCCTGCCGCTTCGCGCCAACGACGATTATTCGGAAATCTACAAGGGCCTGTCGCCCCGCGAGGCAATCGAAGCGGGAAAGATGCCCGAACTGCAGAGGATCATCCACGAGCAGAAGGTGCTCGCGCATCACTTCGTCGGCGGACACGGCTCCTATGCCGTGCTGCAGCGGCCGCGCGGCGACGCGCCGATCCTCCTGTTTCATGCGACGAAGGAGGCCGCTTTCGAGTGCGCCTACAAAGTCGAGGGCTTCCGTCCCTGGTTCGACGACGACTGGATCGGCACGGACCTGCTCGCCCTCCATTCCTGGGCGACGAAGCAGATGCGTCGGTGGAAGAACAATCCCTGGGTCAATGGGCACACTTCGCTGATCTTGCAGCCGGGCGAAAAGAAGTCGTACCAGTTCCGCTTCGCGTTCCTCGACCACTACGGCGACATCCGGCGACAGTTGTACGAAGCGGGCGACCTCGGCATCCGGGTTTTGCCCGCGATGGTCGTGCAGGAAGACTCGGACGTTTATGTCGAGGTCAAATCGAAATCCGGGCTGGACAGGCTTGAGATGCACGCGGACGGCATCCGGGTCAAGGAAAGAAAGCAAACCGGCGATGCCACCCTGTTGACGCTCTCATTCAGCAAGCCGGGGCAGAAAACTCTCCGGCTCGTGTATGGCGGCGGCAAATGGACAAACTTGCACTTCTACTGCATTCCCGACGCCGAGCGACTCCTGAAGAGCCGTGGCCGGTTCATCATTGAACGGGAGTTCTACGACAATCCCTCCGACCCGTATCACCGCCACCACGGCTTCTTGCCGTATGACGATCGCCAGGGCATGCGCGTCGAGGAGTACGACGACGTTTGGGAGGTGGGTTGCAGCGACGAGCCAGGCTTCTCGGCCCCACTCTTCTTGGCCGAAAAGAACGTCTACTACCCCTCCCAAGATGAGATTGCGGCCCTTGAATCCTACGTCTCCGATTGCCTGTTCAAACACGTTCAGAACCCCGAGACCTACGCCGTGCGGGCTTCGCTGTACTGGAAGGATCGCTACCCGTCGAGCCCGTGGGGGAACTGGTCGAAGGAGCGCTCCGAGACGACTTGGCGCACATACAACTATCCACACCCGGCCAATATCTACCACGCCCTGTACCGCATCGGGAAGCAATACGGTTTGCTCACTCAGCGCACCCCGCAAGAATATTTGAGAATGTCGTACCAGACCTGCCTGCGGTGGTTCAACACGGGCCCGTGGAAACACATTGGGCTGATGGGCGGCTCCAACGCGCTGAACATTCTCGCGGACCTCCGCAACGAGGGCTGGCAGCAGGAATACGACCAGCTCCTCGCGGAGATGAAGAAGTGCAACGAGGAATTCGTCAAGGATCCGTATCCCTACAGCTCCGAGATCCCGATTGACGCCACCGCGCAGGAGCAGGTCTATTTCTTCACGCGGCATTTCGGCCATGCCGACAAGCGAGACCGCACCGTCCGAGTCCTGGCCGCCTTGCGGAGCGGCGCTCAGCCGGCTTGGTTCCGCTACGGTGTAGATCTGTTCGCCCATCCTGATCTCCGCGGCGAGATCGTCTGCTGGTATTCGAGTGCGTTGAACGGCATGGGGCTGCTCAGGGCATTCGAAGACACCGGGGATATCGACTTGTTGGAGAAAGGTTATCCGGGGGTGATGAGTGTTTTGCGGAACATCACGCCGGAGGGCGCAGGCTTCGGCTGGTTCATGGTCACGCCGGGCATCTTTGCGCACGAACCGCCGCGCACCTTCGAAAACGGCCCCGGGCTTTGGGGCTTCCTGAAGGCGGCGAAAGCTTATGTCATCAACGATGCGGCCTTCGGTCTGATTGGACTTGGCTGCAGCCTGGAGTCGACACCTGAGAAGATCAAGGTCTATCCCCGGGATGGGCTGAAGAAGAGAGTGATGTTCGTTGAGGAGAAGATAAGCATTGAGGCAGCCACGGCTGAAATCGAGACGGTGACGCTGAACCGAGCGGACAAGTCTCTGGAATTGCGTATGGCCGACTCGAGTGGATTCGTCAAGACGATCCAAATGACCATCACCGGACTGGAAAGGGGCGACTACCGGGTCGGGTATGGCGACTCAGAGCAACGACTTACGGCTTGGGACAGCTTGAAGGTGGCAATCCCTTTGAAAGCCGGCGAGGCCATAACCATCAGAAAGGCGTAAACAGCCGCGGCATCGCGGCCGCATACATCGCGTTCTTTGGGGGGTAGCTGGTAGCCACGGTTATTTCGCCTTTTGAATTAACCGTGGGTTCCTTCCCGAGGAGAAGCCCACGGCTGGGAGAGCCCCAACCGTGGTTATGTTGCTCAAGGGAAAGACAGACATTCAGGATGGAGGACGGAAACCCTTGTCCCCCCGGGGACCGCTGCGATCACCACCCCGCGCAGGTCGGGGACCCTCTCTCAACGACTGAAGTTTCTTCCATTGATCAACGGTCAAGACACGGCGGATGGCCAGCATCATCATGGCGTTTTCTTTCTCCAGCCGGCCGCGTGCCGAAGTGATCTGATCAATCTGGGACGCCACCTTCTGCTCGTCCGGCTGGTCGGCCTCAAGCAGAGGGCCCAATTGCAGCTCCTGTTTTTCAAGGTCGGCGCGCAGGTCGACGAGCTTCAGGCGATGGCCCAAGTAGGCCTGTTCAATTCGCTTCACCTGGTCGTCGGACAACTGAAGCTTTGAGACAATCTCGGAGTTCTTCCACCAAGCTCCGAAGCCCATCCCGTGCATTGGCGGGGGCCCAAAGTGACGCGGCCCCTGGGCGCCGCGGGGGTCAGGCGGAGGCGCGGGCGCCCCAGCGGTGGGGTCATCGGGTCCGCCCGGCGAAGGGGGAGCCGGCAGGCCTTCCTGAGCCCGCATCGGCCACGTGAGAAGCAGGACTAATCCCACTAAACTAAGAACGGTCTTCATCAGCAGTCTCCTATTCTGAGGTGGTCGGGCGGGCTTCGTCCGCCCGGGCAATTTCCTGAACTAGCAACGTGGCAGGTTCGAGGGCCCGTGGCACGTCACTGGTTACTGAACTGTGAATGCTGAGCAGCAGCGCGTTGTCGTCCACCGGCGCCTTGTTCCCGGCAGGGCTGGGGTGCCGGTGGAAGACCGACGCCGCCAACAGCACCAGCGTGAGGGTCGCGGTGGCCCAAGCCAAGTGCTTCCACGGACGCTGCCAAGTCCGCCGGGCTAGTCGCGCGGCAATGGCCTCTCTTTGCCGGCGCCAGAACGCCTCCGATGCTCCCGATCCTCTATCGATCTCTTTAATCCACACGCCAATGGCACCGCGCAAGGATTGGATTTCCTCCCGGCACTGAGAGCATTCGTGCAAGTGCAGAGCCGTTGCCCTGTCGGACTCGCCCAGAGCCGAGGCAACCAGCTGTTCGTCAGGCAAATGGCTACTCATGATTCCTTCTGTCCCTGGACTCCCTTCCTGACCGCGCTTACGGCGCGAAATAACTGGGCCTTCACGGTTCCCATTTCCAGGTCCATCACGTCGGCGATTTCCGCCAGGCTCATCTCCGCCGCGAAACGCAGGGCGAAGGTGGTGCGCTGCTGCGGCGGCAGTTGTTCCACTGCGGTCCAGACGGATTTCAGTTGTTCCCGCGCCAGTAGGACCCGCTCGGGTGAAGGCGTGGGATCCGCTATCTCCAGTGGTTGAGGCTTGGTGCGCTCATCCAGGTTTCTTACAAAGAGCTTCCGCCAGAACGCCAAGCGTCGATTCCGGCTGTGATCACGAGCCAGGTTAATGGCAATGCGCACCAGCCACGTCCCGACACTGGCCTCGCCACGGAATGTATGCCGCCTTCGGTAAGCCCGCAGGAAGCACTCTTGGGTGAGGGTATCGGCCGCGTCGCGGTCTCGCACCAGGGAATACAGCACGCGGAAGACTCGCCGCTGGTTCGCCAGTACGATCCCGTCGAACTCCTCTGCGGTGATACCCTCGGCCCCCCCGACGGTAGCCAGGTCCGTGAATGGCCTCAAAGCGCCGTCGGCAACCTCTCTGGCACCGTCCATGCTCATATGGACGATTCCCCGGTGCAAAGGTTGACAGGGAAGGGCGGTTTTTTTGGCAGGGTAAGACTGTTGCTTCCTTGGGGAGTGTGGATCCGGCGGCTGGGACAGAAATGCCGGGATTTGGGCCGCCGCGGCGACCGGTTAACCTGAGTCCATGTTTACCAGCCGAAGGCAATCCCGCTCGGGCCGGGGCCACCCCTGGACACTCGAACCGGTTGTCATTCTGACTCCGTCGTCGGGTTGCCATTCTGAGTCCGTGAGCCGACGGACGAAGAATCTGCAGTTCCGTCGTGTGCTCGAACAACTGCAGACCCTTCGCTGCCCTTCGACTTTCGCTCAGGGCGGTGAGCGAAAGCCGAACCGCGCTCAGGGTGACAGCAAGGGAGCCTTCGCAGACATCAGGAAGCGATGTCTGATGGCATAAGGTCATCGGCTCCTCGACGGGGAGAGTAGACTGGCGATGGAAGAAAGAAGCCAGGAACTCTGAGCGAGGAGGAGCCGAGACATGCTGATTATAGGCTG
>Ga0315280_10012138_pt1 | contig 10470 bp, 9 predicted proteins | sample YL17G06_40_MG_FD_203697 | JGI IMG/M metagenome (GOLD analysis project Ga0315280, IMG submission 203697) | Sediment microbial communities from Yellowstone Lake, YNP, Wyoming, USA - YL17G06_40 | ecosystem: Environmental > Aquatic > Freshwater > Lake > Sediment | place: USA: Wyoming | collected... | reverse complement strand
CGTATACCCGATGCTGTATTCGACGCCAAGAAACCTAAAGACCGCCACGATTGCGAGGAGAAGATTCAGAGAAAGACCATAGAAGAAGATCGAGGTGGCGACTCTCATGGGCCATCCGGAAAGTACTACGAGCCTCACACCCATCCTCATCCCATCAGTTTTCTGCGACCAACTGATCGCAGTTTGTTGGTCTTGACACAGAAAAAGCTGTCTCGATGAACCGGAATTTTCTACCTGTAGTTGTAGGGCCGTTCAGCAGAGTCAAGAGTGTTCAGGTTGAAGTAGAAGGCGAATGGGGTGGCGAACCCATGCGGGCACAAAATGTCACATTCTCTGCAAAGGTCGAAGCGGCTAGTGCGAACACATGCAGATACCGGCAGTCCCGAAGACAATGTGGGATGATTGTTGCGGCGATAGCATACTTGCAGCAGAATGCTAACGTGTTCGGATGAAGATCATCCACGCTTCATCTCACCGTTATCGTTTGACCTTGTGAATCGGAGCACCGCATGTGTCACAGAATCTGGCAGTGATAAATTGGAGCGCCACAATTCCCGCAGAAACGCCTCACCGTTGCCCGTCAGGTTCTCCCACTTTAACATACGAATTCGAGTGCCCGGAGTGTTTCACAAAATTGATCTCAGCGGCTGCATCTTCAGGCGTACAATAGAGCGCGCTTAACAGTATCATGGTGGGGAGGTTTCGAGTCAGGCCGCTCGTGGAGATAAGTCGAGGTCGGGTTGTTCTTGCATATGGGTTGGCCTGCCAGTTTCGCATGGCTTCCACAGATTGCATTCAAGCCAATTCTACTACAGCGTAGAGAATAATGCTAGATTATGCGACTGAGCTAGGATGGCGGGCCTGTCTCTGAAGGACCGATCGTGATGACTAGCCAGTCTCCTCCCTGCGTGGTCGGTCCCCTTGCTACAATTGACATTGGGTAGGTGCCGTTCTGGATTCCCCCTGGGATGTTGACTGTTAGCTCGATCGTTGTCGATTGGCCTGGGTGGAGTACTATCGATGTCGGGTTGAAGTGGGCTGAATATCCTGGGGTGTTAGCGTGTGTTTCAAGAGTAAGCGCTTCAACATGGGTCAGGTTAGTCGCCGTCAACTCAACCTGGACATTAACGGACCGATTGCTCTCTGGGAGGGTGACGATTGCGGGAGGCTCTTGGAGCTGAGGTCATCACCAACAAATCGTCTAGCGGGCATTGGGCTTTTGAGATATTGAAAGGCTCAATAAGCTTAGGCGCCATTCTCAGCTTGGGACTCTATGGATTGGGAAAAGTATTGGTGGCTTTTCGCCTTACTACTCCACTTTGGAAGTGCGGTCGGCGGTGGTGTTCCGTTCAAGTGGCTGGAACACACTTACAACCCGCCATGGGGGTGCATGGAGGGACCATGCGGAGAATGGACATGGAAGGTCGATCCGTTCCTCTTTACACTCAATTTACTTTTCTGGTTGGGTGTAATGTTCGTGGTGGGAAGGCTAGCGAGGGGCGGACTGGTATCGTGATTCGGAATCTGCGCGGTCTGTTCGCATAGTCTGTACACATGGTGTAGATCAGGCGCGTCCTGGTTTCGTCGCTCTCGCCTCGCGACCGACTAAGCGAGAACGCTACAGCTTAACGCCATTGCAGCGCCCAGAACCACTAGCGCGGCACTAAAATGCAAGTGTTGGTATTGGTGTTTTTCGTATCCGAGTTGTGTAGATCGCGCGTCAAGAACAATAATCAACGTTGATTATGCGACTGGTAGGGATACTAGAAGACCGGGTTTGGTTCGGTCATCATCCTCCGCCAAGAGCAGTGGGTCACGTTGAAGGTTCGAACTGAAGTGGGAGTCCATGCAATTGTCCACGCAGTACCATTGTGGAGGGTTCTTGTATCTAGGTCTAGGCTGTCCGCGCGAACCGACACCTAGTGATAGTGAGGTTCTGCGATCTCTGCGCATTGGGGGAGAACTTGGACGAATTCGACCGTTATCGTCACGGGTTCCCCGAATGCATATACTGCCTTGTCTGAGAAAACGACCACTCTTGGGGTCCCGGTTACATACTCATCCCTGGGAGAGGTGAAAAAAAGGAGGGATTCGTTGGAACTAGAGGTCGGTGTAGTAGATCGTGTTCTGATAGAGGGTCAAGACGATTATGGTGTTGTAGGCGTAAACGCCTTGTAGTCCGCCATGAAGTCGTGGGAGTTGACATTAATCAATTTGTATCGGAAGATGCGGACGCCGGACAAGTCGCGTAAAATTGCTCGCAGGAAGAGCGATGACCAGTCTTAGCAAATCAGAAAAAAAGAAAAAGGGGGTTTTGGTACCTAGAGATCTGTGTAGACTATCGTATTTTGCCAGTTTGTCAGTACCTGCGGAGTGCGATAGCCATAGACGCTCTTAAGCTGAGCCATGAAGTCATGGTAGTTCACGACGATAATAGGGGCGGCCTTGTAGCGGAAGATATACCAGAGGCTTAGCAGGTAGCCCGAGGTTATATCCCAGCCCTCATTTTGACTGTCTGCAAAGTCGATGAGCGCTGCGGTGACGCGTCCCTCCACGGCAGGACCATTCGCCCAGCCGGAAGTGCCCCACGTGGGTGTTTCCTCGTTGACATCGAAGTTGTTTGCGTACGTGTAGGTCTTGTCGCCGTGAGCCATGTAGGGCACGTAGCTCGCCCAGCCCTCCGACCAGGCGCAGTTCACGTGCGATACGCCGTTGATGTAGTGCGGGCTTGGGCAGTATGTAGTGAACCAGGTTCCGTACGTTTGGTACATGGCGAAGTGGGCGTACTCGTGTTGGATCACGTCGGGGCTTCGAGCGTCGTTCATGGTGGGCAGGTGTATCTCACCGCCAACGTGGTAGTGGGCCCAGGTCTCGTATGGGAAGCGCACGATCACATATGGCATAACCTTTCCATAAGCTCCCAGTTTGTTCGCGAATAGTTGCCAAGTTCCCCAGTTCCGTGCATCGTTCACAATCGACTCGTATATCATCCATGCCCCTCTGTACACGTATCCTGAACCGGCATAGGTGCTCCAAGTTCCAATGTCGTAGCTTTCCGTAGTGGGGTAGAAGCAACCTGATGTAACGCTACCGTAGGAGTTGTATGCACCGGAAGGACCTGTGCGAACGCTTCCTGCCGTGCTATCGGGGATGATCCAAACTTTGAATCCTGCTCCAGCAGGATAGTCAATCGTCTTGGAGAACGTTCCGGCGCTGGTTCCGTATGGTCCCGTGACCCCATTCCCTAGAAGGACACCGTTATCGCAGCGTCGGATCTCGAATGTGCCCCATACTATGCCCAGTAGAGCGGTGTCAGCTCCAGCGTACAGGTCATTGCTTAAGGGTGTCTGGAATTTTCCATACACGAGAACGGCGCCCGGCAAGCCTGCACTGGGCGTGGAGATGACTTTTCCAGAATCGGGACCCACAGTGGGGGCGACCCCATCGAAGGCAGCATTTTCAGGCGGAGGGCTTGTAGGTGATGCTTTGTCGACAAGTGTGGCGGGCTGAGGGGCTGTAGGAATTTCATACTTGGGCAGGTTGCTAAGCCAACTCTGCGATGTCGGATCCAATCCGATGACGGAGGGCGCGACCCAGACGTCATTTGGTATGGGCGCGCTTGAGGAGAGGTAAGCGTGCGCGAACAATGGAGGCGCAAAGCCCCAAATCACTAGCAATGTCAGAATGCAAATTCCAAATGCAATTGTTTTTCGCAATTTTCTATCTCGCTCTCTTATCGAGAGCGATGTACATAATGATTGTATGAACGTAAATGTCTTTTCATATTCTTGTCACAGAAAACAGCGTATATAGAATATAGAAAAAGGGTGGTTAGGCAGTCTTGCGCGTGAAGATATATATATATTGGTTTGCCCCGTTTTCCACCGCAGGTTGACCGACAGGCGGAGGCAGGTTATCCACAACCTTGATTTCCGCATAGGCGTGAACTGTCCCAGACTGGTCTTGCCCGATTACCTTGATCGAACCCGTCGATGTGGGCTTGATCTTGGCGACCCATTCCATGCCGTTCCCCGCCAACGCGGGGCCATAGGTTACGACCATCGGGCCTTCGAAACTAGGTGTACCACCGTGAATCATCACGCTAGGCGGTGTCGCTGTCGGGTCGGGTGTTGAAGAGACACCGTAGTATACGACCACTGTCGTCTCGATCCCCACCGCAACAAGTGTGGGTGAGACAAACATCACAAGCGCACCGCTCGTTACCATCAGTTGGCTATCACCGGTTTGAACCGAGGTGGGGGGTTGAGTCTCGTTCCCTGGAGGGAGGCTTGTCGTCTCGGAGAAGGTTGTAGTGGAGATGTAGGCTGAGCTCTCCGAGACTGAGATATATATCCTGTCACTGTCTGTGTAGAAGCTTCCCTCGGCGAAGCTCCACTTCACATGGCCATCGATCACCCAGTCTCCGACCTGCACAGACATCACTACATAGCGGAGTTCAACGGGATGGTCGCGCGGAACATTGCCTTTCCAATCTGGACTTCCACCAGAGATCACAGCGAACCCCTGCGGAAGCCTAATCTGAACTTCCACGTCAGAGGCATCCATCGCGGAGGTGACGACCGCCAGGAGTTCAGCCGTCTTGCCAAGAGGCGGCGCGCTAGAGATTCTCAGCTTTATCCGAATCGGCGAGGACGGATTGGATTCGTTCGCTCCCCAGATTACGGAACCTTGCTGATTTGTCTGTGCCTCAGGGCGATAGAAGACTTCGGCTTGAATAATCCCCTGAAGCGCGGCGAAGCCGATCAACACCGCTAATGTAGCTGAGAGCACGAGTTTCCTAGGAGTATACGTGTACAAATCTAGTTACCGAGTAGGCAACCATTACGCTCAGGCATATTAGCCATCTTTTTGCAAGCGAGTTGCAAGATCTTGCAGGCGGGCCTACGATGGTGGGAGGAGCTTGTACATTCGAAGTGTTAGGTAGGAGGTCAAGACCAAGCCGATTACCGACGCGACGAACGCCAAAGTGAACAACTGATCATCCATCACACGGGGCAGAAAGCCCAGCGTCATGACGAGAAAGATGAGGGCCACGAAGAATGTGTGAGGGACAATCCATTTCCCCATTAAGGCGAAGAGTTTGAGGGCGCCGAACCGCTTCGGCACCACCTCATAGTCCCCAACCGCATTCTTCGTGAGGAGGCCGAATCGAGCAAGCTTTTCGAGATGGTGCTTCGCAAGCCATGGACTGGAAAAGCCCAGACCTCTTGCAATATCCCTGACGGAGGCCCTCCGAACCCGAAGCATGAAAAGATAGATTCGGAAGGTATTGTATTCTCCAGCGACATCTTTCTCCAGAACCTCACCAGGTTCTTCTTTCATCTTACCCCTTCACAGACTCTGAGGACTGCATCAACGCTCCCTTCATTTATGCCTTCTACTTTCACTTTTCACTTAGTTTTTCATATTGGGAAAGAGTGATGACGTCGGGTTTCTCCAAAGCCATTGGCGCTCCGGCCATTACTCATGCCCCTGTGATGGTAAATCGCATAAGGTCCGTCTTGAGCACTGGCACAACAGGCTTCAGGTATGCGCGGCCCTGAGCGCCTTTCGTTGCTTGACCTCCGAAGACACCGATCAATCGGAAAGTGCCTTGCGCTAGCGCTGTGGTACGAACCTTCTGGTCCCATTTGATGGTTTGCTCGATGGTCTCTGCCATTTCATCGTAGTCTGCATTGAGCCTATGTAGATCTTGCTGGAAACGAGCTGGAAGCACTCTCCGAAAGTCTCCGCCGTACCAGTACTCGGCGTGCTGGTCGCATAGGTGTTTAGGGAAGAATAGGAACGGGGGCAACGGGCTGAGAACGCCCGAGCCCTCTCGACAATTCTCGATCCCAACATCGGATAAGACTGAGGTCACTTCGCTCCCTAAACAACGGCCTAACCACATTGACTGTTTGAAGGTTTTGTTGAGTCCGTCGAATTGGCACGGTGACGTGGGAGACCACGTATTTCCAAGTTCGAGTGCATGTGGCTTATTGTACTAGGGGGCCCATAGTCGAGCTAGGAATAAGGCTTCGTCTTGTTTCGGCAGATTTGTGGGCAAAAAGACATTGCACTGACGGGGATTGTGATGGACAATCGCACTCTCATTTCGAAAAGGCATGTTCCCGCATGAGAAGTAGGAAGCTTGCTTCAATGAGCACAAACAGCAGACATCTTCCACAAACGGATTGTGCTCATATTCGAACCGCGCGCCAAGTCATTTGATGCAAATAAACCAGTTTCCTGGAGCAAAGAGCAGAGCTACGTGTCCTACCGGTCCGAGTTTCCTGAGGGCCCTAAGACCAACATCTTGCCAGACGCTGGACCTCGCCAGGTTGTTAGGATAAGCTATATCCAACGCGTCCAGAACAGTCGAAAACCCCAATTCGTGGAAGAAGTGCCTCAGTTGTAAATAAGTAAACTGATTGAAATCAACCCCCAATTTCATTATGTCCTCCCCTCGAAGAGATACGAGAAGGCGATATCGCCACCTGTTGGGCAGCCAACCATAAAATGGAATATTAGGGCATTCCCCTGACCTGAAGCTGAACTTGTTCGTTGAGTAGAAATAGAACAAACCTCCAGGTTTCAATGCAGTGAATACCCTTCCAATTCCTGTTTGCCAGTTCTTGACATGCTCAAAGACTGAAGAGGCTACGATGACATCATATACTGATTTCCCGATATCAGTCTCTTCTATGTTGCCCAATTCTATGTCAGGTTCGATTCCGTACCTTCTTCCAAAGCTACGAGAATATTCTACAAGTTGCTGGCTTATCTCCAGTCCTTTGCAGACTATCCCGTTTTTCTTGCAGAGGATTGGAAACCATCCAGTCCCTGTTCCAATTTCCAGGAAACGCATGTTCTTGTCAATCGATTTGAACCTTCCAATGGTACGCATTATGCTCACGAAATCAGCTTCTTTATCATCAAGACTATCGTCCTTGTGCAGCTGAATATAACGGGATATTGAGCTGAGCTCTTTAGTATGAACTGTCATAGATCAAACGCGCGCTACTACGGGTTTCAGTAGGGTCTCTCAACAAGGCGAATGGTATTAAAAAACCACAGGGCCCATGGTCGAGCCAGGATCAAGATATAGGGACCCTCCAAGTCGTGCAAGCCTTCGGTGCGGACGCCTAGAAAGCATGGGATCGCGGGTTCTAATCCCCGCGGGCCCACCACTAGAAATTTCGTTTCGATGTATCTTGCTGTGTTCGTCGCTATAGTTCTTGTCACTCTGGCTGCGGTTCAGGGCACGACCCGCCGTTCAAACCGACCGGAAACATATGTTCAGAACCGGCATCCAAGGGAGGGATGATGAGTTATATGAGCAACCTGCCGAACAACCGGCGTTTCTGGAAGTGTGATTGCGCAAGGCAACTCAGCATTCCAAGCTGCTTCGACGTTGATCAAAGTCAACATGACGAAGGAGCTTATGATCGACATAACTGGCGTTTGGGATTATGGCTGCTACGGCGACCCGCTCAGTAAACTAGGGCAAGGGAGCGTAACTATCATTCATGTCATCATCGAAGCGTTGAACTGAAGCTGGTTCCTCTCTCGCTGTGAACAGTCACATGCGAATTGTGCATTCGACTTTCATCGACATCTAAAATGACTGAGCGGACGCCCTAGGTAATTCCGGCGACGCCGCAGCAGAGCCAATGCTAGGACTCCAATTAGAATACCGCTGACTATCGATTCCAAAGAAAAACCTGGGACTGCGGGAATGGCTGTTGTAGTCACGGGGCCGGTCACCGTTGTGGTTGATGTCGTTCCAGTCGAGCTCTGACTTGCCGACCCAGTAGAGGTGGAACTGCTGGAGTTGAATATCGGTATGGTGTAGAGAGTGGTTGAGTTTGTGGTTGATGTCGTGAATGGTTTGGCAAAGTATTTGGCGATGGTTTGTTCAAACTGCGGCAGGCTCGGATCTGTTGGAGCCATCTGGCTTTGAGGGTTCCAGAGGGGCTTACCATACTGTGTTGGGTCGGACAGTTGCCACCAAGCGGCGCCATCACCATATATCCAGACGTATTTGATACCAAATTGTGGGACAAGAGTGTTGACCAGCAAATTCATGAAAGAGTCGAAGAAGCTCACACTCATTCTTGGGCTCTTGTCGGTGTAAGTTCGCCCAAGAGGCCAAATTCCCGGCGCAATTGATGCTTTAGTCAGCCAGAATTGCGTGTACTGAGTGTGTGCGTACATCGTGCTATTGATGTTTTGGAGTATTTGTGCTGGCAGAGCAATTCGACCATCAACAACACGGTACATATCCTCATCCCCCAAAATGATCCCTTGCGGGTTGTCGACGCTCGCCATTCCATCCCAGAAGCTAATCCAGAACTTGTAGTTGCTGGCTGAAGTCTGACTGCCGAAGAATGTGTAGAGGTAGTCTCCGTCAGGCATCAATAATACTTGAACGTCAGGGTAGGTGGTCACTAACGCTGCCATAATTCTCCTGCCCTTATCGAAGAGAGATTGCATTATCCAGTTGTCATCATATGATGAGTAGATACCCGCACGGTAGTCGCTGCCAAGTTGAGCAAAGAACGGCTCTACGTCTATGCTGATTATGGAGGTCCCACTTGATTTTGCGAATAGCGCTGCTTGCCGGAAGTTCTCCACAATAGTAGCCCACTTGTCCTCTTCAAACAGGCGCACACGAGAGAAGGTCCTAACGTGAATTCCGTTGTCTGTAATTCCGGACGCAGATGATGCTTGATTCAATGCGAGAAGATAGTCTGCTGTGACGGGATCTGGCTGCCCAGTTCCGTTAAGGGGATTGGGGATCGAAGGATTATCGTATGGATGGAAGGGACTGACTTGCCAGTCTGGGAAAATATACCCCAGCAAGAAGCCTGATACTCCCGTGCGACCCCAGAAGTTTCTTGTGTTAAGTAAGTACTGGGTATTGATTCCGCTGTGCATCAAGAGACGCGAGGATGCTGACATGCCCTGCCCTCCCGCAAGACCTGGAGCCTGCACAAGTCCTGCGATACAAACGCCGATCAGAATTGCGTCAAGAAGAACAGGTAAGAGACAACCGACTGAACTCTCCTCTCTTCTCCTTTGGGCCATCTGTTCCGTCCCTCAGCAACCACTCGCTATGTACGAATGAGACTCATTCATATTGTGGGTTTTGTTGTCTCCGAAATTTGAGGTCCTTTACCATCATCTTATACCAATACTCTACTGAGCAGGTCTGCAATGAAAGCGAAACGATGCCCCAGGTAGCCTCGCAATAAGTCAATGTCGTCTTGGCGTAACCCCCTCAGAGCCCGGAGCGTGACTAAGTAAACGCTGACTCCTAAGACTGCGTATAGAGGCAACAGAAATTTGCTGTAGAATGGGATCTGCACCAGAACTATAACTGAGGCCATGATCGCGCCTGCAACTAGACTTTTCCATATCGCTCCAATATCGACATGGAGTTTGACCTTCCGCGAAAGAATAAGCATTACGAAACCTGCGACCAGAATCATCGACACAGCTCTGGCAACAGCCGCGCCAACTATACCCCACTGAGGCATGAGCACAAAAGCCACAATGACGCTAATGGCTAGGGATGACGAAGTAATCCAAGATATGACGCGTGTCTCAGCGAGCGCAACAAGCAAAGGCATTAGAGCGGTCCCGAACGATGTCAAGGCAAACACACCCGCCAACAACATCAGCGGACCAGCGCCTGCCACATAGGACTGCCCGGCCAAGAGAACTATTGCAGGCTTCGACAATGCAAGGAGCCCCAAGGCAAGAGGAATCACGCAAAGCGCGACGTAGCGGGTGCCCAACCTAGTGGCTTCGCTCAAGTTTCCTCTCTCATCGGAGCCTTGCAATGCCGAGTAAATCGGCAATAGGGTCGTTGAAACGGCAGCCGTCAGGTCCGCGAGCACACCAAAGACGATCAACACAACATTGTAAACTCCTAGGGTTGACAGAGGGACAAACAACAGCAGAAGAACACGATCGAACCACATGTGGCCGTAACTCAGAGTATTGCTGACACACAGTGGCCAAGAAAAGTGGATGAGCTTGCCGAGTGGGAATTCGTAGCTAGGTGCGCCTAGACTCATCAGGAGATAAGCCAGGTAAACCAAGGCTGAGACAAGATCCGCTACGACCCATGCTACGATCAAGCCAAGAAAGTTGTGCATTAGAATGATAAACAACACTGTCAACGACTGTCTTAGGAGAGCGTTAATCACACCAAAAGAGGCCGACACCTTGAACTTTTGAAGACCCAAGATAGCGGCGACTGACGTCGGCAGCACTCCCGCGTAGAACACAATATCAACAGCCAATACTTGAAAGAAAATGGTGTGACCGTAATCCCCTATCAATCGAATAGACAGTTCATTAGCAGCGAAGAAGACGACTAGTCCAATGCAGATTGACAAAATGAGGTTTGAGCGAAGGGCTTGATGAAATATCGACGCAACCTTGCCCCCTCTTGACGAT
>Ga0315280_10012136_pt1 | contig 10473 bp, 6 predicted proteins | sample YL17G06_40_MG_FD_203697 | JGI IMG/M metagenome (GOLD analysis project Ga0315280, IMG submission 203697) | Sediment microbial communities from Yellowstone Lake, YNP, Wyoming, USA - YL17G06_40 | ecosystem: Environmental > Aquatic > Freshwater > Lake > Sediment | place: USA: Wyoming | collected... | reverse complement strand
GGGTGGCATGAGCCCCGTCAGGAACCTATCCCCCAAGCAGTCCCAGAGGCTTCGGGTTTTCGTGAAGAAGGTGGGCCGGGGCATCAACCGCTTCCACATGATCCAGGATGGGGACAGGCTGCTGGCAGGGGTATCGGGAGGAAAGGATTCCCTGGCCCTTTGCCTGGCGCTCAAGGCGAGGTTGAAGTGGGTCCCTATCCGTTATGAGCTCGCCGCCCTGTTCATCGATTGGAAGGAGTATCCCGCCGGCGAAGAAGAGCGGGCGGCTCTGGAAGGCTTTTTCGGGGATCTGGAGATTCCCTTGCGGCGGGTCTGCGCCAGCATCTTCCCTCCGCATTCCGAAGAGCCCTTCAGCTGCTACATCTGTTCCCAGAACCGCAAGCGCCTGCTGTTCCAGGAAGCCTCCAGGCTCGGTATTAGCAAGGTCCTCCTCGGCCATAACCTGGACGACATGGTTCAGACCACCCTGTTGAATCTCTTTTTCCAGGGGGAGTTCTCCACCATGATGCCGGTGCAGGATTTCTTCGGCGGCCGCATTAAAATCCTGCGCCCCATGTGCGAGGTGTTGGAGAGCGATGTCCTGCGTTTCGCCAGACGCTTCGATCTGCCCGTCCTCTCCACCCGCTGCCCCAACAAGGAGACCAACCAGCGGGAGCTGCTCAAGGAGATCCTGCGCAGCCTGCAGCGGGTCGACAGGCGGGTGCGGCAGAACATCTACAGGGCGCCCTGGCACATCAACTATCAGTACCTGCCCATTGGCAAGCAGCCGGTCAAGCCCCGCTAGCGGGACAAGCCCCGTTACCGGGACAAGCCCCGTTACCGGGACAAGCCCCGTTGCCGGGACAAGCTTGCATCGGGGGAGGATCTGCAATAAAGTGGGGCAATGCGGATAGCCGTCTTGAGCGACGTTCACAGCAACTGGGAGGCGCTGCGCGAGGTCCTCAGTCTGGTGGCGACCCTGGCGGTGGAGCGGATCGTTTGCCTGGGAGACATCGTGGGCTACAACGCCGACCCCGAGCTGTGCCTGCAGAAGGTGCTTCCCCTGGCCGAGGCCGTGGTGCGGGGAAACCACGACAAGGCGGCGGCCACCCTGGAAGGCATTGACGATTTCAACGAGGCGGCCAGGGAAGCCGCTCTCTGGACCCACAGCCGCCTGCCGGCGGAAAGCCTGGAGGTCCTGAAGGGCCTGAAGCGGGGTCCCCTGCTGGTGAATAATAAGCTCTTGATCTGCCACGGCTCGCCTATGGACGAAGATCGTTATATATTTCAGATGAGCACAGTTGAGGAAAGCTTCCGCTTTATGAAAGCCCGGTTTCCCCAAGCCCGCGTTTGCTTTTTCGGGCATACCCATGTCCCGCTGGTCATCGAAGAGCGGGGGAAAGCCTCCCCTCCCGCGGAAAGGATCGTCCTCTCCAAGGACCGCCTCTTCCTGATCAATCCCGGATCCATCGGTCAGCCCAGGGACGGCGTCCCCCTGGCCTCCTTCGGGGTCTACGAGGACGAGGAGGGGATCTACGAGCATTTCAGAGTCAATTTCCCCCTTAAGGTCACCCAGGGGAAGATCTTAGAGCAGGGCCTACCGCCGGTGCTGGCCTATCGCTTGAGCCAAGGAAGGTGAAAGAGTGTTTATGAAGCGTTCAAAGGTAATGGAGGAGAGGATCAGGAGAGTGAGCGTCCTTTTCAAAGAGCTCGGCTACCAGGTGCTGGAGACCGAGCGCTCCGTGGAAACCTTTTCCGCGGAGTTTGAAAACGACGAGGACGTCCAGGGAGGTTTCTTCATCGACCGGGACAGCCGCTTCCTGGAAATCGCCTACACCTTCTCCTTTTCCCCGGCCATGGCCGATTTTCTGCGCGAAAGGCTCGAGGAGATGATGAAGATCTGCTATGAGTACGGCTGCTACATCAACCTGCAGACCAACCGCAAGGAGATCGCCTTCTCCATCTTCTGCAAGCTGTACTACTCCGGCCTGACTTACACCAGCCTGAAGGAGACCTTGAGAGAGTTCCAGGACTGCGTGGCCGCTCTGACCAAGAAGCTGGAGATCTTGGATAAAGCGAACGAGGAGAACCCGTAGTCTCCGGAAACCTCTAGGCGCGAATTTCAATAAAACTCGGAAAAGACTCCCACGTCCCTGACCCTGCCGGGAACGACTCCTTCCACGAAATCCAGCGCCCGGTGGAGGATCGATTCGCCGAACTGTTTGGAATTGGAAACCAGCACCGCCCCGATCTCGGCGAAGCGCAGGGAGTCCTGGAGGTCCACCTCGGCCACCGAGAGCCTGAACTTGCGCTGCAGGCGGTCCTTCACGGAGCGGACGACCTGCCTTTTCTCCTTCAGGGAGGTGGCCTCGGGGAGATCGAGGATGAAATGGAGGATGGAAACGACCAGGGTCTACCCTTCCTCTTTCTCCAGGAGCTCCCTCACCTCGGCGGAGCCCAGATCCAGGACCGACTTCTTCTCCCAGCCCGCGTTCAGGTCCTTCAGGGGCAGGCAGCGATCGTTGTACAGGCGGGCGAGTCGAAAGATGTCATCGTCCCGGTAGGCCGTGGGAATACTCACCTCGAAGTTGTAGCTTTTCTCCGCCAAGCCCCGGCGCATCACCTGAATGGGGTCGGTGACGGTGAGGGCGAAGTGGGGGCCGTAAAGGATGAGGAACAGCAGCACCGTCAGGAGCACGGCGGTGAAAAACAAAAGGTTCTCGCGGGAAAGCTGTTGGGCGTAGGGCCTGAGATCGAAGAACAGCTCCAGCTCTCCGTCCCGGAGGTAGCTGTAGTCTCCCGCGGCGAAGTTCTCCTGGTAATAGCCGTTCGCATAGCGGGAAAGGACAGTTTTACCCTGGTATTTCATCAGCAGCAGGCTCTCTTCCTCCTCCCGCAGGTAATCGACGGCCCTGGCGAAAGCGGGAAGATCGTTCTCCTGGCTCTTGAGAAAGGCGATGGCCCGTTTCTGGTGCTCGACCGTGGCGGGGAAGGAGGGGATCAGGGAGAAGGCGAGCAGGCAGAAGACCAGCACGCTGACCGCCAGGGTCGTGACCATGGCCACGTGGCGCTGGGCCATGGGCGAGCCCACGTTCTGGATGCCGCGGAAGATTTTGAGCACCCTCAGGAAGCGCAGCACGCGGGCGACGCGGATGGCCTTTATGACCTTGAGGAGGTAGAGCATGCCTCCCAGGCCGACGAATACGGCCTGGCCGGTGAGCCGGCTCAGGAAGAAGGGCCCGGAGCTCAGCATGAGCAGAGGCACGGAGGCCAGGAAATCGATCCACCCCTTCCCGGCGCTGAGATAGGCGTAGGACATGTGGTCGAGGAAGGAGGAGTAGAGCCGGAGGAGAAACTCCACCGTAAAGAAGAGATCGAAGCAGAAACCGGCCAGCAGGAGGATATCTCGCCTGGACAGGGGCCAGCCGGCTAGCACGGCAAAGTCTTCCAGGAAGGTCTGCACCAGAGCCAGCAGTATGGCCAAAATAACGAGGCTTTCCCCGAAAGCGACCCAACGCCCTTTCATCCCTCACCATCCATGATTCGCGGCGATTTTGTACAGTTCATCCAGCATCTTACTATCAAAGCCGTAATATTTATAGTTCCTGCGGGCGATATTGAACCAGCTCCTCTCGGGGCCCCTCGCGCCCCGGTCCACCCCCCTCAGCTGCTGGTAGGTTCTTCCCCGAACGGCGAAGATGGCTGCCAGCCTGGCGGTGGCCTCCTGAGTCTTCACCTCCTGGTAGGAGAGGCTGCTGTGCGCGGCCGTCTTCAACAGGGCCGCGGGGATGGCCTTCAGCTGCTCCCGCAGGAGGCGGAGGACCTTCTCCGCGAACAGGAACTGGACCACCCCGGAGCCGGCTTCCAAGCCTTCACCGGCCGCACCCGCGGAGAGGACCTGGATGCCCGCCCTGAGCAGAAGGGCGGCCTTGAGGTACTGCTTGATCTCCCCCTTGCCCATGGTGAGCCTCTGCACCTTGGTCAGCTCAAAGTGGACGTACTGGCGAGATGCAAAGGTTTCATCCAGATACGGATCGCTCAGGCTCAGCAGCACCGCCGTGCAGGGACCGCTGAATCCGGCCCGGGCTGTGGGGTTTTGCAGCAGCCTTTTCAGGAACAGGAGCATCTGCTCCCGGATCTCCTGGGCCGGCGCATGTTGGGGCTGCAGGAAGGACAGAAAGGCGAGATCCAGCCCCTGCACGAGGCTGTCAAGCTGGGGCATCAGGATTCTATCCGTTTCCGCCCTCAGCGTTTCCCGCAGCAGGTCCAGGATCCGCTCCCAGCTCCAGGCGGGAAAGAAACGGGGTGAGGCGAGCAGCGGGACCAGCTGGAGGGCGTTATCGCGGAGAAAGCGCAGGATCTGCTCTTCCTTCTGCAGCGCGGTGAACCCATCCAGCGCTCCGTTCGCCCAGAGCTGCTTGATAAACGAGGCGGCGCGCTCCTGTTCAGGGTCCATCCCTTTCATCTTCGGATGCTCCGGTGAAAAGCGGATATTCTTTTTTTTCTCCGATTACATGTGCTATGGTGGTGTTCAGTGAGACAGCTGTGCTGCGGGATCCTCTTTCTGCTTCTGGCCTCCCTGCCTCTGCCGGCCGCTGACATCCTCCTACCCGGGGAGGAAGCCCCCGAAGCTCTCTTTGAATCCAAGATCGGGGATGCCGAGGTCGATTTCTTTTTAAGCGGTTTCTGGAAGACCTCCTTGAGCGGGGACCTGGGGCTGCTCTTCAAGCCCGGGGGGGTTGTGCTCTGGGACAGCTTTCCGGGCCTGGAGACCGAGGTCCCCTTCAGGAACGTCGCCAATTTGAACTTTTCGGTCTGGTTGCAGCGGCGCTATTTCCTGGAAGTGGCCGTGATCGGCGATATCGAGAAGAACCTCGTCGAGGACCTCAGGAAGGAAAGCTATTTCCGTCTGGGCTACCTGGGAAAGGAGGATGAGTTCCTCCAGCGCCTGATCATCGGCAGCCGCAACATCGGGATCGCCCCCTTCAGCTTCCTGGAGGTTCCGGCCACGGGAGAATCCTCGCTGGGAGTCGAGGCCCTGCTGCGCTCGGGGAGCGCTGGCTCCAGTTCAGGGGACGCTCCTCTTCTTTCAAGGGACCCCAGTCCCCGTCCAGGGGACCCCAGTTCCCAATGGGGGGAGGCCATCACCCCTCTAGGGACCGCCAGCCACCACCTCCTGCTGCGCTGGGACAACAACGAAGCGGACAGCCTCTCGTACCTGGGCAAGAACCTGGTCAGCGAGGCGGTAATCCCTCTGGACCAATACCTCCAGGGCCGTTTCTTCAAACTCCCGGACAAAGAGGTCGAGGACCTGGAGGTCTTCCTACAGGATGCGGACGGCGCCTTCGCGGGTGGCGACGGGCTCAAGTACCGCAAGGTGGAGCTGAGCGACGGCGTCCTGGACAGCCAGGAGGGCCTGGTCAGCCTGAAGCAGCCGGCCGCGGGCCGGGTGCTGGCCTACTACCGCAAGGGAGCGCTGGAGATCGGAGCACCCGGGCTGGGGAGCGGCGCCCTGCCGGGGACGGGCTGGCCCGGAGATCCGTTAAAGATCGACCTGTCCGCCCCCAAGGAAGATTTCTCCTGGGACCTGGATTCCTACCTGGGGCAGGACATGGCTGACCGGAAAGTGACGGTGGCCGGAAAGACCTGCCTCCGCCTCTGGGAGCCGGGGGAGTTCTCGCCCTTCGAGATCCTGGGCTCCTATGGGCTGCCCCAGCCCGCGCCCTCCGACCTCTCCAAGCTGCGGGTGCGGGTGATCGTTAAGGGGGACAAGTCGGAGACCCGGACCACGCCGGTGAGCTTCCGGCTCACCCCTCAGGCGGACTGGTTCACCGCCTACCGCACCAGCGACCTCCGCGGGGACCTGGAAAACCTCGTCCCCTTCCTGGACGCCCACAGCAGCAAGTTCTTCGATAAAGAGAACCTCCTCTACGGCCCGGCCAGGGATGCCAGCGGCGGCTACTTGGGCTACGAGCTGCTGGCCAGCTTCCTCACCCCGGTAGGCGAGTACCGCCTGGGCGAAGACTTGATCCAGGGCTCCATCCAGGTGCTGCGCAACGGGGTGCTGGAGACCCGCTACGAGGTGGACTACTCCACGGGGGTGATCACCTTTCTCCTCCCCATCGGCGATAACGACCGCCTGGACATCAGCTTTCGCCGCAAGCAGTCCATGTTCGGCAACGGGGACCTGCTGTTCGTCTGGGGCAACATCATCCCATTGAATGAGGGCTTGACGCTGGAGCTGGCCACCGGCCTGCGCTGGAACTCCCTTCCCGGCAGTTACAGCGAAAAGGCCTACTCCCGCACCGGGACGGTCATCGGCTCGGCTACCCTCAAGGGCGAGGGGGAGCGGCTGCGCTTCAGCGCCGCCGCCGGGGTGGCCTACACCAACCCGGACACCACCGGCATCATGCGCCTGCTCTCCATGGAAGGCGAAGGGCTGGCCCTGAACCTCTCCGAGGACCTCGCCTACCCGGCCCGGGCCCCGGACGCCGCTACTCCCTTTTTCCCGGCGCTGGACCCGGGCAACCGCGGCCGCCTGCTCTACAAGGACTACCGCTCGTACGGGCCCCTGGGCACCTCCTCCCTCATGCCCTACGACTGGAGCCCGCCGGGGAGCCAGATCTTTCCCTATACCAACGGCTCCAAGCCCGGACCCTACAACGCCGCCGGCAGCTCCCAGGGCAGCGGCAAAGACCAGAGCCTGGTTCTGGACTACGAGCTGGAGGCGGGCGAATGGGTGGGAGCCCAGGTCCTCATCCTGCCGGCCCAGGGACTGGCGGACCTCTCGGGGCTGCGTTCCGTCTCCATCTCCTACCGGGGCCTGGAGCTGAAGGGCACGGTGGAGCTCTACCTGCAGATCGGGGAGATCGGGGAAGATCTGGACGGGGACGGGGTCCTGGACGAGGAGGCCTCCGCCACCTCCAGCGGATTCAACTTCAACGACACGGGCAACGGCGTGGTCCTGATGGTGGGCGGCGGCCCCAAGAACCAGGGCAACAACCGCAGGGACAGCGAGGACGTGGACGGCAACGGCTTCCTGGACGGGGAAGCCCTGACGGCCACCCCGGCCGCCGCGGCGGGCGTCACCGTCCAGGCGAACGCTCCGACAGACACGTGGCAGGTGTATATGTACCCCTTCGATGAGAGCGAGCGCCAGCTCCTGAGACGGAGCCGCTCCCTGCGCTTGCTGGTGCGGAATGCGAGCGGGCTGGCAGCCTCCGGCAGGATCCTGGTCGACCGCATCTCCCTGGCCGGCAGCCGCTTCTTCGCTTCCACCAGCGATTCCGGAGGCACCGTGACTGCCCGGGAGATGCGGGAGTCCGATGCCGCTCCTCTCCCTACCAAAGAGCTCGAAGACGTCTTCCCCATCGTCCGTGACACCTTTCATCCCTACGGGGAGGTGCAGGAGGTGCTGGAAGTGTTCTGGAGCGGCATCGGCGCCGGAAAACAGTGGCAGGTTCAGGGCTATACTTTAACGGGCAGCGAGGGCATAGACTACCGCACCGTGGTCCTCTACCTCCGCATCCCGAATCTGGACCCTGTCGGGACGAACAGGTTGAACTTCCAGCTCCTGGACAGCGCAGGACGGGGCGTGAGCTGGTCCATGCCTCCCAGCATCCTGCCCGGCTGGACGGAGCTCTCCGTTTCCCTGGACAAGGGCAAGGTGTACCTGAACGGGAGCGAGGTGGCCGGGGCCGCGGTCAGCGAGGATTCCCATCACGGCTCCCTGGTGCTCTTCAAGCTGAGCCAGGAGGTCGATACCGCCGGCTCCGGCACCCTTTACCTGGACGAGCTCCACCTCAAGGACCCCAAGGGGGCGGTGGGGGCGGCCCTGAGCCTGAACCTGGACCTGGCCCTTCCCGGCGATCTGGTCCTGGTGGGAGACTATGCCCTGCTGCGCGACCTCAGCCTCAGGGAGGAGGCTTTTTTCGCCAGCCGGGGCTTCTCCACCCTCTACGGCAAGCCGGCGGAGGAGAACCAGATGAGCTCCCTCACGGAGACCTCCTTCGGCCTGGGCTTCAGCGACTGGAGGGTGGACCTGCTCGTCGAAACCCTGGAGGACGAGCTCACCCTCTCCGGCGGCCACAGGGTCACCGTGCCCAGCGGCCCTTCGCCCGTGAGCTTCAGCGATGCCTACAGCCTGCGGGAGCGGGATACCGGCCGCAGCATCTCAAGGGAGAACGAGCTGAGGCTCACTCCCCTGGAGGCGCTGTCCCTGGACCTTGACGCCAGGGCTTCCAGCCAGGAGGATCTCCTGACCCAGAGCTGGGCAGGCGCGCTTTCCGCCTCCGCCCCGCGGCCCCTGTTCTCCAGGCTGGCGCTCATGCTCCAGAGCGCGGAGGAGGGTTACAGCCCCGGCAGGGCCGGCTACCTGGAGAGCTGGCTGCAAGGCTACGGCCTCCTGCTGCCCTGGCGGGAGGGGACGGCGGTGGAGCGGCGGGGGGAGGGGAGCCTCGAGCTGGAGCTGGGGACCAAGCCCCTGGGCGCCCGCCTTTCCGGCGGCCTGGGGTTCCAGAGCTTCCGCTTCGAGGCGGATACGCGCCGGCAGAAGAACGCCCTGGAGCTGGCCCTCTCCCTGCCGCTGGACTTGAAGCGCGCGGACGGCGGCGCCGCCGACCTGGCCCTGGAGCCCGGCTATCGCCGCAAGCTCCAGGTCCTTCAGATGGAGGAGGGCCTGGGCGACTTCGCCTGGGACCTGGAGGCCATGGGCCGCCGCCTCGGCTCCCAGAGCTATGCCTTCAGCCAGCCCCCCTTTCTGGAGCTCTTCTCCGGGGCTGCTGCAGAGGAGTTCCGAAGCGCCAGCTCGGGGGCGGAGGAGGCCGCCTATACCCCGGAGGCCTTCCTCACCCTGACGCGGAGCTTCGGCTCCAGGCTCAGGGACCTCTTCCTTCCTTCCCGGTTGGAGATCTCCGTGGACCGGGAGCTCAGGAAGGAGGCCGATCTCTTCGATTCCTTCAACAACTATCGCTTCAAGGCCCAGGTCAACGCCCTGAACCTCTTCGGGGCCTTCGGCGCCTATCCCCTCTTTTCTTTCTATAGGATGGACGATTTCAGCGCCGCCCTGACGGTCGCGGTAGCGGCCGACCCCTCCGAGGTGCGCTCCAGCAGCATCCTGCTGGAGCACTTCCTCTCCCTCGAGGGCCAGGCAGGCAATCTCTTCACCCTGCAGAACCGCCTGGAGCTGACGAGCGGCGATACGGACCGCTGGTCCGACACCGCCGCCCTGCTCTACCGCTGGTTCCGCTACCCGGCCGGAGGGGTCAGACTGCCCCTGTTACCGCCCAAGGTGAGCCGGGAGGGCTATTTCGGCCACCGGGAGAGCCTGGAGCTGAAGCTGGCGGGGGAGAAAGAGGCCCTGAGCACCCATCCCTTCAACCTGATCCTCGGCCACGAGACGGCCATCACCTATCCGGATCACGGCTACCTGAGGGCCGAGCTCACCCTGGGCCTGGACTGGGAGTCGGAGGCCGGGGGGGAAGGTTACTTCCGCCTGGGCGCAAGGGCCCTGATCGAGGCCAAGATACAATTCTAAGCCCCTGGAGGCAGGAGGAGCCGGCGATCAAGCCGATGCCACTGTTTTCCCCATTTTTTCCGCCACGCGCGCCGCCCGCAGGCAGAAGCTTTCGAATCTAGCTTCAAGCAGTTGAGGGTAGGGATTGCCATCCGATTCTACCGTCAGGAAGGGGATCCGTTCATCTTCCGCAAATCCTGCCGGTGAATACTCTTTGCCGAGGTACCGGCAGATTTCCAGTTTCCCTTTCATATCCGCCATCGGCACGGTCACGGCATCCGCCAGCCGTGTTTGTACGCACCCAAAGGGCCCGACATTGACTATCCCGCAGTACTTGGTGAATGAATCTCTGAAGGTCATACCGGAAACAAGCACCTGTTCCCCGTCAAGCTCTTTGGGCACAATATACTGCGAAAACCTGGTCAAGCTTTCCATATCCACCAGGTTGTAGTCCACCAGAGCGGAGCTTGCCAGGATGCTCTTGATCTTTTTTTCCAGGAAACGCTGCGTCTTGTATACCGCCAGCCCTTCCAACCACTTGGCGGCGGTGTAATCGGCTTTTTTAATGCCCTGCTTTTGCAAATAGTTCATGTAGTACATGATCTCGGTCAGAGAGGCGGTGGTCACGATAAAGCCCTTTCTTGCCAGCCGATGGGCCAAGCCTAAATTCGCAAAGGCGTCTTTGCGGACAAAGAACTCGCCGTTGAACCCGATTCTCGCCGTCTCGTGATAGGGTTGCTTCAGCGGTATGGCGCGGAATCGGGAAGCGGTCAGGCGAAGCTGCTCGTAGAGATCCACACGTGACAGTCCCTCAAAAGAATCGCAGATCTTTTGCAGCTCTTCGTTGAAAACAGCTATTCCGCGAGCGGTGTCCTTGGCCAGAGCGAGGATGGAACAGAAAATATCATCGAGCAGATCGATGGTGACAATCGCTTTCCAGGCATTGTAGAGGACCCGAGGTCCCATTCCCGTGAATCTGT
>Ga0315280_10012135_pt1 | contig 10474 bp, 9 predicted proteins | sample YL17G06_40_MG_FD_203697 | JGI IMG/M metagenome (GOLD analysis project Ga0315280, IMG submission 203697) | Sediment microbial communities from Yellowstone Lake, YNP, Wyoming, USA - YL17G06_40 | ecosystem: Environmental > Aquatic > Freshwater > Lake > Sediment | place: USA: Wyoming | collected... | reverse complement strand
CGAAGCGATCTTGCCGAACAGGATGGCGCGGTCCGAGAGGCGGCTGGCCAGCAGCGCCTCGAGCGTCTTGCGCTCCCGTTCGCCAGCAAACGAATCCGAAATCATGGTGGCCACCAGGAACAAGGGAAGCCACATCCAGGTGACCGGCACGGCGGCGGATGTGACCCAGGCCGGGCCGCCCTGCCAGGGCAGGAAGACCCCCAGGAGCAAAATCGGAATCACCAGCGAGGACAGCACGCCGCCTCTCAGGGTGCCGCGCTGGAGGAAGATCTCGTTCCACTCCTTCCACAGCATGGTCAGGATGTCGGGAATCATTCCACCTCTTCCTCCATGAGGGTCAGGAAGACCTCCTCGAGGCTGGCCTTGCCCTTGCGCACCTCCTCGATTTGTGCGCCCGCGGTGACCAGCAGGCTGACCAGCGGCGCCAACTGCGCATGGCTGCGGAGCTCGATCGAGAGCTTTCCGTTTTCGAGTTGAGCGGCAGCCACCTCCGGCCGGGCGCGCAGCCGGGCCAGGACCTCCTCGGTGAACCCGCCGCCGCTGATTTCAGCTTTCTGCGCGCCGGTGGCCCGCAATTCATCGGGGTGTCCGACGGCCAGCAGCTTGCCTTCCCGGATCACCGCCACGCGCCCGCACAGCCTTTCCGCTTCGGACAAGTTATGCGTGGTCAAGAAGACTGTCACGCCTTCGCGGGCAGCCAGCGTGGCCAGTTCGTCCCGCAGTGCGGTGGCCGCCACCGGGTCCAGCCCGGCCGTGGGCTCGTCCAAGAAGATCAGCGTGGGATGATGCAGCAAGGCGCGCGCCACCGCCAGCTTCTGCTTCATCCCCCGGCTCCACTTGGCGGTGTTCTCTTTGCGGCGCTCCCAGAGGCCGAAGTGCTCGAGCAGCTCTCGAATGCGCGCCCGCCGCTCGGCAGCCGGCAGGCGCCAGATGCGTGCGAAGAACCCCAGGTTGTCTTCCGCCGAAAAGCGCTCATAAAGACCTGGGTGCTCCAGCAACGCGCCGCTGCGCTGGCGGATTTCCCCGGACTGTGTCCGCGTGTCGAACCCCAGGACTTGGGCTCGCCCGCGCGTGGGCTCCAGCAACCCCAGCAGCATGCGGATGGTGGTCGTCTTGCCCGAACCGTTGGGGCCCAGGAAGCCGAACACTGTGCCGGGGGCCACCTCGATGTCGAGGTCGTCCACCGCGCGCACCTGCTTGAAATCGCGAGTCAGGCCTTGGGTGCGGATGACGGGATCAGGCATCGGGCTCCTCTATGGCAGGCTCCCAGCGCGGGATGGCGAGTCGAGTTGCCGATGCGCTGGGAGGCTTGCGGGCGCCAGGGTGCCCCACGGGCCCACAAGCCGCCACAACATCCATCCCGCAGTTTGTTTCATGGTAAGAGATAATATCAAAAGGGAGCAGGGCATGAGCATCGAGGAGGCAGTAATCGAGAAACTGCGCGCGCTGCCCGCGGACAAACAACTGGAAGTGCTGGATTTCGCCGAGTTTTTGAGGCAAAAAGGGCGCTCAAGCACCCACGCAAGGGCGTGGAAGGCCTTTGGGCGGATTTGGGTGTGACTATCAGCGCCGAGGACATTGAGGAAGTCCGCCGCGAAATGTGGCAGAACTTCCCCAGGGAATTTGAACTCTGATGGCCGCCGTAGTCGCGGATACCCACGCCGTACTCTGGTATCTCCTCGATGCGGGCAGACTGTCGCCAAGCGCGGCGAAATTTCTGGATGCAGCCGCCCAGGCAGGTGACCCGATCTCGGTCGCCGCGATCTCTGTCGTTGAGGTGATTTACACGGCGAGGCCCTCGACTTGAAACCGGCCAGAATCTTCACCGCAGAGAAGCAGAGGGCGCAGGGGCGAATGAGAAACCCTCTGCGTCCTCTGCGCCTCTGCGGTGAGTTCAAACCCTGGTCTTTTCGTCACGGTCTCGGGTTAATCAGACGGCCAGCGGAGAATGGAGGGTTCCAGAAAAGGCGCTGCAAGCCCTCATCCGTGCGGGCGCCGATGGGCTGGTGTGATAGACTTCGGTTTGGTTAACTGAGACCGGTGGGCTCATGATCCGAGCGTTGCGAGTCTTCGTCCCAACCAGCGTTTTCGTCCTGCTGGTTTCCGAATTCATCCTGCTCACGTTCTGCTACGTGCTGGCGGCCTTTCTCGTTCTAGAGGTGGATCCCACGGTCTTCCTGCTTTTCGACGGCGGGCTGGCCCGCGTCCTGCCGGTGGTCTTGACGATTCTGTTCGGGCTGCACTTCTTCGACCTCTATGCGGAGATCGGAACACGCTCGAGGATCACTCTGGTGCTGGAGATCTGCCAGGCCGTAGGGCTGGCTTTCCTGGTGGAGGCTCTGGCCAGCTACGTGAGCCGGGACTGGATTCTGCCGCGCTGGCTGATGATCTACGGCAGCGCCTTCAGCATTCTGTGTCTGTCGATCTGGCGCCTCCTCTATGGGGCTTTTGTTTCCCGCGCGCTGGGCGTGCAGCGGGTGTTGTTTCTAGGCCGCAATGCGGTGGTGCAGGAAATCGCCGAGTTCCTGGAAAGCCATCCCGAGGGGGGAGTTGCCAACCTGGGCTACGTGGAAGATGAGCACGCTGCGGGAGAGACCTTTGGCGGCGCCCCAGTATTGGGACCGGTCGCCAGCCTCCACCAGATCGTCACTCAGACGCAGCCCGATCGGATTGCGGTGGGCATGACCGAACGCCGGGACCGCCTGCCGGTCGAGGACCTGCTGGAGCTCCGATTCTCCGGGATCGTCATCGAAGAAGCCGCCCAGACCTATGAGGACGTCCGCAAACGGATCTGCACCAAGCAACTGCGACCGGCCCAGCTCATCTTCTCTGGCGAGCTGGGGCCCCGCCCAGGCAGCGTGATGCTGCAGTCGCTCTATTCGCTGGTCATCGCAGCGGTGGGGACAATCCTGACAGCCCCCCTGATGCTTCTGACAGCTCTGGCCGTGAAGCTGTCTTCGCCCGGGCCGATACTCTACCGCCAGCCCCGCGTGGGATTGAATGGCGCCCTGTTCGTGCTATCCAAGTTTCGCTCGATGTATGCGGACGCGGAAGCTCGCACCGGGGCGGTCTGGGCGGCCAAAGATGATCCGCGAATCACTCCCGTGGGCCGCTGGCTGCGGAGACTGCGTCTGGACGAGCTGCCCCAGCTCTTCAACGTCCTGCGGGGAGAAATGGCCATCGTGGGACCACGCCCGGAGCGCCCCGAATTCGTGAAGATCCTGGCCGAAAAGATCCCTTACTACCGCCAGAGGCACTGCGTGAAGCCGGGCATCACCGGATGGGCCCAGATCAATCACAAGTACGGAGACACCATCGAGGACACCATCACCAAGCTGGAGTACGACCTGTACTACATCAAGCACCTGTCGCCCTCTTTGGACGCCTACATCATCTTCCACACCATGAAGACCATGCTGCGCAGCCGCGGCTCGCAGTGAGATCAAGAGCCGGCCTTGGCCAGCACGTAAGGCCCTTCCGGAATCACCGCCACGCGGGCCCCGCGCGGGAGTGCGTGAGTGAGGCTGGCCACGGCCTCCGAGGCAGAGTCATAGCAAGGCCCCCACAGCGAGGAGCGATACTCAGGCGGCAGCCCGGGCACATGGAAAAACACGCGGGCCTTGCGGGTGGCCAGCGCCAGCTTCTCCAGTTGCCACTGATCGACGATCACGGGTGCGCCCTCAATCTGTTTCAGGAACCCTTCATCGGAGGGGCACTCCTTCAGCATGCGGCGAAACTCCGGCGCTCCGGCGCCTTCTTCGCAGGCCGCCAGCAGCAGGATCCGTCCGCCCGGCTTGACGATGTGCGCGGCGGCCGTGATGCCTTTGATGGATTGGTAGAAAGTCAGGTCTAACGGGTAGCCCGCCGAGGAGGTGAGCACGGCATCCACCGGCTCCTCCAGGCGCTCCAGCATCACGTGCGAAACGAAGTCCACTCCCCGGCGGTGCGCGGCCAGCGGATGGCCGGCGAACACGCCCGCAATGCGCCGGTCTCGGGAGAGCGCCACATCCAGCAGGAAATCATGCCGCGCCATGGCGGCGATCGCGAGCAACTCTGCGTGCAGGGGGTTCCCCTCGATTGACCCCTCGACGGCGCGCGGGTCCCGCATGAATTTCGGGCTGTGCAGGGCCTTGATGGTCTCTTGCGCCGCCAGCCCCGGCACGATCAGCTTGCGCCCGCCGGAGAAGCCCAGCATCAGATGGGGTTCGATGAAACCGAGCGTGATATGGAGGTCAGCGGAGAGGAAGCGCTGGTCGATGTAGACCGGCGTGCCCGAGGCGGTCGAGCCCAGATGGCGATGCTCGGAAAGTTCTCTGGCATTGTGGTTCAGGACGGGGTAGGCGCCCGCCACGGCCTCCCCCACGATTTCCCGGATCTCTTCCGGGGTGGCCGGACGGTGCAATCCGGTGGCAATCAGGATGCTGATCGCATGGCGGCGGATGCCGGCCTGCTCCAGGCGGCGCAGCAAGGGTGGCAGCACCAGCCGGTTGGGGGCCGGACGTGTGATGTCGCAAACCGAAATGGCGGCGCTCCGTTTCCCGGCGGCAAGCTGCGCCACAGGAGGAGAGTCGATGGGCGCCTCCAGCGCCTGCTCGATGGCTGCGGCGGCGTCCGGCAGCGGCTGCGCCGAACGCGCCTCCAGGATGCGGTAGTGGAAGCTCTCCGGCAGTTCGAGCGTGATTCCCGTTCTTCCAAATGCCAGTTCGGCGCGCATACCGGAAAGGTACCACAAAAATTCCGCGTTTTCAGCCGATAAGAGGATTGTGGGTTGTGGGGTGTGGGGTGTGGGTTGTGGGAGGTGCGCCCGGGCTGGCCGCCCACAACCTACAACCCCAGCCTCTGTTTGGCAGTCAGATTGCTCAACATCTTTCCAGAACCTGTGGGGGTTCCATTATGTTTGTCGCGGGTCTTCTTGGCATCCTGGTGATCTTCAGCATGTTGCTGTCGATGGTGTCTTCACCGCCCAGGCTGGGGCGTTAGCGGCCAGTGGCGCAGCGCTACCAGGGGCGGGGAATCTTGACACATCCGACCGTGTAGAATGGGTTGCATGCGTCGGGTCCTGGTAGTTTTTACCCTGCTGGTGTGGAAAACCTGCTGTGCGCAGGCCCCCGCCTATGATGTGGTGATTCAGGGCGGCCGCATCGTGGATGGAACCGGCGCGCCCTGGTTCCTGGCAGACTTGGGCATTCGGGGTGACACCATCGCTCGGATTGGCCGGCTGTCAGGCGCCAGCGCCACGCTGCGCATTGACGCCCGGGGGATGACCGTGGCGCCAGGCTTCCTGGACATTCACACGCACGCGCGCCGCGGCATTTTCGACGTGCCCACCGCCGCGAACTACATCCTGCAGGGCGTGACCACGCTGATGGAGGGTCAGGACGGCAGTTCACCGCTGCCCTTGCGGCGATTCCTCGACAAGCTGGCGGCCACCCCGATTTCGGTCAACTTCGCCATGCTCACGGGGCAGGGGAGCATCCGGGAGGCGGTCATCGGGCTGGAAGACCGCCAGGCCACCCAGGCCGAGATCGAAAAGATGAAAGCCCTGGCGCGGCAGGCCATGCTGGATGGCGCCTTCGGCCTCTCGACAGGTCTGTTCTATGTCCCCGGGAACTACACGCCCACTGAGGAAGTCGTCCAGCTCGCCAAGGTGGTGGGCAAACTGGGCGGCGTGCATATCTCCCACATGCGGGAGGAGGCTTCCGGGGTGCTGGACAGCGTGCGCGAGACCATTCGCATCGGCGAAGAAGGCGGACTTCCCACGCAGGTCACCCATCACAAGATCATTGGGGTCTCCAACTGGGGGCGGAGCCGGGAGACGCTCCGGCTGGTCGAGGAGGCGCGGGCCCGGGGCGTGGACGTGACCATCGATCAGTACCCCTACACGGCCTCCGCCTCCGGCCTCACCGCGCTGTTTCCGCAGTGGGCCCAGGCGGGCGGCTACGCGGCGCTGCTGCGCAGGCTGGCCGATCCCCCGCAGCGCGCCAAGATCAAAGCCGAGATCGTCAACCGGATCCAGAACGACCGCGGGGGCGGGGACCCCAAGAACGTGGTGATGGCCAGTTGTTCTTTCGACGAATCCCTGGCCGGTAAGGACCTGGCGCAATTGACCCAGCAGCGCGGTCGCCCGCCCACATCCGAGAATGCCGCTGAGACCGCCATGGAGATGATCCGCAAGGGCGGCTGCCAGGTGATCTTCCACGCCATCTCGGAAGAGGACGTCGAGCGGATCCTGGCCTCGCGCTTCACCATGATCGCCTCCGACGGAGAGATCCCCATCTTTGGCCGCGGCGCTCCGCATCCCCGCAGCTATGGTACCTTTGTGCGGGTGCTGGGCCGCTACGTCCGCGAGCGCAAGGTCATCCCTCTGGAGGAGGCCGTGCGCAAGATGACCTCCCTGCCCGCGGCCCGTCTGCGGCTCCCGGATCGCGGCCTGCTGCGCCCCGGCATGAAGGCCGACGTGACCGTCTTCGACGCTGCCAGAGTAGCGGACAAGGCGACCTTCCAGAACCCGCACCAGTACGCCGAGGGGGTGCGCGACGTGCTAGTGAACGGCAAGCCCGTGGTCCTCGACGGGAAGCTCACCGAGGAGCGTCCCGGGCGGGTGCTGTATGGGCCAGCGTATCGCCGGAATTGACGGGGGTCCCGGCGAATCGTGCTTGATCGTGCTAAACCGCGCGTTAAACTAGGGGTATGCGGACCACCAAGACCCTGTCCATTACGCTTCCGCCTGAAATGCTCACTCGTGCGGCGGCCTTGGCCAAGAAGGGAAACCGCACCATGAGCGAGCTCGTCCGGGAAGTGCTGCGTCATTACGAAAGAGATCGTTGGTGGGACCAAGTGAACGCGTTGGGTCGCAAGACCGCCGAAGCCGCCGGTGTTCGCACCGAGGATGACGTGGTGCGCGCGATTCATGAACTGCGTCGCGAAAAACGGTCTGGAGATTGTTTCGCCCGGTCGAGCAAATGATCCGGGTGGTATTGGACAGCAACGTCTACGTCTCGCCACTTCTATTCGGAGGCAACCCTCGCGCGGTGTTGCAGTTGGCTCAAGAGGCATCTACGTTCTGGAATGTGCCCTCGAGTGCCAAGCCAACGTGATCATCACCGGCGACCGCCATCTCCTGGCACTTCATCCCTACCGCGGCACCGCTATTCTGACGGCCAAGCAGTTCTTGGAGCGCCGGGGCTGGGAGTCCTCATAGACCGACGTAGAACCGCGCGCCCGTCGAGAGACGTGGCGGAAAGATCGCGTCCACCTTGGGACTCAAGGCCTCCCGTGGTAATGCTGCCTGACTCTTGGAAATCCACGGGCCGGCGGCGGAAACCTCCTCGGTCAGGTCTGGACCAGACAGCAGTCACATCCCACCACGGGCTCCTACCCTTTGTACACTTCTGCGAAGGCCCGCTGGAACTTGGCCATGTCCTCGGCGGTGCCGATGGTGACCCGCAGCATCTTGTCCAGCGGCGGAAAGGGACGTCCGACCGCCACGTCCTTCTTGAGCAGGTCCAGGCCCAACTGGCGGGCATCCACGCCCGTGTCGATCATGAGGAAGTTGGCGTGCGGTTCGATGTAGCGCAGGTCTCTGGCGCGCAGCCAGGCACACAGGTCGCTGCGGACCTTGATCAGCCCGGCGCGCCGCTGCGGGATCAGGGTGGCGGCTTCGCCCAGCGCGGCCACCACCGCCCGCGCGCCCACGATTGAGATGGCGTTGTTGCGGAAGGGCCGCAGCTTCCAGATCAACTCGGGCTTGGCGCAGGCGAAGCCCACCCGCAGGCCCGCCATGCCGTAAATTTTAGAGAAGGTGCGCGCCACGATGACGTTGCGGCCCTGGCGCACGTACGGCAAGGCGGTTTCCTGCTCGTAGTTCTCGACGAAATGCAGGTAGGCCTCGTCTACCAGCAGCACGGTTTCAGGCGGGAGATTGCTAACCAGCCAGGCCAGGTCCGCCTTGGGGGTCATCGAGGAGGTCGGGTTGTTCGGGTTGCACAGGTAGATCAGCCCGCCACCCGCCTTGGCAGCCTCTTCCGCCAGCCGCTTCACGTCCGCGGCGTAGCTGGCGGTCAGCGGCGTCTGCACCCACTGGTGGCCCAGGGCCCTGGCGAACTCGAGGGGAACTTCAAAGGTGGGGGCGGGCAAGATGAGCGGGCGGGTGGGCGAAGTCAAGGCCGCCACGATCACGTTGAGCACCTCGGTCGAGCCGGCCCCCACGATCACCTGCTCCGGGTCGAGCCCCTCGCTGCGGGCCACCGCGGCGTTGAACTCGCGAAACTCCGGATAATGATACCGCCAGCTCTGGGGAACCACGCGGTTCATGGCTTCGATGGCCGCGCGGCAGGGGCCGTCCGGGTTCTCGTTGGCATTGAGCCAGACGGTATTGGGCGACCAGCTTTCCCCGATCAGCGCGCGCTGGGCCAGCGCCGCCTCTGTCCAAAGCGGCAAACCGGCGGCTAAGCCCGCCGCCCGCCGCGCAAAACCGCGTCTGGTGAGCATCCGCGCCTCGCTTCCCGCAACCCACAACCTCCTACTTCAACTCCAAAATCTCCCGCTCCTTGACCTTGGCGGCCTGATCCAGCTTCTGCATGTGGTTATCGGTGAGCTTCTGGATTTCCTCGAGGGCCCGGCGGTCGTCATCCTCGCTGATGAGCTTGTCTTTCAGCAGCTTCTTGATGGCCTCATTGGCGTCCCGCCGGAGGTTGCGCACCGCCACGCGGTGCTCTTCGGCGACCCCGTGGAGGTGCTTGACGAGCTCTCTGCGCCGCTCTTCGGTCAGCGGCGGGATGGGCACCCGAATGATCTTGCCGTCGTTGGACGGGTTTAAGCCCAAATCGGAGCTGCGGATGGCCTTCTCCAGCGCCCCGATCTGGCTGACGTCCCATGGCTGCACCGTGATCAGCGAAGGTTCGGGCACGTGCAGCGTGGCAAGCTGGTTCAAGGGAGTGAGCGTCCCGTAATAATCTACTTTGACCGGATCCAGAATACTCACGGACGCCCGCCCCGTCCGGATCACCGCCATGGCGTGCTGGAGGTCGCTGAGGACTTTCTCCATGCGCGTTCTGGTACTGGCTTCGACTTCTTTGACGGAGTGGAAAATTGGGCTGCCCAGTTCAGTGTGTTGTCCCTGTTTCATGGGGCTTCTCCTAGTGTATAAGCGTACCGACGGCCTCGCCCATCGACATACGCATTATATTTCCGCGAACGTTCAGATTGAAGACCACGATGGGAAGCTGGTTGTCGCGGCACATGGCCACCGCCGCGCCGTCCAGGACCGCCAGGGCCTTGGACAGAACTTCGGAATACGAGATCTGCGGGAAGAAGCAGGCGTCGGAAGATTTTAAGGGATCCTTGTCGTAGACCCCGTCCACCCGGGTGCCTTTGGCGAAAACCTGGGCGCGGATTTCCAGCGCCCGTAGCGTGGCCGCGGTGTCGGTCGAGAAATAGGGGTTGGAGGTGCCGGCCGCAAAAATGACAATCCGGCCCTTTTCCAGGTGCCGGATGGCGCGGCGGCGGATGTAAGGCTCGGCCACCTGGCGCATCTCGATGGCGGTCATCACCCGGGTCTGGACGTTCTGTTTCTCCAGAGCGTCTTGCAAGGCCAGGGCATTGATCACGGTGGCCAGCATGCCCATGTGATCAACGGTCACCCGGTCCATGTTCCGGGCGGCTGCGGCCACCCCGCGAAAGAAGTTTCCGCCGCCCACCACCACACCCATCTGGACCCCCGCCGCGGCGACCTCGGCCACTTCGGCAGCCAGCGCGCTGACGCGCTCGGCGTGGACGCCGAAACCGGCCTCGCCGGCCATGCTCTCGCCGCTGAGCTTCAGCAGGATTCGATCGTATTTCGGCAAAGCGCCCTCCCGCCGGCGCCCAACGCAGTCAGGCTTCCCCGGCTGACTTCTCCGGCCCGGCCAAGTCGCCCACCTTGAAACGCGCGAACCGCGAGACGGTGATGTTCTCCCCGGTCTTGTGGATGTGGTTGGCGATGAGCTGGCGCACGGTGAAGCTGTTGTCCTTGATGAAGGGCTGCTCGTACAAGCAGATTTCCTCATAGAACTTGACCAGTCGGCCTTCGATCATCCGTTCGACGACCTTTTCCGGCTTGCCCTCCGCCAGGGCCCGGGCGCGCTGGATCTCGCGTTCCTTCTCGAGCACCGCCGGGGTCACGTCTTCCTTGCGGATGAACTGCGGGTCAGCCGCCGCCACCTGCATGGCCAGATCGTGCACCAGTTGTTTGAATTCGTCGGTGCGCGCCACGAAGTCGGATTCGCAGTTGACCTCGACCAGCACCCCCAGTTGCGAACCCGGGTGGACGTAACTCCCGACCATGCCGTGCCGCGTGGCGCGGGAGGCCCGCTTGGCCGCCGAGGCCATGCCGCGCTTGCGCAGCACCAGCTCCGCAGCCGCCAAGTCCCCGTTCGCCTCCACCAGCGCGCTCTTGCACTCCATCATGCCCGCGCCCGTGCGTTCGCGGAGCTGT
>Ga0315280_10012134_pt1 | contig 10474 bp, 8 predicted proteins | sample YL17G06_40_MG_FD_203697 | JGI IMG/M metagenome (GOLD analysis project Ga0315280, IMG submission 203697) | Sediment microbial communities from Yellowstone Lake, YNP, Wyoming, USA - YL17G06_40 | ecosystem: Environmental > Aquatic > Freshwater > Lake > Sediment | place: USA: Wyoming | collected... | reverse complement strand
AATATAAGAAGGAGGTTTCTTGATGCAAGCATATTGTATGAAATGTCGTAAGATGAGGGAGATGAAGAATACCAAGAGCATAATCATGAAAAATAAGAGACCGGCAACTCAGGGTGTATGCATTGTATGTGGAACTAAGATGTTTAGAATCGGTAAGAGCTGAAATTACAAGCATAAGAATCAACGAAGGCTGGGTATTTGTACGTGATGAATACCCAGCCTTTTTATTGCAAATTGCACATAATGGACAAATGTTACTAGTAAACGATTGAGCTGACGTTAAATCTCTAGGTGTCTATGCTCGACCTCTCCGATGTCCAGTTTAGCCTATGCACTTCAACGCCCTGTTACTGCACAGAGCGACTCGTGCGATAGGTGGTATAAGGGAAGTACGGAAGAGGCTGCTGACACTATTGGACATTTGTTGCCGAGACTTCGCGCTTTTTGGGCAGAAAGAAAATGTGTCAGATATCCAATTCCACCAGTAGCGCGGCATAATCTGATGCAGCATCGGTTTTCACTTTGATGGTCTCTAGGTGAGGGAAAAGCTCACCGTTCTTGCCTCCCCACATGCCCCGACGTTCTATTTTACCCTTTATCACTTTGGCAGAGAGCTTAGGAGACATCAGGACGTAGTCGAATTTGCTGGACTTGGTGCCGTTGCCATGGGTGCCTGGTCGCCCATCTCCTTCGAATTTCGGATGCACCATGATATCCGTTAGTGTCGACCCTTCTTGGATCAATGGATCCATTGGAGGTTCATTTGGAGATGAATTAAGATCACCAGCAACCGCGACAAAGTCGTAGCCGCTCTTAATACGCTCTTCATAGATGGCCCGTACACGTTTCGCTTGACGATGCCTCTTTGCCGCCGATTCTGCGGGCTTGCCGTAACCTTTGCTTTTGAAGTGGTTAACCAATAATAGAAGCATGTTGCCTTGTGCAGTCATGATTTCATATTCAGCACAATCTCGGCTGAAAATTACACCCTCGTCGTCTTTATCGTCCACATGACTGAGCATCCGAACGATTTTGTATCCCTGCTTGGTCATGATCCCAACATCAATTCCACGGTCGTCGTTTCCGTCTATCAACATGACGTGATCGAAGGGCGTCACGTTGACTTTCGGCAGCACATCCTTGTTGAAGTGTTTTAGGCTAATGCGATCCTCCGCCTCAACCACACAGAGCACGTCAGCATCCAGCATGTCTATTATGCGGGCTATATTCTCGGTCACGGTCTCTTTTACAGGCTCCCGTTCAAGTTCAAACCAACCTATCCAGTCACCTCGCCCATTAGCGGCGATTTCGACAGGCTTATCCTTGGGTGTCTTGAGGAAGTCGCCGCGAATGCCACGAAGTCGGATAAACTTGCTCAACCCACGGGTAAGCAAACCTTTGTGGCGTTTCATGATGTCGAGTAGTTCAGACTTGATTTCGCCAGAATATACTGGCTCCTGGATCAATTCGTTTAGGCGCTTGAAATCCTCCAACACTGGCTTGCCGTCCACCCAGGTATCAAGATTCATCGCCTTTGCACGTTCAAACATATTCTCAACGTTGTATGTAGCTAATCGCATACCTATTACCTCCTTGCCAAGAGAAACCTGATGAGTAAGGCTTATTGACAGGGATTAAGTTTAACAGAATCTACATCCAGTGCAGTACTTTATTAGACGTTTTTTCTAAAGTGGTCAAGATCAGCGGCAATCGCACTGATAACCTCTAGGCGAGATTTATTTCTTATTTACCTTTCGGCGTTTCACGGAATTGCTTACGCAGCTCCTCAACTGTCATCAGTGGTATACCTAGTTCCTTGGGCAATTTGTTAGCCAGTGCTGAGGCTGCTTTCTCGAATGCTTTCACCTCTGCCGGCGCTATTTCGGCAATTGGAATATCCTTACCTCCCACTATTGCCGTACCCAATACTGCACCAATTGTGGCTGCCTGCAAGCAGAACAGAACGGTTGTCGGTACCAGATTGACCGAGGCAGTTTCGCCATCATTCACTTGCACCCATGCCACATGGGTAACAACATTGGAACACATTGCATACCCTTTAACAAGATATGTTCCGGCCGGCACCTCGTATTCACCCGCAACCCTGCCGAACTCACCTTGGAACGGCAACCATACCCAATTGTAATTTACTCCCTTCCAACATAGCGGACCGTTACTTCCGACTTCATGGATACTGACTGCAAACCAGTGAGCAGTTGAATCGTAAAGGTCTGCCGGATGCTGCCTATCCCTAACGTAAATACAAAGTTTTCCTGCCATTTTGCACCTCCATTTTTTAGCCTGTTGTTAGGCGACTGTTTTTGCTTGGCTACCGACTAAAAACGCATTTTTAGCAACCGCTCCTAAGTAGGTTCCATAACCATCCGCCAATGGCTTTGACTACGTCCCATACCCATTTACAATCCTGTTTCTTATAGCAATAAGCTACTGCCGCGATTGAGACTGCTATGGCTCCTGCAATTATTACTATTTTCCACCAAGGTAACGGACTTGCCTCCTTTCGACCCTTTGAGAGATCCGTTCTGGCCTCTATCAATTGGTCAATCTTCGAGGAAAAGTGTTTTATGAGACCGCCCATCCCGTCAGTATCTACTGTTTTTCTGGCAGTGACATATTCATTCCAAATCTCACTGGTTTCTTCTCGTTTTAAATCCATCTCTAATATTTCATTTTTTAGCATCCCGTCATAGTCATTTAAGATTCCTTTCATTTCTTTTGTTGAAACCAGTTCATTCTCTTTTTTGATGACGTTAGGATACATCTCAATTGCTTTTTTAACAGATTCTCCGGCTATTTTCAGCCTTCTTAATCCTTGAGCATTGTGGAGCATTGCGATGCTTTCTTGATAATCACTATAGCCTTTGGGTAAGCCCAGGGCGATTGCCCTTTCTGCTTTACGATGTTGTATCTCGCAGTTTACAAAACTATCAGCTGCTTTAAAGAAAAGCGCTAAGGGGTCGCCAAACTTATAGACTCCAACAAATCTGTTAAATTCTGCGAAAGACGGATCCTCCAAAATTGATGATCTAAAATCAGCTACCATTATATTTTCCTCCTTTACTGAAAATTTGGTAGGGAATTTTCTTTAGTCACAAACAACCTCGCCTCTTCTTTTATACTAAAATAACCTCATTTTCTGGCTATCACCTCCTTTTGTTTTACTTTTTTCAGCTACTTCCTACTCTTCCTTTTTCTTTTCGGCTCCTTTACCGCCAAAGTAGAAGCCAGTTATAGCCGCCAGAAGCCCCCCAAGCATGCTCAAGACGTTACCGATAATCTGGGAATTATCTCCTGGGCCACTTTTAACTAGTAGATGAAACACGGCTATGCCCAGGACCACTATGGCAGTAAGTGCCAGACTACCTCGAGTAAGACCTGTTATGCCAGGGGGTGCTTTCCCGCTTTCTTTGGCAATTTCTTTTAGTTCACTTAGCGTCAATGTATCACGTGCCGCCTTGGCTAGCGCCTCTTTTATTAAGAGGTTTCGTGTCCTATTTAGCGACCAATATGCCAAACATATATCGAGGACCGTGGGAAGGCTCGCAAACAATGCGATTACCACTACATAGATTAGGACTAGCTCCATTTCATCCTCTCCTTTCTTTAAGCCAAAGGTAACCAAGGTATAAAATCTACCCAGATTACTATGACCGGGGACGCAAGCTCTGGGCGTTTCGGAATTTTAGCACTAAAGCTCTAAAGAAACTCTAAAGATTTGGGGGAATTTCTAAAGATTTTCTAAAGGTTTTTGGGGGAATAAAAAGGGTACCTGAAAAAGGTACCCTTACTCTTGGCTTTACTCACTATCTATCAGGCTTTTGCCTTACACCGTGGCTTTAAACTGATAGCCCACTCCGGGTATAGTGATAATATATCTGGGCTTTGCCGGGTCAGACTCAAGCTTGGCACGCAGATGACTTACAAAGACATGCAGATACTCTTTTTCCTGTTTGTATTCGGGACCCCAGACCCTGCCTAAAAGATGGCTGTAGGGAAGAACCTTCCCCGCATTAAGCACCAATTCTTTCAGCAGGCTATATTCGGTTGGCGTAAGTACTACCTCCTTCTTGCCGGCCACGATTACCCGCCTAGTAACAAAGTCAATCTGAAGGTCACCCCTGGTAAAAGAAGACTGTCTGGGTATAAAACCAGCTGTCTTGTTGCGCCGAAGCACGGCACTGACTCGAGCTATTAGTTCCTCTACTCCAAACGGCTTGGTGATATAGTCATCGGCACCAAGGTTCAGACATTTCACCTTATCTGCCATCTGTTCCAGCGCCTCCCTTTCTCTGGGGCTAATACTTTGTAATTGAGGGAAGATATCAAGGTCTTGATAAGCTAACATGTCATTGTGGCGCTTTAGCCATCTGACTAGAGGACTGCGGTTGTTTAAGAGAATGCTGGCTGTAGTGTTATTCAAACCAGTGGAAGACACTACAGCAAAATTACCATTATGGGGGAGCGGTTGCAGGAGGTAAACTCTCGAAACCTTTAATGCTCCAGCAACTAGATTGACCATGGTGGAACTCAGCTTAGTTGAGTCTGTGAGGCTGTGGGTTTCCTGGCTAAAGGTCCCTAGGGCTTCGAGATAATCATACCTATCACGGTAGAACCATCTGTCAACCCATCGTTGGACTATTTGCCATAATAATGGCAGGGCAAGAGCCAATACAAGGAGGAGAGCAAGGTAAACCCAGGGGGAGGATCTTGCTTCTTCAAAAAAGTTGGTGACTAGGAGGAAGACGCCTACGAAAGGAACGGCGATCAGAGCGCTGGTTAAGAGGTAAGCTATGCTCTTACGGATTACGATGTGAATATCTAGGAGGTGATACCTCAGTATAGCTACACTGGCAAGGATAGTAAATATTGTGTTGCCAATGATGGCTCCAGGGTAAGAGGGTAAGCCAAATAGGGGGATGACATCAGCAATGCCACCTATGAGGGAACAGCTTAGTCCAATGATGATATAAGAGGCCCGGTTTTTCTCCTCGTATAAGGTAGAGAGTTTATAACTTTTAACGAGGTTGTTCAGCGTCAGTATTGCGAGAAGATAAAAGCCTAGAGCAACGGGGAAGAACAGGGGACCAGGGATCGGAGCATAACCATAGGGTTTTAATTGCATACCGCTTACGACTAGTTCCGTAGGGGTGAAAATAGCAACTAAAACGAGGAATAGGTAAGTAGCGAAACGGGGGATCTTGCTTAATCTAATATTACGGTAGGCGAGGCTGAAGCGATACAAAAAGACGGCAGTTATAGAGATTGCTATCAGTACTGCCTTCTCCCAGGCAAGGGCATGACCCAAATCAGGGCTGGCTCGCATGCCGAAGATAGCGAAATCCCATAACCCTCCAAAAATAAGGAACAGAGCGAAGATTCGGTGAACAAGGCTTCTGTGGTTTCTTAACAGAACTACTAAGGCTAGGATATTGCACAAAGCAAAAGCAAATAATGGCAGAAAAATATAAAAGTTCACCAATTCTTCCTTAGACTTGCTCCTTAGCGCTTAATAGGACAAGCTCTCCGATAAGAGTGTCAGAAGCATTCATATGAGGGGGCTTTAGATGAGCGAGGTCAACCCCAGCTCTCTGTTTCTCCTCGAGATAGCGCTGGAATGTCCCCTTGGAGAGGAGTTTCACCCTTAAAGGTTTGGTTTCCAACATACTAACTAAATCCTTATAGTCTCGGTTGATAGCCTTAAGCTGCTCGTGAATGAGGCGCTCTACCTCTTTAGCTTCCATGTTTTTCTTCAACTCGATGTAGAGATATAAGACAGGCTTGTCTTGCTCGTATTCTTTGCGCATAGCCCAATCCTCATACCTTATCCCGGTATTGACAATAGCTTGCCACACTGTTTTTTCATCCAGCCTAGTGAATCCGGCTATATCAATAATATCATCAGCTCGCGCCTGGAATACCATCTGGGGTAGATTTATCCCCGTCTCATCGTCCCTTAAGGCCACAATTTTAATTAGGTCTCCCAATCTATATCTTAAGAAAGGCATTCCATAGAAATCAGTGACGACGATTTCGTAAATTTTCCCCTCCTCGACTTCGTTGAGGAGGACGGTAGTGGGCTGGTATTCTTTATCCTCCTTGCTTTTAAGCCATTCCGCCTCGGGGATGAACTCCAAGAATACGGTATCAGCAAGGAAGGTCATCCATTTCTTCGTCCAGCTTTGCATAGCAATGACACCAGACTCAGTAGCACCGTAGATTTCGTATGGCATCTTCCCCCAGTAATAGGATATCTGCTCTCGATAAATACTGGTATCTGTCCCCCAGGCAAAGACAGCCTTTACTGGCCAAAGATCCTTGGGTAGCAACCCCCTCTTCTCTACCAGCTTGCACCGCAACAGAGCCCGAAGTAAGCGGAAAAGTATAAATGGATGCAGCATAGAGCGAGAGAATTTCATATTCCCGCTACGCTCGCTGAAATCTTCCCCGATCTTGATCAAGACGCTGCTCATAGAAGCTAGAAAATCTACTCCGGTGCGTAATGCTATCTCAAAGCCCTTTTCGATCCTTTCCTTGAATTCCATCCCTTCTGCTTCCTCCAAGGGCGGAATAATCGGGAAGGAGATGCGCTGGCTTAAGCTAAAAGCGAGGTATCCTGAAAAATAAGGTCTGCCTGGTAAGTTAAACAGCATTCGTCCCCCGGGCTGGACATTAACCTCACCCTTTTGCTTGGCTGAGGCAAGAATCCATGCCCCTATCATGTTTCTGCATACAATTTCATCAGCCCTCCTAGCAAAAGGCGCCCATTTAAAATTACCTCCTCTTCCTGAGGTGTGAGCCCAGTAATTAGGCTTTTCCGCTAGGACATCCTCCTGACAATTGCCAAGGTAAGGGGCGTAATCCTCGTAAGTGGTCAAGGGGACAAGCCGGCGGAATTCAGATTCATCTTTAGGCTTTTTAGGCAGGAATTTTCTAGCCAGAGGGCTGTCATAGACCAGGTCAATCTGGTCCATTAATAGCTGTTCTTGTATCTCCATTATCTCCATGAATTCAGCCAGGGAGAGGTCAAGAAAGCCACAGTATTTCTGCCAGATCCCTTGCTGATCGCCCGTTTGAAACAGTTCATCTTTGGCCATTGTAAAACCATCCCCGATGCGGTGCTCATGACATAATAGTTCAGAGGGAAATGTTGCCAGCGATAACAATTCTAATTACGGTAAAGTGATAGAGGATGCTCTTCTTTCACCTCCACAGCCTCCAAAAACTGAACTAGACCGGAATGTGTTTTTACGAACGTATGGTATCCTATCACGAGCATAATAATGTCATATTTGTCATTTGTTAATAACTCAAAAATAAGGGGGCCCCGTGCTTGCAGAATATAAACATAGAGAGGCAAGCGGTAATAACCAAGATGTACTACTTGATCTGAACAGCCTTCGGATAGTGTCTGGCTGTTTCGCAAAGGTGTAACAATTCGTCATGTGCACTTGCTGGTACGCTGTGCTATCATGTATACGCACCTGCCTGGTTACCCTTCATACTCGATTTGGCAACACTGAACCCTCAACTCCTAATGTGACAGGAGCGGTGTAATCTTTAGCCCTCTTTTATAGCTCTTCTTCATTAGGAAATCTGGATGTTACTTCTCGGCGCCTGCCGTTAGTTTTACTCTAAAGGATAAAAGTTGGGGTATGTTGCGACCATGCCATGAGCATGGCACGAATCGGTAACCCCTACGAAAAAGCCAAGATGGAGAGCTTTTTCAAAACACTGAAGTACGGGGGGTCTATGTGACTATGAGACCTTTGAGGATGTCGTAACAAGGCTTCCCTATTTCATTTATGAGGTCTATAATCTAAAGAGGCTTCGCTTGGCCTTGGATTACCACTCACCTAGTGAATTCGAAGAACTGGTTAACATAGAACAAAATACGGTGCTGCCCCGCCAGACTCTCCAACCCTACCCGTCCACTTATAGAGGTGCAGTACAAAGCTCAGGGGGCTCACTCCACCGAAATTGGATTACAAATATATTATCAAGGTAAAATAGTTATTCAGCCTATACAACTTATGAATAGGAGACTAGCAAGAGCAATTGTATTTGGATTTCTTATCTTAATTCTTGTTCTGTTTGTTATAGAGATAAGAAAAGTTCCTTTTCTTCGGGAAAAGATCTCAATGGGTGTTGGGACTTATGGTATAATCTTGCTTTTTGTCATCTGTGCTGTATTAGACTTTATCCCACAATCAATTGGGCCGCATTTTCCTCTTGCTGCTGCAATTTTAGCAGGTATTAATCCCATAACTGCATTTATTGTTACATCCCTCGGCTCAGGCTCAGGGACACTATTGGCATTTGAATTGGGTAGAAAAACTAGAGGCGGGTTTATGGAGACTTTTGTAACTAGTAAGAATAAGGATCAAGTTAAAGCAATAATAGAAAAGTACGGGAAGTGGGGGATATTAATTGCTGCCTTGGCTCCTATACTTCCTTATCCACCATTGTTATTTGGAGCTATAGGCATTTCGACGAAGGATATGATCTTATATGGTATAGGTTCAAGAACCTTAAGCTATGTGTTTGTAGCTTTATTTGCCTCTCTTTTTACCTAGAAACTAATGGTGTTTCTGAGCTTAAATTACCACCCATTCTCAAGTTATTGTTCCACCCTGTTTCTCAATTTGTTAAGTATTCAAGCCACATGATAGTGTATTCGCACCAGTTGATACGGTGTCCACGCTTAATTACAACACTCCCGTCTGCGTCGCGATGTAACATTTAGCCAATTTGTGACCCTGTATTGGGGAGAGATTCAACGAGACGGTCAGGCTATGCCATGCGTACGTAACCCCCTTGCTCTGTATTCTATTGCGTAGATCGCCGGGCATGAGAGTTGATGAACATCATTATTTGTAGTTAACTATTGATTCTCTTAGCGGTCATATTGAATTGTATTCTTATTTTTGTCATAATACCTTTAGCCTGGTGTTGATCATGGAGGCGCAGATGAGAAGTTTGACGCGCCTCTTTTCTTTGCCGAATATCTAAAAGTATATGATAAGGCCCCTGCGGAGCTATGTAACACGTGTTTAATTTGAAGCTGTCCCAGCAACGGCCAGTGGGTCACAATTACAAGTGGATTGCTCTGTCTAATACGACGCTTGGCATGTTGATGGGCGCAATTAACGGGTCGAGTCTCATAATTGCTCTCCCGGTGATTTTCCGGGGCATCAACCTGAATCCGCTAGAGCCGGGCAACTTTAGTTACCTGCTCTGGATTCTCATGGGCTACCCGCTCGTCCTAGCTGTGCTGGTGGTGACCCTGGGACGTGTTGGGGACATGTTTGGCCGGGTGCGTATGTATAACCTGGGCTTTGTGCTCTTTACTGTGGGCTCCATTCTGCTTTCGCTTACATGGAGCACAGGGCCTGCAGGTGCCATTGAGTTGATCGCCTTTCGTGTTGTGCAAGCTGTGGGTGCCGCTTTGGAGATGGCGAACTCGGCGGCTATCCTGACCGATGCCTTCCCAGAGAATCAGCGCGGGCTGGCGCTGGGGATCAACATGGTTGCCATTATGGCTGGCTCGTTCATAGGACTGGTAGCCGGAGGTCTGCTCGCAGAGGTTCACTGGCGGTGGGTTTTCTTGGCCAATGTGCCCATTGGTGTGGCTGGTACGGTTTGGTCATACATCGCGCTACGTGAGGTTGGGATTCACAAGGCCACCAAGATTGATTGGATGGGCAACCTGACTTTCGCTGCCGGGCTAACCATGGTGCTAGTCGGCATCATCTATGGTATCAATCCATCCGAGACATCGAGCATGTCCTGGACCACTCCTTTCGTCCTGAGCATGCTGATTGGCGGGGTGGCTGTCCTGCTACTATTCGTTGTCGTAGAACAGCGCGTCAAGGTCCCCATGTTTCGGCTTAGCCTGTTCCGCATTCGCGCTTTTGCCGCGGGAAACCTGGCCGGTTTACTCTCGGCCGTTGGCCGTGGCGGCCTGATGTTCATGCTGACCATCTGGCTTCAGGGTATCTGGCTGCCATTACATGGCTACAACTTTGAAGTGACCCCTCTCTGGGCGGGCATCTATATGCTGCCCCTGACTTTCGGGTTTCTCGTTGCCGGTCCCCTCTCTGGTCTTCTCTCGGACCGGTTTGGCGCCAGGCCATTCGCCACGGGAGGTATGGTGCTCGCAGCCGTCAGCTTCGCGCTGCTAGTGTTCCTCCCCGTAGACTTTTCGTATCTGGCCTTTGCCCTGGTATTGCTCCTCAATGGCATAGCCTCTGGACTTTTTGCTTCACCAAATACCGCTGCGATTATGAACAGCGTTCCAGCAGAGAGCCGCGGCGTGGCCTCCGGCATGCGGGCTGCCTTTTTTAATACAGGGATGCCACTGTCGACCGGTGTATTTTTCTCTTTAATGATCGTGAGTCTCAACTCCACGGTACCCCAGGCACTTTTCAACGGGTTAACCCAAAATGGCATATCC
>Ga0315280_10012133_pt1 | contig 10475 bp, 6 predicted proteins | sample YL17G06_40_MG_FD_203697 | JGI IMG/M metagenome (GOLD analysis project Ga0315280, IMG submission 203697) | Sediment microbial communities from Yellowstone Lake, YNP, Wyoming, USA - YL17G06_40 | ecosystem: Environmental > Aquatic > Freshwater > Lake > Sediment | place: USA: Wyoming | collected... | reverse complement strand
AACAAGTGCATCCGTTGTGGCCGATGCGTCAGGACCTGCGAGGAGATTTTAGATGTCGCCGCTCTGGGGTTTGTCTACCGGGGATTTCAGACGATCGTTAGACCTTCCATGGAAAAGCCCCTGCTGGCCAGCAATTGCATCGCCTGCGGAAATTGCATCTCCGCCTGCCCGACGGGAGCCCTCAGCGAAAAGCTCCCCTATCCCAGAAGGGGACCCTGGCAAATGGCTGAAAGACCATCTCTCTGCCATTACTGCTCCGTAGGCTGCCACCTGAAGGTCAAATACCTCACGGAAGATTTGTTTTTCGTGTCCGGGGCCGCCGGAGGACCGAGCGATGGCACCCTTTGTTTCAAAGGGAAGTTCGGCGCTTTTTCCCAATTCCAGTCCCAGCGCGATGTCCGCCCCAAGATCAAGCGGGGCGGGGCCTTCCTGGAAGTTTCCTGGGAAGAGGCCCTTGATTTCGTAGCCGAAGCGCTCCGGGGGATCAAAGAGAATCACGGTCCACATTCCATCGCCCTTCTCACCTCGCCGCAGTTATCGAATGAAGAGCTCTTCCTCATCCGGCGGTTCGGGCGGGAGGTATTGGGGACCCTGCAGATCGACAGCTTCTCCCATTGCAGGCGATCGGATGTCCTGCACGCCCTTGACGAGAGTTTTGGGGTGACTGCTTCAACCAATACCATGGCCGAGCTCTCCCAGGCGGATGTCATCTTGGTGCTGAATTCAGACCCTCTGGAGGAACATCCCGTCCTGGGCTTCGCCATCCGCCGGGCCGTTAAAAGGGGGGCCTCCCTGATCGTGATTCACTCTCGGGCCACAGAGATGACCCGGCAGGCGCACCTCTGGTTGGATGCCCGAAAGGGGAGCGCGGCCGTTTTACTCAATGGGATCATGAAAACGATCCTGCGGCTGGGAAGACAGAACGAGGCCTTCATCGATCAGCATACGGTTGCTTTCTCCCAGCTAAGGGATATGCTGGAGAAAACCTCCCTGGAAGACGTGAGCCAGGCAACCGGGGTGAGCCTGAAAAAGATCTCCCGATGCGCTGAAATCCTATCGCACCCTCAAGCCAATGTCTTGGCGGTTTACAATATTGATTCCCCGGCGGATAAGTCTCAGAATGATCTCCAAGCCCTGGCGAACCTGCTCTTGCTCACGGGGAAGGTGGGGCGGATGGCCAACGGCCTCCTTTTGCTCAGAGAGCATTGCAACTCCCAGGGCCTCATGGATATGGGAATGCGGGGGGATGGGAACACTGGCGGCCCCTTCCTTTCCCACATGGAAAATGGTCAGGTCAAGGCCTGCCTGATCTTTGGAGAAAATCCCCTAAAGGACTTAACCCTGAGGAAATATTTGGCCGCCTGCCAGTTACTGATCGTGCAGGATGTTTTTCTCACCGAGACCGCCTTGGCCAGCGATGTTTTTCTCCCGGCTTCCACGGCCTTAGAAACCGGGGGGAGCTATACGAATTTCGAAGGGCGTCTGCAAAGCTTTTCCAGAATTTTTAAGCCCAAGAGCGGCCTGGAAAACTGGCAGGTGCTCTGCCGATTGGCCGAGAAGCTCGGGCACCCTTGGCCTTATCGCTCTCCTGAGGAGGTTCTGGAAGAGATTTTGCGTGGGGCCAATCGATGGCCGGTGAAGGATTTAACGGAAACAGAAGCCGGTGAGACTTTCTGGACGCTGGGAGAGGGGAGGAACCGAAGAGCCCGATTTTTCCCTGCTCTCCCCTCCCTGGCTGTGCCTCAGGTTCCATCGCCCTCATTCTGCTCCCTTTGCGAACGGGTGGAATTGTTAAGGCAGAAGAGGCTAACTCTTTAAAGGCCCCGGCGCTCCTGTCTTGGCCGAGGCAGAGGGGAGGGATAGAAAATGGAGGCCACCCCACAGACAAAGATGGATTATATCGGAATGCTGGAGGCCCAGCTGGAAAAGAGCCGCCAAGAGTTCTCTCGGGTGGAAGAGGAGCTGAACAAGACCAAGAGCATGTTCCAGGCGATCTTCCATGCCATTAACGACATCGTCATCGTCTTCGACAAAGATCTCAACATCAAGATGATCAATCGCCAGGTAAATTTTCGCGACCAAAAATGTCACGAGTTCTTTTTCGGCGTCCCGGGGATTTGTGAAGACTGTCCGGTGCTGCGGACGATTCAGGAGAAGAAGAGCATCACTGTCGAGAAGGTCATCCGGGAAAAGTATTATCGCATCCAAACCCATCCCCTCCTAAACCTGCGGCAGGAGATCGAAGGAGTGATCGAAATCAGCCACCCCATCACCAGAGATAGGGCGATGGAGCAGCAGCTATTCCATGCCGACAAGCTCTCCTCGCTGGGATTGCTGGTTTCTGGAGTGGTCCACGAGATCAACAACCCCAACGCCTATATTTGCGGGAACATTCCGATCATCAAGGAGGCTTTCAAGGCCATCTTTCCGATATTGGACGAGCATGTCCGGCAAAACCCTGATTTTCAGGTCGCCCGCTTGGATTATTCTCTGTTCAAAGAAAACGCCACCTTGATGCTCGACGACATGATTCAAGGCTGCAGCCGCATTCAGAACATCCTGGCAAGCCTGAAGAGCTTCACCCGGAGGGCTGAAGGGTTGCTCCTCGAAAGAGTGGATTTGAACGACGTGGTCAACGAGGGAATGCGCCTGGTCCACAATACGATGAAACGGATGGCCACAATTCATACGGACCTGGAGGGGGATCTTCCGAGCATCAAAGGCAACAAGGACAGGTTGATTCAAGTGTTCGTGAACTTGATGATCAACGCCTGGCAGGCGATTAACAAAGAGAAAGGGAACATCTGGGTGAAGACGCAATTTGCGGCCGGGGAAAACTGTGTTCGCCTGAGCATCTCCGATGACGGGTGCGGCATGGGGGAATTCGCCAAAGCCCAAATCTTCAACCCCTTTTTCACGACCAAAGCGGAGGGGACCGGGCTGGGCCTTTCCATCGTTTCCAAGATCATCGGTGAGCACAACGGGAGGATTGACGTGGAAAGCGGGGTCGGTAAGGGGACCGAATTCACGATCAGCTTGCCGGTTGAACCTTGAGGGAAGGAAGGCATGGGGAAGATTCTGGCCATCGATGACGACCCCGGAGTGTTGCGCTATCTGTTTCTCCTCCTGATGCAAACGGGAAAACATGAAGTCCAGATTCTGGAAGACAGCACCAAAGCCCTTCAGGAGTTGGATCGGGGAGGCTATGATGTCCTTTTGCTGGATATGGACATGCCGGGAGTGACTGGCCTCGACATTCTCAAATATGCTCGGGAGAATCATCCGGACCTGGAGACCATCGTCCTCACGGGGGTGGAAGACGTGCAGCTGGCGGTGACGGCCATGAAATTGGGGGCCTATGACTACCTGTCCAAGCCCGTGAACAACGATCTTTTGCTCCTCGTTTTGGAGAGAGCCCTGGAACGGCGGCATCTGAAGAACCGGGTTCACGAATTGAGGGAAGATTTCAAATTTGAAGATTTAAAAAATAAGGAGGTCTTCCGGGACATCATCACCCGTAGCCCGACGATCATCAAGATCCTTCGCTATGTGGAGCAGATTGCCAGCAGCCATTCCAGTGTTCTGATATGGGGGGAGAGCGGCACGGGGAAAGAGTTGCTCGCCCGGGCCATTCATACCTTGAGCCCCCGAAAGGATGAAAAGTTCGTCGCGGTCAACGCCGGGGTCTTTGTCAACGAGCTCTTCGCCTCGGAATTTTTTGGCCACCTGAAGGGCTCTTTCTCGGGGGCCTATTCAGACCAAAAGGGCTTCCTGGAGGCTGCCAATCGGGGCACCCTCTTTTTAGACGAGATCGGAGAGCTTTCTCTACCCATTCAGGTGAAGCTGCTGCGGGTGTTGCAAGAAGGAGAATTCTTCCGCTTGGGCTCGACCCAAAATCAGAAGGTGGATGTCCGCATCATCGCCGCCACGAACAAGGACCTTCAGGTGGAGATTAAGAAAGGAAATTTCCGCAAGGACCTCTTCTATCGGTTGAACATCAATTCTATCTACCTTCCTCCCCTGCGGGAGCACAAAGAGGACATCCCCCTGCTGGCTTACCATTTCTTGGAGAAATACAACCGGATCAATAAGAAGCAGATCCGGGAGATTTCCGAGCCCATGATGGAACTTCTGCAGCAGTATGACTATCCGGGGAACATCCGGGAGTTAGAGAATATCATCAATAACATGGTCTCCGTCGAAACTTCCGACAAGCTAACGAAAGCCTCTCTCCCTTCCTACCTCTCCGGGGCTACCCCGAAGTATAAAGGCCCTCCCCCTCCTTTTGAAGAGAAGAGCCTTCAGGAATTGGAAAGAGAACACATCCGGAGGGTTCTCGAGCGGACCGGCGGGAATAGAACCCGGGCCGCCAAAATTCTGGGCATCTCCCGCGTCAACTTGTTATCGAAAATCAAGCGTTATCAATTAGCTTAATATCGGAAGGGGAATCTCTTTTGCCGGGCGGATCGACTCAAGCCTTAGGCCTTTGGCGCTGCCCCTCGATTTCTAAGGTGGATTGACCAGAGATATTCCGATCATGATTGCATTTTTGATTCCTTGGTTATCATCGGGTAACTTTGGCCGAGTTCTGGCCATAGTGCTATGATGGGATCATTTGAATACCATGGATGATCAACTATTTCGTCAGCTTCTCGATCGGTTTGGCCTTTCCTGGGAGGGGTACCGGAAGGTCAGGAAAGGGGTTCAAAAGCGTATTTCCGGCCACATGCAGCAACTTGGATGTCGAAGGATGGATGATTATTTGCAGGCACTGGAGGAAAACCCTGAGCGGAAGGAGCAGGCGGAGCGTCTCCTGACTGTTTCCAGCAGTCGTTTTTTTCGGGACCGCAGTCTTTGGCAAACCCTAAAAAACCAGGTATTACCCATGATGATCACTAAAGACACTGAGAAGATCAAAGTTTGGTCAGCAGGTTGCGCTTGCGGGGAAGAAGCTTACAGTTTCAAAATTGTCTGGGACAAATTGCGGGGAGCTTTTGAGCGATTCCCAGAGCTGGAATTGTGGGCCACAGACATGAATCCTGAAGTTATCGATAAAGCCCGGGCCGGTGTCTATTCTTTAAGTAGCCTGAAAGAACTTCCAGAGGGTTTGCGAGTCTCCTATTTTAATCCTGCGGAAGAATCCTACTTAACGATTTCCGACTCTCTCAAAAAAGGGATTCTTTGGAAGCTTCACAATCTATTGTCTGATGATCCACCCCAAAAGGATTTTCAAATCATTTTTTTACGAAACAACCTCCTCACCTATTACAAAAAGACGGTTCAAAAACCTGTTTTTCGCAGGGTCCTTGATAGTCTAGCAGCCGGGGGGTTTTTAATAATTGGCGCCCATGAAAAACTACCCAGCGAATCCCTGGAACTTTTTCCATCCCGCCACCCTCCCAACATTTTTCAGAAACCCGAGATCTCGGGAATCATTCCATGAAAGCGAAACCTTTTTCTGACCGGGCCGCCGCGATGCGGGAAATCGACATTGATCGAGAAGCTCATCCAGCAAATTGATAAGCTGCTCACGGGTTTCTTTACCCGGGCGATGAGTGTTAACGGTTTTCTTTCCTTAATTCACTGACCTGCGAAATTGCGGCAAAAGATGAAAAAAATTCAACTCCTAATCAGTTTTCAAATCATTAGTTGACAAATAAACCATGCCCCCCTGCTTTTTATGCTAAAATGTTAAAAAAATTCGTTCGTTTCATCCCCAAAGGAGGTAACTCATATGTCCTGGTCATTCGTTGAGGAAAATATCCAACAGGGAGAAAGACTCCACTCTCTCGTGGCCCGCCTGAGTGATCAAGACTTAGTCCGCCCGTTATATGATGGCTGGACAGTTGCAGGGATCCTGGGCCACATGGCTTTCTGGGACTACCGGGCACTTCTCTTAATCAAGAGATGGAAGCAAACGGGAGTTAAGCCTTCTCCGGTGGATGTAGATGCCATCAACGACGCCATGTGCCCTCTCTTGCTGGCAATCCCTCCGCGCAAAGTAGCCGAAATAGCTCTGGAAGCGGCAACCGCAATCGATAAGGAGATTGAAGGGTTGAGTCCTGATCTGATCGCCCAGATCGAATGCAACGCAACAACTTTCAGGCTGAACCGTGGTACCCATCGTAAGGAACATATCGGTCAAATAGAATCAGCGCAGTCGCTAAGCAAATGAAAGGAGTCCGCCTTGGGGCGGCAATTCGCAGCCTCCTAACCCGTCATTGCGAGCCCGAAGGCCTGCACTGCCCTGAAGCAGAACGGTTCAGGGCACCGCATGGTGTACAGGGCGAAGGGCGTGGCAATCCCACCCCCTCCCAACCCTCCCTACTCTGAGGGGGAGGGAAAGGGTGGGGGGATTGCTTCCTTTCTCATTAAAAATTACCAAAACTCAGGATAATGAGGGGAAAATAAAACCCCCGACCTGAAAAAAGTCCTTCCTCACCTTGAAGCCATCTATGGAGTCGGAATCGCGAAAAAAGAAGGGGAGGGGATGCCAGGACTCTCACCCGAGATGGAAGAAATTTTCTGGGAGACAGACGAAAAAGATTTTGGAAAAGCCTGAAGAAAAATACCCACCATTTCCCTCTCCCTTGACGGGAGAGGGCTGGGGTATTAATGGATGATAAAAAATCTGGAAAAGTTTGTTGACCCTGCTTTTAGGATGAGATACAATCATAAAAAATGAGATACAAAGGAGGGGGTAGCGATGCCCGTGAGCTTGAGAATTCCGTTAGAAAAAGAAGAAAAAATTCGAAAAGCGGCAGCCAAATCAGGCAAGACCAAGACCGCTTACATCCTGCAAGCCGTGGATGAAAAATTAGGCGTTCAAAAGAGCCGGGAACAGATCATTCGGGAACTTGCCGGCTGGATGCCCCATGAGGAAGCAGAAGAATTGCGGAAAGCGGTGGAGGTTTTTAATACGATCAGTCAAGGAGAGTGGGGTTGAAACTCGTTCTGGATACCAATATTTATTGCGATTATGCCGAAGGTCTTCCCGATGTCGTGGAGACCATGGCCCATTATGGGGAATTTCTTTTTATACCCTCTGTCGTTCTGGGTGAACTGAACTATGGTTTTATGAAAGGTAAAAGGCAACAGATTAATGAGCGGAAACTTCGGCAAATCATAAATCGTTTGAAAATCGAAATGATCGATGTCAATGCTGATGTAGCCAGAAAATATGGAATGATCTTCCTCTCCCTTGAGAGAAAAGGAGCTAAAATACCGATTAATGATGTATGGATTTCTGCCTGCTGCATGGAAGTAGGAGGGACACTCCTAACCAGGGATAAGCATTTTACCCTGGTCGATCAAATCGATGTGATGGTACTTCAAAAATAAATTGTCTTCTTGGAGGAAAACACTATATCTAGCCCCAACTTATTAATCTATGCGGTGTGAAATTATTAAAATGCTATGGACTCTCTGCATGAACGTCCCAATGATGGCCCCGGAATATCCTGAATGATCGGTTGCAGAAGATGGCGGTTGTAATGCATATCGGCAAAGGATCATCGGTGAGTAAGAAAACGATTTTTAAAAAATATTTCCAGCGGCTTGCCGAGGTGGCGGCGTCGGGTGATGCCCGCGAGGAGAGCTTTTATTCCTCGCTGGAAGCCCTGCTGGAGCAGGTGGCAGAGGCCACCGAACGAACGCACGTCCACATCACCATGCTTCCTAAGAAAACCGAGGCCGGTAATCCTGATTTCCGGCTTTGGAACGGGACCGACCGCATCGTTGGTTACATCGAAGCCAAAAAGCCAACGGAAGAGAACCTTAACCAGATTGAAGACTCCCAACAGCTTCGCCGCTACCGCAGCACCTTCCCCAACTTGATCCTGACGAATTTCCTGGAATTCCGCCTGTACCGTAATGGCGAACGCGTGAATTCTGTACTGGCTGCCCGCCCCCTAATTCTCAACCGTATAGGTGCCGCCCCCCCAGTCGAGAAGCCTGATGAACTATGGAGCTTGTTTGACCGTTTCTTAGATTTCTCGGTTCCCAAGGCCTCAACTGCCGAACAACTGGCGGTTGAGTTAGCCCAGCGCACCAGGTTCCTGCGCGATATTGTGGCTCAGCAACTTGCTGAAGAGGTAGCTCGAAGCCCGGCCATGCTGACAGGCTTCTATGAAGCGTTCCAGAAGTTCCTGATCGGTGATCTGACGCCGGAGGACTTTGCTGACCTCTATGCTCAGACCATTACTTATGGCCTCTTTGCAGCCCGTACTCGCGACGGCAACGCCTTCAACCGCCGCACTGCATTCGACAAGATACCGCACACGATTGGTATCCTTCGTGATCTTTTCCGCTTTATCTCTCTCGGGGAGCTTCCCACCCAACTTGAATGGGTCGTGGACGACATTGCCGAGGTCCTCGCCGTCGCCGACGCGCCGGGCATCCTCGACCGTTACTACCGCGAGGGCAAAGGCAGCGACCCCATCGTCCATTTCTACGAAACCTTCCTGGCGCAGTACGACCCTGAAGAACGCGAGCGCCGGGGCGTTTATTACACACCCGAGCCCGTCGTCTCCTATATCGTCCGTTCCCTTCACAAGCTTCTCAAGAGCGAGTTCGGCAAGCCTGACGGCTTAGCTTCCGAGGGCGTGACTCTTCTCGATCCTGCGGCCGGAACCATGACCTTCGTCGCCCGCGCTGCCCAGGAAGCCGTCCGGGAGTTCGAAAGAAAGTACGGCTCCGGCGCGCGCGAGGACTTCATCCGCAGACACATCCTTCAGAACTTCTATGCCTTTGAGCTGATGATGGCCCCTTACGCCGTCGGCCATCTCAAGATGTCGTTCTTCCTCGAAGAACTCGGCCACCGGCTGGCTGACGACGAACGGGTATTTTTCTATCTCACCAACACGCTCGACATGGAGGAACTGGCGGAGAGCCGCTTGCCGGGCTTTTCCTCCCTTGCCGCCGAATCGCACCTTGCCGGCCAGGTGAAAAAGCAGAAGCCCATTCTCGTCATCCTCGGCAATCCGCCATACTCCGGCCACTCGAGCAACCGTGGGCCGTGGATTCGCAGCCTGATCGACGGCTATAAACAGGTCGATGGCAAACCTCTGGGGGAAAAGAACCCGAAGTGGCTCCAGGACGATTACGTCAAATTTTTGCGCTTTGCCCAGTGGAAGATCGAGCAAACCGGCCGTGGCGTCATCGGCATGATCACCAACCATTCATACCTGGACAACCCGACCTTCCGCGGCATGCGTCAGAGCCTGATGCGCTCTTTCGATGACATTTACGTTCTCGACCTGCATGGTAACTCCCTGAAGCGCGAAACCTGCCCCGACGGCAGCCCCGACCAGAACGTCTTCGATATCCGCCAGGGCGTTGCTATCACTTTTTTCATCAAACGAGGAGGGAAGAAAAGGTGCGACGCCGGGGTCCGCCATGCCCAGGTATGGGGCACGCGGGAGCAGAAGTATCAATGGCTTGGAAAACATGACGTGGCAAAAACTGAATGGCATGACCTGCGGCCTAAGTCGTCATTCTATCTCTTTGTCCCGCGAGACGAGGCGTTGGAAGCAAGATACGATGGGTTCATCTCAGTTCCACAAGTCTTCCCCGTCAATAGCGTTGGAATTGTCACTGCGCGGGATGGTTTAACAATTCACTGGTCAGCGGACGATGTATGGCGCACGGTCATCGTTTTCTCCCGCATGGACCCCGAACTGGCTCGCCAAGGATACGAGCTCGGGAAAGATGCGAAAGATTGGAAGATCGCATGGGCGCAGAAAGATTTGTTGGATTCAGGTCCCTCTCGTGAAAAAGTTGTTCCTTTGCTCTACCGGCCCTTTGACATCCGCCACACTTACTACACTGGGAAATCGAGTGGCTTCCATTGCAGACCCCGCCCCGAAGTCATGCGCCACATGCTGCGGGAAAACCTGGCGCTGATTACCCCCAGACGTGTCGAGCACGTGGGAACTTGGCAACATGCCCTTGTTTGCGAATTGATTTCAGAACATGTTTCAGTCTCACTCAAGACCATTGACTACCATTTCCCGCTTTACATCTACCCCGACAGCGACCGTCGCGATCTCTTCGCGCATCGTGAGCCTTTAGAGCGACGGCCGAACCTGAATCCGAAGGTTGTCGAGAAACTGACAGCGGCCTACGGTCGAGAGCGGACGCCCGAGCAGATCCTCCATTACATCTACGCCGTGCTCTATGCGCCCACGTATAGGGAGAAGTACGCCGAATTCCTCCGGGGTGACTTCCCACGAATTCCATTCGCGGCGGAGGCGGACATGTTCATGGAACTTGCCGCCCTTGGCCAGCGCCTGACCGAACTTCACCTCCTGCGCTCTTCAGAGCTGGGCCAGCCTGGGGCTCGTTTCGGAGGCAGGGGCGACGGCCGAGTATCTAAGAGTAGGGGTGATGGATTCCGCTATGAGCCGGTCGAGCGGCGCGTGTATATTAACAAGACCCAATACTTCGCCCCAGTGCCACAGGAGGTTTGGGAATAC
>Ga0315280_10012131_pt1 | contig 10477 bp, 9 predicted proteins | sample YL17G06_40_MG_FD_203697 | JGI IMG/M metagenome (GOLD analysis project Ga0315280, IMG submission 203697) | Sediment microbial communities from Yellowstone Lake, YNP, Wyoming, USA - YL17G06_40 | ecosystem: Environmental > Aquatic > Freshwater > Lake > Sediment | place: USA: Wyoming | collected... | reverse complement strand
TGACTCCTTTCTCACCCGCCCAAACCCGACAAAGGCGTTTTGGGGCACTCCTGTTGATTTTGGAATTGGCTATCTTTTATATAGCAAAGAACATCTGTATTAACAGGAGCTTTAACTACGGCACTTTGAACAATGTGCCGTACTGAGAATAGCACTCGTAGGCGACAAATACCGCGGTAGCCAGAACTACCGCGACCGCGACGGCTAAAAGCACCGTATAAAGGTTGTCACGAGCGATTACTTTTGCGCCGCGTACTTGACCGTTAGGACTCATTCTTGATCTTCAACTTTCGATTTACAGATTAGTGCTTACCTGGTCGCCCGCTTGTGGCGGCTGGTCCGCCTTTAGAAGCTCCAGGATGCCGACGGCCTTTTCAGGCTCAACGTCTAAGATCAAAATATCACAAATGAATTTGTCGCCGCGGACGACGTGGAATTTCATTGCTTCCTTGACGCCGTGCACCCGGCCAATGGATACTTCGGCCATCTTATTCTGCAAATCCACGTTTATTACGCGTCCTTTCAGGCCGATCTCCTTGGTGACAGGCGGTGCCGGTCGGGCCTTGGCTGTTACCTGTGTCACCGGCTTGGCTGGGGCAACCATCTGGCCATACTGCCGCAGAAATTGATCCAGCTTGGTCTGCAACTCGGTCTTTTCCTCGACCAGGCGTTTAGCCTGTTCCTGCATCGTCGCTATTATCGCCATCTTCTCGAGCAGAACCCTGCTGGTTTCTTTATGCTGGCTTCGTTCCTTGATAAGGTCCGCCTCGACGGTCTCCAGCCTGGCGATTGCATTCTTCAACAATAGTCCCTGCTGGTCGTTAGTTTTGGTAAAGCCCTCGACTATGGCGGCAAAGCTGTTGACTCTGGCAAGCAGTTCATCTTTTGCCCTTGTAGCCTTATCAAGCTCAGCCTCCAGCTCTCCGGTTTTTATTTTGTGCGCGGCAATTTCTTCGTTTAGTTTCGCCTTCTCCTGGTCGGTTTGCTCGATTTTGTCTCGTAATTGTTTGTCGGCACTTCTGGCCTTTTCCTGTGTGGCCCGCAGGTCGGTGTAGGTCTGGTCATACTTCTGCCTGAAGTTCTCAGCGTTGGCAACGTATGTCGCAACCAGGCCGCAGAGGAATATCGAACATACCGTCAATAAGACTATCAGAACCTTCGTAAGCGTGCTCAAGACAGGCTCCTTTCGCTAACCGGTACTTTGGTCGCACTTCATGCCGTACGCCCGATAAATCATCGCAAGGTCTACCGATGTTCCGATAACCTCCCTTGCCGAAAGTCACACAATGTCAGCCTAAGTCTTGCTCTTCAGCGTACGTACCACAATTTTACGTTTAAAGTTAGGAAAGGTCAAGTTATTTTTGCCAAATAGCCCAAATAAAATGGACACCGGCACTGCACAATGGCCAAAGAAATGAAGACAGACCCCGGGCAAATTATCTTATCTTCGCATCGCACACTGCAAAGCGGCCTTGGCGGCGGCAATGCGGACAAATTTCGACTCATCTTTTAGCAACTGGGGCAGATATTTCGTCAAACTTTTTGTGCCGATCTGGCCTATTGCCAGTGCCGTCAGCACGTTAACTCGCTCCACGCCCTCTCTATCCAGTCCGACGGCAAGATTCTTGGTAAATACTTCGAGAACTTTCGGCTCGCCTATTGGGTCCTGGAATTTGCCAAGCTGTTCCGCCGCAGCAAGCCGGACTTCCAATACGCCGTCATCCAGCATAGTAATCAGTGCACCTTTGGCTTGTTCGGTTCCCAGAGCACCCATCGCTCTTATGCCCACGACCCTATCGTCGGCGTAGGCACTTATTAGCATGGCCCACAGCTTCGGATACATGCTCTGGTCACCTAACATTGCCAGCGATTCCACTGCCTGGAATCTGACCCTGTCATTGGAATCTTTCCGCTGCAGAGTCCACAACAAGGCTTGTTGAGTAAGCGTGCTGCGGTCGCCGCTTTTACCGAGCAGCATGGCAGCGTTAGCCCGAACGGTCTGGTCGTCACTGGCAGCGGCATTTTGAAACACCTTTAGATACTCCGTGCGGCCGAGCCTGGTCAGGCTGTAGGCCGCCGCTATGACCACGTTCTGGTCGCTATCCTTTAATAGCTGCATCAGGTCGTTTTCGGCCAGGCCATACTTCAGATCGCCCAGAGCTAAGATCGCCAAGAACCTGACCGGCACAAACTGGTCGCTGGCAAGGCGTTGCACCTTCGGCAGCAAGGGAACCGTTTTGGTGGCCGCGACAACTTCAATGGCATTAGCCCTGACTCGCGGATCGTCGTCAGCCAGGCCCTGCTGGACAATTCGGAAGGCTTCCGGCACAAGACTATTGACAGAGACGTCCCGCGCCGAGACTTTATTTGTCTGCACCGCCTTCTCGCAGCCGACAACCAGCAACACCATACAGCCGAACACCACTACGACAGCCGGCAACTTCGGAATTCTCTTGAGCATTTTTTTCATTTGGCTACCCTGCCAAGCGAGTTTCTATTTTTGGTTTGCTAAATCTTGTCCATAGCATCAATATTATGAGCAGAACAAAACAGGCTGTACAAGAAAAATCCAGCCATTGGCCATACTTGCTGAAGAATGTGACCCTACTATCTATCGGCATTTTGTCCACAAACCATCCAGCCATACCCGTGCGTTCCATAGCTTTAGCTGGGAAATCGTCGCTTGCTGCGATGTAGCCATCGCGTATTCGGCCCAGTGAATCAATCAGGCAGCTTATGCCGGTATTTACGCTTCGCACGACCGGCAGCCTATTTTCGACGGCCCGAAAGGCACAAACAGCGGCGTGCTGAGGCTGTTCTGCACTGGGGTAGACCTTTCCGCCGCTGAATCTTACAAACCAGCCGTCGTTGCTTATATTTACTAGCCAGTCGATACGTTTTTGTGAACCCCGCCCAAAAGGCGGGGCTAAATACTTAGCCCCACGTTTTACGTGGGGTTTCTCACTTGGGTCCAGGGCAAATCTCCGCGCGATCCCAGGGACAGTGTCCTCATAGCAAATTATTACGCCGAATTTGTAAGTTTCGAGTTTTGACCCTTCGACTACGCTCAGGGCATGGTCTTGAGTTTTGAGCTGCATCTCAAAGGCCGTGTATTCGCTGCCGTAGTCGAGCGAATAATCGTACTGATACGGTATGAATTTCAGCTTCATCAGAAAGTCGTAAAACCAGGGCACGATTTTTCTTAGCGGCAGCACTTCTCCAAATGGCACCAGATGAATTTTGTCGTAATGCTGTGGCGCCTGTGTCCCATCAGGGCAGTACAAAAAGGCGGAGTTGTATCTTTCGCCAAGGCGAATGGTCGAATCATCCTGGAATTCGGGCTTGCCGCCGCCGTACGCCCCGACAAGCACATAGGCGGCGTCTTTGGCGTGCTCTTTGAGGGCCTGGTCGAAAACCATATAAGAATGTGAAGGGTCTAATAGTGCCAGTATTTCCGGATTCAGCGTTGCCTGGACCATAGTTTCCGGCCAGGCGATAAGTTTGGCCCCCGCCTGGGCACTTTGCTTACTTTTTTCCATCAGGTCGTCAAACAATCTGTCGGATTCGGCAAACGACTTCTTCACCGACTGCGGAACGTTCGATTGGATAGACGCGACCAGAGGCCCTTGCGTAATAAAATCCGGCGATTGATTTATTCTCCATCGCCCGTACGCGACGGCTGCAACCAACACTGCACCAACCAGTCCCACAGAGAACAGAGGACGCAGAACAGAGGACAGACTTCTGCCTTCTGCCTTCTGTCTTCTGTCTTCTGTCTTCTGGTTTCTGTCTTCTGCCTTCTGGCGAGCATCAATTATCAGTTCCGCCAGCAAGCCGTTGACCATCGCTATAAGAAAAGAGACGCCCGCTGTCCCGAATATGTCGGCGATTTGGATGAGCGTGATATTGGCATACTGGCTGTGCGCCAGAAATCGCCAGAAAAAGCCGCCCAATAGGAAGCCTTGCAGCCGCTCAGCGCCGACTACCAAAATGGGCGCGGCAATAAATAGCGGAATCTTCTTGGCTCGGCAGAAACGCAGGCACATCGCCAGGATGGGCCAAAGTAGAGCCGTGTACAGGCAGAATATCGCCCAGCCCACAATCGTGATCGGAAATACCCAATATAGGTTGCCCAGCCAGTAGCACAACGAAACGATGTAGGCGGCAAGGGCTAAGCGTTTGGGTTGGGCGTCCGGCGAACAGGCAAGGATGAAAGGCAGCAGCGACACCCACGCCAGCAGCGACCAGCCAATTGGCGGCTGAATCACCGTCAGCATCACCGCGCTTGCGGCAAATGACCCCCAAATAAATTTGGTGGCTAAATATTTAGCCCCGCAATTTATTGCGGGGTTCCCTATGTGGGGTTGTTGACGTTCATCTTTCAATCGCCCAAGTCCTTCAAAGCCGATACTATTTCCTGCGGACTATATCGCTTGCAGCTATTCATGCGCACGGCGAACTGATTCGCAAACAGCCGAAGAAGTTTTTTGTCGCCGGCAATTTCCTTTATGGGCATTTTCATATCGCAGGAAAGTCGCTTCAACTCGTTTAGCTCGGCAGCAGTGAGAAATAAGCTGCCGCGTTGCTGCTCTTTCAAGTCAGCCAATCGCTGCATCGCATTTTCGACGTACTGCTCGGATATTTCAATGCCGAGGTAATTCCTGCCCAATTGATACGCTGCGGCGGCGGTGGTTCCGGAGCCGCTAAAAGGGTCGAGCACACAATCTGCGGGATTGGAGCTTACCGCTATGATTCTCTTCAGCAGGTTCTCAGGCATCTGACAGGGGTGCCAGCCTTGCCGTTCATTGAATGTTCCGCAGACACGCGAAAACTCCTGCCAGACATCGTTGGGCATTTTGCCCGTAGGGTTGGCGCGTCTATCGTCGTAAATTAACTGCCGATCCGAGGGAACACGAGCTGCAAGGTCGTTAAAAGTGAAGTGTTTTTTGTCGTTGACAAAATAAAATATGTGTGTGTGCGAACGGGCGAATTTTCTTTTTAACTGTTGGCCGAACGTATAGTGCCAGATAATCCAATTGCGCATAAAAAGGCCCAGTTCGTCGGCTATGATTTTTACGTTCGCGGCGTATTCATCGCCTATCGCTATGTAGAATGAGCCGTGCGGCTTGAGGACCTTTTTGCAGACGCTCATCCAGTCTTTGGTCCAGGCGATGTAGTTTTTGCTTTTGACCTTGTCGCAGTATTTGTCGTACTTATAGCCGATATTGAAAGGCGGGTCGGCGAAAATAAGATCGGCAAAAGGCTCGGCAACCCTGCTGAGCACTTCGATGCAGTCGCCGCATATTATCTTGTTGAGTAACACAGCCTTTACTTTTTGTCGGCCTCTCCTATCGGAGGAATAGCACCGAGCTGCACCATGAAACCCATAGCATCGAATTCCTCCCAATCCTCCGCAATCTTGCCTTTATCGACGCGGGTTATCACTATCCCCGTGACCACCACTTTTTTGCCGGTTGCAGCGATCCCCATAAAGTCGCCCTTGTGGGTGCCGCTGGAGGTGTAACGCGTGACTACTTTGTCACCTTCGGCTATCATGTCCTCTACAGTCATACGCCCGTCAGGGAAGGCGGCGCGGAGCGATCGCGCAAATTGCTCGTATTCCTCACGCGTCACCGGTTTGGGGTTCCCCGGCTCGTGGTAAACGTAGTCGCGCGCCAATAGCTCATTAAATATCGCCCAGTTCCCCTTGTCCATCTCCTCAATGGAACGCCGGATGATGGCCTTATTCTTTTCCAGCCCAGCCGTCGAGGAAGACATACAGCCGGAAGAAATAAGCCCCAGCACAATCAGATAGATTGATAGTACCTTGCAAGCGATTCTCATCTTGTACCTCCTAAATTATGGTTTAATTACTTTTTGCTCCTGGAATGTCTTGCCGGTCAAATAATCGGTGAAGGCAACCTTAACCGTCAAAGGCTCTTTGAATAGTCCGGCCTTGTCGGCGACGTCGAACATCAGCTTGTAGTTGCCGGCTAGTAGCGCGGTAAGCCAGAGTTTTTTTAGCTCGGCCGGCCCGATGTGCCATTCGGCAACCAGGGCCTGACCACCTTTTTTGTTCAGGTCCCAAAGTTGCACGTCAGCCTCGCCTGGCGACTTTACGCTGTCGCCATCCTGGTCAATCGGCTGGACGTACACAATCAACTTCTCTTTTTTGCCGTCTTTGTTTTCGTCGTGAAGACCGCTCAATCTGCCGATCTCGATTCGCTGGACAGACCAGAGTTCACGCTGGTTCTTCGGCAGTGCCGCTAAGGTTTCTATCTGCTTTTTTAGTTGTTCGTTTTCGGTTTTGCTCTGTTCGAGCTGACTCTGCAGTTGTGTTTTCTCCCGGCTTAACCGCTGCACCTGGCTGGTCAAACCAGGCATGCCGGTATCGGCGTTTTCACAGCCTGCCGCCAATGCGAACATGAAAAAGCTCAAAGCCAAAAGCTGAAAGCTAAAAACTGTGGAGTTCTTCAGTTTTGCGCTTTGGATTTTAAGTTTTTCGTTGGCCTTCTCGTTCATCTTCTTGCTGCTCCTTCTCAGCGTCCCTGACTATCTCAGGGGCTTTTTGCAGGATTCGGTCGGCCAATCCATAATCTATTGCTTCCTGCGCATCCATCCAGAGATTTCGGTCGCAATCCTTTTCGATTTTCTCCGGGCTTTGGCCGGTGTGTCTGGCTAATATCTCGTAAAGTCGGGTACGCAGCCGAAGTATTTCCTGCACTTCGATATCCAGGTCGGTAGCGGGTCCTTCCAATACGCCCGCGATCAAGGGCTGGTGGAGGAGGATTCTATTGTTTGCCAGCAGGAATCGTTTGCCGGCTTTGCCTCCGGCTAGCAGCACCGCTGCCATGCTTGCCGCCTGGCCTACACAATAAGTCGCCACGTCGCAACGCAAGAACTGCATGGTGTCGTAGACTGCCAGGCCGCTCGTGATCGAGCCGCCAGGGGAATTGATGTAGAAATGAATGTCAGTCTTATTGTCCTCATTGCTCAAGAATAGCATCTGGGCGATGATCAAGTTTGCGGTCTGATCGTTCAGCACGCCGCCGAGAAAGACTATGCGATCCTTCAGTAGTCTTGAGTAAATATCGTACGCGCGCTCGGTTCGGCCGCCTTTCTCGATTACTATCGGGACCAAAGTCTCATTTACAATCATTGTGGTTTTTCCTTTTTGTCGTCCTTTTTGGCTTTGCCTTCTTCGTGCAGGACTTCGTCTATAAGGCCGTACCGGCACGCCTCTTCCGCGGTCATATATCTATTTCTTTCGGTCTCGGCGGCGATCTTCTCTACCGCCTGGCCAGTGTGCTTTGCCAGGATTTCGTGAATCATTTTTTTTGCTTTGAGGATTTCTTCAGCCTGTATTTTGATGTCCGCCGCCTGGCCGGTAACTCCACCCCAGGGCTGATGCAGCATAACCTTGGCGTGCGGCAGGGCGAAACGCTTGCCTTTTGTACCGGCTGCCAGTACCAGGGCGGCTCCGGACTCGGCTCTGCCTATACAATAGGTTGCCACAGGAGAGCCAACAAAGCATATTGTATCGTAAATAGCCATTGTATCGTCTACACTGCCGCCGGGCGAATTAATATATAGACTGATTTCAGTGCCCTTTTTGAGATTATCCAAATACAGCATCTTCATAATGACTTCAGCAGCTCTGGCGTAGGATATTTCCCCGATCAGAAAGACGATCCGGTTCTCCAGCAGCATATCATCGAGGCTCATCTGGCGGTAACGCTGATATGGGCCGTACTGGTCGTACATCTCGAAATCGCTGGCGGCGTCTCTCGGCGAGCGTTCAATAGGCATTGGCTATTTCCCTTTACTGGCTACGGAATTGGCTATTCTTCGGACTCCCGCGAAACGGGTCCACTGTCTTGGTCTTTGGCTTTTCCCTTAGCCGATTTTCGCTTGGGCTTTTTGGCGGCTTTGGTTTCCGGCTGGGGTGCCGCCTCGGTCTCGGTTATTTTCGCCGACTCCAAAAGCTTAGCGATACACTTATTTTCGCGTACTTGTAACGTAAACTGGGCTAATAAGCCCTCACGGGCCATTTGCTCTCTCATCCTTTCGGGACGCTGGCCTTGCTGAATGGCTAATTGAGCAATGTGGCCGTTAATCTCTTCTTCGCTAACTTCAATGCCGAGCTTTTTTGCAACTTCATCCATAATAAAGAACGTCTTGAGCTGCTCCTTGGCCTGCTGCTCACTGCTTGCTTGCAGGCGATCCATGTGCTCTTCAATCTGTTCGCGCGTCAGGCCTCGCATCAGCAGATTTCCATACTGTCTCTGCAGCACGGCAAGCGAGTGCTCACCAACGATGTCCAGAGGCAGGTCGAAATCGGTCTTGTCACGCAGATACTTGTAAATCTGCTCGGTCATGTCGGCTCTGGATTGCTGCTCTAATTGGCTGTGCAACCTATCGCGGAGTTCGTCCCGAAGTTCAGCTTCATTGGCGACCTTATACCTTTTGAGGAAATTCTCGTCGAGGTCCGCAGGTTTGAGCCACTTAATTTCTTTTACGGTAATGCGGACATCGACCTTTTTGCCGCGATATTGCTCTCTGAAATATGTTCGGGGCACTTCGACGCTGGTTTCTCTGACGTCTTGCGGCTTGGCGCCCACGAGAAGCTCGTCGAGTTTCTCCACGGGGACGGCTGCGACAAAGCCGTTGTGCCTGACATATACTTCGATATTATCAAGCTGCTCTTCTTTCTCGGCATCGGCAGCCTTGAGAACCACGTCGGCTATTATCTGATCATCGAGCTGGACGTCTCCGGTCTCGCGCGGCGTCCATACGCCCGCGAATCTGCACAATTGCCCGATTTCGCGGTCGACTTGCTCGTCCGTGACTTCAAGTTTTGCCCTGGTTACTGGGATGCCTTCGAGCAGCGGCAGGGTAATCACCGGCCTGACGTCCACCTGAAAGTCGAATTTTAGTGGGCCGGCCTCCGGCAGCTCTACTTTTTCGTGGTCGATGGTAGGCTCGCCGAGCACGTCCAGCTTATTGTCTTTTATAGCCGAGTCACTGGCCTCGATGAGCAGTTTGAGCTTGATTTGCTCTGCAGTTTCTTTGCCGAATCTTTTTTCCAGAAGGCGTCGCGGCGCTCGACCTTTTCTAAAGCCCGGCACGAGCGCCTCTTTGCGCAGAGTATCGTATTGCTTATCGGTAGCGTTCTTTATCGCTTGCTGGGGTATTTCTACGGTGACCTTTTTTTTGCAGGGCCCGGCTTGTTCGATGGCGACTATGTTCTTGGGCCCTGTGGAGTCTTGCTTGTCTTCGGTCGCCGGCGGTTGCTGGTTCTTAGTTTCGAGTGTCGCTTGTTCTTCTTCGGCCATTTCTCTGCTCCTGAACGCTTTTGCTTTGAATGCTCTGAAACATTAAATAAAAAAGGCGTCAGGGTTACAACTTCCCTTAGCCGGTTAAACGTAATTCTCGATCCTGGCCTGCCAGATGCGTGACCTCGCGGCATAGCGGCTATGCAGGACCTCAGCATACCGGCGACCCGCGCCGCGCTACTACTTAGCCGGTTCCTCGCCGGTACTATTTGCTCTGCCGACGCAAACAATGCGATGGCAGTGCCCATCCGTGAAACAATCCATACAGCGGGTGATGAGATTCGAACTCACGACATCCACCTTGGCAAGGTGGCGCTCTAAGCCACTGAGCTACACCCGCGGTTTCGTGACTCGGGTTTCGAGTCAGCTTACATTTATCACAATTATAGGGGCTGTCGGCCTCTCTGCAAGGGCATTTTTGTCAAGATTCTGCCCTTACGCCATACATTTTGCCCCGTAACTCATTGCGGCTTTGTGTCTTATGTTAATTGCAGAGCCGGATAAGTCAGCCATTCGCTCAAAGACCAGATATGGTCGCTCAAGCCCGCAGCAATCGCAGGCGTCCTTGAAAACCATCGTCCATCCTGGCCTTGCAAACGAAGTGTCCGCACCGGCCAACAAAAATTATGGCTGTACATCGTGAAATAAGTCATAGCATTATGAGCATCCCAGTCCTTAGAGAAACAGTAAGTCTTGCGAACCTTGCGGGCGTTGCGGTTACGATCACTTCCATTGTGCCTTTCCACAAAAGAAGTGTTAATCATATTACTGACCGCCGAATTCTCTATCGCAACTTGCACCTGAGCTTCGCTACCAAAGACTGCCTTCAAAATGGCCTTTTTCTTCTGGAGCTTCATACGGAACAGCGGCGTGCCTTTTCGTTCGGAAAATCAGTTTGGCTCTCATTGCCTAACACGTTATCATATAGCTGGTCGATGTGCGGAAAACCTACTGCTGAAACAATACGAGTTACGAAAGGGGGCGGTTTAAGAGATGCTTGCAAATAATCGAGAGCGTGTCATTCCGGCAAGCCTGAAAAATCTGAATTTGTCAAGGCTGCGGTTGGTCTGGGGGCCAGGGATCAACTGTTGGGAAGGAGGATGGCGTCCCTTTGGAGCATGTTCCGGTAGTTCCAGGGCATC
>Ga0315280_10012129_pt1 | contig 10481 bp, 18 predicted proteins | sample YL17G06_40_MG_FD_203697 | JGI IMG/M metagenome (GOLD analysis project Ga0315280, IMG submission 203697) | Sediment microbial communities from Yellowstone Lake, YNP, Wyoming, USA - YL17G06_40 | ecosystem: Environmental > Aquatic > Freshwater > Lake > Sediment | place: USA: Wyoming | collected... | reverse complement strand
CCTAAAGCTACGATATGAAAGATTCATCAGTTCAGAAGGAAATTGCATATGAGATCACCTGAATCGTCGAACGCCGTAAATGAGAGTCTTCTCGCAATTTTTGATACAGATGAAGAGCGGAACGGTCGCCCTTACTTTCGGGTATGGGTGAAGAAAGCCCCCATGCTCTGCATGGGGGATGAATTCACCCATCGTCAATCTTATGAGATCTCAAGCTCAACCTGATCTGTATGGAGGAGTCGAATTCAGCCGCCCACTCGAGCTACAGCTTGTTCTACCATCTGGTTTGGGCGCCCAAGTATAGGCGAAAGGTTCTGGATGGGAAGGTTGGTGAGAGAGCGAAGCAGATCATTGAGGCGGTCTCTACCAAGTATGGCTACAAGGTGGACACGTTGAAGGTTTCACCAGACCACATACACCTCTTGGTCTCCCTGCCTCCTCGAATAAGCATAGTTGAAGCGATTCGAACCTTGAAGAGTATAACCGCTAAGATGCTACTGGAAGAGTTCCCAGAGCTGAAGAAGCATCTATGGCAGGGAAGCCTTTGGACAAGAGGTTACGCCGTCAATAGCGTAGGCGGCTTGAACCTCGACACCGTACGACAATACATAATGACGGAACAAGAACCTTAACGCGCCAAAGAGCCCCCAGGCTCTGCCTGGGGGACCTCTACTGTTATTGTGCGCACTTTTTGTCGTACCAGGCATAATTACCGAAGTATACTCTAATAAGCATTACTCCGGTGTTGGTGAAGAACCCATGCAGAGCAGCCTTCATCTTCTACATTCGAGTCGCAAGATTCATTAAACAAACAGAAGTGGGCTTATGGTCCATACTAACAGCGTCAACACCTGTCTTCACAACCATTACGCTGGTCGGACCTCCTGTGGCTACTCAGAAGTATGTTTCGGAAAACTATGGTAGAGGAGATCTAGCCGCGGCAGCCTCGTTCTCGCACTTCGCGATTGTAGCATTATTCACGCTTCCAGCTCTAACGATAGCGCTTCTGCTTTCTCCATCTCTGTCGACACGCATTCTCAGAGGAGCAGAATACACAGTCCCTTTAATCCTAATCCTCGCGGCGTCAACATACTCAACTTCACCGCTTTATACGGCGCTGATATGCTCGGTTTGGGAATGTACCTTGAAGTCGCAATCCAGAACCTAGCCTTAATCCTAATAAGCAGAGCTTCAGGGTTAGCGCTAGCATATAGAGGCTAGGGTTGCGGTACGTGCGCTTTGGTCGGCAACAATAAGGTTTTAAGTTATCCTTGTAGGATTAATCCTACAGGCGTCACTCATGCCTAGGACTTACGATGATGGAAAGGCAAGAGAAGTGACCAAGATCGTGATGGAGCTGAGCGACGCTGCCTCGTTCAGGAATATACTAAGGGAGGCTGCGCGTTCAAACGTGCTGAGAGAAAACAAGACATTGCGACTCTATCTGAATCTTCTGGTTGCAGGCGGTGTCTTGAGAGTACGCAGCCGGGATGTCGGATCTGTACATCCACAACAATTGTACCGAGTCAAGTCGGAGAAACCGAAGGTCATGGTCGGTCTTGCAATGCTCAGAAGGCATGGGCTGAACTGGGACGTTCCTGAGACAGAAACGCGAATAGTCTCAACAGATTTTAGGGGGCTCGCCCGCTCCAAGCTTCTCGACTCTGGTTTGATAGCGTCGTCAGAGGATTGCCTTGTACATGAATTACATATGGATGCGAGAAGGCGCACAGGATCAATCATATTCGTCACTGCGATCTTGTCTACAAGCCGACTGGATCTACCGTATTTACTCTGGCGCGCAGATAAGTTGCGTGTCGGCAGAGCTCTGCGTCTGTTGTTCAATAGAATCTTAGAGGTGGTATCCTCAAGCGAGACTGAGACAGCCGCATCGATCTTTATGCCGGTGCGGATCCGATTCTTAAAGATCGCCAGACAATATGCTCAGTCTGGGTTCTGGAAGCTTGTTGATGAGGAAGGGGCTGGCAATCTAGGCGTTCAGATAGTGAAGAATCTGACTGAACATGATATCGTGATTGCTGCTGGAAAACAGCTTGGAGTGACTGGCTGATTGAAGAGACCTCAGGAGATTCGGACAGCTCCGAGGGACTGGGTTAGGCTGTTACACATTGCATACAGATTCCTGCAGGAGCAAGAGGTTGGCGATCTTCTTCTTTACGGGTCGCAAGCTATGTCCTTGTACATGAGGAGCCCTCTGCGCAGCAAGGATCTCGACCTATTATCCAGCCAAGTGAGTCTGACTCGAATGGAAGCATTGGCGGAGAAGCTTGCTGAGATTGACCATGTTGAGTACAGGACGACTACTGTTCAGACAAGAAGATTTGATGATCGAAAAATGGTGACTTATGCGATAGAGCTGCGAGTTTCCGGTAGACCGTTTTTTGTCGAGTTGTTCGATAAGTATTGCTGCATACTTTCGAACATACGTGAAGAAACCCTCGAGAGCAGCCTTCATCTTCTACATTGGAGTAGATGATTATCTCTAACGTTATTGGTTTGAATAGGATGATCTTTCAGAACTCCTTAAGGGTCAAAGGGTCAAGGCACTCCAGTTAGCCGCATGTTAAGGTTGAATGAACCTCTCTCAAGAAATTGCCTGGACACTAACTTTCTCTAACCGTCGTAGATTCCAGAACCTTTCTGACGGCTTCGGTGATGCTCCATACCTTTATTATGCCCTCATTCCTTATCCTGTCAAAGTGTCTGTCGTTCGTTATTATGATAGAGTTCGTCTGTAGGCATGCAGCTGCATGGAGTATGTCTGCCTTGTCTGAAGTTCTAAGATATGCTTTGCAGATCTTCCTATAGTTCTCCGAGACATTCACTATCTTTGTCTTTGTAAGGAGGCTCGCCACGATTGCGGCTGCTGTCTGAGATTTCAATAGCTCAGCGTACCGGAGCATCTCCTCTACGAGGAGGCTGTTTCCGATGAGCTTGATGTTTTGGTCTTCAATGATCTTTACGATGAGTCTGAGGGTTTTTGTCTGTTTCTCCGGATCTTTTATGGCCGCTATGAATACGTTGCTGTCAAGTAAGAAGGTCAGGGTAGCCGGTTCTAATCTTCTCATCAATCTCCTTCCTGACCGTCTCGACTATAGCGTCTATGTCTGTTCCAGCCAACTCCTTCTCGAGCCTACGAGCGATCTCTTCGACATCGAGCTTCTGAAGCAGCAATTGCCCATGACCCCTATTCGTAAGGATGAATTTGGTATCCTCCTTGATCCCTAGCTCAAGACGGAGATTCTTTGGGATGACTATCCTTCCAGACCTGTCCGACGCCACTACTTGTGCCATGTATACCACTCAGGTCCATCAGTGGCAAAATGGCATTTAAACTTTTCCTCCCTGTGGACGGACATAGCGAGAGAGGAATCGCCAGAACTCTCAGAGAGATATAGATTTCACGTCGGCTGAAATTGCCTTCGCAAACTGTTCTTGATGATCAGAGAGTCGCCTTCCAGCTTGATCTCAATCGGACTCCCAGGTTTCCACTCCAATCTCTCTAAGCCTCTTAGAAGGAATAATCTCCCCTTTAGATCCAACGGTCTTCTTCTCGACAATATTCTTCACAATTTGCGAGCTTTCTTTCAGCTCGATCAACGCTCCTCCGAGGAGATCGGTAGTTGCCATCTATGGGTTTTAGCATTCATAGTGGGGCTAGGCTAGATATGCGAAGATTTGCCTTCGTTCGCTTTTTGTAAGCTTGTCGAGGAAGGTTTTGCCGAGGATTATCCGGCTTGCTAAGGGATGTGGAGTGATGGGGCGTTTGCATTTTTCTTTTGGTGTTGAAGAGCGTAGATAGTCTTTTTGGATATCGACAATCAAAGGACGTATTTTCTTGCCTCTGAGCCCAAGTTGCGGCACCTCTAGCGAGTTAGGGAGACATAAGCATTTAAGCCTTGATAATAAGAAGGAGCATTATTGATGATTCAGTGATTCTTTTATGACTCTTTTTCGAATTCACTATGCGGTTCGCAGTCGATCTCATTGTTGTCAGAGGCGTGCGACCGATATCAACATGTTTATAGTATTAGTCACTAAGCAAAAAGGGTGGGTGCGAAATCTTGGCGTGGAATCGAGATCTACAGTGGTGGAACGAGCATTGCTCGAAGCTTCAGGAAGAATATCCAGGAAAGTGGATAGCTATCCTGGATCAGAAGGTGGTGGCCGTGGGAGATGACAGCTCAGACTTAATAGAGGGTGTCAAAAGCAGTTTCGGAAGGACGCCTTTCGTCGTCTACTGTAGACCGAAAGGATATATCAGGATAAGGCGGAAGATGATGAGGCTCGCCGCATGATATCTGAGGGTTGGATCGAATTCGAAGACACGGGCATCCCTGAAGTTGGCTTGGTAGCTAGGCCGAAACTGAGAGTTGTGATGGAAGGAGCTGAGGGGAAGTCTAGGGAGAGGGTTCTTGATATAGATACCCAGTCAGATGTGCCTATAATTCCTCAAAGCGTCGATCTTCTTCACGAAATACTTTGAGCGACGAACATCGTATCCAAGAAGGCGCGTCTAGGTCTCTTGCTCAAGTCTCTTAACAGCCTCAACGAGTTGTTCATGCGTCATCTTCCTTTCGGTCTTGCGGATTTCCTCACCGAGTTCCTTCCAGTAGTGCACTGGCGGCTTATGTATCCCGAAAGCTTCCCCAAGCTTCAGTATTCCTGCTCTTATAGCCTCTGATTTGGTGTTGAAGTATCCTCTTTTGACGAGTTCGTCGAGCATGTCGGCAGCTGCCCCACTAACCCTAACGAGAAGCTTCTCCTCAACCAACTTTATCACCGAGCCTATGAATAACGAAAAGAGCCAAAGCTATGAGGCAATTCGATAGGCTTTTAGGGGCAAAACGCTCTTATGGGAAAATTTATATATGAACTTTTGTTCTTCTGTTCCCAGTGTTCGATCTTGAAGGTTCAGATTGATGATAAGGTTGAGCGTCGTTTTAGGGAGTTGGCTATGAAGAAGTTTGGGTTCGGGAAGGGTTCTTTAAGCGAAGCTGCTCAAGAAGCTCTTTTAAGGTGGATATCCGAGGCAGAGGGGAAGGTTATGGAGTTTAAGGGAGACCCAGTCGAGGCCATCGACGGCCTACTGGCCGAGGTGAAAATGGATTCTCTTAAGCTACAACATGAAGCAAGAAAGTTTTGGAGTTCAAGGAGCATTGAAGGATGCATCTAATCGACACCAACATATTTCTTGAGGTTCTCTTGGCTAGGGGTAGAAAAGAAAGCTGTAAAAAGCTTTTGAGAAAGTTGAGGGATGGAAAAGAAACAGGCGTGCTGACAGATTTCAGCGTCCACTCGATAATGGTAATAATGGACGCTTTTAGAAAACTTAACGAGTTAAGAACGTTTCTCTCAAGTCTCTCAGCGTATAAGGGCTTACATGTGTTTTTCACAGATCTACCCATGGAAATCAAAGCCGCGGAGCTGGCGTTGGAAAAGGGGCTAGATATAGATGACGCCGTCCAATACTCAGCAACCCTATCGGCAGGGGCTGAATGCATAGTTTCCTACGATAAGCATTTTGATAATCTTGAAATCCCACGCAAGACTCCTGAACAGCTAATTTAACCTCGATTGTCGAATCGCATACTCGCTGTCGTCAGACCTTAAGGAAGCCTTGAGGATTGCGGAGGAATCCCTCAACCACGAGGGCGATTACTTTCTCAGATGTTGATTATCATATTATTCCTCTTCCTATTCCTCTTGAGACCCTTTTTGAGGGGTGAAACGTAGTTCGCATAACCTCAGAGACGCTGCTCGAAGAACGCAGATAACGATTCGTACTCAGCTTCTTCACATTCAATATATGAATTACAAATACCCATGAACAAGCTGAACCCAACAGGAATCGGCATCTGCGTTGCTGTGTTCGATAGAGAAGAGAACAAAAGAGTCTGGCCTTTGGCGCCCTTGGAAAACCCAAGTCAGTATGGCTACATGGAATCTACGACGCAGGTGATTCCTGAATTTTCAACGACAACCTCCATAGTTCTGCTTCTACTATTTGGAGCGGCAATCTTGTCTTACGGTATCAAAACGTGTTCAGACGGAAGATTTCAACTTCGGAGTTAGCCAGTGCTCTTCTCAGTCTCCGTCGTTTTTGCCGCAGTCTCTGTTGGAGCTGGGGTAGGAATTTCAGTTTCCAGAGGTGCTGGAGGTGGGGTAGTAAGCATGGTCCAACCGATCCACATGCAGATAACGAGTACAGCTAACACAGCTAAGAAGACTGGGATCGCGACAGCCCACCAATTTAACCACGCCAAGTAAGGTGCAAGGTAAGGCGCGAAGAAAGCCACAACGTACACAATCGCAACGATAAGCCCTACCACAAGAATTATGCCTCCGTAAGCCTGATCTCTACTCACAAATTACCCTCCGTCCAATCTGTTTCATAATCCTGAACAGCATATAAAATCTTTCTTCGATGATCTCAATAGATACGGAAAAGAACGCTACAAGAACGCGAAAGAGCTGAGGAAGGCCATCCAGTCGTCCATAAGACTGGCTGAGAACCTAAAGAGGAGGAAACAGGCTCCAATGAAGCCTTGAGAGTTGGCAGCGAAGCGAGAAGCCGATTCAACCGTCGCCGGCCGTATTAGAAAACGTTAAATTTCAAACGATCCCATTGGTCGCAATACACTTGGTAGGCGAATCCGATGTATCTGTTCTGGCACCTCATTTTCGCAATTCTCCTAACGGTGTTGCTGTATCGCCTCACAACTCCAAACCCCGCCCATCTCTACCTACTCACAGCCGTCTCAGCAGGAGTTCTACCGGACCTCGACCACCTACTCTGCTGGAACCCAAAATACCTCTCCCAGCTATTCCCTACATACTTTGGCGAAGGCCTAGCCCTGACACTACGTACAAGCGTCTACCCCTGCATCCTTCACCTCTGGGGGGAAATATGTTCTCAGTAAGGTTTGGCGGCATCTGCATGGAACTCTGCATGCTACCGAACGGTGTGCTTATGGTGAAGGATTTTCATAGGGACATCCTTTTCAGAAGAATTGAAGCTCCCTTCAAAGTTGGAAAACTGATCCTGTCCTTAGACTTCCATGGAGAAAGAATCGGCGCAAAAAGGAAGTTGAAAGGAAGAGGCATCGTCAACTTCCATGAGAACGAAGACCCAAACGTGGATAGTCGAATCGGCATTGTGGCTGAGCAGGATGGAAGATGGTATACAACCTTCAGGGCAGCGGACGACTTGGACAGTATGCCCACCGCAACCATCGCTGAATCTGAGAATGGGGAGAATTTTGAGCTTTGTAAAGGGTATCCGAAACACATCACACCGCGGTTCAAAGTGATAGAAGAGATGGTGGAGAACACTCTTCCAGAGGCGGATACAGCATACGACTGGGCGAAGAACCTATCTAAAGAAGAAATAGCAGGATGCTTCACATCGATGGCGAAGGAATATCTCGAAACATTCGATTGGATTCCGGACGAAGAGGATTTGGTGTTAACGACCGAGCTTCCTTGAAACTCTACCTGAATTCTTTTGGAAGTTTCAAGTTTAGGGGAGAATGCATATGAATTTTGAACCTAGCGAACGCTATGTATGTTCCTTCCACGGCCTTTGGCTAAACGCGTAGATGATTTGCGAGACTGATGTACATGAAGAAGCTTGAAGTTTCTTCTGCATTGGATGTATGCCTAGTTGAAAAGGCTTTGAATGAGCTTATTGAGAATGAGATTGAAGAAGACTGGAATTTTTCAGACGATTTCGACGAGAGCCAAGTTGAAGAGATTGCGGCGAAACACTGCGGAGGTACATGCAACCTTGTTACAACAATCGACCGAAGCAGACCCGTATACACGCAGGACGGCGTGTGGACCGCCTACTTGAAGGATTGGATCTTCAAGCTAACCGACGAACAGTATCTCTTCATTTCATATGAGGAGACACCTAGCTACGAAGGAATCGTATTGGAGTCGAGAAGGTTTTCCGCGAAATGGGTAACGAAAGACGAGGGCAGAAAGTACGTTAAAGACTATTACGAGAGTTTGCTGGAGGAGAAGAGGCGGGAAACCGCCCATATAGAAGTAGAACTACGCGAAGCATTGAGTGAATTAACATGAACGAAGCGGCAGACCAAATTTTCTTAAGCGATGATGAAAAATATATCTTTGACAAACTTATCGTGCTATGGATTAGGGTAGATGTATGGCTAGAACATGCCCCTCAAACGATGATAAAGCGCTACTCTTAGAACAATGCCATCATTGCGCCACTCATATCTGTTGCAAGATTGAGCCAGCGTTTCTTACCCCACAAGACCTGGAAAGAATGGGGCTTTCACCTCAAGACCAAGAGCATGTCAACAAGTCTGCTTGGAACGGTTTTGAGTTCTTGCATCTACAAAAAAGAAAGAATGGGAAATGCGTTTTCTATGACTCAGAGTCTAAGAAGTGTAGCAAATGGAATTCTCGTCCGCTCGACTGCCGCTTATTTCCCCTAGATATAGATTTCCATGATGGGAGGTTCTACTGGATTTGCTACAGCTATTGCAAAGCTTCTGTTACTGAGTACAAGCTTCAAAAATTGGAGAAGACATTACTCCCTGAGTTCACTCCATACTTAGCAGTGTATGCTCTGCTACCTATGAAAATGTTTGAAAGTGGCAGTTATCGCATCCTAAGAGAAGTTCAGCTTTGAAACAGGACTTGAATTCGTCGGTAACGACTACAGCGATCAGTCGGTCCCAAAGCATAAGGATACGACTTTCGCCCGACGAATGTGCTCTTCTAGAAGAACAAGCGAAGAAGGCAACCAAGACTCTTAGTGAGTATGCTCGTGAGAAGCTTTTGAAGGCGGCTTCCAAGGATGCGAAGAAATCCTACGTGAGCTGAGTCTTCCACAATCCAATCCAATCTCGCCGACTTTTCAGCCTGATTCTGTTCTTGCGAGGTGCGTATTCTTGAGAGTCTACAATCCTACTTACGGTGGCGAAGAATCTGAACGTGAACCACCACAATCTCGCGTGGAAAGTGATGAATATGACGAGTGCCAACGGCAACTTGAAGGGTATAAACAGCGACATCAAGAACCCACAGCTGTGGTTGAGATGCTGTCTCAGGGCGTTTGATTTTGCTGAAGCTCCCTGTTAAGGGTGGTTCAATACCCTTCTTATGGAAGTGTGTGAAAGAAAACGATATGAAACTTGAGTTGAGTCCAGAGAACGCCTACACAGTCGAGGGGAACGGTTTGAGGCCTTGGCCGAGTAGGCTGGGGCACAGTAGTCTCGGTGTCGACCAAACTTTCAAGCTTACGTCATGCAAGTTCGGAGGCAACTCCACATTCGATGACTTTCATCCAGCGGTGAGATGTTTCGTTGAGACGCTCAAAGCGCGCGGCGTGAAACCTGAGTACGAGCGGGATGAGGACGGCCCTAACTTCGCCTTCTGGTTTGACGTATCATCGGATAAGAACGAGGCATACTATGAGTTGGCGACTGGAAATCACGGGCAGGAGATCGTTACAGCGGTGTTTTGTGAGAAACTTGACTCGACTATCGTAGAGAATGTCCGGGACCTCGACCAGGCGCTATATGCGCTCATCAAGCGGTGCAGCGTACCGACCATCTACTAGAAGAGGCGAGGCGTATGGAGAAGAAAAGGTACAGAACGGTGCAGGAGTTCTGCGAGGGCCATGGTTTGGACTACCGCGTCGAAGCGCATATGGCGGAGCTGAATAAACTGTGGTTAAAAGAGGCTTCCGACCCAAGGTCGTTCCGCAAGCACCTTCAGGAGGAGTGGGGGAAAGGAGGTCTTACTGTTAAAGGTGTTTGCCCTTGGATTACGGATCTTGCAGAGCTTGGGTCGCGCATTAAACCCTCGATGGTTAACGAAAACGGGGTTGCTCTCATTATTAAGAGCGAGGAAAGGGATGAACTATTGAAGAAGCTTAGGGCAACGTACGAAGAGATCATACTTGCCAGTCTACGCTTCTCCGCCGACGACGTGGACAGCAGAGTCGCCGGGGTTTTCCACGGATATTCAATCCTCCTTATGCGAACTCTCAGCACAAAGCTTAAGCTAATTTGGGTTCTCCTCGGCTACTCAACAGAAGACTGCAACCTCGACTACTACCTTCAAGGAGAAAGCCTTGTCGAGGCGAAGCTTCTGCCGCTAATCAGAGCCGACGCTAAGGTAAAGCGGAACCCCGTCATTCCAGAACGCGTGATCGAGATAGAGAATGCTGAACTGAAACTTCTCGCTCAATAAGGTGGAGGAGCTTTGCTTTGTTGGAAGTCGAAGGCTCAGAAGAGTTGAATGAGGTTGTTCTACGCCCATACCCCAATAAGAACTACTCTGTTGTACTAGTCGGCGAAACCAAGCTTTGCCTCGGTATCGAATGCGAAAACAGAACCAATGCAGGGGGTCTAGTGCTCTTTGTGAGAACAGAGGAAGGCATACATGAACTTGAGTGGCTTTACTTTAGCCCAAGCAAA
>Ga0315280_10012128_pt1 | contig 10481 bp, 6 predicted proteins | sample YL17G06_40_MG_FD_203697 | JGI IMG/M metagenome (GOLD analysis project Ga0315280, IMG submission 203697) | Sediment microbial communities from Yellowstone Lake, YNP, Wyoming, USA - YL17G06_40 | ecosystem: Environmental > Aquatic > Freshwater > Lake > Sediment | place: USA: Wyoming | collected... | reverse complement strand
GCTTGAACTAACGAACCTTCTTAGCGCAAGGTAAGAGGCCAAAACCTTAACAGATAAGCGTGGCACAGCGAACAGCGTGAGGATATTCCCATCTTAGATTGAGAGCGCGAGTTCGTTGGCGAGCGCGTAAGGAAACATAACGGCAACAATCATATGGTTCGCCATAACAACAGGCGCAACAGCAGGACTAAAGCTACTACAAAGAAAAAGAACGGATACCGCTGCTTGTGTCTTTTAATGGTTCTTATTTTTTGGTTTTGTTCCAGATGACGAACCCGTGACCTTTTGAGCATTTGAAATATTGACATCGAAATCTCTTGGGGTCCCGTTTGGGTCCATAGTCCCATTCTTTTTTGGGTCGTTTGACTTCTTCTCGGCATTTTGGACATTTTGCCAAATTAACCACTCTCAATTATGGGTCTATGGTGATGCTGAAAGGTTAAATAGTTTCTCAAGAGTTTTAAAACTTTAGATTGCTATGTTTGTTTGTGGCGCGGGAAGGCATGTTTCATGAGTATTGATACGCTCCAACCCCTAAAATCGAGGCTTGAGAAGACAATTCCTTCGCGTGAAGGTATTGAGGAGTTTTTGGGTTTTCTAGGGTATCCTTTGATTCCTGAGAAGGAACAGTTGTTGGATTCTGATGTGCTCTTTCAACAGAAGGATATGCGTGAGCGGGTTGTTCGGAGTTATAAGTTGTTTGGGCAGAAGGCTCAATGGGTTCATCCGGTGAGTAAACAGGCTTTTGATGTTGAAGCGACAGTGATGTTTTTCGAACTTGTGGATGAGCAGACTCTCAGATCTAGATGGCCTTTTGAAATTACTAGGTATGTTGTGAAGTTTGGTTTGCGTTCGGCTCAGGGTTTGTTCTTTTTTGTTGCTCCTAGTAGTCGGTCGCTTGTGGTTTCAGCCTATACTGAGAGTTTGGCTGTTCCTGAAAGGGTTCAGGTGAGGAGACTGGTTGTGGATGTTGACAATGTTGCAAGGACTGATTTGGAGTCTCTTGCTGAACTATTCTATTCGTTTTTGACTCCTACGACTATAATAGAGCGTTTCAGGGCTGCTTTACCATATCTCAAGGTTGGGCAGGCGTTCTTCAAGGAATATCATAATCTTTTTCAAATTCTGTCGAAACGTCTCCTCAAAGTGTTTGGGGCGAAGGCTAAGGCTGAGACTTACGGGTATACCCAGCGGCTTCTTGGAAGAATTACGTTTCTTTATTTCTTACAGCGCAAAGGATGGCTGGATAAGGATAGGGCATACCTCAAGAAGAGAACTAGAGGGCTTGATGGAAAAGGGTTGTTTAGATTTCTTTACGAGCTTTTTGAAATCTTGAACACCGAAGGATATGAAGATAAGTCTAAGGGCGTCATTCCTTATTTGAATGGTACCCTGTTCGAAAAGGAGCCATATTCTCAGGCGCAAATGAAGCAGTTGATGGATGCTTGTACGCCATGTATTCGTGATGTTTTGAATGTGTTTGACCAATATAACTTTACTATCTCAGAAAGCACACCGCTTGACAAAGAGGTAGCTGTAGACCCGGAGCTTTTGGGCAGCCTCTTTGAGTCTATGTTGCCTGAAGCTGAGCGCGGTGACAAAGGAACATTCTATACGCATCAGGAAGAGATGCTCTTCATGGCTCGAGAGGCGCTGCGAGCCTATCTGAGTAGATTCCCGAATCTTTTGACTCAAGATCAAGCTTTCTACCTTGTGTACGGGTCAGAGTTGGCTGAAAAGCAGAAGATTGAGCCAAAGGTTGCTAGAGAAGTTAAGGACATTCTTCGCCAGATCAAGATTCTTGACCCTGCGGTTGGCTCTGGGGGTTTCTTGATGGCTGCTCTTCAGACTTTTTTGGAGGTTCGTGCACGGTTAAATGGGATTATTGGTGCGATGGAACAGGCTTATGATGTGAAGCTTGAGACGATTGAGAATGACTTGTTCGGTGTTGATATTGAAAATGAGGCAATAGAGCTCGCACGGTTAAGATTATGGTTGGCCCTTGTCGTCGATGAACCAGTTGAGAATGTCCGACCATTGCCGAATCTTGATTACAATCTACATCAAGGGGACAGCCTTAAGATACCTGAATTTGAGAAAAGGCGTCGACAAACAAAAATAACTGTAGATCCAGCACTGAGGGTAGCTCTTCTAAAGCAAATTGCCACAACCAGAGAGGAATATTCTCGGTCTCATGGGAGAGACAAGGAGTCCAAAAGAATTGAACTTGAAAATGCCTTACGGAAGCTGCTTGAATTGGAAAGCGGTATTAAAGCCCCGAAGATTCTCCCATTTTCATATAAGTACTTTTTTGCAGACATCATGGCTAACGGGGGATTTGATATAGCTTTGATGAATCCCCCATACATAAGACAAGAAGACATTGGCAAACTACCAGGTCAAGATCCGACCAACTACAAACATGAAGTGGCTGAGGATTTGCGCAGTCTTACAGACGAGCGCTTTGCTCCGAATAAACAATCCGATAGCGCGGTGTATTTCCATGTCAGATCCTTATCATTGTTGAGAAACGGTGGAACCGCAATAGTAATTGCAACATCAAAATGGTTGGACGTAGCATATGGCGTGCCTCTTCAGGAATATCTGTTGAGTACCTCCAGAATTCAGTATGTTTATGATTCAGTCGATAGGTCATTTGCTGCTGACGTAAATACCGTCATAACAATTATCCAGAAGACAAGTGATGGTATTCAATCGAATCTAGTTAAGTTCGTCTATCTTAAGATGCCATTTGGGCAAACTACCGAGAAAGTTCTGAAGGAAATCCAGGAAAAGAAGGATGCAGGAGTCTTCTCTACATCTCAATATCGCCTCACCATGATAAGTCAATCCGAACTCTATGCTGCAGGGCTTTCGCCTGAAAACAAATCTGAGACAGGGAAGGAAGGTAGAGTATACAGTAATGACAAGACTTATGTAGGAGCAAAATGGGGGAACTTATACCTTAGAGCTCCAGAGGTTTTCTTTAGGATACTAGAGAAAGCAAGAAACAAGCTACAACCCCTCGGCTCTGTCGCGGATTTGAGATTTGGTCTGAAAACAGGTTGCGACGATTTCTTCATTGTAAGGCCTCAAGACTTCTCCAAGGAAAAGAGAATCATTACGTGTGAGAATGGTTTTGGTTTGAGATTCAAGCTTGAAAGACACTTCTGCTACCCGCTGTTGAACTTCATAGGCGACATATCCGGATTCATCAAAAGTGTTGACGAATTCCCGTTTGGGATTTTTCTCTGTGACAAGTCACGCGACGAACTTCGGGGAACTTATGCGCTAGAATACATAAAGTGGGCTGAAACGTCACCTGATGCCAGAGTGACCGTGGCGAGAGGAAAAGACAAAGGTAGAAGAATACCGATTTATAAAGTGGCTTCTGTATGCGGAAGGAAAGAATGGTATCAAGTTCCTCCTCTCAGACCCACTAGACTGTGGCTTCCAGGAGTAGCGAAGAACCGCCATATAATTCCTTTTTCAGACGAAGCTTTCTTGAGTGACCATAGCCAATATGCTGTTTATTGTTCTAATGAGTCAGAATTTTGGCTCTTCCTAAGCTCTTCAGTCTTCAGGCTCTTCATGGAGTTGTACGGAGAGACTCAAGGAGCTGGCGCGCTCTTCTTGACTGTTGCCGACTACAAAAAGATCCCTGTTCCGAATACGATCAACCTTAGCACACGTTTCAAGGGATTTGAGGTTCTTAAGTCAAGACCAGCTCATCGAATTGTTAACCTAGCGGAAAAGGGACCTCTTGAGTTTGAGCAAAGTGATAGACGCGAACTCGACGATTTGGTGTTGAGAGAGTTAGGTTTCAATGATGAAAATGAAAGAGAGAAAGTAATGAACGATATGTACAAGTGGCTAGGTAGCAGAGTCCTTGAGAGATTACTCAAACCTAAAACGGCTCCTGAGAGCGTGACTAAGGCCATTGGAAAGAAAAGAGTTCAAACTGATTTGAGGGAGTTTCAATGAATACGTTTCGTTATGTAGTAGATAATTTGGGTGGAAACACTGCAGCTGCCATTCTCCGCTCTTACATCAAACCAAAATCATTATGCTCTATAGCATCTGCATACTTCACAGTTTCAGGCTTTGAACTCGTAGCAAACCACCTCGAACAATGCAAACACTTCAGACTACTCCTAGGCGCAGAACCCGGTGCAGACCCATTACGAATGGCAATCCTTGACATATGGAAGAACATAGACATCCGCGATTCTCCAAAACAGGCTGAACGAGCCGTCAAATTCTTTTCCCAAGACAACGTAGAGATAAGACTTCATCCTGGACCATTCTTCCATGGGAAAACATACATCCTGAATCACCCAGAACCCAAATTCGAAAAACAGAGCAATGTAACTGCTGCAACTGAAACGGAAAGATACAGGCCAACACAACTCATCTACAAAGGACCAACCATCGCCAAATCTGACAACGCAACTGCACTCGTAGGTTCTTCAAACTTCACTTATGGCGGATTACACCAAAACGCAGAACTAAATCTCTTCGACGCATCAGGAGAAAGCACAATAGAATTGCTCACGTGGTTCGAAGAAAGATGGCAGACCTCAAACGACATCAAAGAAGAATTCCTTAAACTCTTACAGGGCTACTACAGACCCTTCGCGCCATTCTGGATATACGCCAAAGCACTTTATGAGCTATACAAAGAAGATCTCGAAGGACCAGAAGAAGGCAAACCAGGCTCAACAATAGAACTCGCAGACTTCCAAACAGCAGGATACAAAAGCGCAATGAGAATCCTAAACCGATACAACGCCGTCTTAATTGCAGACGCACCAGGTCTAGGCAAAACATGGATAGGTGGAAAACTCCTCGAAGAATTCGCCTACTATAAACGAGAACCAGCACTTATAATCTGCCCAGCCGAAGTAGAACCAATCTGGAGAAGATTCGCAGAAAAATACAAAATACCCGTTGGAGGGCTACTCCATACCGAGGTCTTAGGACGTGGTGTCAAGAATGGATGCCCCGAAATCCCACCCCAAAAATACAAAGACTTCTCATTCATCCTAGTCGACGAGTCACATCACTTCAGAAACCCAGACGCTGGACGCTACATATGGATGCAACAACTTCTAGCTCTACCCAGGCCTGAGGTAAAAGTTGAAGGAGAATTAACACAACTTGACCGCAAGATGGTGTTTGTAACCGCTACGCCTGTTAACAATTCAGTGTGGGACCTCCACTGGCAGCTAAGACTCCTTTTAGGAAGGGAGTTGGACAACATAGCTCTCAGACAAGGAATCAAAGACTTGACAAAATACTTCGAGAGCGCAGAAACAGGCGAAGGAAACCTATACGACCTAATTGAGATAATGGCAGTACGACGTTCCCGAACCTTCATAAAAGAATACTACCCAAACGCAACCATAGAAGGACGCCCAATAAACTTCCCAGATAGGGAACTAGAAAGAATCCCATATCACATGCACCCATCCCTAAAAGGGCTATACGCCACCGCTGCAAACGCCATAAGCGACTGCAAACTCGTTCCATACCGAATCGAAAACTACAGAAAAACTCTGAGAGACGAAGCCAAAATCTTCCGTGGAGAACTACTCTCGACACTGTTTAGAATACTGTTACTCAAACGACTTGAGAGCAGCATCTGGGCATTCCGCTGCACTGTTCAAAACATCACAAACCTCTTCCAAGCAACATTAGAGAATCTAGAAAAAGGTCAAGTCATGTCCGTAGAGAATTTCAGAGAATACCTGAAAACAATCGAGCTCTCAAAAGAAGATGATAGCACCATAGAGCTCGCACAAAACCAATTCTTCGAAAAAACAGAAGACTTCGACATAGCCTTAATGAAAACAGATCTGAAATCTGATCTAGAAATATTGGGCGATGTCCTCGCTCTCCTACCTGCCGACCAAGCAAAGATAAAAGAAATCGACAACAAATTCCAAGAAGCCAAACGAAAACTTGACGGTAGCAAACAGAAGATTATCATCTTTACCTCATTCATGGATACCGCAACATACCTTTTCAAACATCTTCAGTCTCCCGGCAAAACAATCGGGTTGGTTACTGGCGATGAAGCCAAACTATGGAATGGCGACAAGGAAATCGGGACTAACCGTGCAAAAATAATCAACCTATTCGCACCAAAAAGCAACGATTACATCGTGCCCTCAATAGAAAAAGAGATTCAAATTTTGATCTCAACAGATGTTCTCTCTGAAGCCATAAACCTACAAGACGCTGGAGAAGTAATGAACTACGACTTCCCATGGAACCCAATGAAACTAGTACAAAGAGCTGGACGAATCGACCGCATTGGCTCCCTTCACAAGAGTATAGTCATCTACAACCTATTTCCTGAACAAGGACTCGAAATCATTCTGGGTCTAATGCAAAAACTGCTCGGCAAAATCGAACAAGTACACCGATCAGTAGGATTAGAATGGAGCCTACTAGGAGAAGAGCCACTTCCAGTAGATTTCGCAGCCACAATAGAGAGAGTAAAAGCAGGCGACAAAAGAATACTAATAGACATCGAAAAGAAAATGGAAGGACTAGTCGGACTAGACCCACAAGAACAACTTCTCGCAATCCTACAGACCCTATCTAAAGACGAAATAGAGAGAATTCCTGACGGAGCAGGAAGTTTAACAAAGCTGGGACCAGGACAAAAGAACCGCAAAACAGGATTCTTTGTAGCCTATCGAAAACGCCGACCATTGGGAGCTATTGACAGAATCTGGAGATTCTATCCAGATGACCAACTCGCACCCACCACTAACAAAACACAAATCGTCGAACAAATTCAATTCCCCAAATTACATGAACCAGAACCCCGTTTCGGAGAACCATCCATGCAGAGACTAAGACAAGCAAGGCTAACAGTAGAAGAAGAATTAATGGCAATAGAAGCCTTGCAGCGAACTAGACGAGTAACTGGACCAATGCGCAAGGCATTCGACTTAGCCCGACGAAAAGGAAGAGCTGACCTCGACAAATTCCTTCAGGCCAAATGGGATGCTGCAGCAGTTCAAAGAAAAATCCGAACGATAAACTTTGATAATGAAGATGTTGCTATCAAAGAACTGGAGAAACTAGCTCAAACATTTGGAGAGAAAGAAAATCAGTTGGAAGAGCCCCAACCAAAGGCGGAAATTGAAAAAAGAGCGGAATCGGTTACAGAAACTGTAGCGAACCAAGAGATGCCCAAACTACCCAAAGAACGTGACTCAACACTTGAAATTGTATGTTGGATGCACATAATCTAACCATGAGACGAAGCTTGAATAGGAGGAATAGGGGAGGCGATCAGAGATGGAATACGATCAGCTAATCTTGTCAATCATAACCGTGATTATCAGCCTATTGGGCAGCATGCTGATTGCTCGATTATATGGTCCACGATGGGCTGAATTAGCTAAAGCAAGACGGGAGCATTCCAAAAAACTAAATGATGAAGTATTCAAGCCATGGAAAAAAGACTGGGAAAAATATTGTAAAGTTGAAATCACCTACTCCAAAAGTGAGGGCGGATTAGTAGGAAAGGAGCCAACTGACCCGAGGGATTTGCAATTCTTTGAAGAAGCAACGAGCCATCTACAATCGCAATATCAGTATGTTTTAGACAGTTGGGAAGAGCTTAAACACGCCACTCTAGCTCATAACAAGGAACTGGCCACTCTCTCACAGACACTACAACAGTTTTTCGCTGACGAAATGAAGATGCCAATCTCGTATTCCAGCGATCCAGACCAGCCTGAAAACTATGTTTGCCTAGAAAGCATCCTTAGAGATATTTACCAAGAAATCTCTTGGGCAATTAGCTTTTCAAGGAAAATTAACCTCGCCTCGATCAAGATTATACCTTGCTCCAGAAATGGAGTTAACTTCTACGAACTTGAATGGAACGGTCATTATCCTAGACTTCTAAGAAGCAACGAGAAAAAGGATGCGGAAAAATGCTTATCCCTGATCAAGCGGTTCATGGAAACACCAGATCTAAAAGACAAAATGCAAGCCTTAGTTGAGAAGGAAAAAACCATTTTTTTACCCAAACGCACAGACTTTGAAGAAAAAATTGGAGGCCTAATAAAGTCCATAGAACTCGGCAACACAATCTTGGGAGAATGTCACCTTTGCCCAAGGCGAATATAAAAAACGAGTTTTGCGAATGATGTCTCCACTCTCAGATATAATGAACTAAAAAATCTATTTTGAAGGTTCTCTTTACTTTAACTCATCTCTCTCCACCTATTCAGAGTGTCGTTTAGGCGGCTGACTTTTATAAAGTTAAAGACAAAACACAGTTTTTGCACGGAGCTGTCCAGAATTGGTTAGAATTCAGCTGAGGTTTTCTAGGAAACGGTATCTCGGAAGCAAATACGTATACGAGTATAAGCGCATGTCTCTAGACATTCCCCGCAAATTCCACGACAAAGTTAAGTCTTTCTTAAAACAAGATCTAGACATGAACCTGAGCATAAAAGGCAGCTGTCTAGTCATCACTTTAACCCCCGCAAAAACGTTTCTGCCCGCCGAATACCCCCCGCAAAAATCACCCTCAGAAAGGCTTCAAACCCTTGAATTTTAACACGAAAATGCAAATCTTGCTTAAATATCTGCCAGCCGAAAGATTTTCCGCTATAGGCGTTTCTGCCAGCCGAAACGTTTTACCGGGGGTTTCGCCACACAAAAACATGTCTATTAAAGTAAATAGGCTCTTCCGCGCAAGTTTTCTTGACCGGGCCACGGTGATTGGCGTGTGGAGAGGAGCAAGAGGAACTGTGGAAGAATCTCAGTTTTCAAGGGGCGAGAGGCTAAGCTCAATTTTGCCGTCTTCCAAGTCCTCTCCCTCAAAGGCCCGCAGACAATCTACGACATACACAAAGAACTAAAAGCCCAAAAAGGACTCAGACACATCCGCTACGCAACAGTGAACAAACGAATAAGGCTTCTAAAAGAATCTGGTTACGTCAACAAAATAGGCGAAAAGAAAACCAAAGCCGGCTTCCAAGCTTCTGTATACGAGTTAACAGCCAGAGCCTACTTGGCTATGCTACTCAACCTCATCAATCTGGACGATTTGCTCATGAAGGTGGACGAAGCCACCGCATCAGAGATCTTGGCAGCAATAATGTCCAGCGTGCACTAACATTTTTGACGTCTCTCTTCCAAAGGAATGAAATTGCCTCCAAAAACCAAAAAAGGAAGTTTGCGGGAGATGTTTCGTAAATGTTAATAGGACGCCTTTACCCATAGTAGTGATGGAAGTCACCTTTAGTATAGTGCCTCTTTGGTGGAAAACATGACAAGCGGAGGATCAGCGGTGGAAAAGAGCACATCTCTGGAAAACCTTAAGGTGGAGATAAGGAAGAAATTTGAGACTCACGCCAAAGATATATGGTTGTTTCCAAGGGGAGATGACGGAAAAGTAAGAAAGTTCCTTCCGAACTCGGGTAGCAAGGTTATGGGATTTTGGGGGACTGGTGAGAAACCGAATTGTAAAGACACAGTAATGATAATCGCAGAAAGACCTTCTCGAGGTCGTGGAAAAGAACCTAAAGAATTTGATAAAACTACGGCTTGCTTTTATGAGTTTTTAGAGAAGAATGAATTAGATAATTCGCATCTAACCGATTTCATAAAAACAAGAGCAAAAGTTGGTTATGATAGGGAAAAGCCAAAAAGATTAAAATTCTACGATGAAGAGTACCCTCGACACTTATCTATCCTGAAAAAGGAAATCGATATAATAAAACCTAACAAAATCATCGCTTTAGGCGAAAAAACATATGTTTGGGTTGCGATTTGCAAATCCTTCTTGGAATTAAAAAATGTGAAATTATTCTGTGCTCCACATTATGCCCGTGCCTATCGGTTTAACAAAACAGAAGAATTTGAAAAAGAATTCGCGCGCGCGACTAAATGTTAATAAGATGCCTTGGCCTATGGTAGTGTTGGAAGTCACCCTTAGTATAGTGCCTCTTCGGGAGATATCTCCACTATCATAGGGTTCTCTCAGTCATCCTTCAATTCCTCCTAGAAGCTTTTTGGATATGTCCGCTTTTGGATACTGTTCTTTGCCGACCCCCTTCAAAGAACACTATTCTTTGTGAAAGCCTCTAAAGAACACTGTTCTTTGCTGACGCCAGAAATCACTTAAACTTTTGTGACAACACAGTTTAGAGGTGAGCGTTTGGTCAATTTGGTTGAAGAATGGGAAGTCCTAGAGGATTATGCCGGGGACAAACAGGGTTTCTATCAAATTTTAGGCGATGCTGAAGCTGTGGAAATCCGTGTAGCCATTGGCAGACTTGGCTTCAAGAAGGAATTCAACAATAAAGGAGACACTTTGCTTAACCGCATCCTATCCTTCTGCAAGTCTCGAAAACTCATCAAAGTAAGCGAAACCGTCAGAGACGAATTCTTCTTCAAATAAAATGCAAGGCGAACCTGTGAAGTGATGGGGAGTGGCTGGC
>Ga0315280_10012127_pt1 | contig 10483 bp, 6 predicted proteins | sample YL17G06_40_MG_FD_203697 | JGI IMG/M metagenome (GOLD analysis project Ga0315280, IMG submission 203697) | Sediment microbial communities from Yellowstone Lake, YNP, Wyoming, USA - YL17G06_40 | ecosystem: Environmental > Aquatic > Freshwater > Lake > Sediment | place: USA: Wyoming | collected... | reverse complement strand
TCTTGCAGGCGGTGCTGCCGGCAAAAGCAAAAACGCAGCATACGCTGAAGGACTTTTAAGCCAACTGGGTCTGACAGAGCGGGCTTTTCACAAACCTGCCCAGCTCAGCGCCGGCGAAAAGCAGCGTGTTGCGATAGCAAGGGCGATGTTTAATCGCCCGAAGATTATCCTCGCCGACGAGCCAACGGGCAATCTCGACCCCGATAATGCGGCCGCAGCGCTCGGGTATCTGTCTGAATTTCATCGCATCGGGGGCACCGTAATCCTGGCCACCCACGAGCTACAGGCGCATAAATTTGCCGATGAGGTAATCTATCTGCGCGACGGGGCTATCCAGGCCCACTAAATTTTAGATTTATGATTTTCGATTTACGATTTCAAATCGACAATCGGAAATCGGCAATTGAAAATCAGATTGGGGCAAGGATTGTGAACCCGCCACGCCGTCTTTGGCGGGTCGATGGTATTTGCCGGCGTACCGAAAGTCGTAAGGAATTGGAAGAGTTGAAGGAGTTTTTGGAAAGCTTGGCCATTTCTTCAGCAAGGTCAGCGTTTTTCTTGACAGGTGTTTCATTGACTTTGCGAAGTTCGGCAAGTGAGTAACTTTTGTTGTGCCGGAGCTTATGACAAAACGATTTATTCGTGCCTCAGTGCGACTATTGGGTCTACCTGGGCAGCACGTACGGCAGGATATAATCCGAAGGTGATGCCGACTGCTGCGCTTATTAGCAAAGGCAGCACAATGCTCTCCAGTGTGATGACCGTGGGCATACCTGCAAAATAGGTTATAAGCACAGGTATAAGAACGCCCAAACCAAGCCCGATAAGACCACCAATTGTGGAAAGCACGACGGTTTCGATTATGAACTGGCTTACAATCTGTCTCCTCTTGGCGCCAATGGCGCGACGAATTCCTATCTCACGCGTGCGCTCTGTTACAGAAGCCAGCATAATGTTCATAATCCCGATGCCGCCAACGACCAGGCTGATACCGGCGATAGACCCCAGAACAATGTTAAACGTTCGCTTGGTGGCCTCGGCCTGCTTGAGAAGCGCCAGCGGAACACTGACAACATAGTCTTTCTTCTTATGGAATCGCGTCAGCATTTCATCGATAGCTGCGGCTACCGGCTCGACGCTCTCTGTTTTGTCAACTTGGACAATGACCTGATGCAACTCGACTTTTTCGATGGTCATCGACCCAGACGTCTGCTGCGCGAACACATCGCCAAAGTATCCCTTCGCCACCTCAATTGGAATGTACACGTCCACTTCCTGGTCGGGTATTTGAATGTTGCCTGCCTGGCCGCTCTCGCTTCTGACAATCCCAACTACCTCAAACTGGTTGCCGCCAATGCGGACCGTCTGGCCTATTGTGCTTTCGGTCGCCAGCAGCTTTCTGGCTCCGAACTCGGTAAGGACAGCCACGGGAGACAGGTTCTTCTGGTCAGACCGCCCAAGAACACGGCCGGCAATAACCTCTCTTCGCACAAGGTCGAACCATTCAGGTGTGGTTCCCACAACCCGCAGTTCCATTGCTCGTTCCCGAAGACGCGAGTCCTTTCGCATAAGTTTTACCGGCGCCGTTTGCCTGATGTTTCTAAAACTCTCTGCGATTCTGGTTTGGTCCTCATAAGTCAAGCCATAGATGCTCATGTGAGAGTGTCCGGTGCTTGTGGCCTCCTCCTCGGCGGACTTGATTGATGAGATAATGATGTTGGTGCTGCCCAGCTTTCGGATTTGCTCGAGGGCTTCTTTGCTCGCCCCTTCGCCCACGGAGAGCATAGCCACAACACTGCCCACGCCAAAAACAACTCCCAGCATAGTAAGGAACGAACGCAGCTTGTGAAGCAGGAGGTTCTCGATACCGAGCACTATGTTTCTGATAATCTTAGTTTGTCTCATCGTCGCTTATTTCAATCCTGTCTATCTTTCCATCAATCATGTGCAACCTGTTCCTGGCGTGCATCGCAATATCCTCCTCGTGAGTAACCATAATTATGGTCTTTCCCTGCTGGTTCAACTTGGTCAAAACCTCCATGATTTGCTCGCCCGTCTTCGAATCCAGATTTCCCGTCGGCTCATCCGCAAGAAGGATTTGAGGGTCGTTTGCCAAAGCTCTGGCGATTGCAACCCGCTGCATTTCACCACCAGACAATTCCATAGGATGATGATGCAGCCGGCCTTCAAGTCCCACCTTTTGAGCAAGTTCCCTGGCACGTTCGGCACTTTGGGACGAGTCCCATCCTAAATAGTAAAGCGGCAATTCGATGTTTCGCTGAACGGTCAGTTGAGGAATCAGATTGAAACTCTGGAAAATAAAGCCCAGGTAACGAAGTCGCAGCTCGCTAAGCGAATTATCATCAAGCGTGCTTACATCCTGGCCTTCAAGGATGTAATGGCCTGTGGTTAAACGGTCAAGACAGCCAAGGATATTCATCATCGTGCTTTTGCCCGAGCCGCTGGGCCCCATAATTGCCCAGAAGCTGCCTTTTTTGAACGAAATAGTTATGCTGGCAAGCGCCTGCACTTCACTGGTGCCCATCTGGTATATTTTCTGTGCGTTCTCAAGCCGCACAATTTCTTCCGGTTGAGATTGCGTGGTTGACCGCTGTATCATCTATTGACCCCCATCCTGGTTTTGGCCTTGTCTCTGGCGTCGGCCTCTTCCGCTATCCGGCGAACTGGAGCCGGCTCCCTGGGAGCCCTGCTGCCGCAGTTTCTCACGTTCTTCCGGCGACATATTCTGGAACTTTTGCTTCATCTTCTCTATTTCTGCCTGCCGCTCTTCCGGTGACATGCTCTCAAATCGCTGACGCATCTTCTCCATTTCCTGCGAAGACATACCCGGAGGAGCGCCAGTTCCCCCTTCCTGTTGCTGCCCCTGACCGCCCGAGGACAGATTCTCTCCACTCTGCCCCGCTCCGTTCGCCTTCTGGATTCTCTCGTTTATCCTTTGCTTCATCGTATCAGAACCGCCCGGAGTCCCGGGAGCGTTGACATCAACCTTCTTTGATGTTGGCTCAACTGCCCCGGATTTCAAAGGAGGTGTAAGCAGCGCTACTTCCCCTTCTTTGAGGCCGCTGATGATTCTAATCATTCTGTTGTTGTCCAATCCGATTTCAACTTTGCGTGGCTCGGTTGACTTGTCTTTTACAACATAGACTGTCGGCTCACCTCCAACTCGCAGGACTGCCTGAACAGGGACATAGACAACGTCGTCATACTGCTCTACTATTATCTCTGCCTTGCAGCTCATCCCTGTGCGCAGCGAGCTATCGGTTTCATCCAGATATATCTTGGAATTGTACACCTTGAGGTCGGGATTCATCCACATACTCCGCGCATCCGGCAAAGGAGCAATAGCAGCTAATTGACCCGAAAACTTTTTCCCCGGCAGGGCATCAACTGTTACGACCGCCGGAAGTCCGAGGCGGACTTTGTCCAGACTTGACTCATGAATAGGCACCTCAACCATGGCTGACTCGGCGGTTGGAAGATAAATAAGCTCTTGTCGCTCGTGAACTTCCTGGCCTTCGTCGAGGGGCTGCTGACCGCCTCTGAAGGGGCCGCCGGTTTGGGCACTGGTTGCATAAATCGCCAGCCCGTCAGCAGGCGCAAGTATTTTTGTCTTTCCTAATTGGGCTACGAGCTTGGCCAGCTTGTCCTTTTGGCGTTGATACTCAGAATCTTTCGCTTTCAGGTCCGCCTCCGCCTGGACCACATTGGCTCTGGCCTTCGCCTCCGTGCGTTCCAGAGCCATCTCGGCCTGTTTGACATTGCTTTCGAGCTGAGCAGTTTGTCGTTTGTAGGTGAAATTCTCCAGCAGAGTGAGGTCGTTCTGTGATAGTTCCAGCTTCACTTTAGAACGTGTCACCGCCAGTTGGTCCGCCTGCAGTTCCGTCTGTGAGATGTACTTCTCCTTAAACAGCCTTTCGGACCACTGCAACGTCTCCTGTGCCCGCGTCTTTTCCTCCGTGGCTACTGTGATTGCGTTCTGTGCCGCTGCCAGCTCGTTTCGATACTGTCCGTTCGGGTCGTTATACTTCTTCAGATCCTGTTGGGCGAACTCAAAGGTGAGCTTGGCGACGTCAATGTCGCTTTGGGACTGATTCTTCACAACGGCGAGGTTCTCCTTGGCATTTATATAGGCAGCCTCATTATTTTGTACCCGGATTTCCTGGTCGATCTTAGTGTCTTCGAGCGTACTGGCGTCCAGTTCAACCAGAAGGTCTCCCTTCTTGACCCGGGTGCCTTCAGGAATAAGCGTGATTATTGACGTCCTTCCCTCAACCTCATTCTTTATGATAATCTGCTCTCTGGCCTTTATGGTGCCGGACTCCAGAACGCTGATGGTGAGAGGGCCCCTTTTGGCTGCAAACGTGGCCAGGTTGCTCGTGGGGTCTTCACTGCCTCGGACTACCTTGAGCCAGACTACAATTAAGCCGATTGCCACGATGATGACGATGGCACCAATCACCTTGAAAGATTTGCGTCCGGCGCCGCTACCGGTTTTGTTGGTGTTGTTGACTGTCATGATTGATTTCCTCTGGCGAAAATTCCTGCCATAAACCTTGTTCGTTCACTTTGAGCAGACCCAGGTCTCGCTGGAGCTCCAGCTCCGCCATACGGTAATTCACGACTGCTGCGGTTAATAAGTTCTGCGCCGACAGCAGTGCATCCTGGGCCTCCAGCAAATCGCGGATCTGAATTCTTCCTGCCTCAAGAAAAAGAGTGCTGCTTCGGACGCGTTTCTCCGCAACCACGACCGACTGGGCCTGAATTTTAAGACTCTCCCGAGACTCCAGAAGGGTCCTCAATTCATTACGAATGGACAGCTTGATTTGATCTTCGAGCGTCTGGACACTCCTCGCGGCCCGCTCCAGGTCCATCAGACTCTTGCGATAGGCGTTGCGCTCGGCGGTCCTCTCGATAGGCAGGTCCAGCAAGAGCAGGGCCGCATATCGGCCCCCCTCAAAGTGCAGGCTGCCGTCGTCATCGTTATCCGAAAAATTGGCCGACCCCCCCAGCGTCAACCCCGCCCTCAGGGCATCAGCCTTGACGACAACCTGCCGTTGCGCATCATAAACCGCGCCGTTCGTCGCCCGCAGGTCAAGGCGATTCTCCAGAGCGAGGTTTATCGCGACAGATTCATCGAGCTCGAACGGTCCGGCGTCTTCATAGCTGGCCTGGGCCAACTCGACAGGAGTGTCTGCGGGAGGGGCCGTCTCGGACGCCTCGCGCTGCGATGCTGCCTTAATCTCTTCAAGGATATTTGTGACGCGGCCTCGCAACTGCTCCAGGTCGGTCCGGTCAAGCTCAATTCGGGCATCGGTCGGGAGACCGATGGTGTTCTTGAATGAATCGAGACGGTTCTTTAGCTGCTCCTGGGCGGATATCCAGCTATTACGAGCCCGCAGTTCGCTTTGGACTGTCTGGTCCACCTGGATTGCAGACAGACGGCCGGCGTCCGCCCGCCGCTGCGACCAGCGGGCCGATGCAACTGCACTGCGGTAGTTGTCCTCGGCATTTTTGACCGCGTCGATCTGGCGCAAAACGGAGAAATAATCGCGGGCAATCGTGACGGCAAACGTGTGCTTGAATCGCTCGAAATTGTAAATGGCGTAAACCACGTTCCGCTCGGCCTGGGTCAGAGACTCGGTCACAATATGCCGGCCTGCGCCTCTCAAGAGGGGAATCAATACCGTCGTGTCGGCGCTCAGCCCGAGGGACGATGCGCCGCCCTGAGTCAGCAAGTTCGCCAGGTCGATGGCCAACGCCGAGCCGATGTCGATTCCGTTTTTCAGGGTCCGAGTCACCCCTGCCGTCCCACTTGTATCGAGATTGGTGACCGTCTCGGCTCCGGTGGTATCCGTGGTGAGGGTGCTATTCGCCTGTGCACTAAAGATGTTTCGGAAGCTGTTGCGCTGCAAATCAAGGTCCAGCGCCGACCGAAAGACGTCTTCTTTACGCGACTGGTAGTCCGAACTGTTGCGCGCCCCAATCTGGAGGGCATCGACCAGAGAGAGCTTGAGGAGTTGATTCGGCTCGATGGGGATATTGGCATCCGGAGAAGAGGCGGTCGGCGGATAATCCTCTTCCGGCCAATGCGGGATTGACTGGAGCTTGTCCGTGCCCAGGGAAGCCTCACTCGAATGGAGCAGGTCCTGCTCATCCAGAAGCCGACGCCGCAGGATATCGCTCGGTCGTTCGATGCCGAAGGGTTCCGTCTTGCCGAGGGCCTCCTGCTGCTTCTGCGAAATGATGTCGCCGGCCACTTCATCCGCCTTATGCCGGTAAGCTGCCGGTCGCTGGCAGCCGGATTGGGTAACTAATCCTAACAACAATATGACCTTTAAGAAATAGTCCGAACAGCCCTTCGGCAGTGAGCTCAGGGCCGAACTGCTACGTGTTTCTTTGTTTTTAACCATTATACTCATTGCCCGGATAGTCTTGTTGGCGGCGTTGCCCTTTACCGCTGGTTTCAATAGACCGTTTCAATCGTTCGTCATCGCCGCCGTGTATATAGTGGGCGCAAATTCGCCCCGGTTACACAGCAAGACGCTGGAAATCCTCATTTTATTGCGGTTTCCTGCTGCTGGTCTTGCAGGGGCGGCCGATGGCAGGGCCCGGCGTAACGGCGTTATCGTTTGCAACTTATAAAACATAGGGCTATTCAGCGGCTCAATTGCCTTCATATAACGGCTTTTTGTCTTAATCTATATCATTATATAACAGAAGTTTATGAAAGAAAAGCCCAAAACCGGCTGCCTGTGGCTCGTATATCGTATATCGTATATCGTATTTCGTCCGCTACGACTACTGGACGGACTATATGCTATCCGCTATACGCTGCGGATGCACTTGTGCTCCTAATTTGTTGGCCTCTTTATCTTAATTTAAGACGGTTTTCTGTGCCGAATTATTGCCGAAAAGATGCCTCGCCAAGCGCGAAATGGCGTTCAATTTGTATTGCAAAACGGCTTGATTGAGGGTAAACTGGGGGTGGTTTCTGTTGCGGCGGCGTAGCCAAGCGGCCTAAGGCGACGGTTTGCAAAACCGTTATACGTCGGTTCGAATCCGACCGCCGCCTGTAATATCCGACTAAAAGGCCCTTGCGAGAGAATGTAATTTCAGCCCCCGCAGCTTCTTGCGAAGCAAGAGCGAGGGCTGTGAAATCGAGCTTTGGGCTAATTTTTGGCGTATTGCAGCCGAAAGGCTTGACAGGTGATATGGGAGCTTGTTATTCTCCGAATACTTAAACCATTGTGGGGCCGTAGCTCAATTGGTTAGAGCATCGGATTGTCGATCCGAAGGTTGAGGGTTCGAGACCCTTCGGCCTCGTTACACAAGATTAAGGCTGACAAGTAGTTACGCTTGTTGGCCTTTTTCATTACCTGTCTCCAAAAAGCAACTGTGCCAAATTCTGACCAAGGCTTTGGTCAGCTGCTTGCCTCGCTCGTCTTAAAATGTCACTCGCTACTGCAAGGTAGAACTCTTGAGTGGTTGAGAATTTAGAATGGCCCGCCAGAATCATTACATCATAAGTACTCATCCCCTGAGCGAGCCAATTACTCAACGCCGTTCTTCTCATGATTATGAAATTGTCCTTGTTTGACTCGGGCCAACTCTAAGATATGCTTGAACTGGCGAGTAAAGTTATTCACTACTTTAAGCCTGGAAGAACAAAGCGTCCACTCTCCAACATTGCGAATCTCTTGAATTCGGTCATACCGCTCTGGCGGAACAAAAATGTATGGGTAACCTTCAGGGTGGTTAGATTGAGTCAATTTTGACCGAAAATTGGAGATGCAATTACAGATAATTTAGATTTTGGGCGACTCTGACGACAAGATTTATAAAAAGAGGCCTCAATTGCCTGCAATTCGAGGAAGATTTTGATATTATTGTGGAATCGGAAGGCTTGGTTGTGTAGCCAAGCGTTTAATCCGCCAGAGGTGGATTAATATGGGAAATGTCGGAGGATAAGGCTCAACGCCGCGTCTTCTATTCCGGTTCATAATTGTGGCTGAGGCCTGCCGAATCTATTGTCTCGTCTGCGGCATAAAATAGCGTTATCAGTGCTGATATGATGGGTTTGAGCATCAAAGAGCAATTGGAAACTCAGTGCCGTAGCCGAATGTAACTGCGAAAGTAAGGCTGCTGCTTACTTTAATTGTCTGCCGTTGGAATCATTAGCAGGCAGGTCAGGAAGGCTATCGGTCTGTCAGAGAAAAGCAAGAGCGTTTTAGCCTCCGAAGACTTGGGCGGCACAGGAAGTTGAATAGCTTAAACACACAATATAAAGGTAAAAAAAAACGCAAAGGGCTAAAGGTTTATAAGATAATAACCGACTGAAAAGGTTAAGAAAGAGCCGCAAGGCAAAAATGGCTCGCAGTAGGCTACAAAACTGGGGTGGATAGTTGAAACAGCAGTGCGATTGTTTTTTTCAGTTTTCGCAGAGCTAAGTGGGGTTGTGCTTTTTGATTAGCCATAGGAAATGTACTGTGTTGCATAAAAGCGCCGGTAAGCACAACCTTGATTACTTCACAAGATACTCTGTTGGATTTTGCGTGCGGCAGACGAAACTGCAAAAGAGGGTTTAAATAATGGGGGTCTAAAATGGGGTTGCAAAGACTAACGACTGAAAAACAACTGCCACTTGTTATTGCTTCTTCCGACAGCGGCGTCCCTATTGGAACACATAGGCTTACCCCCCCCCCCCCCCCCATAACATACTGTGCCACAAGCACTTATGTCAATCCTGTAATCTCTTCTTCATCGCGCCTATCAAAAATCAAGCGGGAGGAGTTTGCCGCAATGATGCAACCTCAGTCTTATCATGATCATTCTCTGTCCTCCGAAAAGCTTGTAACAACTGATAAAAGCAAGAACACTCTATCTTTAATAAATAATGTTAACGATAAAACCAAATTTGAACGCACGTGTGTAGCGTGCGTTTTTTAGTTTCTATTTTATTTGGTTTCCCCTTAGTGGGAAAGATAAGGAGCATTAAAATGGCAGTAGAAAAAGCAATTGGTTCTTCCAGTTTGGTCGAAGTTATCGACCGAATCCTGGACAAGGGCGTTGTTGTTGATGCCTGGGTCAGAATCTCGCTGGTGGGTATTGAAATACTCGCTATCGAGGCCCGAGTCGTGGTTGCATCGGTTGAGACGTATCTGAAATATGCCGAGGCGATAGGCCTGACCGCAACAGCAGCGTAAGGAACCGCAGTAGGTAAAATTCCCAGCCTAGCAGAGGGTTCTTGCCGAGCCATCCTTATGCACCACAAAGGGACAGCGAAAAGTATGGCTCGCCAAGAAAAGCCCTCTCTTTGGAAAGAGAAAAACTTGTACCATGCTCGCAATTGGGGCTAAAGAAAATAGTGTCGAGAATGTAATTGCTTCTTACGAGAGCAGGATACAGAATGTCGAAGCTCTTTTCGAGACAACTCATCAAATCCTCCATGGCCTTCAAGAATCCGTCCTTGATACCCGACAAGAGCGGGCAGAAATCAATGAGCAGCTCAGGGATGCTCTTGCCAAAAATGGGTCGCTGCGGAAGAAAGATTTCGACAATATGATGAGTGTTATCTCATCTGGTCAGGACCAGGAGGAACGAGAGGTCAGGGATTTATCGAAAAACTATCTTAGCGAGCAGACAAACCTTGTTCACGAATTAAGGGAAAGATTGGAACAATTTAGGGATGCCCTGGCCAAAGGTGAGGCTCAAAGGGTCAAAGAATTCCAAATAGCAATTAAAGAAATCTTTGCCGAACAGGAAAGAAGAAAAGAGGAGGTTATTGCCAAGCTCAAAGAGTTCCAACAAGAGCAGCAGGAAACGGCAAAAATGCTTAGAAATCTTTTGGCTAAAGGAAGAGAGCTCAGGACAAGGGACCTTAAATCAATGTTAGCCGAATTCCAGAAACAACGTAAAGAGCGTGTCGCTCGCCGGGAAAAGAGAAAAGAGGAAGTACTGGGTATGCTTGGCGATTTTAAGAAGGCAAGATTAGAAGCAGCCCACAGCCAGATGGCTGCACACAAGGGGGCTTAAATCGCAATGCCAGAGACTATGAGAGACGTCATACATAATATTATAACTTTTTACGAGATGCGTGCAAATGCACTTGGCGTTTTAGTGGCCAACACCCAGAAAGCATTAAAGGAGTTTGCTCCGGATAAGAAGGAGATAGCTAACGAGCAGGTGAAGAAACTGGATAACTTTGTAGATGGGCTGACAACGGAGTTACGTGACATGCTCGCGAGGTTCTGGTTCCTGAAAGAACGTGAACAAAGAAATCATCTACGGATGACCGATGACCAGGTAAAGAAGTTAACGGATTTTTGCAACTTCGTTAAAGGTGTGACGGAAGATGTACATTCGCTACTTACGCGTTTTCAGGAAGGTCCCGGACAGACGTTCGAGCAAGAATTTGACAAAGAAGTAGAACAAATTCAAGCATATATTAAGAACAGACTAAAAG
>Ga0315280_10012126_pt1 | contig 10483 bp, 10 predicted proteins | sample YL17G06_40_MG_FD_203697 | JGI IMG/M metagenome (GOLD analysis project Ga0315280, IMG submission 203697) | Sediment microbial communities from Yellowstone Lake, YNP, Wyoming, USA - YL17G06_40 | ecosystem: Environmental > Aquatic > Freshwater > Lake > Sediment | place: USA: Wyoming | collected... | reverse complement strand
GGCGATGTGTATTTCAAGATCCACCGCGAAAGTCACAACCTGGACCGCTGCCGAACCCAGTTCAAGATGGTAGCTGAGATGGAACAAAAGATGGACCAGATGATCGCCATCGTCAACAGATACCGGTGAGTGTGGACACTCGCGCTCGACAACTGATTGCCGGCGCCTGGTCCACTTTTAAATCGATTTGAATTCGCCTGAGTCCCATGTTGACCAAAGCTTCATGGGCAGCTTTGGTCTGTCATCCGCAGCCGGCTCGTATCAAAGCCTTTGGCTTCAACCCGTTTTAAAATTCCCTGGTAGAGATTTATGTCCATTTGAGGCATCCTGGATAAAATCCAGAGATACTTACGGCTGGGATCTCCGACAACGGCATAGCTATAATCCGGCGCCAGGTCAATAATCCAATAGTTCCCTTTAAACGGCCAGAAAAATTGGACCTTGAGCTTAGAATTGTTGCTGCCTTTAACGACAAAGGCCTTTCCTCTCGCTATCGAGAGCTTTCCGCTGGGACTACCCCTCCGGCAGGAGTTCGTGACTCTGACATATTTTTTAGCTGTTAATTCATACTCCGCGGTCGCGCAATGACAGCCCTTTTCAAATCGTTGAGGGAAGGCAGCGATTTCATACCATTTCCCCATGTATTTCTCGAGGTCCACCATCTTGACTGTCTCGAGCGGCGGATATTTTCGAGAAGCACTAAAAAATCCCATAATTACAACCATGACGGACAGAATGAGCAAAATCTTCATAAAAATTATTATTGCAACGAATTGCAATTTTCGCAACAGGAAAGGGGCTCTATAACGAAAAGTGGAGCAAAGCAAAAAAGATCGCAAAATTCCGATAATAGATGGGGCCAGGCCGTTTCCTGTGTGTTCGAAGACCTAGGGGGGCGGGCGGGTTTGGTCAAGAACACACAGGAAACGGCCTGGCCACCAAATGGTCGATCATTATCTTGGCCTAAAACAATTATCACACTTTTCGTCATAGAGCCCAGAAAAGGAGGTATCTCCGCTTATATAATCTGAAGCAACAATCGAACAAGAGTGGCACGGCACTCATTGAATCAAAACCGGAAAAAATCGGGCTGTTCGGCATCGGACTCGAGACCTAATAGGGACAGTTTGCAGGGTTACGCGAGCGGCTCGAAGGATAACAGAAAAAAAGCCACATTCATCTCAGACTGACAGGAGCAGAGGTCATTTTGCCCCTCCGAGTTAAGGATTTTAGCGAGGCCCGGCCCGGGAACGAAATGGTGGGATAAAATATTTTATGCCTTTTAGATACCTCTGGTCTTTGCAATCAACATCCTCGGAAGCTTGGATGCGGGACGCTTTGGGTGGACACGACTCTCCAAAAAGAATTAGCAGGGTCTGCCGCCTACACTCAAAAAGCGAGATACCGGCTTATACCCAGACTATGGTAAACTTAACTTTTCTCCAAAATGAACCTCTCAAGGAGGCGATGCGACCTTAATGGCGATCGGGTGCGAGACGAATTCTGAAATCTCGCGCTGCACAGAAATCGAACATGTTTAGACGAGAATTTATGAGAGAAATCGCTGCCAGCGCTTTTGCAGCTATGTGGCCTATCCCCGAGGGCTTGTCTTTTGGACAGCAAACGACTGATCGCATCCAAAAAGAAGGGATGTATTACCGGCGATTAGGACGAACAAACCTTATGATCTCCGAGATTTCGCTGGGAGGAAGTCCACTCCCAGATTGGGATCTTTTTCTAAGGGCCATTGAACGAGGGGTCAACTACATCGACACGTCCTGCACTTACAGCAATGGGAATAGCGAGCGGCAGATCGGCCGTCTCTTCAAAGAAATCGGAAGGGATAAAGTCTACGTCTGTACCAAATTTCATATCAGGGGAAACCCGAGTGAAAAATCCATCATCGATTCTGTGAACGGCAGTCTCGGGCGACTCGGAACAGATACTATTGACGTTCTCTCCATCCATGGAGCTGAGAAAGAAGAACACTTGACAGACGAGAGGGTGCTCGGCGCTTTTGAAAAACTGAAGAAAGAAGGGAAATACAGGTTCTGCGGCCTCTCCTGCCATTCGAATCATCATCGAGTTATAAGCAGGGCGGTTGAATGCGGCCACTACGATATGGTCCAGCTCGGCTACAATGTCTTTGATATCGAAGACACAGAAAAAGACATCAAAACTTATGATGATTATCTTGAGGAAAGCGGAATCAGGGGCCTCATCGCTCGGGCTAAAGCGAACGATGTTGGAGTTGTTGCCATGAAAACGCTCAAGGTGGGAGGCAAACGTCAGAACCTCGAAAAATATAAAACGGGCACGACTTCCATATTTCAGGCGATGCTGAAATGGGTGCTCGAGAACAGAAATGTCACTGCGATCGTCACCGAAATGCTCAACTATGATCAGTTGAACGAAGACCTCGGAGCGATCGGGGCTTCGCTTTCAGCGCAAGAGCGAAAAACTCTATACCGTTACGTGGCCGAAAATTCAAAAGACTATTGTCATCTGTGCGGAGTGTGCCAGATGAAGTGTCCGGCTCAAATCAAGACAACTGCAATCTTGCGGCTCCTGGCCTATCACGAAAGCTACGGAAAAACAGACCTCGCTAAAGAGATGTATTCACACTTCAGGCCTGAGCAGACAGCCTTATGCTGCCAGAATTGCGGGAATTGCGAGAAAGCCTGCCGTTATGGAGTTTCCGTCAGCAAGAGAATTCTCGAAGCCCATCAAATTTTGAGATAGGAAAAGAGGAACGCTCCCATTACGCACCTGGGCCTTTTAGCTTCCAGGTCGATGAGGATCGAGTTCGATACATTGAAATCAGAAGCAAAAAAGTGCTAATTTAATATATCCATTTTCTAGAAAGGAGGAAGTGTCATGAAATATCCAATTTGGGCTGTGTTGTTATTTCTGATCTTAATGTTTGGCTGCGGGAAATCTCCCAAGGAGACACAGGGCATCCTGTTTAAGGATGACGTGGCTTTCTTAAAACAACATACCAACGTTGTCGTCCTTTCTGGAAAGGACAAGCTCTCTCAGGTTGCCGTAAACCCTGACCTGCAGGGGCGGATTATGACGAGCACAGCTGCTGGGCTGGACGGCCTGAGTTTCGGCTGGATTAACCGCGAGCTCATCGCTTCAGGCCAGAACAATTCCCATATCAATGCTTTTGGCGGTGAAGACCGTTTCTGGCTTGGCCCGGAGGGCGGGCAATTTTCCATATTTTTCAAAAATGGAGCGGCCTTTGACCTTGAACACTGGTTCACCCCACCTCCGATCAACGAAGGAGCTTATGACATTGTTACTCAGGAAGAAGACCGAATTCATTTTCGAAAGTCCATGCATCTCGTGAATTATTCCAACACAGAGTTTGACCTCGAGGCAAACCGGCTCGTAAGATTACTCAATGAGCAGGAAGTTTCAGGCTTGGGAATCGCCGTCCCCAAAGGTGTCAAACTGGTCGCTTTCCAATCTGAAAATAAAATTACCAATATCGGTGCGAACGCCTGGATCAAAGAGACCGGGCTCCTGTCCATCTGGATCCTGGGCATGTTCAACCCCTCCCCCACAACCACCGTCGTAATTCCTTTTAAACCCGGCCCAGACACAGAGCTTGGTTCCATCGTCAACGACGCCTACTTCGGCAAAGTCCCGGCAGACCGGCTGGTCATCAAAGAGGATGTGCTTTTCTTCAAAGGCGATGGGAAGCACCGCAGCAAGATTGGGATTTCTCCGAAACGCGTGAAACCCTTCCTCGGGAGCTATGATGCGGCCAATCGCGTGCTGACCATCGTCTATCTCACCCTTCCTGAAAATGCGACGGATTATGTGAACTCCATGTGGCAAATTCAGGACAATCCCTTCGGCGGAGACGCCGTGAATAGCTACAATGACGGCCCGGCAGCGCCAGGCGCAAAGCCGCTCGGTCCATTCTATGAGCTCGAATCCTCCTCGCCGGCAGCCGCTCTCCAACCCGGAGAAACGCTGGCACATGTCCACACCACAATGCACTTTCAGGGAGACGAAAAAGCTCTCAACGAGATCGCCAGGCAGGTTCTTGGAGTCGAAATCAGCGAAATCAAGAACGTCTTTTGAGATCAGCCTATTCATCGGTTTCAAAAAAGACCTCAAAGAGGGGGGCGGAAACGAGCCCAGAAATCCTAAGACAATTAGAATGAGGGTGATGATGAAGATTTTGCGACTCGAGAATCCCATCTTCTCTCCTCCTGACAGGCGAGTTGAATTTCGCTCGTCTCGTTTAGATATTACTTCGCCGCTTTGATCTCGTCCCAAATTTTAATATAGAGTGCATTTGCCTCTCCCAAGTCTGCCAAAATTTCGCATTTGGCCCTGATTTCAGGATCGAGAAAGACCGCCGGGTTTTTTCGCATTTCCTCACTCAACAATGGATAGCAATCTTTGTTGGGGCAGAGATAACTTAAGAACATGGTATTTTCGGCAGCAACCGCCGGGTCGTGCAGGAAATTGATAAAGGCGTGCGCAAGCTCCATTTCTCTGGCGTTCTGGGGGATGACCAGGTCATCGACAGAAATAACCGTTCCCTGCCTGGGAACAGCAAACATGACGTCCGGATTCTCTCTCCTCACCTGGAGAATATCTCCGCTGTAGGACGCGACCACCAGAAATTCTCCGGAAGCGATACCTGTTTTGTACTGTTCGTTCTCGAACTTAGCGATGTTTTTCTTCCAGCGCAAAACCACCTCTTTGGCTTCGCGTAATTCTTTTTCGTCGGTGCTGTTCAAGCTGTAACCCAGGAATTTAAGCCCGGCCCCAATCGTCTCCCGCATATCGTTGAGCATGGTCATCCGCCCCTTTAAATCGGCGCGGTCAAACATTGACCAGGAGGGGACAAAATCCGGCACTTTGCTTTTGAGGTAGGCGAGGCCGGTATAAACAAACATGTAGGGCACAGAATGGTCCATGGTCTTATCAATTGCCAATTTCAAATAATCAGGATCAATATGGATCAGATTGGGAAGCAGGCGATGATCGAGGCGCTGGATCATATTCTGAGAATGCATCAGGCTGACCATGTAACTCGTGGGAGTCAGGAGGTCATACCCCATCGCTCCGGCTTTAAGCTTGGCATACATTGCTTCATTGGAATCAAAGGTATCGATGACCACTCGGCAGTTGTGTTCTTTCTCGAATCGCGATACGAGCCCGGGCTTAAAGTAGTCAGCCCAGGTGTAAATGTTCAATCTGGGCTTGGTCTTGCCGCAGCCGGCCATAAAAATCATCGGCAAAAAGAGAAAAATAAATCCGGCCAGCCCAAAATATCTCGACTTTATTTCTCTGCTCTTCGTCATCTTCGGCGTCGCTCCTTATTGATTTGAACGCGATAACCTCTGGCTCATCGCTACAGCTGAAAATGTTATCACTAATAATACCGTCGATAAAGCATTGATCAACGGGGGTGATCCGTGTTTGATCATGCTATACACACGGATGGGAAGAGTCGTCGAGCCCGGCCCGGCCACAAAAAAAGTAATGACAAAATCGTCAATGGACAAAGTGAAAGCAAGAAGGCCGCCCGCCATAAGACCCGGCAAGAGCATCGGCAGAAGAACTTTCCGAATCGTCGCCCACCACCCGGCACCCAAATCCTGAGCTGCTTCAACAATGGAATAATCGAAATCCTGAAGCCTCGCCAGCACGACCATGGCGACAAAGCTGATACAGAAGGTCACATGCGCTAGAAAAATACTGAAGAGCCCCAGCCTTACTCCTGAAGACACAAAAAACATGAGCAGGCTGATTCCCATTAAGATTTCCGGCATCACGAGCGGCGTGTAAACAAGTGTGTAATGAAACCGCTGCAGCCGGCTTTTCGAAAAGCGGTGCAAGGCAACGGCTGCCAATGTGCCTAAAATCACCGATACGGCCGTCGCGCTGAAGGCAATAATTAGGGAGTTACGCGCTGCTTGCCAGATCTCCGGTTCATGGACTAGGCGCGCATACCACCTCAGAGAAAATCCCTGCCAACTGCTTTCGAAGCGCGAGGCGTTAAAGGAATTGACAACCAGGATGAGGATGGGAAGATAGAAAAAGAAAAGCACAGCAACTGTAATCATCAGCGGAAAACGGCTGCGCTTCATTTATTCTCCTAAAAGATTGCCCCCGGCTTTTCCTTCTTGCCCTGCAAAAACAGAACAGCAATGAGAGGCGCGAGAACCGACAGGGTCAAAATGACAGACAAGGCGCTTGCCTGAGGCAGGTTGCGATCGACGAAAACCCTTTGAGCAATTTTGTTCCCGATCATCTCGCTCGTGGGCCCGCCCACGATATCGGGAATAATATAAGATCCCAGCGATGGAATGAAAACGAAAAGGACAGCAGTGAAGAGGCCGCGCCTTATTCCCGGGAGAAAAATCTTATAAAAAGCTTGGAATGAGCGCGCTCCAAGGTCGCGGGCGGCTTCCACGAGCGTGAAATCGAATTTATCTGCCGCCGCGTAAATGGGAAGAATAGTAAACGGCAAAAAAGTGTAAACGGAAACCAGCACGACAGCGGCCGGGTTGTAAAGCAATGAAGTCTGGGGAGCGGCCATTCCTAAAAAAACGAGCAGCCGCTTGATCAATCCCTCCGGATGGAGGAGTACCTTCCAGGCAAAAATTCTGATTAAAAAATTGGTCCAGAAAGGAATGATCACAAGCATCAAGAAAAAATTCCGCCATTTGGGAGTAACTCGGGCGAGATAATAGCCGATGGGTATGGCTAGAAGGATGCAAATGAAAGTTATGAGTACACTGATCCAAATTGTGCGCCAGGCAATAATCAGATAATTGGGGTCTGCCAGGCGGCGCAAGTTTTCGAGAGTCCAACCAGCGCCAATGCCCCCGTAGGGATTGGATGGCCTTAAAGCAACGGCCAAAACGAACGCCGTGGGCATGACAAAAAAGAGAGCCAGCCAGAAAAGGGAAGGAAAGGATACCAGCCATTCCTGGGTTTTATTCCGAGTTTCCCTCTTCATCGGCCTCGCTTCTTAAGATTTTTCATTGTTCTCATTGGACTCGCCCACTTTTTGAGGCGGAATTGAGATCAAATTCTCATCCACTTCCCGGTATCGTTCCAACATAAAACCGTCGTCACCATGCCACCAGATCCAGACATCGTCCTTCCAGCGAATCGGTTTCTCATCCAGGAAAAACCGAAAATGCTGGCGCAGAATCTGAATCCGAAGTTCCTGGGCTCGCACCCAATATTTGGTGGTCGAGCCGAGATAGATTACATCCTCGACGACAGCCGGCAGGATATTCCTCAAGGGCAATTCCTCGGGCCTATCTCTCGAGATATGAATCTTCTCGGGCCGAATGCTTAAATAGACCGGATTCCCGAGCCGGATGGATTTGTCATTGAAGCAGATGATCCCTGAAAAACCGGCGATTTTTAGGTGGCAGTATTCGTTATCCACAAGGTCGGTGACTTCCCCCTCCAGAAAGTTGGTATCGCCGATAAACGCTGCGACAAAACTTGTGCGGGGCGTCTCATAGATTTCAGCGGGTATGCCGACCTGCTCGATCCGCCCCAAGTCCATCACCGCAATCCGGTCACTGAGGCTCATCGCTTCTCCCTGGTCATGGGTGACATACAAAAATGTGATTCCAACCTCGTCGTGGATCATATCGATCTCGATCAGCATCCGCTGCCGTAGCTTTAAGTCAAGCGCAGCCAGAGGCTCATCGAGCAGCAAAACCTGGGGCTTGTTGATCAACGCCCTGGCTACAGCTACTCGCTGCTTCTGGCCCCCGGAAAGCTGGTCCGGCCTTTTGGGCGCCTGGTCAGTCATTCGGATCAGGTGAAGCATCGCTTCAACCTCGCGCTTTATTTCATTCTTGGATTTCTTGGCAATCCGCAGGCCAAAGGCTATGTTCTCCCAAACCGTCATGTGGGGGAAAAGGGCATAGCTTTGAAAGATCGTATTGACTTTGCGTTTGTTAGGGGGGAGATCGGTGATATCTTCTCCGTCGAGCAGAATTCGGCCTGCATTGGGATGCTCAAATCCAGCGACGAGGCGAAGCATTGTTGTCTTCCCGCAGCCGCTTGGCCCCAAAAGAGAAAAAAATTCCCCCTTTTTAATTTCTAAAGAGACTTGATCAACCGCCTTGATCGCGCCGAAATACTTGGACACGTTCTGAAATTCTAAAAATTCGGCCAACCAGCTGAGCTCCTCATCTAGCTAAAGCCGCTTTATTATGAAGAAAAAATATTCGATTTTCAAGCTAATTGCCGATGACATCGGTAAGATACATCTTTTTCCCGACGACATTCTCCCCGACGCCGCCGAGCACAATCGCTCCAGCATAGACAAGCTTGCTATATGGTCTCCTGAACTGCTGAAAGGCCTTGGCGTTAATTGAAGAAATTTTTTTGCAAAAGGTGCTTAACAAGATGCCTTTTATCAGTATATGCTGAAATATCAGAAAATAATAAATATTCTGAAATTTATTATAGGAGGTGATCAAAATGGCCCCAAGAGCAAGAAAAGAACCTGGCCGGATGCCAAAAGACAATGAACTAGGCTGCTGCCGGGTTGAATCAGTAATAAGCATAGATGACCGAGGGCAGATGGTGAAGGGATTGCTCGGGCCTGTAATGAAAGAGATAGTCGCAAAGTGAGATCGTTAAATAAATCTGGAGGGAGATTCAAATGAAGGACGAAAAAATAAGGAAATCTGTAAGAGAAGGTTATGCCAGTCACTAGATAAGCAAAGAGTTTTCAAAGAAGCGTTTAGAGTGTTGAAGCCGGGCGGCAGGTTGATGGTAGCGGATATCGTTTTGCTGAAGGAACTTCCCGATTTTCTAAAAGAATCCATAGAAGCCTATGTCGGTTGTGTTGCCGGGGCAATGATCGAGGAGGACTATTTAGAAACAATAAAGTCAGCGGGCTTTGAAGATGTCAAGATAGCTGATAAGATGTCTTTCCCTGCCGAATATATGGCTAATGATCCGGTTGCAAAAGCAATCATTGAGAATTTTAAGATACCATCCAAAAAAGCAAAAAAGGCAGTAAAAGAGTTTTTAAGTTCGGTCCTGAGCATAAAAATTCATGGAGTCAAACCAGACGATAGACTTTAGGGGGGGTCGATATCTATTCCCTCCCTTTAGAAAAGGGCGGGACGGAGGAGGCGGGGATATTCCATAAGGTTCCGCACTTTGAGGACGGCCTGATCGCCGAATTATTCACCAGGAAAGTTCTTGAGTTTCTCCTCCCGCTTGACATCGCCGTTCGGTTTGTTATAAATTTATTTTTTTGTCAAGAGGAGGGATTAATCGCCCAGAGCGGTAATTAAGCACGCTAAACACGCTGCAGAAAAACGAAATACCTATCCTCAATTCCTGGCAAAAACGGAGTAAACTTTTTTCATGGCCAAGGAGAGAAGGAAATATTTCAGGTTTGACTGCCCTCTGCCAGTGCATCTTATTCAAATCGAAGGGGGCAAACGCGTCGTCAAGAAAGCCACGCTGGATGAAATCTCCCGCGATGGCCTGAAACTCATCTCCAGTTTTAGTTTTGCTCTCCCCCCGGGCTCGGAAGTCAATTTCAAGTTCAACATCCCGGAAAGGCAGCTCCTTATCGGGTGAGGTCATTTGGAGCAAGCCCAGGGGCAAGAAGTTAGAGATGGGCTTGAAGATCAAGGACATGGACAAGGGCCCGAAAAGTGAGCTGATGGATTTGATCTATTACAAATGGCGGGAGGCAAAGAAAAAAGAGGCAAGACAAAAGAAGCCTTAGCTCTCGCGCGGGTTTCCCCGATGCCTTTTTGGTTCCCAGCTAAGGCTCACCTTTTTGGGCGAATGTCAATCTATCCAAAAAAACATGATTATCAATACTTTTTGCCGTCGTGTCGCAATATGTCCGTTTTTGTAGCAATTTGTCGCTTATCCCGCCAGTGAAAAACGGGGAGATCTTGACTTCATCCGGCGAATCTGATTTTATAAAAAAGCCAAAAGTACCCTGGGGAAAAAAAACGAGAATTTGCTCAGGTCATGGAAGGATATCGCTTCTTACCTGGGCTGCGACCGCTGGACCTGCCCGCTTGGGAGAAAAAGTTGGGCCTTCCCGCTCATAGAATTGAAGGAGCCTCCAGGAGCAGCGTTTTTGCATATAAGAATGAGTTCGTCCTGACGATCCTCGACGGAAAGGGAAGAGAGCTCTGGCATTTTAAGGCCGGGCGCGAGCTGAAATTCGGGAACAAAGTCTTTTTGGAATTCCCGAAGTCAAAGATGCCCGCAAGCGGCTAGCAGCCCTCCAAAAATAACAGGTGTGTGCTTCCTTTTGGCGGTTAGGGACAAGCCTCGCTGCAAAAAATTACCTAAAAGGGGTCCAGATTAAAAATGAGTTCTTAAAAGAAGCAGTCTCTTTGGGGTTAATTCCAAGAACAAGGCACCAATAATTCACAGCCTTTTTACTCAGATTCTTGCTTTTTAACAAAACTTCCTTGAATCTCTCCATCCCGTA
>Ga0315280_10012124_pt1 | contig 10486 bp, 2 predicted proteins | sample YL17G06_40_MG_FD_203697 | JGI IMG/M metagenome (GOLD analysis project Ga0315280, IMG submission 203697) | Sediment microbial communities from Yellowstone Lake, YNP, Wyoming, USA - YL17G06_40 | ecosystem: Environmental > Aquatic > Freshwater > Lake > Sediment | place: USA: Wyoming | collected... | reverse complement strand
TTGGGGCAAGTCTCCAAGGTAGGGGCTGTCGTGAGCCAGCCCGTAACTGGGGCATTGCCATCCAGCGAACTTGGCAGCGTCGTTCAATGTCCGACCCCAGAAGCCACCCTTTTCAAAGGGCGGTAGTTCACTTTGGCTTTTAAACTGAGAGTTAAAGCCATTCGTTGCCCCCGGCATAATCTGGCGTTATAAAGATTCGAGGCACTTGCGACAGCATGAGATTGGCAATTTGCCGTGAAATCCAAATAAATTTTGCTTAATCGACAACTATAAATTAGATTGAATAAAACTAAAATTGGAGGCATATCAAAAGATATAGGGGGAGGCGAATGAGGGCGGATCATTGGAGTAGCGTATTATTGTCGATCTTGTTAGTGACTTCGCTGATTGTAGTATCAATTTCAGTAACTTCAGTCACGGTAAAGGCATCGCCGGATACGATTTTCAGCAACTCCTTCGGTGATGCGACCGATAGCGATGCGCAATATGATAGTTGGCATGGTGGCAAAGATGGAACAACAGTTGATGAGACCTCGTGGAAAAAACTTTCGAGCACAACAGGGGCCCCCAAGCAAGGCGCAGGAAGGCTCGGTTTATTACCTTCTAGCGCTGTTACAGATCCGTTTATTAATGCACCATCATTTGCGACAACTGGTTACTACAGCATCCAAATTTCGTTCGTATGGGCTAAGGAAACTAACCCAGGCGATACTAGAACAACCACCTTCGATACATACTGGTCAACAGATGGTACTACCTGGACCCTAATTCCTGGAGCTAGTTACACTCCGGATACCGAGGGGGATTCAAAAACGATCTCTAATATATCAGTTGGTTCTGATGCCGATGTGGGAAACAAGCCAACTGTATACATCAAATGGCGGGCCGCAGGTCGTGGTTCGGGAAGCGGTTCTTCTGATAAAGTCAGCTTCGATGACGTGGTGATTACCGGGTCTCCTAGCGGCGGCATAGGGGTCGATGTTTCGATTTCGCCGAGCGAGAACAGTGGCATGCCCGAGACGACGCTAACCTACACCGTGACGGTTAGGAATATCGAAAATGTTCCAGACAATTTCTCGCTCGAGAACTCCGACAACGCAGGCTGGGTCTTGATGCTCGATAATGACCTACTGACGATCCCAGCCGGTGAGAATCGGACGACCACGCTCCGCGTCACAATTCCCGAGAATGCCAAGGACGGCGCCGAGGACCTCATAACGGTAACAGCTACCTCTCAAGAGAACGAAAGTATCAAGGACAATGGCACATGCAAGGCCATATGTTATCTCATACCGCAACCCAAACACTACAGGGCATACCCCACTGATGACCAAGCTGTGATGGAAAACCTAGGCAACCTGAGCGAAAGTTACCAATTCAAGCTTCCATGCGGCAGATATCATCTAGAAAATATTGTATCTTGCCCCAAGGAGAGATCGTTCCTCAAGTTCGATTTATCATCAATTCCGCCTGGGGCGTTGATCGAGAACGCTTATTTGGGGCTATACCACCCCTTTGGTGTTTATATCGATGGAAGGTGGTGTTGGGTCGAAGTCTGGACTGTCGAGAACGACAATTGGACTGAAAATGGGATAGATTGGAGCAATCAGCCGCCCAAAGTAGAAAACCTCTATCAGGAGTACATAAACTACACCTCGTTTTCTCCCACACCCTGGCTCGGCACGATCCATGGCTGGCCTGGCGTCCCCGTCAAATCATACATTGAGAACGAGATCGCAGATGGTGCGGCGAGCTTCGTCCTATACTCACCTCAAGAGGATGTAGCCCCTTCGGAAAACACTGACGTGGACTTCACCGCCACGGAAGATGATAATTATCCAACACAGTGGCCTTATCTGGAGGTATGGTACTATGAGAATGCGCCTCAAATCTTGTTCTCCGCGTCCATTTCTCCAAGCTCTCAGGCTGGCTGGTCGGGGGATAATCTTGAGTACACCGTCACGGTCAATAATCGTAGCGCGATCATTGACAGTTATAATTTAGTGGTGAGTGATAACGCCGTCCCTAGCTGGGGTCCGACACTCGATAATAACCTGTTCTTGAACGTGGGTCCTGGTGAAAATAGGACGACCACGCTCCGAGTAACCCTACCCGAGAATGAAGAGCTCGCCACACTTGACAAAATAACCGTGACCGCAATCTCGCAGGCAGACAACAGGATAAGCGAATCCGCTGAAACAATTGCCTCCGGTCCTGGAGTCTGGATTGTTGTATCCAATTCTCCCTTCATAGAAAGTTATGCCGTATCAGTCGCGGGTGCAGGGGAAAACATCTATATCGCGAATAGTGATCCCGATCATTTCATGTGCTATAATTCTGTCAACCATACATGGCAGAACCTTTCAGTCCCAACAGGATTGCTGTGGCAACCGGGAAAACCGGGGTCTACGATAGGAGCGTTCAAGAACGGGACCTACATTGCCTGGGACAATAGAGATTACCTCTACACTCTATTTGGCGCCTCTTATGCTGATGGCGACAGTGGCTATTATCGAAATTATTTCTACCGCTACAGCATCTCTAATAACAACTGGCAGCAACTGGAAAATACTCTGAACCCCAAAGGCCAAGGCCCAGGGGACGCCATAACGTGGGTGCCCGGGAGCGTGCTCGGGACCGAAAGTGATTGGATCTACGCGATAGTGGGGAGCAGCGGGCACGGGACGACCTTTTGGCGGTACAAAATTAGCGATGATACATGGGAAAACATGTCATTCAATCCTGGATGGACATTAACTGACGATGGGTGCTCGCTCGTTTGGACCGGCGGTAACTACCTCTATGCGCTAAGGGGCGAGTGGGATGAGACATCCCCCTGTTACGATTTTGCGCGCTATAACCTCTTGAATGATAATTGGGCGGACATGGCACCTATACCTGCATATCCGTGGGGCGGCGGAGTTGGTGGTGTCGGAGACGGTGGCTCCCTGATTTGGATAGGGGGTGAATACAGCGATTACATTTATGCGTTGAGTGGCAATCAAGCCACGCCAGAACCCATCTATGACAACCGTTTCTACCTCTACACCATCTCCACCAACTCATGGCAGCGTTTAGCGGACATGCCTGGTGGCGTGGGCAATCAAAATGGCCACCGCCTCGGCTTTGCGAGCGGGAGTAGGGGTAAGATATACTGCTGGCGGGGCTGTGCTGGGGATCCCGTCCTCTGGGCGTATCTACCTAGAGAGGTGGAGGCGCTACCGAGTGAAATTGAAGTTAGACTGAGCCCGATTGATGATTCATATGTTGTTGAGGGCAACCCGACAATCCAGGGTCTTGGTGATAACTACAACTTCTATGTCGGGTGGGAGGATAATACAGAATATCTAGTGGAAAGGGCCTACATCAAGTTCAATCTGAGCGGGATTCCAGATGGGTCGACAATCCTTAGTGCTACTCTATTTGCTAACACTCACTACGGCGCCTCGAATGGACCCCCCAGTTATGAATCAAGAACCATCGTGATCGATGCCAAGAACGTCAGCGACGACACTTGGAACGAGAGCACGTTAAATTGGAATAATAGGCCGCCGATGGGCCCAACCGTCTTGGACAGCGAGACGGTTGATGGCACGCACGATATATGGTATTCGTGGGATGTCACCTCGTACGTCCAGGGCGAGTTAACGGGTGATAAAAAGGCAAGTGTTGGTTTGATCTCGGAGAACGAGAGCATGGACGCATCCGTGTGGTTCTACAGCAAGGATGCTTACACCAGCGAACCTCTCCCATATCTCAGGGTCATCTACACCTTGCTTGAAAACGAGAACGCCCCCCGTGGCCCGATCCACATCGTCGGGAATGCCGGCTTCACGCCTGAAAATGGCGTAAACGGCGGCGGCTCGGGAACGGAGAACGATCCCTACATCATAGAGAACTATATCATTTCCGCCTCAACAGCCAACGGGATCGATATAATGAACACGACCGCCTACTTCGTGGTCCGCAACTGCGTGGTCGAGAACGGTTGGATAGCTGAGAATGGAGTAAATTACTACGGGATTAAATTGGATAACGTGGTGAACGGGAGGGCCGAGAAGTGCACCTGCAAGAACGACGACTACGGCATCCTACTAATAACCAATTCGGACAATAACGCCCTGACTAACAACTCCTGCGAGAACAACTTCTGGTATGGCATCCGACTAGAATACTCGTCCAACAACGCCTTGACTAACAACACCTGCGAGAACAACTACTGGGACATCGGGCTACATGACGCGGACAACAACACCCTGGATAACAACACCTGCGAGAACGGCGGCGGCATCTATCTATACGACTCGGGCAACATCAAGATGCGGAACAACACCCTCTCGAACAATCTGCACAATTTCGGCATGGAAGGTACAACGCTCTCGCATTTTGTCCACGATATCGACAACTCGAACCTCGTGAACGGGAAACCCATCTGCTATCTGATGGGCCACAGCAATGAGGTAATCGGCCCCTCCCTAGAAATGGGTTACCTAGGCCTAGTGAACTGCGATAACATTCGGGTGGAGAACCTAGTGCTCAAGCATAATATTCAGGGGATTCTCATCGCAAGCACCCAAGACAGCCGAGTGGAGAACTGCGTATTCGAGAACAACGGCTGGGGCATCTACCTATGGGGCTCGGACAATAACATCCTGACTAACAACACCTGCGAGAACGGCGGCGGCGGCATCCAACTTACCGCCACCAACTACAACACCCTGACCAACAACTCCTGCGAGAACAACATCTGGTATGGCATCCGACTAGTATACTCGGACAATAACATAATAAAGAACAACACATTCTCATCAGAGAATGAGTATGGCGTTCGTCTTTATTCTTCAGACAACAGCATCATAGAGAATAACACCATATCGAACAACAATCGGGATGGGATCTGGTTCGAGTATGATTCAGTTAACAACACCATAAAGAACAACAACGTAATCTCCAACGATAGCTATGGCATTTACATCCTTAATTCAAACGACAACAACCTCATCTTCCACAACAACTTCGAAAATAATACGAATCAGGCATATGATAACAGTTCAAATTACTGGGACAACGGCTACCCCTCTGGAGGGAACTACTGGAGCGATTATACTGGCGTGGATGAAAACTATGGTGAAAATCAGGACATACCCGGGAGCGACGGGATAGGCGACACGTCGTACAGCATCCCCGGTGGTAGCAATCAGGATCGTTATCCGCTCATGAATCCTTGGCCGCTTATCAGGAGCGTCGAGGTTTCGATCTCACCGAGCTATCAGAGCGGCTCACCCGGGGGCAAGCTGGATTACACCGTCACGGTCACAAATACCGGAGCTGGGAACGATAACTTTGACCTGAAGGTAATCGATAACGAAAACTGGAGCCCATCGCTTTCGGATAACTCACTCGAGATCTCGGCGGGTGGAAGCGAAAACGTCACGCTAAGCGTGACAATACCCGATAATGCGAGCTATGGCGCGGAGGATCTCATAACCGTCACCGCGACCTCACGAACCGAAAACATGGTGAGCGATAACGGCTCGTGCATGGCCTACGTGGTATCTTGGACGGGGACGGTGACGTTTAAGCTTGAGAACCTGTACATGGTCGGCCTGGAGAAGGACCTCCAGCTCTACACCGGGTCAAAGCTAGTCGTGAAGTTCTACAAATATGACAACGTCACCCTTCAGGCGGAGAGCATCATCGAGAACATCGCGCCGCCAAAAAGCGTTGTAGAAAATGAGAACGTCCCGCACCCACGGGCAGCGGAAAGGTATTCCTGGGGGACGGTGCAGATAGCCACGCTAGTCCTGACCACGGACAACGAGAACGAAGTGATCTCAACCATAGCGAGCTTCACCGTGCACCAGAGCAACCTAAGGACTAGATACGGGGCTATCCTAAAGGCATGGGCGGCAAACCCGCCGCTGCAGAGCGCGTTCAGGGCAGAGATCGGAGACATCCTGAAGCAGTGGGCGAGCGCGCCAACTTAAGCCGCGATGGAATATGACGATCGACGGCAAGCGAGTTCGGGAGGGGCGCTGCGAGTGTCCCTTTTTGTTTTTCCTCTTTTCTTTAACCTGAACATGAGCGCTCCTCTCGCCCGCCTTGAACGTGCGGAACAGCATGGAGATGTAATTGCAACGCCAAGCAATGGGCCAAAAGTAGAGGCTATTTTCCCCATTTTCCGGAATGGGGCCAATTTTAATCATTTCCCTGATTTTGCTCCCTCACGCAAGCGCAAAAAATCGTGGACACGTGGAAACATTTGCCATACTTTGAGCGATTTTATAACAAATCGACAACTTTAAATAGGCTTACGTGTAAACATTTTAGAGGAGGCAAAAAGTGAGGACCAATCATTTCAGAAGGGCTTTACTTTCGACCTTGTTAATAACTTCGATGATAATATCAGCGATTTTTGTGATATCGCTTCTGTCAGTAAGCACGGTTTCAGCACAGGGACCAGCAGTTTATGAGAACACCATTCGTGCTATGGATAATGCATATACCGTCAATACCTCCGGCGGTATTGGGCCTTGGCAGTGGTATGACAATAACCCGGCGACGCCTTATCCATCCCGTCCAGTTTTAATGGCAGTGGCGACACATTGGTCAGGCAAGGTTGCGGTGTGTAGCTTTCTCGACGCATGTCGTGACGGAAAGTGGAACTTTGATGCAAGCTTATCTCCCTATCTGAATTACCTGCTCGACGCAACTTTCAAGTGGTTGTCCGGGAAGTCGTCCGACATAAAGGTGCTCTGGTACGAGGGACCAACTGCCCCGACCCCGACGGGTAGGGTTTACAACACTATGTTTACTGGGGGGACAAGTGGTACGGTCCAATGTGGGCAGCTCAGGGATAACCTTAAGAACGACCCACATTTTAACTATGGTACTAACCTGACCTATAGTACCGACAGCAGGATCACGCCCTCCACATTGTCCGGTTACGACGTAGTGGTCTTACCCCAGCTGGAGCTTGGAAGTGGCACCCAGGGCGGCGACCCTAGCCTTTTATGGGACAATGAGCTCACAGCGTTAGAAAACTACGTCCATAATGGCGGTGGTCTCCTAGTATTTGATGGCAGTGACGCCAACGGATATAATTTTTGCTATGTAGATCAGAAGATTTTGATGGCATTCGACAACATGGGAATGTACATACAGCATGACAGCGTACAAGACGATGTCAACAATGACGGCGTAAATTATGCGCCATACGTGGTAGTCGAAAATACGGGGCTAGGGAGCATAGGAGATAAATACAAAGCTAATAACCCTAACCATACCGAGAATCTAGGCTTATACAGCATATGCAGCCTGGCACCGAAATACCCTGCTCAGCCCACTATAGCTATTGTGCCAAGCGGCCCAATATTTTACGAAGGCATTCCAGGAGGGAAACTGGTATACGAACTGACAATAACAAATGCAGGTCTATATAACGATAACATTATCCTGACGAAAGGAGATAGTGCTGGCTGGACTCTGGAGTTGGCCGAAAATAGATTTGATAATGTCATACCCAATGAATCCAAGACTACTGAACTTACAGTCTCCATACCGACAAGCGCGACGTTCGGATTTGTCGATGATTTAACAGTTCAAGCGACTTCTATGACAGATGCCACGATGCACGATAATGTGAAAGCTAAGGCAATCGCATCTCCGCGGGTAAGGCCTGTGGCGGACGACGCCGAGCTGAATGATAATGACCCTACTAGGAAAATCGGCGGTTACAGGTGGTTGTGGGTCTCGAGCACTAATACACCAAAAATCGAATACACTCAACCGGAAGGTAACAGAAGGGACTGGTTGAAGTTCGACCTCAGGGCAATTCCTTCGACAATTCCGCCTGGAAACTGGGACAACAATAATATTCAGGTGAGGCTTTATGCATATTGCTGGGGAATTGCTGGCGCGTACGGAAAGAACGTGCAATGCTATGGCGTGGATTACGACAATTGGTCGGAGGCAACTCTATGTTGGGACAACCAACCTGGATTGCCCGGGACCTACCTCGACACGACCAGGATAACGGAGATTAATTCTTGGTACTCCTGGGATGTCACAAGTTTCGTCCGAAGCCAGCTGGGTAAGAAGCCGGGGGATAATTTTGCGACCCTCTACATTAGGGCTGAAACTGAGAACCTAGCTTACCCTGACAACTTCGCATACGAATTTTACTCGAAGGAGGTAAACGTCACCGAGGCGGGCACCGAGAATTATTACTTACCATACTTGGCCTTGGGCTACGATGTCAATACATGGATTGCGCCCGACTCCGGGAAGGCCATGCTGGGCGGGACGGCCCACTTCAACGTGAAGGTGATGAACATGGGCTCGTTCACGGACAACTACCTTCTAGACAATATTGGTAATACCAAGAACTGGACGTTAACATACTTATCGAAGATTGAGAACGTCAAGCCAAATGAGATAAGGTCAGTAGACCTCGGCGTTGGAATCCCAAGCGGTGCAACAATCGGCGATAACGACAATGTAACCATCAAGGTACGCTCCGAGAAATATCCTGAAAATGCGAAGGACAATGATTCGTGCATAGTGCAGGCATCGGATAATAAAATAAGCACAATTGAGGATTCCGCTGTAATGGGACAAGTACAGCTCGAGAACTCCGTTTGGGGGAGAAGCTCAACGATCTGGGTCGGGCGTCGAAGTTATTATGCTGGGGCCGGCTTTACCTATGGAACCTCTCCGGAGCGAGGATTGCTTAAATTCGACCTGCGAGGGATCCCGAGCATCGATAACATCGTGAGGGCGAATCTCAACCTCTATTGCTACCGCGTAGATAACAGCGGTGTAAATGTCCAAGTTCGCGGTGTGGATGACGACAGTTGGTTGGCGGACAACGTAACTTGGCTCACCAAACCTTCCGCAAGCAACATCTTGGATAGCAGTATGGTTCCGGCGGAGAACATGTGGTACTCCTGGGACGTCACGGACTTCGTGCGGACCCAATACCAAACCCCGGGCGACAACATAGCGAGCTTCTGCATCATCGACGTCGGGGAGAACATAGATCCCACCCACATCGCTTACTTCGAATCGAGTAATTACGGAGTTGAAAATGAAAACGAAAACGTACGGCCATACTTGGAGATACTGAGCGCGGCACCTGAGAACCAGGTGAGGGTATACATTGATCCGATCTTCCGGGGAGGCTTGATCGGCGGCTCGACAGAGAACTATACAATTACCGTGGTGAACAAGGGTATGCAAGACGACAACTACACGCTTGAGAACGTGGGTGAGAACGTGGACAATTTTACATGGTTGCTCAGCCTAGACAATACATCGCTCTTCGTTCCAACGGGCGAGAACAGGCAAACCACTCTGCATGTCCAGATACCGAGCGGCTCGCTTGGCACAATCGACAACATAACCGTTACAGCGACTTCACAGGCCGATAACACAGTTAGTGATAGCGCCAGATGCTTCGCGTACAGAGGGAAGGCGAATATACCCGGATTTGGGATCGTGGTAGCAGGTGCATTGTACAAAGTCCAAGTTGACGTGAAATTTTTAGTGGGTTCAGATCTCGTCGTCAAGTTCTACGACTATTTTAACATCTATGAAAGTGAGAACGTCTTCTGGAGCGGCGCAATACAGACCGTCGAAAATAACCTCGCGGTCGGACATCCCCCAACAGGTAGTCTCCCGGTGAAGAAGGCCGTGAAAAAGGCTAACCTGGTCCTGAGATCCGGCGCAAGTGAACGCGTCCTAGCGAGCTTCACCGTGCGCCAGAGCCACCTAAGGACTAGATACGGGGCTATCCTAAAGGCATGGGGGGCAAACCCGCCGCTGCAGAGCGCGTTCAGGGCAGAGGTCGGAGACATCCTGAAGCAGTGGTCGGGCGCGCCAACTTAAGCCGCGATAGAACATCACGGTCGGCAGCAAGCGTGAGCACGAGTTCGGAAAGGGCGCCGCAAGCGCCCTTTTTACCTTTTAGAACATTTTTTCCAGTTTGACTTCGAGCGTTTTTGAAATCTTGGGGAAATCCCTAAATTAAAAACGATACGTTTAAATAGGTTAATCCTGACTTTTCTTAGGATAAGGGGTCGAAATGAACAAGGATATTAGATATGGCCTGATTTCCGTTTCATTGATTCTCGTCGCGCTTCTGTCAATGTTCTTCATCGCCTCGCCAGTTTCCGCGACCTCCGCCACCGCACCTTCCAGCCCGATCACGGTCAAGCAGGGTGATGTGTTCCTACTGAGGGGCTCGATAACATTCAACCAACCGGCCACAGGGTACTTCTGGTATGGGCCTGTTTACTGGTACAACAACGGCAACGAAAACGAGAACTTCACCCTGGAGAACACCCCATCGGTCTACTGGTCGGACGGCACCCCCGTGGAGAACGTATCCATAGATAACTATGCGATCCCCAATGGATGGCAGGTCGATATATGCGATAATGGAGATGGCATAGAGCGTAACGGGACATTCTACGTGGACATTTAC
>Ga0315280_10012123_pt1 | contig 10486 bp, 6 predicted proteins | sample YL17G06_40_MG_FD_203697 | JGI IMG/M metagenome (GOLD analysis project Ga0315280, IMG submission 203697) | Sediment microbial communities from Yellowstone Lake, YNP, Wyoming, USA - YL17G06_40 | ecosystem: Environmental > Aquatic > Freshwater > Lake > Sediment | place: USA: Wyoming | collected... | reverse complement strand
AAAATTTCAAAAAATACCTGAGCGAAGAGGACGACCGGGAAAAAGAAGCTGCGAAAAAGAGATTTTTTGGGGACGTTAAAAAGCATATTGACGGGATTGCCTCCAAGTATATCCTGCCCGACGAAGGGACCTACGATTTTGCATTGATGTACATCCCCGCTGAAAACATTTACTACGAAACCATCATCAAGGATGAAAGTTTTGGCGAGGAGAAAAGCACCTTCTCCTACGCCCTGCAAAAAAGGGTCATCCCTGTTTCACCCAACTCATTCTTCGCTTATCTGCAGGTAATTGTGCTCGGGCTCAAAGGGCTCCAGATTGAAAAGTCAGCCCAGTCGATATTTCAGTCTCTGTCCAGGCTTCAGGGTGACCTGATCCGCTTCAAGAATGATTTTCAAACTCTTGGCACTCACCTCGTCAATGCCAAAAGCAAGTTTGATGATGCGGAAAAAAGGCTGGAAAAATTTTCAGATAAGCTTGAGGGCCTGGGAGGAGCTGAGAAACCGTCTGAGCTTCCGCAAGAAGCAACCGAAGAGAAAAATCCGGTCTGACCTTTCTAACCTTCGCACGCGACCTTTGCCAACTTTTCAATCATCTCAGGACCGGCTATTAAAACCAGGGCATCGTTTTCTTTGATCTTGACCTCTGGCGCAGGGTTGAAATCATAATCCAATGTCTCTCCCTTTCTGATAGCAACCAGAAGCGCGCCCGTCCTCTCCCCGATCTTCGCCTCCCCTACTGTTTTCCCGATCAGGGGCGAGCTTTTTTTTACAGGAAATTCTTCGACACGCAGGACATGTTCCCGGTCGCGGAGCATCATATCCAGGAAGGTGACAGCGGCGGGCCGGATCATTTCCGAGACCATGCGCATTCCGCCGATGTAAGTCGGAGAGACCACATAATCCGCGCCAGCTTTCTTCATCTTGTCATGAGACTTGATGTCGATGCCTTTGGCAACAATTTTTAGGTTTGAATTGAGGCTGCGCGCTGTGATCGTCACAAAAAGATTTGCTTCATCTGTGGGGAGAGAAGGGAAAATTCCTTTGGCGCGCTCGATGCCAGCCTGGAGCAGAATGCTGTCCTCAGCAGGGTCGCCTTGAATATAGGGAAAAGAGCCGAGAGAGGAAAGCTTATCAATTTTTTCCTTGGCGGGCTCGATGACGACAAAATCCCTCTTCTTGGTCAGAATGAGCTCCTGGATGATTGTCTGCGCTGTCTCGTCGCTTCCGCAGACAATATAATGATCTTTAAGCTTGGCAATTTCTTTCTCCATTTTTCTTCTCCCCAGGATGTTTTTAAGCTCCCCTTCGACCACAAAAGCTGTGACCGAAGAAACAGCAAAGGCGATTGTCCCCAAACAGATGATGATATAGATGATGGTAAAGATCCGGGCTGCCGGATTCTGGCTGAGGTCGACGACTTCTTCATAGCCGACGGTGGCGACAGTGATAACTGTCATGTAGAGGCTGTCGAGAAGATTCCACTCTTTCCCGCCAATAATTTTAAACCCGGCGACACCCATCAATATCACAGCGATAAAGATGGTCAGAGAGACAAAAAGCCTCTTCTTAGGCGTCATAGTTTTGATCTACGTTCCTGACGATTATATAAAAATGCGAGTGATTTCGGCAATGGATAAAAACGTGAGAAGAAAAAGGGGACGTTTTCCCCCTGTCTCCCAAAATTGCTGATTGAAAATTAAGATGAATCCTCTCTATTAATAAAGAGGCGAGAAGGCGGACTGAATATTTCAGCCATGTTCAGACGTTCGCCAATCGGTGGATGTGAATAATAAAGGAGCTTCACCCACCATTCGGGATAAGCGTTCGAAAGGTTCCGGTCGGCAAGGCCGGCCAATGCCGTCATGAATGATTTTTTGTCCCTGATATTCTCCAGAGCATACTGGTCAGATTGTTTCTCAAAGTGCCGAGAGAGGGCGTTGCTGAGCGGGCCAAAAAGAAAGCCAGAAATGGCTCCGATGAGGATGGCCAAGATCGGAAAAAGAGTAAGATTCCACCGGGTTGATGACAGAAAATGGGAAAATAACGATTTCATGGCTAAATTTATAATGTAAAAGACGACTAGCTGCTGGAGCGTCCCGATCAAAATATTTTTCCAGATATGTTTGTGCTTAAAGTGCCCCACTTCATGAGCGATGATAGACTCAATTTCAGGGATATTCATCTGTTCCATCAAATTATCGCCCAAGACAACTCTTCTCGTTTTTCCCAGCCCGGCTAGAAAGGCATTCTCTTTCTTTGTCTGCCGGCTCATATCTTCCTTGAAAAAGCCGCTGCTTTTCAGCCCTCCACGGGAAAGAACTTCCTCCAGGGCATCCGTCAGCTCTTTGTTTTGGATCGGCGTGTATTTATTAAAAATGGGGAGAATAACAACCGGAAAAAGCGTGGCAAAGATAACACTCACAAGGATCATGCCCAGTCCGGCAATTAGCCACCACTCTTGAGGAAACAAAGCCATGATCCAGAAAAGCAGGCCCAAGATTATCAGCAGAATAACCAGGCCGACAAAAAAAGACTTCGTCTGTTCCCACAGCCAGCTCTTCACTGTGTGATTAGAAAAATTCCATTTATGCTCATGGATATAACTGCTGTAAAAGTGAAACGGAAAACTCAAGATGGCGAATAGCGCTTCGAATGAAAGAACATAAAGAAGGAAGGTCCAGATGATTGAGCGACCGAAGGAGAGATTGGCAAGCCTGGCGCTTAATCCGCTGAAATATAAAGCCAGTAAAATCGTAAGCGAGAGAAGCATGCCGGCAAGGCCGAGCAATCGATTTTCTTTTTCATACTGCCTCGCCTTCTGTTGTCTTTCTTTATCTAAGAGAGGATGAATTTCTGTCAATAATCAAAAACCTTCTTTCAAGTTTGAAAGAATGGGTCCTGTCCAGGCGCGTCCCCGTCCGTCCTCGCTAAAGACCTCCCACCCCACCCGCCACCATTCGCTTCGGGCGGGCGGGGACTAGCGCCTCGCCACCCATTCTTTCTTTAATGTACTCACCCATCGCGGGGAAAAAGATGCTTCCCATAAATTGTAACCTGTTGAGTTGGATGCAAGATAAGGGAAAAAATAAGAGCGCGCCTGACAGGAGTCGAACCTGCGACCTATGGATCCGGAGTCCATCGCTCTATCCACTGAGCTACAGGCGCAGCGAATCAATTTTCCCGCAATTCTTTATAGCTCAAACCCGCCCCAAAGGCAAGATAAGGTTTTCAGAGCTACCTTAAAAACGATGAAAAGGCGATGGGGTCAGACCCCTATTTACTCTACTCCATGTAACCCTCCTCTCTTCCGAGGTTGGGTTACATTTTACATGATTCAAGGCGCTATCTTGACTTCCTTGGCCCCATGCTCCATAATAATAATGAAAAAGAGGAATGCTTCCTTAAGGGGAGGCGTTTTATGAAGATAAAAAGTCGTCTGTGGCTCGCTTTGGGCGGATTCGTTCTGGCTTCAGCCCTCCTGGCCCAAACCCCAGATATCCCTCTCCTGGAGAAGTACAAAGCGCTTGCGCCGATCATCGAGAAGGCCAAGGCATGTTTCTTGAAGGGCGATCAGGCGCAATGCGAAAAGCAATTGATGGAATGCCTGGGCAAACTTCCAGAGCATCACGAAGCCCACTTCATTCTCTCTCAGCTCCTTTACAAGAGAGGGGCGTTCGACAGGGCCTTGGACCATATCCTGGCAGCGGAATCCGGCTACGTTCGCTTCGATGCCATGATACGCAGGCTCCAAGAAGAAAGGCTGAAAAGGACGATGGAGAAAAAGGACGAGATGATGGGCGTCGTCGACCAGCTCCTTAAGGACAACGAGGCGGCCAAGGATAGGGGCTCGTGTCAGTCCGTATTCTACCAGTCCCGTTATCAACAGGGGGTCCATGAGCTCGAGCAGGCTGAGAAAGACACTAAGGAAAACATGGGAATAGCATCCCTGCCAGTTCCGGCGGAATATCATTATGTCCATGGGAACTGCCTCTTCCGCTTGAGAAGGTATCCCGAGGCAGAGAACAAATATCTGGCGGCCATCCAGTCCGATCCCCGCTGCGGCCCTGCTTATATCAATCTGCTAAACCTTTATTACATCCAGAAACAGTTTGCGCAAGCGAAGTCGGTTCTCGAGCGCGCAGAAGCCAACCAGGTGGCCGTCCCTGCAGAGCTGAAGAAGGCGATTGTGCGTGGCCAGAATCCCTGAGGCCCTGTTTAATAATTTCAGTTTCTTAGAAATCTAAAATGTCAAGAATTCCTATTGACGCTCACCTCTGGCCAGGATATAAACCGTTAGAGCAAAATGCTTAAAATCAAAACCAAAAGGGAGAAAAAAGAATGAAGCAAAACATGATTCATCGTTTGATTCAGAGCTTCACTATGTTCCTTCTAGTGGCAGCCATGCCGGGTTCAGGGCTGGTCTTGAATGAGCAGGCGGAGAGCACGGCCGACCTGCGCGCCGGGAAAAATTTTATGGCCGTACCTGTTTATACGGAAATTGAGGACCAGCGGATTCTTGCCCTATTTAAAGGATTGCGGGTATCAGATGTCGTTGATGGGATGGATGCCGTAGGGCTGCAGAACATCGGTATCATGGACCCGGAGATTCATTCTCTCTGGCGCGATACGGAACATTTCACACACCGGTTTGTGGGCGTTGCCATCACCGCCAGGTATGTTCCCACCCAGAATCCCCCAGCCGGCAAGATGTCAGCCGAGGCTTATGACGAATGGGCTGGGAACTGGTATGACCAGCGTTCTGCAGAGCCTTTTATTCCACTGATCCGCAAAGGCACAGCGCTTGTTATCGAGGATGCGCCGAACGCAGATGTCGGCACTATCGGCTCCTACAATATCCTGGATTGGAAAAGCCGGGGCTGCGTGGGCGTCGTCACCAGCGCCACTGCCCGGGATACCGACGAAATCATTATTGAGCACGTTCCCCTCTATTTGAAAAAAGTGGGGCGCGGAATCCGGCCCGGCCGGAACGAACTGGAATCAGTTAACCGACCGGTGGTCTGTGGCAGCGTACTGGTTATCCCCGGCGATATCATCGTGGCTGACGGCGACGGCGTAGTGGTCGTGCCCCGTTTACAAGCAGAGGCAGTGGCCAAGTACGCCAGAAAAATCATGGAGGATGACAAAGCCGGACGGAGAGACCTCTACCAAAAGCTCAGACTCAGGGAAGACGATTCGGTGAAAAAATAAAGAAAAGGGGACGCTTCAGGGGACAGTTCTGAGAAGCGTCCCCTTTTTTACTTTTTTACACTGGCATTTACTTCTTCTTCCCAAAAAACCGGTTCAAAAGCAGGGTGAGGACATAGAGAGGGCCGTTATAGGCTGCTGCTGCGCCTCCGGCAAAGCCAATGTTACTTCCTTTCAGCATCTCGATCCCCCAGCCAAACTGGTCCTCGTTGACGAGATAAGTCCAGGTCGAGGAAGGGCCTTTCATGCCTCCGGCGTCAAGATCAACGGGGGCTTCCCTCTTAACCATGGATTCAAAGGCGACGACAACGGCATCCTCAACTTTTGGTTTGATCTCAAGAAACGCACTCGTCGCTGACTTCAGGAATTCCTGGAGAGGGGTCATGCCTCCGAGGCTAACCAGATGGATGCTTTCCCGGGTGTCGGTGACCCAGGCCAGGTGGTCTGACCAGCAGCGGTCGATGTGGTAAAGAGTCAGTCGCCTCTCCATTTCGCCCATCTTTTCCCGGCCAAAGCGCGCCAATCCCTGGGTGTAAAGATCGGGCGCTTTCTGGGAGAGTAACTCCGGCGGCGCTGCAGAATCAAGAACTCTCTCTCTCCATTCCTGGATGATCTTTCTTTGAGTTTCGACAAGCGAAGAATATTTCCAGAGAGACCTCCGGATGTCAAAGTTCTGCCCCTCGATGATGCGTTGGGCGTGCTTGATTTCCTTGTGAATCGTCCCTTGTTCGAGAGCTTCGAGCTGCGGTGTAAGGCGATGGCGCTTATAAAACATCTTTTGAAGACCATATCGCCCGAAGAGGTCATCCTCGAGGCTGATGAAGAAGCGCGTTGATCCCGGGTCACCCTGACGGCCAGCCCGGCCGCGAAGCTGCTGGTCAATGCGGAGGCTTTCGTGCCGGTTCGTCCCGATCACATACAATCCGCCGAGCGCCACTACCCTATCGCGTTCCTTTTCGTCTGCTCCTCCTAATTTAATGTCCGTGCCACGGCCGGCCATGTTGGTGGAAATTGTGACGGCTCCCGGCATCCCGGCCTGGGCAATGATCCGCGCTTCAAGCTCATCGTTCTTGGCATTGAGCACATGGCAGAAAATACCGGCCTCCTGCAAGTCCGCGGCCAGTTCTTCGGATTCCTTGACGCTCGCGGTCCCCACCAAGATCGGTCGTCCCGTGGCATGTATCTCGCGAATCTCACGAAGAAGGGCGCGCTGCTTCGCATCCTTGTGGGTGAAGACAGCATCTTGGAGATCTACCCGGATACTCGGCTTGTTCGGCGGGACCACGACCACGGCCACTCCATAGAATTCCTTGAGCTCATCAGCGGCTGGCCGCACTGTAGCCGTCATCCCGCAGAGCCGGGGATAGAGCCTGAAGAAATGCTGGAGTGTAATCGAGCCCAGCACGCGCCCTTCGGATTTTCGGGCTAAGCCTTCTTTAGCCTCCACTGCGGCCTGGAGCCCGTCCGGCCAGTGGCGGTTGTCCACGACCCGGCCGGTGAACTCATCGACGATCTCGATCTTTCCGGTGCGGACAATATAATCGATATCCCGGCGGAGCAGGGCTTCAGCATGGAGGGCACAATAAACTGCTTCGAGCAGACGATGGTTCTGAGGATTATAAAGACCGCCGCAGCCGAAGCCGGCTTCAAGACGCTCCTGCCCTTGATCTGTTAGAAACACATTGCGATGTTCGGCGTCCGTCTCATAATCTTTTCCGGGGATTAGAGTTTTAACGAGCGCGGCCAGGCTGCTGGCATCCCACGTCGCCCTGTCCCCGACCCCGGAAATAACCAGGGGGAGGCGTGCCTCGTCGATGAGGATGGAGTCCGCTTCATCCACGAGCGCCAGGTGAAACGGACGGTGAACCATGTCTTCCTTCTTGTAGCAGATTTGGTCGCGGAGGAAATCGAACCCGGCCTCTTTGGCTGTGGAATAGGTCACATCGCAGGCATAGGCGGCGCGCTTATCAGGAGGACTCATGCCTTCCTGGATGCAACCAACCTTGAGACCCAGGAATTCATAGATAGGACCCATCCAGGCTGCGTCCCGGCGGGCCAGGTAATCATTGAACGTCAGGATATGGACGCCCCTACCGGAGAGAGCATGAAGATGGGCAGTGAAAACCGCGGCCAGAGTTTTCCCTTCTCCTGTGGGGAGCTCGGCGATTTTTCCCTGGGCCATGGCTAGACCGGCAATCATCTGACAGTCATACGGCTTTAGGCCGATCGTGCGGCGGGACGCCTCACGAACCAGGGCAAAGGCCTCGACCAGGAGATCCTCTGGAGGAGTACCGGAGCTGATCCTGTCGATGAGGCGCTTAGACATTATGCGGAGTTCGCCGTCCGGGAGTTGCGAGAGATTGTGAAATTTGATCTCCTCGACGATCTTCCGATAGGCGCTGAGATCGGTCTCCACCGGATTCCCTTTAAATCTATTGAGAAAATTTTTCAGTTTCAAAACAGGCGGAAAAGATTTTTGCGGCCGATGGGATTTGGGCTGATTTAGGCTTGGCATATAAACCTCCTCTGTCAATTGAAAATGGGGCTCTCTAAGAATTCAGAGAATCAGAAAAACAAAGGAGGGCTTCTCAGAAACGGCGGGCTGATTAAGCGTGATAAGGCCGGCGATTTGACTAAAATAGCAGCCTTGAAGAAAAGGACGAGGATGGACAGGACAGAGACCAGAATAAATAAGAGCAGAGGCGGAAAGAGAAGAGCCAGGAAAAAAAGGAGCGGAAAAACGAAGTGGAATTTCCCAAAACGGGACTCAAGAAAATCTAAGTTCAACGATTGCCTTATCATTTTTATCAATATAATTTTAGCCGATGAAGATACTCTCAGTCAATGAATTATTTCAAAGGAACTCCATGAAACTTTTGTCAACGGAATGGAGTGCAAAAAATCGCGTTTCGGTTAAAACTCAAATTCGATTCCCAGAACGGGCAAGAGGCCCCAGCCGAGAGTCATGCCGGGCCTTTGGTCGATGGTGTTCCAGTAGTAAGCCATGACGTTTTTCCGGTTGAAGACATTCCAAACGCTGAAGGAAATGATGAGGTTGGATGAGCGGAAATAGAATCGCTTGTCAAAACGAAGGTTCAGCGAATGATAGACCGGCAGGCGGGCGCCGTTGATGCGCGCTTCGTCAAAGATGCCGCTATTGGCCGCCTGGGACGCCTCCAGGTCGAAGGGCGTGAAGGGCGCGCCTCCAGCGTAATTCCATTTCAAGCCGAATTCCCAGGTCGGGCTGATTTTCCAGCCTCCCTCGACGGAGAAGATGAAGCGGTTGTCGTAAACGCGGTTCCGCCATAAGCCCGACAAGTCCCTGTAGCGCGTTCGGAAATAAGAGCCGCTGACCAGGCCGTAGATCCTGTCCGCCAGTTTCTTCTGGATCATGAACTCGATACCGTAGGAGCAGGCCTTGCCCAGATCAACGAGGCATCCAGTAAAAATTCGCAGACACATACCTAATTTTTTTTCATACCCAATAAAAAAAGGGGACGCTTCAGGGGACAGTTCTGAGAAGCGTCCCCTTTTATTTCTTTTATTCTTTTATGCAGCGTCTTTATATGCCGAATTCAGCAGTTCGGTATGTGTCTGCGAATTATTTGGAGAATAGAATTTGACATGATCGAAAAAAATGAGAGAAGATACTCCTAACTAGATGTGAAAAGGAGGTTTCAGGATGATTCAAAGCAAGGAAAGTTTGAAAGCTAAATTCATCGTCTTAGCTTTAGCATCTATATTTGTCTTTGTTGGCGCTCTGCCGCAAAAACCAAAAGCTCCGGCACAATCAACCCTTCAGACGATCGACGCTACCTATTTCAACCAACTCCCCTACCGCCACATCGGACCTCAGGGCAACCGAATGATTGCGGTCGTCGGGGTACCAGGCGATCTTCGCGTTTATTACGCCGGAGCCGCTTCAGGAGGAGTCTGGAAATCCACGGACAGCGGCATCAACTGGAAACCCATCTTTGATGACCAGCCCGCTCAATCCATCGGAGCACTGGCTATTGCCCCCACGGATATCAACATCATCTGGGCCGGAACCGGCGAGACTTTTATCCGCAGCAATGTTTCGATTGGAAACGGCGTCTATAAATCCGAGGATGCAGGAAAAACCTGGAAGCACATGGGGCTCGAGAAAAGCGGCAGGATAGGCAGGATTGTGATTGACCCACGAGACCCCAATATCGTCTTTGTCGCTGCGCTGGGGCATTGTTACGGTCCCCAGAAAGAACGCGGTGTCTACCGAACACGGGATGGAGGAAAAACTTGGGAACAGGTTCTCTTTGTCGATGAAAACACCGGATGCTCTGACATCGCCCTGGACCCCAGCAACCCGAGAATTCTTTTTGCCGGAATGTGGCAGGTTGACATAAAGACCTGGGGCCGGTGGAGCGGTGGCCCCGGCAGTGGCGTTTTTCTCTCTCGTGATGGCGGCACAACCTGGACACGCCTGACCGGACACGGCCTTCCTGATTCTCCGCTGGGAAAAATTGCTGTTGCCGTGGCCCAGAGTAATTCCAACCGCGTTTATGCTTTAATCGAGACCGGCCAGCGCGGCTCACTCTGGAGGTCGGACGACAGCGGCGAGAACTGGAAGCTCATCAACCACAGCCGCCTGCTTAACGAGCGTCCTCATTATTACACCCGCATGGTCATCTCGCCTGTTGACGAAAACGAAGTCTATTTTCCCTCAAACTCGATGAGCGTAACTTATGACGGCGGTGAGACGAGCGAGCTTCTGCGCTGGGGCGGTGACAATCATGACATGTGGATTGACCCTAAAAATGCCGACCGCATAACCATCGCCAATGACGCCGGGCTGATGATTTCCACTACGCACGGCCATGAATGGAACGAAGTCGTCCTGCCGGTCGCCCAGATGTATCATGTCGATGTTGATAACCAGATTCCCTATTTTGTATATGGCAACAGGCAGGATGGGGAATCTTACCGCGGCCCGAGCAACAGCCTGACAGGCGGCGGCTGGTGGGGCGGAATCCCTTCAGGCCAGTGGATGAGTGTGTCCGGATGCGAGTGTGGTTTTGCCATTCCCGACCCCGTTGATAGCAATATCGTCTGGGGCGGTTGCTACGATGCCGGCCTTGATCGCTGGGACCTGCGCACCCGGCATAATCGTTCCGTTCGGGTTTGGCCGAAGTCAACCATGGGATCGCCGGCCGGGCTGCTCAAGTATCGCTTCAACTGGACCTTCCCGATTGCCATCTCTCCTCATGACCATAATCGAGTCTATGTCGGGAGCCAGTATGTGC
>Ga0315280_10012122_pt1 | contig 10487 bp, 8 predicted proteins | sample YL17G06_40_MG_FD_203697 | JGI IMG/M metagenome (GOLD analysis project Ga0315280, IMG submission 203697) | Sediment microbial communities from Yellowstone Lake, YNP, Wyoming, USA - YL17G06_40 | ecosystem: Environmental > Aquatic > Freshwater > Lake > Sediment | place: USA: Wyoming | collected... | reverse complement strand
CAGTCAGTATGAACGAGTGCTCAAGAGAGTCAAGGAGGAGCGACCGGCGGCTTGACGCTCATCATAGTAGACCTCTGTAGTTATAATTTTGCCGGGATTTTAGGTAATAAAGGGACTGGCCTGCAGAGGCTCCATTCCTCCGGCCACCTCCACCGCCATATCGATAATGTGCTGCAGGTTCCGCCTGCTGAGAGCGGTGAAGCAGATCGGCTTGCTGGTGTTCTCCACCATCTGCTGGAACTGCACCAGGTCGTTGATCTCTTGAGGCGCATCGTGGACGATGCCCAGGGACATCACGTAGTCGATGTTCTCCAGGCTGTCGGCCACCCGGGACGCCCGGGCCACGTCCTGCGCCTCGGCATATTTCAGCTTCCCACTGCCGGGGTCGTAGGCGTACAGGGTGTCCGAGCCCAGTCCGAAGTAGCTCCTGTTTCCCTCCAGGAACAGACAGCGCTTTCCCTCCCGGTTGCAGATCACTACCCGGGAAGGGGCGCTGGCGATGCAGGCCTCCACCAGGCTGGAGGGGAAACGCACCCGGCGCCCTTCGAGGCGGCAACCCGCCTGTCGCAGCATCTGCCGGGCTTCACTATGGTACACCTCGACTCCGGTTCGCTCCAGGACCTCGAGGGTGGCCAGATGGATCTCTCGGATTTGCCGTTCGGACAGGACTTGGAAGGAAGGAGTGCAGTGGATCGTGCGACCGGGCTGCATTCTCGCTGATACCTCCCGCTTGTTAGAGTCTCTCAATGCAGACTGTCCAGGGCTTTCTGGGCCAGTCCCAGGTTGTCCTCGATGAACTTCCGGCGCGAGGGGGCCACCGTGTGCTCCCCCGGGTTCCACTCGGAGTGCCAGTAGCCGATGCGCCCGTCGGAGTTGTGGGAGAGAAGCAGGTGCTCCCAGGCCTTCTCCAGCGCCTGCTCGGCCGGGTGGCGGCGCTCCGCAGCAAAAAGCCGCTCCCGCACCTGCTTGGTGAGCGTCCAGATCGGCTCCGCCGTTCCCTCGGTGAAGGTTTCGATCTTGGTGTTGCCTAAAAAATCGCCCAGCGCCACCTCCCGGACCGGCGGCTGCCTGCCCTGTACGTGAATGAGGATACGTCCATCGTGGAGAAGGAGCTGCTGGAGGTCTATGAAAGCACCAAGCTGCAGATCTACGATACCCAGAAGGTGATCGAGATCGAGCGGCTCTTCGAGCGCTACTTCGATCTCGATAAGTTACTCGAGGCCTTTTCCATCACACCCTGACCGTGCACCCTTTATCCAGGAGGTTAGCTTGTACATTCTATCCACAATCGGCCATACACCCCTGGTGGAGCTCAAAGTCATCAATCCGCGGCCCGATCGCGTGTGCATCCTCATCAAAATGGAAGGGAACAATCCCGGAGGTTTGATCAAGGACCGCACCGCCCTCTATATGATCGAGGAGGCTAAGAGGTCGGGAAAACTGCACCCGCGGCAGATCACCCTGGAAGCAACCTCGGGCAATACCGGCATCGCCCTGGCCATGATCGGTGCCGCCAAGGGCTACCGCGTCAGGCTCGTTCTCCCCGAATGCACGAGTTGGGAGCGCATCCAGACGCTGAGGGCTTACGGCGCCGACATCGAGCTCACGCCCAGGGACCAGGGCACCGACAGCGCCATCCACCGGGCCCGGCAGCTTTTGGAGGAGAACATCGATCTGTATTTCATGCCGGACCAGTACGCTAACAGCGCCAACGTCCACGCCCACTATGAGAACACGGGGCCGGAAATCTACGAGTAGACCTCCGGCCAGGTGGATGTATTCGTGACCGGCCTCGGAACCACCGGTACGATCATGGGGGTCTCCAAATACCTGCGGGAGAAGAAGCCGGCGGTACACATCGTGGGCGTAGAGCGCGAAGAAGGGCATACCATCCAGGGGTTGAAAAACATGACGGAGTCGATGATCCCTCCCATCTTCAACGAGAAGGAGCTGGACGTCCGCAGCCGGGTGGACGATGAGGCGGCCTTCGCCTTCAGCCGCGCGCTTGCCGTCTGCGAGGGGATTTTCGCCGGTATGTCGAGCGGGGCTGCGGTCTATGGCGCGTTGAAAGCGGCCGAGAACATTGACAGCGGCACCATCGTCACCGTGCTCCCAGACCGAGGCAACCGTTATCTCCGCACGACCCTTTTCCGCTCGGTCTGCGGCAAATGCGCCCCTAACGCGGGCGGGGGCCGCCAGATGGGGAAGCTGATGTCCAGGCCGGGGCATCGGCGGCAGCCGGAGCCGCCGCCGAGCAGCGCCCGGAGGCGCTCCATGGCGAGCCGGATCGGGGGGAGCTCGGGATGCCACTTCCGCTCCCACTCCAAAAGCAGGCGACGGCATTCCAGAAGGGGCAGGTCCCCTTCCCCTGGCAGGCAAAGAAGGGCCTGACCCCGCGCATTGCAGCGCATATCCTTCACGTGCAGGTAACCCAGGCGCCGGCCGATCAGTCTCAGGGAGGCCTGCAGGGATTCGCCTCGACCGTAGGAGTGGGCCATATCCCACAGCACGCCGATGGCTTGAGAGGGGACTTGCCTTAGAATCGGCTCCAGATCGCGGGCCCTGCTCGTGCGGTCGTGAGTCTCCACCAGGACCTTGACCGGAAAGCCGGCCATCCCTTCGGCTACACGGTTGAGGGATTCTTCCGCGATCCTTTGGACTACCCCGGCATCGAGCTCATGCCCCCAGGGGCTTATAAGGGTGCGCAGGAAAGGCGCACCTAGATCCGCGGCCAGCTCCACGAAGGCCAGGAGCCGCTTCTCATTCTCACGCCTGGCCTGCTCCTCGAGGAAGGCGAAACGGGTGTACGCCGTTACCCCGATAATGGCCACGTCCCTGGAGGAGAACAGGCGGCGCGCCTCCGCCCTCTCGGCGGGGCTCGCTCCGGTGGCGATGTGCTCGCGGCCTTCGCCGCGCAGCTCCACTCCCGCCTAGCCCGACTCGACGGCCGGGTCGGACACTTCGGGCAGGCTGAGCTCCGGGCAGCCGAGAGTGCTGAAGGCGAGCACCGAATCTATATACTTCAAGGCCGGATGCTCCAGGCGCCTCGTGCCGGCGCGCGCACGGTGCAGAGCCCATCCCAATGGCGCACCCGGTATCCGCCTTGCGCCAGCTGCAGATCAGGCAGGCTTGGAGGCTTCCCCCCCCGGTAGGGGGCAAGCAGGGTGTGAAAGAGCACCACTCCCAGCCCGTTCTGCTCGAAACGCAGCTCCGGGGCTGGCTGCCTGCGGTCATAGGACGGGCAGTGCCAGCCTGCAATAGGCTGCTCCTGCCCCATGGTCCAGCGGGACCGCAGGGGGTTGTTGCCGGCGCTGAGAAGCAACAGGTTGGCGTCGGGGAAGGCGGTCGTGTAGCAGCAAGCCGCCATCTCCCGCAGCTCCCCTTCCACAAAGTGCCATACCTGGGTAACCGTGTGGCTGCGGGGACCCTCGCCCACCCCGTTCGACGGGCGGACCGCCCGCCTCAAGTCGATCTCGTCGCGGAGTAGCCAGAAGCGGGGCTTGAGAAAGAAGAGCCGGCGGGTATGCACCACCCCCCGGAGCCGCAGGACCCTGGACGCGGTCAGACCCCTGGACCTCAGCAGAGCCTCCTCCCGGCCGGGCCCGTATTCCCCGTAGCCGGCCTGGAAGCGCCCCTCGGCGTAGTCGTAATCCCTTGCGATGACCATGCGGCCCGAAGCGTCACCGGGCATCTGGCACCAGCCGTCGACCAGAACAGAGTTGTAGGCTGCGGTGCTTTTGAAGTAACGCGCCCAGCGCATCCAGGGGGCCGCGGGATCGGAGGTGGTGTAGCGCCAGCGTCCGCAGCCGCAGAGCAGGTTCCTGCCATAGGCGGAAAGCTCTACGTGCAGCTGGTCCTCGTTCATGTGGTTATCCCCCCAGCGGCCCATGTCGAAAAACAGGTACAGGGCCCCGCTGGACCCATCGCTGCGCATGATGCCCAGGTGGGCCGCGGGGAAGAAATGCGAGGCCGGCCTGGCCGGACGGCCTTCGCTCCCACCGGAAAGCCGATAGGCGAGCGGGGAAAGCTGAAGGCGGGAGTGAAGGCGTTCCAGCTGCGCTCTGCGGTTGATTCCCGAGTTGGAGTCGTTGCTCACCGGGGAGGAGAAGTCGGGCTTGTCCTGATACAGCTCTGCCAGGGCGGCCCGTGCCAGCCTGCGGCGGTAACGCCGTGAGAACAGTCCAGGAAGGTTGTTGGCGCAGGCTACCTCGTACAGGGAGAAAAAGCTCCGCAAGGCCACCCAGTGGTAGCCTCCGGACATCTCGCGGCTGTACCCGTCCCAATGGAAGAGGCGAGGCCACATGCGCTCCAGGAAGCGCCGCGCGTAGTTTCGCCATCCCTCCGCCTCCCTGAACTCCTGGTAGAAGATGCTCAGGATGCCCAGCGCAGCCACCTCCAGGGCAGCGTGGTTGCCCGTGCGCCAGTGGTGCCGGCGCAGGAACAGGGCGTGCTCATGGACAGACAGCAGGATCACCGCCCAGGCCTCGGGGGTCATGGCTGCGCTGCCGATGACCGCGGCGAGGGCCTCAGGCCAGGTCTCGGCCACCCTGCCCGCCACCTCGAAGGGACGCCAGGTAGAGCGCTTGTACTCCAGGTAAGGCTTCCCTTGCGGATCGATGGGCGGCACCCCTTCGATATAGTCGAGGAGGTGCTCGACGACGGTACGGGCATAGCGCTCGTCCCGTGAACGGCGATACTCGCGACCCAACAGGGTCAAATAGCCGTGACGCGCCAGGGCGCCGTTCCACTCCAGATCGCCGTTCGGCGTGGCATACCAATCGATGACAGGAGGAAGGCAGAGGCTCCGCCGCCTGGCAATCTCTTCAGACATGTCCATCGTGGCTTCACCAAGGCTGAAAATCCCCTGGAGGAACTTTTCCGCCTCCCCCGGTCGCTCGTGGTGCATTACCGGGCCGACCTCGTCCAGGTGATAGTCCCCGACCCGGATGGGGAGCTCACGGCGGTAGAACCGGAGGAGCTCCTCCAGGCTTTCGAAGGGCGCGTAGATGAGGCGGTTGACCTGTCCTAGCAGCTCGCTGATGAAGCGGCTTGGAGGGAATCTACTCAAAGCGCAGCTCCGGCTCCTGCGGCAGGAAGCCCCCGGTCACGTTCCAGCCACCGATCTGAAGGCTCACGCGCTTGGTTCCCTGGAACGAGCCCCGGCTGATCACCGTGATGTGGATCTCCCGCTCCTGGCCGGGCAACAGCCAGGTATAGTTGTCCGAGAAGTGCACGCGCGCCGCATCCTCCAGGGATCCGCTGCCATCGCGGCAGACCAGGGAAAGGGCGGTGAAGAAGGCCAGGTGGAGTCCGGGATTCTCCAGGCGGGCCAGGAGCAGGGTGCGTCCGTCCTTTCCCGCCAGTATCGGCCGGTCGCAGAAAAGGCCGCCGGTCAGGCGGACCTCGGGCAGTCGCCGCATCTCCGCCAGGTAGGCCCCTTCGTCGTCCAGGGCCCGAATGGCGCGCTGTTCCTCCTCCGTGGAGGCGGCGCGAATGAAGACCGGCTCTGAAATACCGGTAGCGTGCTCCCCGAACAGCTCGATCTCCACCACGTTCCGGCCGCCCCAGCGTATCGCCTCCGCAGGTATGCGGTAGAAGCGTTTGATCAGGTTTGGCACCACAAAGGGATCGGAGCTGATGCGCACGTTGCCCCTTCGGCCTCGCTGCCCAGTGGCCGGGATACCCGGAGGCTGCGGCCCGGCGGCGCCCTCCCCAGCCCGCGATTCAGGCTGGGGAGCCCACCTCTCCGTGAAGACCAGCTCGTCCGTACCGATCTCCTCGGTCAGCTCCTCCTCGGTATGGCCGATCAGCCGGCCGTTGAAGGTCACGGTGTCGTTGCCTTCGAACCCCTGGCTGAACAGCTCCAGCTCGGCGCCCCGCCATTGCTCCGGGATGTGCACCGCTTTCCGGTAGAACACCGACTCGCCGGCCTGCGGGGCCTGAGGAGGCAAGGCCCAGTAACATGGCATCAGGCAATCCTTCCACTCCGTCTCGCGGACCGTGCGGCCCACCTGAAAGCGCCACGGGCCGTTCAGGCTAAGGCAGCGGTCTTTGCGCGCATAGCCGGTGGTGCCGCACCAGTGGAGGTTTTCCGCCAGCAGGATGCCGCCGCATTCGAGGGTCGTGTAGATGAAGAAAACCCTCCTCAGGTAGCCGGAGGGCACCCGCCAGTGCAGGGTGAAAGCCCGCACCGCCTCATTCTCCCCCAGGTCCACCTCCCCCTCCTGCTGATGGAAAAGCTCCATGCGGGAGCCGTAGATCCAGGCTTTGACCGAGCACCTTCCCGTCCGCCACTGCCGGTCGCTTACCGCATGAACCTCGACGGCCAGTTCCTCGCCTCCGTCGTAGAGGTACTTTTCCAGGTCCACCGTCACCAGGTAATCGCGGCAGGCCCGCTTGCAGGCGTAATAGGCGGGTTTGGGGATCCCCCACCAATCCACGATCTCCCGGTGCATGGCCGGCCAGCTAGCCTCCAGCTGCCATTGCAGGCAGCCGGAGCAGCGAAACTTGCTTTGCCGGCAGTACTCGATGTTCTGGCGGTGCACCTGCCCATGCACGATCTGCCCGGACATCAGCCAATGCTGCAGGCTGTCCGTGCCGCCGTACTCCCGAGCATCGCGCTCCTGCTCCCGGATGACGGCGTGGTGGTACTGCCAGACACGGCGGTCGAGGGGCCAGAGCTTATCTGCGCCGATGAACTTCCGCAGCGACTCCAGCACGGGTGCGCTGCGTGTCACGGCCACCTCCGAGCGGAACAGCACGAGCCTCTGCGGGCCGTTCAGGATATCGCCGTTGTACTTGTTGGAGGTTCGCGTGGGCAGCATGAGCAAGCCCCCATGGCGGTCCCCCCTATAGGGCGAGCCCTTGCGGAAGGGACGGTCCGGGTCGTGCCTCCGCACCACCTCGTCCAGGCGGTCCACAAGGCCCCTGTTCTGAGGGTCATCCGGGTTGAACTCATTGCCGGCGCAGTACAGGGCCAACGAGGGATGGTTGCGGATCACCCTGACCATGTCGGAAGCGCTTTCCAGGAAAAGCTCCTGCGGCATATCAGGGTAATTGGCGCAGGAAAGCCAGAACTCCGTCCATGTAAGCAGTCCCTTGCGGTCGCAGAGGCGGTAAAAGTCTTCAGTCTCGCGGATGCCGCCGCCCCAGACGCGCAGCATGTTGAAGTTGGCCTCCTCGGCCAGGTCCAGGAAAGCCCGGTAGCGCTCCTCGCTGAAACGGAACAGGCTATCCATCGGCACCCAGTTACTGCCCTTGATGAATGTCTTCCTGCGGTTGACCACGAAGGTCCACGGATACGGGTTTCCAACCCGCGACCACAGCCGGTTGGACTGCATGGAGGTCTCCTGTACCCAGAGGTCATCGGGATTGGCAAAAAGAGCGAACTCCCGCACCCCGAACTCCGCCTCCTCCCTGTCGGAGAGCATTCCTTCTCCATCCACCGCTTCCAGGCTCAAAAGGTACAGGGGGTGCTCGCCCAGGCCGTTGGGCCACCACAGACAGGGGCGCTCCAGGCGCAGGCGCAGATGCTCGAGCCTGGTCTCGCCGGCCCCCAAGGTGCGGCGCTCCTCGAAACCTTCTATGCTGTGATCGAAGCCCACACCTCGTACTGAGCCGCGCAGAGTCACCTCCGCCGGGTACGGGCGGGTGGAGTTCAGCTGCACGGTTACCTCCAAATCCGCCGACGCGGCTTCACCGCACTCGTCCCAGTGGATCCTGCTGCGCACGAAGGGGTCGTGGATCGTGATCCCCCCGGATAGCTTGAGCCAGACCGGCATCCAGATCCCGATAGGGACCAGGTGCGGCGACCAGTTCCACCAGTACGTGAAGGGCGCCACCACCCCCGCGCTACGCACCTTCCCGCGCGGCACCTTTCCGCCGGGGCGGTCCTCCCATGAGCCCTCCAGGGCCCTGAGCCTCAAAACGAGGAGGTGCTCAACCCCCGGCCTGACCAGCCCGGTGATATCGAGACGGCGGCGCAGGAACATCCCCTCGTGCCGGCCGATGGGAGTCCCGTCCAGCCAGAGGTCTGCGTGGTAGGCTAGCCCCTCGAAGATCAACTCGACGCGGAACTCCGAGTGGGAGGGTGGAGATTCCGGCCAGGCGCCGCCGGAGGGAAGGCTGAAACGCCGGAAATACCACCATTCCTTCTGCTCTACCCAGAGGATGCTTTCATTGTTCATCTCCCAATAGGGATCGGGAATCCTGCCTGCTTCCAGCAAGGCAGCCTGGACGATCCCGGGTACCCTGCCGGGGAAGGAGGCTTCAGGAACGTAGCCGGGGCGGTAAGCGCCGCGCTCAAGACCTTCGCCCGGCTCCATCCCCTCCAGGCTCCACCCGCCGTCCAGGCTGAGCAGGCCGTATAAGCCCTTCATGGCATCCCTGCTCCTCACGGCGTCCGTCCAGCCTCCCCAAGCGGGCCGGAGGCTACGGGAAAACACATGCCTCCGGCCTTCGAGCCCTTTCCCTACCGCGCCGCTTTGAGCAGCTCGGCCACCTGCTCCGCCGCGCGTTTGATGGCCACTTCGGCCGAGACTTTTCCCTCCTGCGCTTCCCTCAGCTCGGCTATGTGAACGGCATTGACCTTCTCGTAGATGGCATGGATTGGGTCGTACATGCTGAACTGGTTGTCGTTGCCGAAGAAGTAGGCCTCCTTGTTCAGCTTCAACCCGCCCGTGAAGGCCGGATCCGGCTTGAGGAAACGGTCGCTCTCCGCCATGGTTTTGATGGCAGGCAGCATCTGCTGGCGGTCGAGCAGGATGTTCACACCTTCGGAACCCGGACCAGCCAGGAACTTGATGAGCTTGAAAGCCGCCTCCTTGTTCTTCGAGGCTGACGAGAGGCAGAAGCTGGAGCCATCGCCGCGGTTGTATGGCTTGCCGGTGGCCCCCAGCGGGAGGGGCGCCAGATCCCAGGTGAAGGTCTTGATGCTGGAGATATACATCGGCATGTCCCAGGAGCCCATCAGGATCATGGCCGCCTTTCCGGCCATGAAGTAGTTCTTGATCTGCTGCACCTGCGAAGGTGTGGGAGCTAGATTGTGCACCAGCCAGTACTCATCGTATTCATGGAAGGCCTTGATCGAGTCCGGCTGCGCCAACAGGTACCTGGTGGGCTTGAAGTAGTCGTCGAACACGGTGTGCCCGGTCTGGGAGTACAGGTACACCGGCCAGTAATCCGGGTTCAGGTGAATGGCGAACTGATCGACCTTCCCGTCGTTGTCGAGGTCCTTTACGAACTTCTTGCCCAGCGCGATCAGGTCTTTCCAGGTCCAGCCCTGCTTCGGATATGTCACGCCGGCGCTGTCGAACATGTTCTTGTTGTAGAACATGACCAGGGCGGCGGCGTCGATGGGCAGGCCGAAGGTCTTGCCCTCGCGCTTGTAGAAGTTCAGCACTTTTGGGTAGTAGGCGCCCGCGTCTACGCCGTTCTTGCGCATCAGCTCGTCCAGAGGCACGATGGCGGCCTTGGAGGCGAAGATGGCCACGTAGTGCGGCGCGAGATAGGTTACGTCGGGCATGTCCCCCGCCGCGGCCAGGGTGTTCAGCTTCGTGTAGTAATCCACCCCCTTGCCGATGTTCTCGAATTCGACGGTGATGTTCGGATTGGCCTTCATGAAAGCCGCCATGACCGGCTTGGCCACGATCTCAACCCGCTCGTTGTCCCAGCGCATGAACCACTTGATGGTCACCGGCCCCTTTTCCGTGGTCGCCTCCCCCTGCCCCGTTGTCCAGGCTGCCATGGGCAGCAGCAGGGCGAGGATCAGCAGCGCGGCCGTTAGCTTACAGCGCTTGTCCATAGAATACTTCCTCCTTGTTTATGGTATAGATTTGAAGCTCAGGACGGAGCGACGCTCCGCCCGTATTCATTGTTTCAGCCCCGCATGCATGACAGCTCCTTCAAGGAAGTACCTCTGCCCGATGAAGAAGATAACCAGGGGAGGCAACAGGGCAATGATGTTGGCCGCCATGATCAAGTGCCACTCCACATTCATGCCCTTGAAGAACCCGGTCAGGCCGAGGGAAATCGTGTACAGGCGTGATTTGGAGATGTAGATTAGAGGGCTGAAAAAGTCTCGCCAGACCTCGATGAAGGTGAAGACTCCGACGATCCCGATCACCGGTTTGGCCAGCGGCAGGATGATGCGGGCGTAGATTCCGAAGTAGCCGCAGCCGTCGATCTTGGCGGCGTCGTCCAGCTCTCTCGGGATGGTCAGGAAGAACTGGCGGAACAGGAAAATGCCCACCGCCTCGCCGAAGAAGGAGGGCACGATCAGCGGCAGGTGCGAGGCGAGCCAACCCAGGGTGCGGAACAGGACGAAGCGGGGGATGATGAGGACCTGGATGGGAATCATGGTGGTGGAGATCACCAGAACGAACAGCAGGCTCTGCGCCCTGAAGCGCATGCGGGCGAAGGCGAAAGCCACCAGGCTGCAGCTCAGCACAGTTCCCACGATGTTCAGCACCGTGATCTTCAGGGTGTTG
>Ga0315280_10012121_pt1 | contig 10487 bp, 5 predicted proteins | sample YL17G06_40_MG_FD_203697 | JGI IMG/M metagenome (GOLD analysis project Ga0315280, IMG submission 203697) | Sediment microbial communities from Yellowstone Lake, YNP, Wyoming, USA - YL17G06_40 | ecosystem: Environmental > Aquatic > Freshwater > Lake > Sediment | place: USA: Wyoming | collected... | reverse complement strand
GTTAAAATGTTGTAGAGCTTTCTTATATCCTTCCATGAGAGAACAACAAATTTCCTGACATTTTTTGGTGAAGAAATTTACATCCTGACTCACACTTTAGCCGTTTGTGTTGTCTTATATTATGGAGGGAGTGGCAAATGCGAACGGAAGATGGGTATATCATCTATAAGTGTCTCAACGGTGAACCAGAAGCCTTCGGTTTGCTTGTAGAGAAATACAAGGTCGGGGTATATGCCTTTGTCCTGGCAAAGCTACATGACTTCCACGATGCTCAGGATGTGGCGCAGGATGTATTCATTAAAGCCTACTATAACCTGCACAAACTAAAAAGATGGGACAGCTTCGCCGCATGGCTCTATCGCATAGCTTTAAACTCCTGCAAAAACAAGCTTAAAGCTGAATCGAAGCGTCCCGATCGTGAATTTGCAGAAGATCATGATCAAGAAACACTCGATAAGCCTTCCATAGAATCTTACCGTGATAATACGCTTTGTGAATCAGTTCGAGAAGCACTTGACTCTCTCCCGGAGACTTACCAGCAGGTACTGACTATGCGCTACGTTGGCGGGATGAACAGTGTGGAGATAGCTAATGCCCTTGGCATATCTCCTACTAACGTCAGATACCGATTGAGCAAAGCCAGGGAGCAATTAAAAGAGGAGGTGCTTCCAATGATGAGTGCAAGTTATGAGCAGAATAAGTTACATGCAAGTTTTACAATCCGCATTGTTGAAGCAGTTAAGAGAATAAGGGTTCATCCGCTGTCAACGGCAAAGGGATTGCCCTGGGGTATCTCGCTGGTTGCAGGGGTCATCTTCGGGGTTCTGAGCCTTGGTCCGGGGATTAAACTACATGATCTTATGCCTGCGCCCATGAGTTCACCGCTTCCAGAGAAATCCAGCGTAATCATGACAGGAGAATTCCCTCTGAACCTGTTGATGGGTCCTGAAATGTCGCTTCTTTCTGGCAAACAGGGGTATGGCAGTGGCGGAGAATCCAATCTTCCAACTCGGCAGAACGCCTTTTCTCTTGCCCCAAAAGGAGAGGATTATACCTTTGTGCGCTCATGGCCTGAGGAGATATTAGGATTGAGGAATCCTAGTGGTGTAGTAGTGGATAGTTCTGGAAATGCCTATGTGACTGACACTAGCAACAATCGCATCCAGAAGTTCGATTCAAATGGCAATCCTCTTATGAAATGGGGAAGTGAAGGTTCCGGCGACGGACAATTCAATTACCCTTACGGTATAGCAATAGACAGCGACGGGAATATTTACGTGGTTGATAGGGGCAACGGCCGCATTCAGAAGTTTGATTCAGAAGGCAAATTCATTATGAAATGGGGATCCGAGGGTTCCGGCGATGGGCAGTTTTACCTGCCTATGAGTATAACAATAGACAGTGACGGGAACATTTATGTGGCTGATAGTAGCAACCGCCGCATTCAGAAGTTCGATTTAGAAGGCAAGTTCTTGACGAAATGGGGAAGTGACGGCATTGGCGATGGGCAGTTCGATTGGTTCGCTGGTATAGCAATTAGCAATTCAGGGGATATCTATGTGGCTGATACAGACAACCACCGTATCCAGAAGTTTGATTCAAACGGCAAATTCCTGATGAAATGGGGAAATCAAGGTTCTGGTGATGGGCAGTTTGATCGACCCTATGGTGTAGCAGTTGACAGAGACGGGGACGTTTATGTTGTTGAAGATAACAACAGACGTATCCAGAAGTTCGATACAGAAGGCAAGTTCCTGACAAAATGGGGCACTATGGGTTCTGACGATGGGCAGTTCGATTGGCCTAATGGTATAGCAGTTGATAGCTTTGGCAATGTTTATGTGGCTGATACCGAAAACAACCGCATTCAGAAGTTCGATACAGAAGGCAAATTCCTGACAAAATTGGGAACTGAAGGTTCTGGCGATGGACAGCTGCAGACCCCCATTGGTGTAGCAATTGATCGATTGAGTAACATCTATGTAGTAGATCAGAAAAACCATCGCATCCAGAAGTTTGATTCAAACGGCAGATATCTGACGAAATGGGGAATTCGTGGTTCTGACAATGGACAATTCAATCGACCTTATGGTATAGCAATAGACAACGACGGGAACATTTATGTGGCTGATTGCTGGAATAACCGCATCCAAAAGTTCGACTCAAATGGTAAGTATCTGAAGAAGTGGGGTTCTTGGGGTGAGGGCGACGGGCAGTTTAAATACCCCGGTGATATAGCGATAGGCAATTCAGGGAACGCCTATGTAATTGATGATAGTAATCGCATTCAGAAGTTTGATTCAAATGGCAAATACCTGAAGAAGTGGGGAACTTATGGTTCTGGAGACGGACAGTTTAATTATCCCAATGGGATCGCTGTTGACGATTCAGAGAATGTTTATGTGGCTGATACTTATAACTATCGCATCCAGGTATTTGATTCAGGTGGTAATTTTCTTAAAAAATGGGGGTCTAAAGGTTCTGGCGATGGTCAGTTAGATACGCCTAGAAGTGTATCGGTTGATGGTTTAGGAAACGTTTACGTGGTTGATACTAACAACAGCCGCATCCAGAAGTTTAATTCAGAGGGAAAATTTCTAGCAAAATGGGGAACTTATGGAGTTGGAGATAAGGAGTTCAATTGGCCGTATGACATAGCTGTAAGCAGTTCCGGGAACATTTATGTAGCTGACAGTTGGAATCACCGCATCAAGGTGTATCGCTCACCTGATTACAAAGCTGTGGAACCCGGCAATAAGCAAGCAGTGACGTGGGGGCAGGTGAAGCGGACAGAGTTTTATCAGAACTATCCCAACCCCTTTAACCCCGAAACATGGATACCATATCAACTGGGTGAAGATACCAAAGTGGAGATCAGGATATATACCTCAGATGGACAGCTTGTGAGAACATTGAATCTAGGACGTAAGCAAGCTGGAAGCTACACCAGCAAGGAAAAAGCAGTATATTGGGATGGTAATAACGAAGCAGGAGAGCATGTATCCAGCGGAATATACTTCTACACCATCCAAGCTGGCGATTATAGCGACACAAAAAAGATGATCTTAATTGAGTAAAAAGTTCAGGGGTTAGAGCAAGGTTTACTCTCACCCCAAAAAATGATGTTTGATATAATTATTTATCGCCCTTTGGCACCTTTTTGCTTTTTGCTGTGTCATATTATATGAATGAGTTAATAGACCTAAAAGTTATACATTCTTTCAGAGGATTGATAAAATGCAGACAGAAGATGGGGAAATCGTCTATAAATGTCTCAATGGTAAGCCGGAGGCGTTTGGGTTTCTCGTGGATAAATACCGTGAGTCCATCTTTTCTTTTGCCTATTCTGAACTCCACAATTTCCACGATGCTGAAGATATAACCCAAGAGGTATTTATCAAAGCATATCGAAAGCTAAACACCCTGAGACACTATGACCGTTTTATCGCATGGCTTTATTCTATCACATCCCACCTTTGCAAGAACCTGATACGATCTCGCCAAAACCGTCCTGACCATGATTACGTTGAGGATCAGACACCCGAAGACTTAATGATCCCATCAATGGATTCTTACCGTGAAGATATAGCAATCAAAACGATCAATGAAGCACTAGATTCCCTGCCCAAACTGTATAGCCAGGCATTGACACTCCACTATCTCGGAGGCATGAGTATCAAAGAGATCGCTGTCTTCTTAGGCACGTCTATTAACGCCATCAAACACAGACTCAGTAGAGCAAGGATGCAGTTAAAAGGGGAGGTGCTTGGGATGATGAGTGAAACATTCAGTCAGCAAAAATTAAAGGCAGGATTTACATTCCGTATTGTGGAGGCTATAAAGCATATCAGAATTCAGCCTGCTATGCCTATAAAGACAGTTCCCTGGATAATTTCATTGGCGACAGGGGTTATTTTGGGAGTTTTGAGCCTTGGTTCTGGCATAAAATTACCTGATCTTATGCCTGCGCCTGTAAGTTTATCACTTGCTGGAGAAACGAAAGTATTGAAAGTTGGTGAAATTCCAGTTGATGTGATAAAAATCGCTGAAACAACTAATATCTCTAATGATATGGGAAAGGACAAAGGTGGAAATTCAGAGCAATTTAATGCACAAAGTTTCTTCATGGCACCACAAGGACAAGGGGATACATGGACAAAGAGAGCAGATATGCCAACCCCAAGGCATGGCATATCTGCCTGTGCTGTAAACGGAAAGATATACGTCTTTGGTGGTGCAAAGGACATGGGTGCTGGTGCGTCTCTTTCAACAGTAGAAGAATACGATCCAGCCACGGATAGATGGACAAAAAAAGCCGACATGCCAGCACCGAGAGCCAGATTAGCAACTTGCGTTGTAAACGGTAAAATTTATGCCATAGGTGGTTGGGGTGGTTGGCCGGCTGGTGCAATGGACGAATATGATCCAGCGACGGATAAATGGACAAGGAAAACCCCCATGATAGCCCCATCAGAACGTCTTGCTGTGAGCGCAGTAGGCGAGAAGATTTATACTTTCGGTGGTTGGAGTGGTGTGGAATGGAAAGCAATTGCTACTACCAGTGAATATGATACAGTGACGGACACGTGGACAAAGAAAGCTGATCTCCCGGAAACATCAGAATATTATTCTGCCAACACTGTAAACGGAAAGATATACATCATCGGTTGGTTTCATAATGTGCTTGAATATGACCCAATCAGCGACAAATACACACAAAAAGCCGCCATTCCAAGTAAACAAGAAGGCAATCCAAATTTCTGGCATGATGGCGTTGGTTGCTGGCATTTGCTTCTGCATTCAGCAAGTGTGATACGTGATAAGATTTATGTGATTGGTGGTTCACAACCAAATGGCAATCAGGTGGCTGTGTATGATCCAATTGCGGATAAATGGGAAGAAAAGGCAGACATGCCAACTGCAAGGTGTTGGTTAGCTACCGGTGAGGTGAATGGAAAAATCTATGCGATTGGTGGGGCGAACCCGGATATCAATGTTGCTGAACCAGGAACTGGTCAGCCTTTTTCAACAGTGGAAGAATACGATACTGGCTTAGGTGTAGGCGTTGATTTCAAAGGAAAGCTACCTACAAAGTGGGGAAAGCTTAGAGTCACAACAAAGGAGGAACCAGAATGAGAGGAACAAAGTTTTTCAGAATTGGAATAATCCTTGTATTTTGTGTTCTAGTTTTGTTATTAGCTGTTAAAGCTGTATTTATCTCTGACGCATGGGCAAGGCCGCCTTTCTCAGAAACGAAAACATCATCAGGTTACGCTAAGCTTGATGATGCGCCTGGTTATTTGATACAAAGTGACAGTTCGGGTCAATACATAGATAAATACATTAGAAAAGCCAATGGAGAGGATTATATCAGCATCACAACCAATAAGACAACCGGCAATTACATTAAAAGCTTTACCTGTCTGGGTATAGTTGAACGTCAATCAACCCGGCGAGTAAAGTTTCTGTTTGATATGGCTGATCGCACTCCATTGGTAGAAAATAGTGCGGTTTTTGACATCCTAATCTGGAAAAATAGTGACAAGATCACTCGCCGTGGAAATTATCACGAAGCAGAAAATAAATGGTATCTTGACGACGGTACCGTCCACTTCCGTGTGGTTGATGACACCACTAATTCAACTAATGATAACGTAGCATTCATAATTGACCCAGAATGGGATGGCACAAGCCCAGATGCCATAACTCAGACGACTGTGAATGCCTTCTACGGAAACGATGATAACGAGGATTACGAGTGTAGCGTTAATGGGCATGTGATATATTATCTGGATTATCCAAGTGGTATTACTGCTGTGGGGGCCAATCCGATATGGACTTTTACACCTTCAGATGGTCCGACAGGTCCGACTCTTTATGTTAATAAAGTTGTCACCGGTGGATATATAAGGGTGAATCTGGCAACTTATGGAGCATTACCATTTAGTCTTACTATATCACTTAATAGTATACCTTAATTTCTCTACAAGCTAGAAGCTTGGTTCTTTTGACTTGAGTATGGAAATATAAGATTTTAAATCCCCCTAACCCCTTTTTCAAAGGTGGAATGGCTATATTTCCCCTTTTAGTAAAGAGGGTAAGGGGGATTTTTAAGCATTTCTTCATACCGAAATCTGAAAAACCAAAAATTTTTATCCTTCTTGGCACCTTTTAGCCTTTTGCTTCGTCATACTATATATGGAGTTAATAGACTTATAAAAGCGCATACCTTTGCAAAGGATCGGCAATATGCGAACTAATGACGGGTATATCATCCATAAGTGCCTTAATGGAAAGCCAGAGGTGTTTGGATTCCTCGTGGATAAATACAGAGAATCCGTCTTCGCATTTGCCTATTCCGAACTCCGCAACTTTCATGATGCTGAGGATATAACCCAGGAGGTGTTTATCAAGGCGTATCGGAAGCTAAAAACTCTAAGACAGTATGACAGCTTTCACGCATGGCTTTATTCTATCACATCCCACCTGTGCAAAGACCTGATACGATCTCGCCAAAACCGTCCTGACTGCGAGTTTATCGAAGATCAACCCTCTGAAGCTTTGATACCTTCATCAATGGATTCCTATCGTGAGGATATGGCAATCAGAACGATTAACGAAGCGTTGGATTCGCTACCCCAAATGTATAGCCAAACATTGACCCTTTATTATCTCGGCGGCATGAGTATTAAGGAAATAGCCATCTTCCTCGGCACGTCTATTAACGCCATCAAACACAGACTCAGTAGAGCAAGGGCACAGTTAAAAGGGGAGGTGCTTGGGATGATGAGTGAGACATTCGACCAGCAGAGGTTAAAGGCAGGTTTTACGTTCCGTATTGTGGAGGCTGTAAAACATATCAAAATCCAGCCTGTGTCGCCTATAAAGAGCGTTCCATGGATACTTTCATTAGCAGCAGGGGTTATCTTTGGAGTTTTAAGTCTTGGTTCTGGCATAAAATTACCTGATCTTTTGCCTGCGCCTATGAGTTCTCCGCTTCCAGAAAAATCAGGTTTGATAATGACTGGGGAGTTTCCGTTGTATCTGATGATGACTCCTGAAATGTCAATACTTTCTGGTAAGCAAGGAGATGGCAGTGGCGGAGAATCCAATCGCCCAACTAGACAGAATGCCTTTTCTCTTGCCCCAAAAGGAGAAGATTATACTTTCGTGCGCTCATGGCCAGAGGAGATACTGGGGTTAAGAAACCCCTGTAGTGCAGTAATAGATAGCTCAGGGAATGTTTATGTGACTGACAGTAGCAACCATCGCATCCAAAAGTTCGATTTAAACGGTAATCCTCTGATAAAATGGGGAACTTACGGTTCTGGTGATGAAGAATTCCACGTGCCTTTTGGTATAACAATGGATGGTGAAAGGAACGTTTATGTAGTTGATTGGGGCAACCACCGCATCAAGAAGTTCGATTCAGATGGCAATTTCCTGACAAAGTGGGGGTCTCAAGGCACTGGCGACGGACAGTTTTATTATCCCAGGGGTATAGCAATTGATAGCTCAGGAAATATCTATGTGCTTGAGTCTAATCGCATCCAGAAGTTCAATTCAAATGGCAATTTCCTTATGAAATGGGGTACACAAGGTTCTGGTGATGGGGAATTCAAGACACCTTTTGGCATAGCAATAGACGGCTTAGGGAACGTTTATATAGGTGATACTTACAACCATCGCATCCAGAAGTTTGACTCAGAGGGTAAATTCCTGGCAAAATGGGGAACTGAAGGCTCTGGTGATGGGCAGTTCGAATGGCCTGAGGGTATAACAATTGATGGATCAGGTAATGTTTATGTGGTTGATACCAGCAACAACCGTATTCAGAAGTTCGATTCAAACGGCAATTATCTAGCAAAGTGGGGAGCTAGAGGTTTTGGTGATGGACAGTTCTATAATCCCGGAGGCATAGCATTTGACGATTCAGGGAACGTCTACGTGGCTGATACCACTAACAACCGTATCCAGAAGTTCGACTCAAATGGCAGGTTCCTGACAAAATTTGGAACCGAAGCATCTAATGATGGGCAATTCGGTAATCTCTGGGCTGGAGGTGTAGCAGTTGACAATTCAGGGAGTGTATATGTATGTGAGTCCTGTAGCCATCGCATCCAGAAGTTCGATACAAACGGTAAATTCCTGAAAAAGTGGGGTACTCTCGGCTCCGGTGATGGGCAATTCCGGTATCCATCGGGTTTAGCAATTGACCGATCAGGGAACGTATATGTAGTTGATCAGGACAACAATCGCATCCAGAAGTTCGATTCAAACGGTAGATTCCTAGCAAAATTTGGAACATGGGGGCAAGGCGATGGGCAATTCTTTTTTCCCTGGGATGTCGCAATTGACCAATCGGGTAACGTCTATGTGGCTGATAGTTGCAACAATCGCATTCAGGTATTTAACTCAAATGGTAAATTCCTGATGAAATGGGGAACCGAAGGTTCTGGTGATGGACAGTTTAAGTATCCCTATGATCTAACTGTTGACAGTTCAGGGAATATCTATGTGGCTGATAGTAATAATAACCGTATTCAGAAATTCGATTCAAATGGTAATTTCCTGATGAAATGGGGGTCTGATGGTTCTAGTGATGGACAGTTCAGGTATCCAACAGGTATGGTTGTGGATAGTTCAGGAGATATCTATGTGGTTGATAGTAATAACAACCGTATTCAGAAATTCGATTCAGAGGGGAAATTCCTGACAAAATGGGGAACTTATGGAGCAGGGGATATGGAATTTGGCGGTCCACGAGATATAGCTATAAGCAATTCCGGGGATATTTACGTAGCTGACTCACTCAATTTTCGCATCAAAGTGTTTCGTCCAGTTGGTGGTGGAGTCGTAGAACCAGTCAATAAGCAACCTGTGACGTGGGGACAGGTGAAGCAGACAGAGCTTTACCAGAACTATCCCAACCCCTTTAACCCTGAAACATGGATACCATATCAACTGGGTGAAGATACCAAAGTGGAGATCAGGATATATACCTCAGATGGACAGCTTGTGCGGTCGTTGAACCTTGGACATAAACAGGCTGGAAGCTACACCAGCAAGGAAAAAGCAGTACACTGGGATGGTAATAACGAAGCAGGAGAGCATGTATCCAGCGGAATATACTTCTACACCATCCAAGCTGGAAGTTACAGCGATACAAAAAAGATGGTTATAACCGAGTAAAAGGAAGGGGGATGCAAAATGAGAAGAGTGATTTTGATAACTTACATAGTGATGTCGGTTCTCATGGTCGGATTTTGGTTTGTCTCTATAGCTTCTGCTGGTAAGCCTCCGAAGGGCGAAACACTCCCCTGGGGTGTGGACAGAATTGACGCTGATCTGGTATGGGGAACAACTAAAGGCGCTGGTGTAAAGGTTGCAATACTGGACACCGGCATTTATAAAGGTCATCCAGACCTTGTAACATCAAAGGGGATAAACTTCGTTGATTATGGAGATTATCCGAATCCTGATGACCCTAATGAAAATGGAAGCCCCGACAATTATGGTGATACTCATGGTCATGGAACAGCACTTGCCGGAGTTATTGCCGCTATTGATAACGACATAGGCGTTATCGGTGTGGGTCCAGAGATAGAAATTTGGGCTGTGAGATTCCGAAAAACATTGGGTATCTATCCAGATAGCTACCCCGATCTTAATGTAGAATACAATTTCACTGATTTCTATGAAGCGATGGACTGGTGTCTAAGTAACGACATTCAGGTCATTAACTTCAGTTTGGGCTTATCCACGATTAAATATGACCAAAACGGGAACCCATTAGCAAAACATCGCTTACACGATTGGCAGTTTTATAGCAGGATAAGAGCGGCAGCGAGTAAGGGTATCATCATGGTGGCGGCAGCGGGAAACGACGGCAGGAGAATAGAGAAGTTCGATCCTTCAAATTACCTTGGCGTTGACTATGAGGACGTAGAAGATCGCTATATGTTTCCAGCTTCGTATCCTGAAGTTATCGCTGTTTCAGCGACTGGCATCAAAAAAGTAGGCAAGACTACAACAGATTACGTTGCTTCCTGGAGCAACTATGGTCCTGCTATTGATCTTTCGGCTCCGGGTGATTCAATTTACACGACATACTTAAATAATGGATATACCACTGTCGGTGGAACGAGTCTATCATGCCCACACGTTGTAGGAACTGCGGCATTGCTCTTGGCTATAGGAGTGCCTGCGAGTTCAGTCAGAAATAGGCTCATAACCACTGCGGAGGATCTTGGGGCTCAAGGAAAGGACGATTACTTTGGTTATGGATTGGTAGATGCTCAAAAGGCTGTGCTTGGCGTTAGTTCAGCACCGCCGTTGTTGTCTTCTGACAATAAACTCTCTGTAACGTGGGGTAAACTAAAAGGCAATTAGAGATCAAATATCACCTGAGCAGACCAGCCATTATGAATCTTTTCGATCTTTAATTGGTGATACGTGACGTTCTTTATCTCCGTTTTTATCTCGTG
>Ga0315280_10012120_pt1 | contig 10487 bp, 5 predicted proteins | sample YL17G06_40_MG_FD_203697 | JGI IMG/M metagenome (GOLD analysis project Ga0315280, IMG submission 203697) | Sediment microbial communities from Yellowstone Lake, YNP, Wyoming, USA - YL17G06_40 | ecosystem: Environmental > Aquatic > Freshwater > Lake > Sediment | place: USA: Wyoming | collected... | reverse complement strand
TTGCCTGTGTGATCCGGAAGTTCTTCAACAGCCTGCAATTCCGCGTGGCCGTGGTGTTTCTACTGCTCGCGACGGTCCCGCTGGGAATCGTCGGCTTCTTTTCCATGCGCACGGCCGACCGGCTCATCGCCAGCATCGTCAGCAGCCAGTTGAAGAACATGGCGACCGAGAAGCAGGACCTGCTGGAACGGTGGATCGCCGAGCGCAAGGCCGACGTGGCCGTGGTCGCCGGATCGGCGGCCGTGCAAAGCCTCGATAGGGCGCAGATCGCCCCCTATCTGAAACTGGTCCAGGACCGTTATGGCGTCTACAAGCGGTTCGTTGTCTGCGATCGGGAAGGCAAAACGGTCTACGATACCGCAGGACCCCCCGGCGGGATCAGCCGCGAGGCATGTTGGCGGCACGCGCTGGAGCAGGGCACCTATCTGTCCAACGTGACCTTGGAGCCCGGCGGAGACGAGTCGGTCTTCCGCATCGCCGAGTCGATCCCCGGCCCCAAGGGCGCCCCGCAAGGCGTCGTCTGCGCCACCGTCGCCACCCGGGCGATCAACGAGCGGGTCTTGAGCGTCTCCCTCGGTAAGACGGGGGAATGCTACCTGGTGGACGGCACCGGGACCTTCCTGGCCCACCGCGAGCCGGCCAGAGTGCTCAAGGAGAACATCGCCCAGTCGGAGAGCTTTTCGAACATCCGCAGCGAGGCCCGCCCGGATCGGATTTACACCGACTACCGCGGCATTCCCGTGCTCGGCGCCACGCAGCCGGTCGGGGGGACTCCCTGGTACCTCGTCGTCGAGCAGGACCAGGACGAGGCCTTTGAGAGCTACTACGGCATGGTGCGGAACATCGCCATTGTGATGGCGATGACGGTTGTGGGCGCGATCGTGCTTTCGTGGGTCATGGCCTCGTACGTCACCTCGCCGATCCGGGCCTTGAGCGAGGCGGCGGAGGCGCTATCGCGGGGCGATTTCCAGAATGCCCTGGCGGACCGTCCCACCCGCCGCAGCGATGAGATCGGCGCCCTCGACGAGGCCTTCCGCCACATGGCGGGCCAGCTTTCCGACCGCCACGCCAGGCTCCAGCAGCGGATCGGCGTGACGGAAGAGGAACTCCGCAAGTCCGAGGCCAAGCTGCGCGAGACCCTCGAGGCGGCAGCGCGATCGGAGCGGCTGATCTCGCTCGGGCGATTGGCCTCCGGGGTCGCCCACGAGGTCCGCACGCCGCTCACGTCGTTGAAGCTCTACCTGCAATCGCTCCGCGAGGACCTGTCCGTCTCCACGGAACAGACCGAGGATCTTGACGTGGCGATGCGGCAGATCCGCCGCATGGAATCGACCATCAACCACTTCCTCGATTTTGCCCGCCCCCCTCAGCCCACGTTGACGGACGTGGATTTCGTGCGGCTGGTGGAGGATGCCCTGTTAGTGGTCCAGCCGCGGGCAAATCAACAGGAAGTCGATGTCGTGCGCTTGATCGCCTCGGAGTTGCCTCCGGTGCAGGGAGACATTCGGCAGTTGGGCGAGGCGCTGGTGAACCTCACGATCAATGCCCTGGACGTCATGCCCGACGGCGGCCGGTTGACGATCTCAGTGGCCCCGCAGCAGGAGGAGCCGGTCAGCAGCAACCACCGCTGGGTCCGCGTCGACGTGGCCGATACCGGCCCGGGAATCCGCGAGGTGGACCTGGAGCGGCTCTTCGAGCCCTTCTTCACCACCAAGGCGTCCGGCTCCGGCCTCGGGTTGGCGATTGTCCAGAGGACCGTGGAGCGGCACGGCGGGACGGTGAAAGTGCAAACCCGGCTGGGCGAAGGGACGACCTTTTCGATGCTCCTGCCGGAAACAAGTTAGGAGTCGAGAGTGGAGAGTCGAGAGTGGAGAGTCGAGAGACAAGTGTTGGAGGCTGACTGACTATTCCTGAAGCCTGAAGCCTCTCGGGCCGACACGGCCCGGCACTGAACCCTGAACCCTGAACCCTGACCATGGCATCGATCTTGATCGTTGACAACGACGAGGGCCTGGTCCACTTCCTTACCCGGCTGTTCACCAAGCACGGGTACGAAGTGAGCACGTGTACGGACGGCGTGGGGGCGCTGGCCCGGCTGGGCGGCCAGTCGTTCGACGCGATTCTCATGGACTACAAGATGCCGGGGCTCAACGGTCTGGATACGCTGGTGGAGATCAAGCAGTCCCAGGTGAAGACGCCGGTGATCATCATGACCGCCTACGGCACCACGGAGACGGCCATCGAGGCCATGAAGCGCGGGGCCTACGATTACCTGCTCAAACCGTTCGACACCGAGGAGCTCAAGCGGATCGTCGCCGACGCCCTGGAAGTCAACCGCCTGATGAAGGAAGTGGTGAGCCTCCCCGATTCGGTGACGCCCATCTCCTCGACGGCCAGAGGCGGCGTGCAGATCATCGGCAGCCACCGCAAGATCCAGGAGGTCTTCAAGCTCATCGGACAGGTGGCGGCCAAGGACGTCACCGTGCTCATCACCGGCGAGAGCGGCACCGGCAAAGAGCTCGTCGCCCGGGCCATCTACCACCACAGCGCCCGCAAGGACAAGCCGTTCATGGCGTTCAATTGCGCCTCGGTCCCCGACACGCTCATCGAGAGCGAGCTGTTCGGCTACGAGCGCGGGGCGTTCACCGGGGCCAACCGCTCCTACGTCGGCAAGTTCGAGCGCTGCCACCTGGGCACGCTCTTTTTCGACGAGATCGGCGACATGTCGCTGCGGACCCAGTCCAAGGTCCTGCGGGTCCTTCAGGAGGGAGAATTCGAGCGGCTCGGCAGCACGGAGACCGTCAAGGTCAACGTCCGCATCCTGGCGGCGACCAACAAGAACCTCGAGAAGGAGGTCCAAGAAGGGCGGTTCCGCGAAGACCTGTACTATCGGCTGCGGGTCATCTCGATCCATCTTCCGCCGCTTCGGGCCCGGCTGGAGGACGTTCCGGCGCTGGTGGATTACTTCGTCGGCCGGTTCGTTGCGGAGTATGGCACTCCGGTCCGATTCGTCGCCGACCAGACGATCCGCAAGCTCCAGTCGTACAACTGGCCGGGAAACGTCCGCCAACTGGAGAACTGCCTCCGCCGCGCCGTGCTGATGTGCAAGGGCGACGTGCTCCAAGCCGAACACATCCACTTCGAAAGCGACCTTGCGCCGCCGGACCACGCACCGGACGCCGACTCCGGCGCTACACTCCCGCGGCGCGTGGATGAACTGGTCATGGAGTTGCTTGAATCTGTCGGCCACCGGGCCCACGCCAGCGTGATCGACATGATCGAAAAGTCGCTCATCGCCCGGGCGCTGGCCAAGTGCGGCCACAATCAGGTCCATGCCGCGCGGATGCTGGGGATCAGCCGCAACACACTGCGGCACCGGATTCAAAAGTACGGGCTAGAGTCGCCCGAGAGGGGCGAGGGACCAGGCGCTGGGGACTAGGGAAGGACGATCCTGCCCGCAGTGTGTCACCGCCCCACGGCTTCTTGCGGCGCTCCACATCGTTGGGATGGCAGATGTATTGCCACCCGGAGGCGACAGGGCAACTGTCGCCCCAACGCGAGCTATCACCCCAGGGCGGATTACAGATCCGCCCTACAACTCGCCAAATGGAGCGTGTCGGCGCACTGGAACTGGCTGGAATCCCACAGCGCTGTGCAAATCTTGACCATCTCCCTAAGTCCTTTCGCAGATTCGTCTTGCGCCTCTCAGTGAGACGACGGCCTTGTGGCCGATGGTGGGACTGCCGATGTGGGTCGGCCTAAGAGGCCTCATACGTGCGCGGCGGACCTTGATCCTAAGATTCTTGCCGGCAACAAGTTGCACGCCGTCCCGGCGGCCCTGTCTCACTCTGGCACGGGTCTTGCACACGGGTTGTGCCACTGCTTGCTGCGAAGGAAGCAGTGCAATCGGTTGGCCAGAGCGCACTGCTTCTGACGAAGCAGTGGCACACGCCAAGATCGTTCCAGCCTAGCTCTTTCTGCCACCGGGGGTCGATCGTGAGCGGAGCAAGCTGTGCGCGCTGCGACCGGAGGAGAGAGTGCCGGTTCCGCCAGCCGGGGACCTGGGTCAACGACTGCGAGTTTTTCGTCGAGCAGCCGGCGGGCCCGACGGAGGATGTGGCGAAGACCGTCCTCTCCACGTCTCGTTTGGCCGCTGCGCCCGCAGCCGCCCGACGAATGTCCGGGACGAAACCGCGCCTTTGAGCAACCCAGAACCGTGGGAGATGACCGTGTCCGGAGATACGCCACTGCCGGTGGAAAACCGTCTGAACGGGATGATGGAGGAGGGTGCCGTGTCGGCGGAGCGGAAGCTCAAGAGCTTCCGCTACGTGGTCGGCTCGGTCAACGACAGTGCCTTGAAGGTGTGGGCCGAACTCTGGCGGGAATTCCAGCAAGGCGTGACTCCCAACGGGGTCGTGCTGCCCGCCACCGAGCGCGGCTTCAAGCCCTCCTGCGGCTGGCCCGAATTCCTGGAGAAGTTCTGGCTCCTGAAGCACTACCTGGACTATGTCCACAATTTCGTGAAGTAGCGGGAGAAGCCGTCAGCGATCAGCTATCAGCAGTCAGCTTTCTGATAGCTGAAAGCTGATAGCTGATCGCTGAAAGCCCCCGTAGCCAACAGACTATACGCAGAAAAGGAGCAACCGTCGCATGTTGAAAACCGCTGGTGCCGCGTGCCTCGAAGAGGCCGTCCGTAATGTTCCGTCGTCGGTCGATGCGTTCATGGCCGACGTAATCGCCAAGAACCCCGGCCAGCCCGAGTTCCATCAGGCGGTCCGCGAGGTGGTCGAGTCGGTGATGCCGGTGGTCGAGGCCAACCCGGCCTACCGCAAGGCCAAGATCCTCCAGCGGATGGTCGAGCCGGAGCGGCTGGTGATCTTCCGCGTCGCGTGGGTCGATGACCGCGGCGAGGTCCACATCAATCGCGGCTACCGCATCCAGATGAATAGCGCGATCGGCCCCTACAAGGGCGGCATCCGCCTCCACCCCACGGTGACCCTCGGCGTCTTGAAGTTCCTCGCCTTCGAGCAGGTCTTCAAGAACAGCCTGACCACGCTCAACATGGGCGGGGCCAAGGGCGGCTCGGACTTCAACCCCAAGGGCAAGAGCGACGGCGAGGTGATGCGGTTCTGCCAGTCGTTTATGAACGAGCTGTTCCGTCACATCGGGCCCGACGTCGACGTCCCCGCCGGCGACATCGGCGTGGGCGGCCGGGAGATCGGCTTCCTCTTCGGGCAGTGGAAGAAGCTCACCGGCCGCTTCTGCGGCGTCTTGACCGGCAAGGGGCTCCCCTTCGGCGGCTCGCTCATCCGGCCCGAGGCCACTGGCTACGGCGCCGTCTATTTCGCGGAAGAGATGCTCAATACCCGCGGTGACAGCGTGCGCGGCAAGGTGGCCACGGTCTCCGGCTCGGGCAACGTCGCCCAGTACACCGTGGAGAAGCTCCTCCAGCTTGGCGCCAAGCCGATCACGCTTTCCGACTCCAACGGGACGATCGTGGACCAGGACGGCATCAACGCCGAGAAGCTGGCCTGGGTCATGGAGTTGAAGGAAGTCCGCCGCGGCCGGATCGCCGAGTATGCCGAGCGGTTCAAGACGGCGAAGTACTATCCGGACAAGCGGCCGTGGGGCGTCCCGTGCCAACTGGCCTTCCCCAGCGCCACGCAGAACGAGGTCGACGAGAGCGACGCCAGGACGCTTGTCACCAACGGCTGCACCTGCGTCTCGGAGGGTGCGAACATGCCGACTACCGCCGACGGGGCGGCAATCTTCGAGGAGGCCAAGATCCTCTACGGCCCAGCCAAGGCGGCCAACGCCGGCGGCGTGGCCGTCTCCGGCTTGGAGATGAGCCAGAACGCCGGCTGTCTGCGCCGCTCCCGCGAGGAGGTCGATCGCCAATTGCACGGCATCATGAAGTCGATCCACGCCAACTGCCTGCGCTACGGCAAGAATGGCAGCGGCGTGAATTACGTCCAGGGCGCCAACGTCGCCGGCTTCATCAAGGTCGCCGACGCCATGCTCGCCCAGGGGATCGTGTGAAAACGCGGGCCGGCCGCGTAGAATGAAATCCGAATGACGAAATCGAAATGACGAAGGAAGCACGAAGCCCGAATTGCCAAAGGGTTTCGTGCTTCGTTCTTCGTCATTCCTTCGTCATTTGGATTTCGTAATTCGTCATTCATCCTTGAGGCTCCGCCGTGGCTGACGGACAATACAGCACCGGACTGGTGGGACTGGACCGCCTCTTCCGCGGCCTCCTGCCGGGGGACAACCTCGTCTGGCAGGTCGAGTCGATCGAGGATTTCGCACCGCTGGTCCGGCCGTATTGCCAACGGGCCGCGGCCATCGGCAAGAAGCTGGTCTACTTCCGCTTCGGCGACCACGCCCCTTTGGTGCCGGAGGGCGTCGAGGCCGAGGTCCACCGCCTCCAGGTGAGCGACGGATTCGAGCGGTTCATCACCGAGATCCACCGGGTGATCGGGGCGTCGGGCCGCCGGGCGGTCTTCGTCTTCGACTGCCTCTCCACGCTGGCCGCCGACTGGAACAGCGACCGGATGTTAGGCAATTTCTTCATGCTCACCTGCCCTTACATCCTCGACCAGGAATCGCTGGCCTACTTCGCCCTGCTGCGGGGGAGCCACTCGGTCCATGCGACCGTGCCCATTGCCGATACCACGCAAATCCTGGTAGACGTTTACCGCCACCGCGGCCGGCTCTACTTCCATCCGCTCAAGGTCCAACACCGCTACTCCCCCACGATGTACACGCTCCACGTGTGGGAGGGCGACCAGTTCCGCCCCGTCACCGACAGCTCGACCACGGCGGAAGTGCTCACCTCGGTCCCTTGGGCCGGGCTGGATTCGGTCCGCGTTCGGTTGGGGGTCTGGAACCGCCGGTTCCTCGAGGCTGCCGAGGTCTGGGATGAGATCCAGCGCGGTCAGCTCCCGCCGGAAGCCGCCGAGCCGCACCTGAGGACCCTCCTCCGCATGGCCATCTCGCGGGACGATCGCGTGTTGCGCCTGGCGGAGAAGCACTTCACCCTGGCCGACGTGCTGGCCGTCTGGAAACGGATGATCGGCACCGGGCTGATCGGCGGCAAGTCGGTGGGTATGCTCTTGGCCCGGGCGATCCTCCGGAAGGCCGATCCCCGCTGGAACGGACTCCTGGAGGCCCACGATTCGTTCTTCATCGGCTCCGACGTCTTCTACACATACCTGGTGCAGAACGGCTGCTGGTGGCTCCGCCAGAAGCAGCAGGCCCCGGCCACGTTTCTCGAAGGAGTCGAGGAAGCCCGGCGGCGGATTCTCTCCGGGGTTTTTCCGGAACACATCCGTCACGAGTTCTCCGAGATGCTCGCCTACTTCGGCCAGTCGCCGATCATCGTCCGCTCCAGCAGCCTGCTGGAAGACAATTTCGGCAACGCCTTCGCGGGCAAGTACGAGAGCGTCTTCTGCGCCAACCAGGGCCCGCACCAGAAGCGGCTCGAGGACTTCATGTCCGCGGTGCGCACGATCTACGCCAGCACCATGAGCGAAAAGGCCCTCCGCTACCGCGCCCAGCGCGGACTCTTGGCCCGCGACGAGCAGATGTCGCTTCTGGTGCAGCGGGTCTCCGGCTCGCGATACGGCTCGCTCTTCTATCCCCAGGTGGCCGGCGTGGGGCTGTCGTTCAACCCTTACGTTTGGAGCCCGTACATCGAGCCCGAGGCCGGCGTGATGCGGCTGGTTTTCGGGCTGGGCACTCGGGCGGTGGACCGGTCGGACGACGACTATACGCGCGTCGTCGCCCTGAACGCCCCGGAGCGCCGGCCCGAGGCCGACGTCGAGGAGGTCCGCCAGTACTCGCAGCACAAGGTGGACGTGATCGACATGGAGGCCAACCAATTGATCTCCGAGGCCTTCTCCGACGTGGCGCAGGGAAGCGCCGGTCTGCCGATCGACCTGTTCGCCTCGGAAGACCAGGACCTCTTGCAGCGGGCGGCCGAGCGGGGCTCTCTGCCGGTCTTCTCGCGAGTGCTCACCTTCGATCGGCTCCTGACCGAGACGCCCTTCATCGCCGACATGCGCGATATGCTCCGGACTCTCCAGGCGGCCTACCAGTATCCCGTCGATACCGAGTTCACGGCCAACTTCTTCCCCGACGACGGCTACAAAGTCAACCTCGTCCAGTGCCGCCCGCTGCAAGTGGCCGGCGAAGGCGTGGTGACCGAGCTCCCCGAAAAAATCGAGGCAAGCGATCTGATCCTTCAGGCCCGCGGCGCGGTCGTCGGCCGCAGCCGCACGGATCCCATCGACCGCTTCGTCTACGTCGTCCCCTCGGTCTACGGGCAACTCCCGATCGGCAAGCGGCACTCGGTGGCCCGGCTCATCGGCCGCGTGATGCACGCCGAAGAGCCCGACCCGCCGAAGACGATCATGCTCATCGGGCCGGGGCGATGGGGAACCACGACGCCTTCTCTGGGCGTGCCCGTCTCATTCGCGGAGATCGACCGGGTCTCGGCCCTCTGCGAGATCGTGGCGATGCGCGAGGACCTGGTCCCCGACGTCTCGCTGGGGACGCACTTCTTCAACGAGCTGGTCGAGCTGGACATTCTCTATCTGGCGCTCTTTCCCGGTCGGCCCGGCAACGGATGGAACACGGCGATCCTGGAAGAGGCGCCCAACCGGCTCCTCGATGTCGTGCCCGAGGCGAACGGCTGGTGCGACGTGGTGCGGGTGATCGACGCGGGCGACCCTTTCTTCGCCGGGGCCGGGCTGCAGCTCAATGCGAACGCCCTGAAGCAGCAGGTGGTGTGCTATCTCCACCGGCCGGAGGAAACGGGGGATTCCCCACGAAGGCACGGAGCAACGGGGAAATGACCAATGACCAAGCTCCAATGACTCAAATTGGTCATTGGTCCTTGGGACTTGGTCATTCGTCTCCTCTCCGTGCCCTCCGTGCCTCCGTGGTGAGATGCCCTCCCGAGTTTTGGATCTTGCTTCAGACTGCGCCGGGGCCGCGGGAGCCGTCGTCGATCTGGATCGCCTCCTCGGCCGGGAGCACGAAGAGCTTGCCGTCGCCGATCGTCCCTTCCGGGCCGGTGCGGGCGACGCTGGTGATCGTCTCCAGGGTCCGATCAAGGAAATCGTCGTTGACGACGATCTCCAGGGCGATCTTCCGCAGCAAGGTGGTGGTGTACTCGTGGCCGCGGTACATCTCCCGCTGGCCCCGCTGCCGCCCGAACCCCTGGGCGTCGCAGACCGTCATGCGCGTGACCTCGATCTTCTGGAGGGCCTCGCACACGGCCTTGAGCTTGGCGGGCTGGATAATCGCGATGACCAGTTTCACGCGGGCTTCTCCGGGACGGATTCTCGGCCCACCGACGCGTAGCCTCTGTTAAGGATAGCGGCCAAAGCAGAAGAAGCCAAGAGGGCGCTTGAGTGGCACAGCCGCCCCCGGCTGTGCCGAGCACGGGGTAGCCGGGGGCGGCTGCCCCACACGCGCTGCCTGCCCCCTGTCACGGCGCGAGCCACTCGATGCCGGCCTTCGTAGCGCGGAGCCGCTTGCAGCGGATGCTCGATTTCTCGCCCTCTTCGTAGTAGACCACGAGCACCGAGCCGTCCTTCAGATTCACCATCGAAGGATACGCCCCGCCCACGTTGTCCACCAGGACGTTCTGGCTCCACGTCTTGCACCCGTCCAGGCTATAGTGAAGGCTCGTGTTCGGCACGCGATGGGCCAGCAGGATGATATTATCCCGCGTGCGCAGGAAGTACGGGCAGTGGCCGGGGAAGCCCATCGGCTTGGAGACGCTCCAGGTGTTGCCGCGGTCCTTCGAGACCGAGTAGCACATCGCGGGCCGCTGGGCGGCATACAGAGTGCCGTCGGCCAGCTCGATGATGTCGGTCTCGGCGTCGAGGCGCGTGCCGCCGTTGTCGATGTCCACGGGCCTGTTCCAGGTCTTGCCGCCGTCGTCGCTGGCGCCGACCGCGCCGTGGGCGCTGCCGGCCGTTTCTTGATACAGCCCGAGGATCAGCCGCCCGCCGGAAAGCTCGCGGATGGGCGAGCTGCAATAGTAGTCGGCGTAGAGCTGCCGGGCCGGCGACCAGGTCTTGCCGAGGTCGTCGGAGGTGACGATCCACGTGCCGCGCCCGATCCACGGTTTCTTCGGGTCGGCGGACTTAGCTAGCGAGAAGAAGTTGCAGACCAGCCGGCCGCTCTTGAGCTGGACGATCGACGGGTCGCGGTCGTCGTCCGGGCCGTCGTAAACGATTTGGGCCTTGGTCCAGGTGTGGCCTTCGTCGGGCGAGGTGCAATAGCAGATCCGGCCGCCCTTGGGCAGCCGCTCGTTGGGCATCGAGACGTGCCCGTAGCCGGCGTAGAAGACGGCCATCAGCCGGCCGTCGCTCAGGCGGCAGACGTCGGGGAACGCCTCATAGGCGCCGGCCCCGGCGTCCTCGCACACGTAGCGCCAAAGCGGCGGCGCATCCGCCGGCGCCCCGGCCAAC